>Ga0194061_1002342_pt1 | contig 10405 bp, 5 predicted proteins | sample SepL2221m_MetaG_FD_163423 | JGI IMG/M metagenome (GOLD analysis project Ga0194061, IMG submission 163423) | Anoxic zone freshwater microbial communities from boreal shield lake in IISD Experimental Lakes Area, Ontario, Canada - Sep2016-L224-21m | ecosystem: Environmental > Aquatic > Freshwater >...
GAACAGGATTGGCTGAAACTATCATTTTGCGGTGTATACGCGGATATGTTCTTCGTCCATTATAGGTAACCCGACATGAATCAGCGACCTTTATCACGCCGAACGATGCTCCGAGGACTTGGGGCGGCGTTGGCTGTTCCGTGGCTTGAAGCGCTTGTGCCGTCGGCGCGGGCTGATGAGCGCTTGTCGGCGCCGCCGTTGCGGTCTGTTTTTCTTTTTATGCCTAACGGGGTGAATCCCAACAATTTTACGCCGAAGAAGATTCTCGATGCGTCCGGCAAGGCGACCGAGAATTTTGAACTGTCGCCGATGCTTCAGCCGCTCGCGAAAGTTAAAGACGACATTCTGTTGCTTGAGAATTTGTTCCACGCAAAGACCGCCGGACGCAACGGGCATTGGCCGAAAGTTCCGGCGTTTTTGCATGGCGGATTCGTTGTCCGAACGTCGGGGCGGGACTTGGATGTCGGTGGTACGTCGCTCGATCAGGTCATGGCTCAGCACCACGGCGACCGCACACCGCTGCCCAGTTTGGAGCTCGGCGTCGATCCGGCGCGGTCGGGGATTGATAATGTCGGCGGCGGGTTCACGCGCATTTACGGCTCGCATATTGCGTGGCGTGATCCGCATACGCCGGTTCCGAAAGAGATCATTCCGCAGCTTGCGTTTGATCGGCTGTTCCGCTCGGCGTCCGCCGCGCCTGTGGTATCGGGGTTCAATCCGAATCAGCCTGCGGTGATTCAATCGCTGCAACGCGATGACACGAGTGTGCTCGATTTGGTCCTCGATGACGCGAAGTCGCTGAAGCGCAAAGTCAGCGCGAACGACAGCGTGAAACTCGATGAGTATCTGGAATCTGTGCGCTCGGTGGAGCGGCGGATTGAGAACACGTTGAAGCCGCAGAAGCGCTGGATTAATGCGGGGCGGTTTGATCTCCCCCGCCCCGGCCCGGGCATTCCGCAGACGCACGAAGAACATCTGCGGACGATGCTCGATATTCTTGTGCTGGCACTGTGGACGGACTCGACGCGCATTGCAACGTTCATGCTGGGCGAAGCGCAATCAGGGCGCGGATTCAATTTCCTCGATGGCGTGACAGGCTCGTGGCACGGGCTTTCGCATCATCGCGAGGAGCCGAAAACGCTCGCACAATTCGAGAAAATTTCGACGTGGCACATCTCGCAATACGCGTACTTCCTCGAACGACTGAAGTCGCTCGATGAAGGCGGCACGTCGCTGCTCGACAACAGCCAGGTGCTTTTCGGAGCGACAATTCGAAACAGCAACGCGCACGACAACAAGGATCTACCGCTGATTCTGGCTGGCAAAGCTCAGGGCAAAATTCGTCCGGGGCGACGCCTGACCAGCGCGAAGGAAACGCCGCTGAATAATCTGTATGTGACGCTGCTGAAGAACGTCGGAATTGACGTTCCGAAATTTGGGGACAGTACAGGAGCGTTGCAGGGACTGGCGTAATATCTATAGCCGATACACTCGCTTGGCATTTTCGCGCCACAGTTTCTGCCGCGCTTTCTCCGTCCATGACGCCGTCAATTCATCGACGACTTCGACCCAACGTGTATAAGGAGCCGCCAGCAATAATACCGGCCAGTCGCCTCCGAACATGACGCGGTCCTCGCCGAATACATTCAGCACGTGTTCTATATACGGTCGCACATCATCAATGCCCCATGTCTTATGATCTGCCTCAGTCAAGACACCGCTGATTTTAATAACTGTATTGGGCAGCGCAGCCATTGCTTTGATTTGATCGCGCCACGGATCGAGTACATGTTCTTTGATATTTGGTTTGGCAATATGATCAATAACGAATTGAGTCTTCGGACATTTCTTGACTAATTCAACCGTCGGCCCTAATTGTTTATAATTCACGCACACATCACAACTCAATCCATACTCAGGTAATAATTGAGTGCCCGCAATAAAGTCAGGCTTCAGACAAAACTCAGGGTCTTTCTCGCCTTGTGTAATGCGCCGAATACCTTTAATCAGAGGTCCTAAATCCGTTAAGGCTTTCAAATACGAACGAACTTTCAATCCATATTCCGTAGGAGCCGCCGCCACTATGCCCTTTAATCGCGGCTCCATCCGCGCCAATTGACCTGCAGCCCAACGCGCTTCATAGTAGGCATAATGCGGTTCGACACCTGTCTCCAGATAAACAAAGCCGCTGACATCCGTGCTACCAATATGCTGTTTATAATCTGGCGGCAGATATTTTTTATCCAGAATTGGATTACCATCAATCCACGTCATCCGAACGTTTTCAGGATCCCACATATGGACATGTGAATCAATAATCGAGAATTTAGGCATGTTACTAATCCTTTATAATAATAAAGAGTTAAACAACTCGTACCGAATTCACCGGAGGCAGTGCATCCGCAATCAGCTCCCAGTTCACACCTTCGTCTTCACTTCCAAACACCTGACCGCCATTCGTACCGAAATATAACCCGCATGGCGTTACCTGGTCAATCGCAAACGCGTCGCGCAGAATGCCATTGTAATTCGTCGTCGGTAGTCCCTTGCGTAACGGTGACCAACTCGCCCCAGCATCGCGCGTCTCATAGACGGCAAGCGCCCCATTGTCCGGCGCTCGGAATCCGTCACCCTTCAATGGTATCACATACGCTCGCTCGCGGTCGCGAGGATGTGCGGCCAGCGGAAATCCGAACGTATACGGCTGGTTGTTCTGAATGCTCTCCCACGCTCCGACCCCGTCCCGACGAAAGAGCCCCATATGATTCTGCTGGTAAACCCGCTGTGTCACGCCCGGAGCCGAAGGAGCAAACGCGATCTTGTGAACGCACGTCCCAACGGTATTCGATCCCGCCGACGAACCGCTCGGATCAAATACGTTCGGAAGGCCTCTGTTTTCCAGTGACCAATTTACCCCACCATCAAACGTCTCGAAGACGCCGACTGACGAAATCCCAACAAGCAAGTGCTGTGAATGTTCTGGATCGACAATAATCGAATGCAAACATAATCCGCCATTACCGGGCTGCCAATCTTTACGCGATGGATGCTTCGTCAATCCTTCGACTTCACTCCACGTTTTACCGTGATCCTCGCTCTTAAAAAGCGCTGCTGGCGTCACTCCCGCGTACATCACACCTGGCTGATCCAACCCGCCCGGTACGATCTGCCAAATCGCCTCGACCGCCAGTCCTGCGCTTTCCGCAAAACGCGGCTGTTTTTCTGAGTCCAACCAAGTCGCTCCAAAATCACGGCTATACCAAATTCCCGGCCCCCAATGCGCTTCATTGCGCCCTGAAAAAAGCGTTGTCCCGTCTCGTGCATCCGCGCTCGCACAATAGATTGGCTGACCCAACAAATGCGGTGCCGAAACCGCCCATCGTCCGGACTCGTTCGTTGCGATAAAAAGCCCGCGCCGCGTACCCAGAAGCAACGTCTTTGTCATGCTGAAATCCTCGCACGTTTTGGAGCAACTAAAAGAATGTGAGTCGCATATACTCTACACCGTTTTCAAACGCGGCGAGTTTATATCATGACAACACCGTGAGAGTAAGCAAGCCAGCTGAAGCTGGCTGGAGTTTGTATAGCTCTCGACCACCACCACCTGAAGGTGGCGGCAAGCAACGACAAAGATGACTCTCAATGTCACAATAAGACTACGTAGTCACAACGAGATGCTCTCTGCAATCCGGCTCAATGACATTTAAAAGTTGATCAACCAGATTCGGATATTTTGCAACGAATTGAACACAACAAAACGTTCGTTCCTGTGGCGCATTTTTCGGTCGCACCCATGCCGACACAAGCGCCGCACGTAGCGCTTTTGCATCACCACTTTTATCCAGCGCTGCGCCGGTTTTCTCCGCGACACGTGCGAGTTCGTACGCAAATTTCTCGCGCAGTTTCTCAAGCATCGGGTCCACCCCCGCTCCGGCCTGCACGATCTCCGCTCGCATCGCGTCGAACTCAGACAGCATCGCGTTTGAATGCGCCGCAATCTTTCCCGCCATCGCGCCACCCGCCGTCGCGCGACGCACCAATTCTTCTTTGTTTAGAAACAGATCGAGCGGCGTTTCCGACAGCCCCAATTTCCGAATCGCTTTCTCAGCCGCAGCATCAATCAACGTCAGCGACGCGCGCGGAACAATCACCGGCCACACTGCGCCATAGTGCTCATGCACCGTTCGAAGCTGCGCCCAATACGCCATCTCTCCCGGCCCAAGCACCGCCGCCACGACTGGAAAAATCGTCTGCTGAATCACGGGTCTCAGCGGAGCCGACGGTGTGAATAATTCCGGTGATTTTCGAATCTGCTCAAGCAGCTCGCCCTGGGACAAAACGCGCTCCGACTCGCCTCGAATTCGAAACTGCCGCTCACCGATTTCATTCGTCTCAACCTGAACAGATCCGCGCAATGCCCCGCGTTTCTCTGCCATAAAAAAGTGCGGAGCGGACCGCAGCTTCTCTGAAAATCCAGGCTCATACGCACACGTCCGCATCGTCACTCCAGCTTCTTGTATCAGCCGTGAAACAATGTCGTAGTCCTCTACATTTCGAGCCAGCATCGCGCCGCTGAATTGACGCAGATCACTCGACCGTGCCACGACCAATCCCGACGCGCCCAGCCACTTCAGCATCAATTTCGCAAACGCCGTTTCGAAACTGGCCGACGCATAAAGACTCAACACCTCTTCCGCGCCATCGCATCCTAAAAATACTTCGAGTTCCAATCGCAACGCTTGGATCGATTCCTCGCTCTTCGATAAAAACAAGTCACTCGCGGAACGTCCCTTCTCGGCCTCGTTTAATGGAGCGGCCACCCGCGTTGCAGCCCCATCGTCGCGCAAAAAATACGCATGATCAATCTCGCCAAAATCGTGATCATCGCCCGCGACCCAAAACACTGGCACAAACCGCGCCGCCCCCGCCGCCTCTTTCTCATACTGCCGCGCGAGCTTCACCGCCGTCAGAGCTTTGTGCAATGTCAGCAACGGCCCACCCAAAAATCCGCCCTGCTGCCCCGTCGCAACCACATACGTATTTGCATCCGCCAACGACCGCGCCGACGCCAGAGATTCTTCAGGCGCTCCCAACTCGCGCCCGGATGCTTCAAGCGCCGAAGCTACGTTAGTGCGCGGATATGTTTTCGTAGAACACTCAGCGATCACATCGCGCCATGTTCGAGGCGGAAAGAACTGCAAAGCACACGGGACCCCATGTGCAAAATCGCTCACCAGTGCCCCGCCGAATCCAGCCAACGCATACGGCACCCGGCACGTCGATCCTGTTTCAATTTTTGTCGAGGATGTTTCCATACGATCATCTTATCGGTGGGCGGGTGATGATCAAATTGGGAAAAATGATTAGAAGGTGTACGAAAAGCCGACGCGAGTGGAAACCGAGCGATTTTTTTATGCCTGAATGAGTTATTTAGCCCCAGAGCTAAAAAACGCTTTCAGCGTATGTGAATTTGTCGGCGTCTTGACCCAGGGTAGTGACGCTACGCGTCGCAACCCTGGGCTGGGGTTAAGGAACGCTTTCAGCGTAGAAGAATGCCCGCGTAACGCGTCATAAATCCACTTTTCGTACACCCTCTTTACAAAAAAACGAGCTTCATCAGCTCGTTTTTTTAAGGTCCCAGTCGGAGTCGAACCGACGTATAATGGTTTTGCAAACCATCGCCTTACCACTTGGCTATGGGACCACCTTCACCGTCTTTTCCCAGTTCTGTGTTGCTCAACCGGGAAGAAAGAGAATACGCACCGTCGTATAAAATTCAAGTGAAGATACTGAGAAATTTTACGGAAATTCCACATGACTTTCCACACAGTCCGGTGTTTACTATGTCGTGTGCCATTTCCGCACTCCGACAGGAAAGAATTTTATGATCAGACGGTCCCTTGCATCTTTGCTTTTCAGCTTCATTTTCGCGCTCATCATCCACGCAGGTGAAGCTCCCAAAACTCCTGCCCCGCCCGCCGATCCCAAAGCCGGCCTGGACTTCTTTGAAAAAAATATCCGTCCGGTCCTCGTCGCAAAATGCTACGAATGCCATTCCGCCGAAGCGAAAGAAAGTAAGAAGTTGAAAGCCGACTTCTTCGCTGATACGCGCGAGGGACTATTGAGTGGTGGCGAGAGCGGTCCCGCTGTTGTCCCAGGGCAGCCTGCAAAGGGCAACATGATGAAGGCTCTGCGCCACACGGTTGACGACATGAAGATGCCGCCCAAAGAAAAGCTCCCCGACGACGTCATCGCGAATTTTGAAAAGTGGATCGAAATGGGTGCGCCCGATCCGCGCGACGGCGCAAAAGCTGCCTCCGCAAAGCGCGTCATCAATGTCGCTGAAGGGCGTCAGTGGTGGTCCTTCCGTCCACTTCAAAACAACCACGTGCCCATCGTCAAGAATGTAACGTGGTCCAAGAATCCCATCGATTGTTTCATCGCCGCCAAACACGAAGCCGCAGGGTTTACGCCCAGTTCTGAAGTCAGCCGTGTCACATGGCTCCGCCGCGTTTACTACGATTTGATCGGCCTGCCGCCGACGCCCGAGCAAGTCGCCGCGTTCATCGCTGACACGGCACCGAACGCTTCCGAAAAGATCGTCGATCAACTTCTTTCCAGCGAACGCTACGGCGAGCGCTGGGCCCGGCACTGGCTCGACGTTGCGCGTTACGCCGAAAGCGGCGGCTACGAATTCGACGGCTACCGCAACGGCGCGTACCACTATCGCGATTGGGCCATCCGCGCTTTCAACGCGGACATGCCTTACAACGAATTCATCCGAGCGCAACTCGCAGCCGATAAACTCCATCCCAACAATTACGAAGCCGCCGCCGCAACCGGCTTCCTCGTGGCCGGCCCTTATCCTGGTCAAACGACCGTGAAGACCCTCGAAAAAATCCGCTACGATCAGATCGACGACATGGTCTCCACGATCGGCTCATCAATGCTGGGCCTGACGATGGGCTGCGTTCGGTGCCACGATCACAAGTATGATCCACTTCCGCAAAAGGACTATTATGGAATCGCCGCCGCGCTCTCCCGCACGGTTCACGGCGATCTCAAGATTGACCGCAATCTTGAAGACTCCAAGCGCAAACTTGACGAGTATGAAAAGAGCATCGCGCCGCTACGAGAAGCGCTGAAAAAAATCGAAGAGTCCGATCTCCCCGCGCAATTCGAAGCCTGGCGGAAAGACGAATTGCCCAAGCTCGCCGCGAAGGCTCCAGCTCCGTGGCAGGTTTACGATTCGATCGCCGCCGAAGCCAAAACCGCACACATCGACACCACAATCGACGGCCTCGTGCTCTACGTTTCGAACAAATCAAAAGACGATCTCTACACCATTAAAACGCACTCGTATCAAGCCGCGCCGCGCGCCTTCCGACTCGACGCCTTTGCCGACAAATCGCTCCCGAAAAATGGCCCGGGGCTGTCCGACAACGGCAACTTCGTCCTCGGCGATTTCAAAGTTATCGCGAAGCCACTCGATTCCAAAAATAAATCCAAACCCGTCACGCTCAAACTCACGGCCCATAAAGCGACGTGGGAACAGAGCGGCTATCACCTTTCCGCCGCGATCGATAACAGCCCAACTTCAGGCTGGGCCGTCGACCCGCAGCAAGGAAAAGACCACGCCGCGATCTTCGGTATCGAAGGTGATTTCGCTGGTTTTCCGGGCGGCACGTCATACGAATTCCAATTGCGTTTCAGCGGTCATTTTGAATTGGGCAAGATGCGCCTCTGCTTCTGTAATGACAAAGCCATCGCCGATATCAACGCCCCCGCCGATTCGCAAAGCCTCCGCGAAATCCAATCTCTGATGGCCAAGAACGGCGACAAACCTATCGACCCCATCCGCTCACAACTCGTTGGATTTTTTAGACACAACAATCCGAAAGCGGCAATCGCATTGAAGGCGCTCAATGAAAAAGAGAAGACGAAGCCTCGTCCCGAAACAACCGACGTCTATTCAACCAAGGACGGTGGCAGCGACGTCTTCTTCCTGCGCCGGGGCGAAGTGGACAACAAAGATGGCAAGGCTGCGCCCAATTTCATCCAGGTGCTCGGAGCATCAGCTGACACCAAACGCTGGATCGCCGAAGCCAACGTCGATCCGCGCATCGGCCTCGCGAATTGGATGACCGATGCCGAACACGGCGCCGGACCGCTGCTCGCGCGCGTCATGGTCAACCGAGTTTGGAAGCATCATTTCGGACGCGGAATAGTTGGGACGCCAAATGATTTTGGGGCCAAAGGCGAAGCGCCAACGCATCCTGAACTGCTCGATTATCTCGCCGCAGAATTCATCAAAAATGGCTGGCATCTGAAGCCGCTTCACCGGGTGATTGTCCTCAGCGCAGCGTACCGTCTCGGGGCCGATGCGTCCGCCGAAAATCTAAAGCGTGATCCCGACAACAAATTGTTGTGGCAACGTCCAGCACGCCGCCTCGAAGCCGAAGCCATCCGCGATGCTCTCCTCGCCATCGGAGGCAAGCTCGACGTTCACATGTACGGCCCCGCGATTAACGAAGTCGAATCGCCCCGCCGCAGTGTTTACTTGCGTGTCCGTCGCAGCGAACTCGTCCCTTTTATGACGCTCTTCGATGCGCCCGAACCGACGCAAAGCATCGGAGACCGAGGCGCGACGACCGTCCCAACACAAGCGCTGACGATGATGAATTCGCCCTTCGTCCGCGACATGGCCGGGCGGCTCGGCAAGCGCGTCTACCCCGCCACGGCGTCGTTCGATCAAGCGCTTAATGCCGCGTATCAAGCTGCGCTCTCGCGTACGCCTACGCCGCGCGAACGCGAAAAGATGAGCGCGTTTTATAAGAAACAGGAGCAACTCTTTGCGGGTGAAACCAAGAATGTCACGCCGCAAGTCAAAGAATCCGCGTTCGCCGAAACGTGCGTCGTGTTGCTTGCGTTGAATGAATTTGTTTACGTCGATTGAGATGAATCCACTAAAGAGGAGTTTAAAAATATGTTCAACCAGTATTCTCAATGCGACCTAACGCTTCCCGCCCGGCGCAAATTTCTACAGCAAATGGGCATGGGGATGGGCTCGCTTGCGTTTGCAACGATGCTTAATGAACAGGCGCGCGCGGACATTCCGATCAATGCGGCCAACCCGCTTGAAGTCCGCCAACCCATGTTCGCGCCGCGCGCAAAACGCGTGATCTGGCTCTTCATGACCGGCGCGCCTTCGCAAGTTGACACCTTCGACTACAAGCCTGTGTTGCAACAACGCCACGGTCAGCCGCTCCCCGGCAGCGATGCGAAAACCGGATTCTTTACGACCAGCGGAAAGATTTTGAAATCACCGTTTGGCTGGAAACAGCACGGCCAATCCGGCTCGTGGGTCAGCGATATTTTTCCGAATATCGCCAAGCACGTGGACGACATTTGCTTCCTGCATTCGATGCATTTGAAAGCCAACAACCACGCTCCGGCATCGATCGAACTGATGTGCGGTTCGAACATTCCTGGCCGCCCGGCCACTGGGGCCTGGGTCACGTATGGGCTCGGCACTGAGAATCAGAATCTCCCGGCCTACGTCGTGATGCACGAAAAGAAACCGCGCGGTGATGATCAAATTTGGTCCGCCGGTTTCCTGCCGAAAACATTTCAGGCGATGGCCCTCGACGCCAAGCGTAAAGAGACCATCGACAACCTTGTCCGCGCGAGCGGCGAGACTGATGAACAGCAGCGCGCCGCGCTCGACATTTTGCGCGACTTGAATGAGGATCACGCCAAAACGCGCGGCACTCAAGCCGATTTGCTTGCGCGCGTTAATTCTTACGAACTCGCTTATCGCATGCAGATGGCCGCGCCTGAAGCGCTGGATATTACGAAAGAAAGCGATGAAACCAAGAAGCTCTATGGCATCGATAATAAAGACTGTCAGACGTTCGCGCGACAGTGTCTGATAGGCCGCCGCATGTTGGAACGCGGCGTTCGCTTTGTTCAGATTTTTGCCGGGAAAGGTGCTGCCGGAGATGGCAGCGTCGACGACGTTCCGTGGGACGGGCACACCAACATCGAGACCAACCACCGCTCCTGCGCACTCGCCACCGATCAACCCGCCGGTGCGCTTCTTCAGGATTTGAAAGCGCGTGGACTGCTCAAGGACACGCTCTTAATTTGGGGCGGCGAATTCGGCCGGACGTCCGATTCTCAAGGCAGCGTCGGTCGCGATCACAACCCGAACGGCTTCACGATTTGGATGGCGGGAGCGGGCGTCAAAGGCGGATTCCATTACGGAGCCACCGACGAATTCGGTTACAAAGCCGTCGAGAACAAAGTCCATGTGAACGATCTGCATGCGACCATTCTTCACATGCTCGGCCTCGATCACGAGAAATTAACGTACCGCTACAATGGTCGCGATTACCGCCTTACG
>Ga0194061_1002344_pt1 | contig 10403 bp, 10 predicted proteins | sample SepL2221m_MetaG_FD_163423 | JGI IMG/M metagenome (GOLD analysis project Ga0194061, IMG submission 163423) | Anoxic zone freshwater microbial communities from boreal shield lake in IISD Experimental Lakes Area, Ontario, Canada - Sep2016-L224-21m | ecosystem: Environmental > Aquatic > Freshwater >...
CAGCAGTTCAACATTTGCAGTGGATGTTGTGCTTGCTGCATGGCATCGCGTGCAGTGGCTATGGCCTTGTCCAACTCGCCCTGCTCGTAGAGTTGCCACGCCTTCTGGTGAATATTGTCAATATCGGGCCAACCAGCCGCCAGTAACAGGGCCTGAGAATTTGGAAACCGCGCCAGCGCGCCTTCTAGGACCTGCCGCGCCTGTTCAGTCTTGTGCACATCGTTCAGCGCCCGCGCCAGATGCACATGGGTGCTCTCGATTTGGGGTGAAGTTTCTATTGACTTTTGAAACAGTGGGATGGCCTCTGTGGCTTTGCCCTCCAAGAGAAGAAACCATCCCAACTGTGCCTGCCGCTCGGGCGTTTCGCGCAGTGCCAGTGCATGCTGAACCCATGTGATGGCTTCGAGTGGCCTGCTTTGGTCATGTAGTAGCCAAGACAAAGAAGACGCTGCTTCATCCAGAGACGGGTCTATCGCAAGGGCTCGTTCAAGATGTGGTGTTGCTTGGTTATGGTTCCCTTTTCTGTGCTGCAACACTCCCATGCGCCATTGCAGTACCGCGTGCTCAGGGGCCCTTGTAAGGGCAGGTACAAGCACATCTTCGGCTGCCGCGAGATCGCCCTTCTCGATGAGAAACCATCCCAGCGCGGCGCAGCAGTTCAACATTTGCAGTGGATGTTGTGCTTGCTGCATGGCATCGCGTGCAGTGGCTATGGCCTTGTCCAACTCGCCCTGCTCGTAGAGTTGCCACGCCTTTTGGCAAAGTTTGTCAATATCTGAGGTCGAATTCAAGTCTGCACCTGCTTGTCTGGCAAAGTTCATTTGGGAATCACTCTGTGTGCAGGCAGTCTACCCCAGCAACTAACACCCAGTTCGCTTGGCCAAGCACAACCTGACAGCACGACTTGGCTGTGTTATGTGCGTGCGCGCTCCCCTTGAAAGATGAAGGGTTTTTCCAAATGTACTCAAAAAACAGCACTAAACTACCAACGGCCAAATCGAATCTAGTGTTGAATCAGTAAATTAGATAATTGGCTAATGCAGTGCAGATGTGAAAATGTGGTGCTGCTCTAGACTAGGTCCTTTGCCGAATGCTTAAATAGTTCGATTGCGTTACTTATTTCTGCGAAAACTGTTATTGACGATATTTTTACCAACATCACTTTTAGGTAATTCACAAAATGGCAGGTTTAAAAACCGGCGCCCCGGCGCCACAGAATTTGACGGTTCACAGTCAATCAAGAGTGTTGGAGGTGAGTTTTTCGGATGGTGCGAGCTTTCGTATTCCGTTTGAACTGATGCGTGTCTATTCCCCCTCTGCCGAGGTACAGGGGCACGGCCCTGGTCAGGAAACCTTGCAGACCGGAAAACGTGACGTGGGACTGGAAGCGCTCGACCCGGTCGGCAACTATGCGGTTCAACCCCGTTTCTCAGACGGGCATGAATCCGGTATATTTTCTTGGGACTACTTGTATTTTCTGGGGACTGAGCACGAGCGCCTATGGCAAGATTATCTTGATCGACTCAAGGCGGCAAATGTCGATCGCGATACTCCCATGGCGGAAAAAACGGGTTCAGCTTGCGCGAGTCATTGAAATTCGTTTGCTATAATTTTTGTAGCTGTCGGAGTAGTTCTTGCGGGAGCTGGAGCCCATTTTTCAGTGTATTAGCAGTATGACAACAACACATTTCGGTTTCAAGTCGGTTGACGAGGAGGAGAAGGCGCGCCATGTGCGTGGCGTTTTTGACTCGGTCGCGCCCAAATACGATCTAATGAACGACTTGATGTCCATGGGCCTTCATCGCGCGTGGAAGGCCTACACCGTGATGACCGCCAATTTGCAAGAGGGTGACCGGGCGCTAGACATTGCGGGCGGCACGGGCGACTTGGCCATGGCATTTTCTAAAAAGGTTGGGCATTCGGGCCAGGTGGTCCATACGGACATCAACGAGGCCATGCTTCGCACTGGACGCAATCGCCTGCTGGATGCAGGTTTTGCGTTGCCAACGATGGTTTGCGATGCAGAGAAGTTGCCGTTTGCTGACAACTATTTTGATGTCGTGAGTGTCGCCTTCGGTTTGCGCAACATGACCCACAAAGACGCCGCACTGGCAGAAATGAATCGCGTCCTGAAACCCGGGGGGCGGTTAATGGTGCTGGAGTTTTCGAAAGTAGCGGCTCCGCTGGAAAAAATCTATGACTGGTATTCGTTCAAGGTCTTGCCACGCTTGGGTAAATTGGTTGCGGGGGATGATTCAAGCTATCGCTATCTGGCAGAGTCTATTCGTATGCACCCGGGACAAGACGAACTTAAAGCCATGATGCATAAAGGGGGTTTCGGTCATGTGGACTATCACAACCTGACGGGTGGCGTTGTAGCGTTGCATGTTGGAATCAAGTGCTGAGACTTGTGAATTTGACGTTTAACCTTAGCTATTGCGTTCCTATGGAGACATTATGAAAATCTGGACCGTTTTGTTAGTTGCCGTTCTGGCCTTGTCGGGAGTCAATGCCGAGGCGGCCAAACGCATGGGCGGCGGTAAGTCAATTGGCAAGCAATCGTCGAATGTGACGCAACGTGAAGCCACACCTGGAGCGCCGGTCGCTCCTGCCCAAGGAATGACTAACGCTGCAGCGAAGCCGGCACCGGCGGTTGCTGCGCCCAAGCGCCCGTGGGGCGCAATGTTGGGAGGTTTGGCAGCAGGCTTGGGTCTGGCATGGCTTGCCCATTCGTTGGGTATGGGCGAAGGTATGGGGCAAATCCTGATGTTTGCCATGCTGGCTATGGCAGTGGTCATGGGAATTGGTTGGTTCATGCGCCGCCGTGCGGCGTCAGCTAACGAACCAACCGCGCCATTTGCTTTTCAGGGTGCTGGAAATGTGCCGGTCTCGCCATCTAAGCCTTATCGTCCTGAAAATGTAGGCAACGATGCGTCTGCCAGACCCTGGGAGCGCACTAGTATGGCTTTTGAGGCACCTGCTAACGCAGCCTCCGGCTCGATGATCGGTTCCGCTTTGGCAGGATCCCAAAACTGGGGCATTCCTGCCGGTTTTGATGCTGACGGCTTCCTCTCTGCTGCAAAGGCAAATTTTGTAACGTTGCAGGTTGCCTGGGACAAGTCTGACATTCCAGCGCTACGTGCAATGATGACGGATGCCATGCTTGCTGAAATTCAATCGCAGCTCGCCGAGCGTGAGTCGCACCCAGGTGCGAATCCGAATCGTACGGATGTTGTCATGCTGGAGGCTCGCCTGCTAGGCATTGAAGAAACCGCTGAGGAATACTTGGCTAGCGTTGAGTTTTCCGGAATGATTCGTGAGGATGATTCGACTGGACCCAGCCCGTTCCGTGAAGTCTGGAATATGACCAAACCCGTCAATGGCAGCCGCGGCTGGCTGGTGGCCGGAGTGCAGGCGCTTCAATAAGCCGTTCGACGCCTAGTGTCAGAAGCTGGGGGCGGTGCCTGATAATGGGGGACTATGGCAACACAGTCCCCTTTTTCCATGCTGGAGGCAGTCCTCCAAAGCCTCAACCTTCCTTTAACGCCGCCAGCTTGGGCAATTGACGAGACGCACCGACGCATCGTGCTGCTGCTTAACCATGTGTTGATGCAGGAGCCCCAGGCCATGGAGCGTCTGGTCCGACAAAAGGGGCGGGTCGTTCTCATGCAGTGGCGAACCTTTACTTTCAGGTTGCTTGTCAGCCCGGCTGGATTGTTCGACGTGGCGGCGCAGGATGCGCAACCTGACCTTTTACTGGTCATAACGCAAGAGTCCCCGCTGGCCATCGCACAAGAGTTGATGCAGGGCGGAAAGCCTGCCGTTCGCATTGAAGGTGACGTTCAGTTGGCCGCTGAAGTCAGTTGGTTGAGAGATCATGTCCGTTGGGACATGGAGGAAGACTTGGCCCGGCTATTGGGAGATGCGCCAGCCCACACGCTGGTTCAGGCCGCACGCACCTTGGCACATGGATTGCAGCAGTTTGTTGGTCAGCGCAGTCGGAGTGACTCTGATGGGTCAACCATATGAGGCGACTGCAACGCGGGTTTTTCATCGCTTGGGTGGTATTCCGTTACGGACTGGATGAACTGGTTCTAAGCAGCTTCGCCAATCCTTGGCTTACCCGTTTGACGCGGGTGCTGACGGTGGGGCGCACTTTGGATGCACCCCGCGGGCAACGTTTGCGTGAGGCGCTTGAACGACTGGGTCCTATTTTTGTAAAGTTCGGCCAGGTGCTGTCGACCCGGCGCGACTTGCTGCCGTTGGACATCGCCGACGAGCTGGCCAAACTGCAGGACCAGGTTCCCCCATTTGACTCCGCAGTCGCCGTGGCAACCATTGAGCGCGCCCTGCGTAAACCGATTGCCGAAATATTCGAGTCTTTTGAAAACGTACCTGTGGCCAGTGCATCGATTGCCCAAGTGCATTTTGCGGTGCTTCGTGGTCGGGATGGCCAACTGCGCGACGTTGCGGTCAAGGTGCTGCGACCGGGCATGCACGCCGCAATCGACAAGGACTTGCGTCTGCTGCACATGATGGCGGCTTGGGTTGAAAGCCTGTCTGCGGATGGAAAGCGGTTACGCCCGCGCGACGTCGTAGCCGAATTCGACAAGCATTTGCATGATGAACTGGATTTGATTCGCGAGGCTTCCAGTGCGGCCTTGTTGCGTCGAAACATGGAGAGTTTGCAACTGGTGCTGGTGCCAGAAGTTTTTTGGGACTACTGTGCGACCGATGTCATGGTCATGGAGCGCATGTATGGTGTTCCTGTCAGTCAGGTGGCGCGACTGACGGAAGCCGGAGTGGATATTCCGAAGTTGGCTCGTGATGGCGTCACAATATTTTTTACTCAGGTGTTCAGGGACGGTTTTTTCCATGCGGACATGCACCCTGGCAACATCCAGGTCAGCATCGACCCCAAGACCTTTGGTCGCTATATTTCGCTGGACTTTGGCATTGTTGGTACGTTGACTGAGTCTGATAAAGACTATCTGGCGCAAAACTTCACAGCCTTTTTCCGCCGTGACTACAAACGCGTGGCGGAGTTGCATATTGAGTCGGGATGGGTACCCCATACAACCCGTGTGGATGAGCTCGAGGCGGGTATTCGTGCCGTTTGCGAGCCCTATTTCGATCGTCCGCTCAAAGAAATTTCGCTTGGAATGCTGCTGATGCGACTGTTCCAGACCTCGCGTCGTTTTCAAGTCGAGATCCAACCGCAACTGGTGCTGCTGCAAAAGACCTTGCTCAACATCGAGGGGTTAGGCCGCGAGCTCGACCCCAATCTCGATCTATGGGCAACTGCAAAGCCGTTTTTAGAGCAGTGGATGCTGGGTCAGGTCGGACCGCAAAAGCTGATAGAGCAACTAAAGGCGCAAGCCCCGCACTACGCCAAGCTGCTGCCGGAGTTGCCTGTACTACTGACTAGTTTTCTGCGCAATGAGGGCGGTCGGTCGAGTCGGGCGGTTGATGAGTTGCTTGTCGAGCAGCGTCGTACCAACCGACTGCTGCAAGGTCTGGTTTACTCGGTGGTGGGCTTTGCTTTGGGAATGTTGGTGATGCAAATCGTCATCCGAGTCAGGCTGTTCTAGTGCGCCTTATAATGGAAAGCTTTGCAACGCCCGAGTCTGATTCAAACATTCATGCCTATTTACGCCTACAAATGCGAGTCCTGCGGGTTTGCCAAGGATGTGCTGCAGAAAATGTCCGATGCGCCCATTGAGGTCTGCCCGGCGTGTTCTGAATCGTCGTTCAAAAAACAGCTGACGGCGGCAGGATTTCAGTTAAAAGGCTCCGGCTGGTACGCTACCGATTTCAAGGGCGGTAGTACTGCATCACCCGCCGCAGTCGCCACGGCGGACACGGGTGCTGCATCGACTGGCGCTGTCTCAGAGGCACCAAAAGCGGACGCAACACCCAAGGTGTCTGCACCGAAGGTGGATTCTGGCGGTTGAAAATATTTTTACGCGAATCTGGAATTAACGTGCCGTTCAAAAAGTACATGCTGACAGGGCTGATGGTCTGGTTGCCGCTGGCAATCACCATTTGGGTGTTGTCTTGGCTTGTCAATTCACTCGATGGCATTCTGGGCGGTGTTTTGTCGGGTTTGGCGGCGGTGACACCGCAGAGCCTTGGGCCCTTGATCGAGCGTCTGCGTAACATTTCTGGCTTGGGCGTAATCATGGTTGCCAGCTTCATGCTGATCACTGGTGCGCTTGTTTCCAATGTTGCGGGCCGCTGGTGGCTCAAGCAGTGGGATCGGCTGTTTACCCACATCCCGATCGTTAAATCTATCTATAACAGTGTCAAGAAGGTGTCGGACACGCTGTTCTCCAGCAACGGTAATGCGTTTCGCACGGCGCTGTTAATTCAGTACCCCCGTGCTGGAAGTTGGACCATTGCATTTCAGACGGGCACACCAAGCGGTGAAGTGGCGTCGCATCTGGGTGCGGACTATGTCAGCGTCTACGTGCCTACAACGCCCAACCCGACCAGTGGATTTTTTCTGATGTTGCCCAAGGCAGATGTGATTGAACTGGATATGAGCGTTGACCAGGCGCTGACTTACGTGATTTCCATGGGATCGGTCCCTCCTTCAGCCCACTTGCCGCGAGCGGCTGCACCCCAATAATCCTATTTATGAAACCCGCCGCCCATCAGGCGGCGACTTGAAAGCAAGCTATGGCCATGCGCTCTCACTATTGTGGTCTTGTGACCGAAGCCCAAATGGGCGAAACCGTTTCCCTATGCGGCTGGGTCAATCGCCGACGGGATCATGGCGGCGTTATTTTTGTCGATCTGCGCGACCGGGAGGGTTATGTGCAGATCGTGTGCGACCCTGATCGCGCCGAGATGTTCAGCGCCGCTGAAGGCCTGCGCAATGAGTTCTGTATTCAGGTCAAAGGGTTGGTGCGGGCTCGCCCTACAGGCACTGTCAACGAAGGCCTCAAGAGTGGAAAAATTGAAGTGTTGTGTCACGAACTCATCGTGCTCAATCCGTCAGTTACACCACCGTTTCAGCTGGATGACGACAATTTGTCAGAGACCACACGCCTGACCCATCGCGTCCTGGATCTGCGCCGACCTTACATGCAGAACAACCTCATGTTGCGCTACCGCGTGTCCATGGAGGTACGCAAGTTCCTTGATGCCAATGGCTTTGTGGATATTGAGACGCCCATGCTGACCAAGTCGACCCCAGAGGGTGCACGCGACTATCTGGTTCCTAGCCGCGTGCATGATGGTCACTTTTTTGCGCTACCGCAGTCGCCCCAGTTGTTCAAGCAACTGCTGATGGTGGCAGGATTTGATCGTTATTACCAGATCACCAAGTGCTTCCGTGACGAAGATCTGCGGGCCGATCGCCAGCCAGAGTTCACCCAGATCGATATTGAAACCTCTTTCCTAAGTGAAGAAGAAATTCGCGATATTTTCCAAGGCATGATCAAGACGGTTTTCCAGAACACCATAGGTGTGGATCTGGGCGAGTTTCCGGTAATGACTTATCAGGAAGCTATGTATCTTTATGGTTCCGATAAACCAGACCTGCGCGTGAACCTCAAGTTTGCCGAGGTGACGGACGTAATGGCCGATGTTGACTTCAAAGTGTTCTCGGGCGCGGCAACCATGAAGAATGGCCGTGTTGTAGCCCTGCGCATCCCTGGTGGTTCGAAAGAGTCCGGCGGCATCAGCCGCGGCGAGATCGACGCCTACACCGAGTTCGTCAAGATTTATGGCGCCAAGGGCTTGGCCTACATTCGTGTTAACGATTTGTCCAAAGGCCGCGACGGTCTGCAAAGCCCTATCGTCAAGAATATTCACGACACTGCGCTAAAAGCCGTGTTGGAGCGCACCGGCGCACAGGATGGTGATCTGATTTTCTTTGGCGCTGACAAGGAGAAAATCGTCAATGACGCCATTGGTGCCTTGCGCATCAAGGTCGGCCACAGCGAATTTGGCAAGAAGAATGGTTTGTTTGACAAGGCCTGGCGCCCGATGTGGGTGGTTGACTTTCCCATGTTCGATTTTGATGAGGAAGCGCAGCGTTACACCGCGACCCATCACCCGTTTACTGCGCCCAAGGATGGGCACGAAGACTGGATGGTGACTGCCCCTGAGAAGTGCATTTCCAAGGGCTACGACATGGTGCTCAATGGCTGGGAAATGGGTGGCGGTTCGGTTCGTATCCACCGTGCGGATGTGCAGCAAAAAGTGTTTGACGCGCTCAAGATTTCGCCCGAGGAAGCGCAGCTCAAGTTCGGCTTCCTGCTCGATGCATTGCAATACGGCGCGCCTCCACACGGGGGACTGGCCTTCGGCTTGGATCGTATCGTCACACTGATGACCGGTGCCGAGTCCATCCGGGACGTTATCGCATTTCCCAAAACGCAGCGTGCCCAGTGTCTGTTGACTCAGGCGCCGAGCCCAGTGGACGAGAAGCAGTTGCGCGAGTTGCACATTCGTTTGCGTGCGCCCGAGGCCACCAAAGTCGTTTGATAGGCCACGTTGGTGCACAATGAAAGGGCGCTATTGCAGCGCCCTTTTTTTATGGCCAAACCCTACAAGATCCCCGAATCGGTCCTCGTTGTCATCTACACGAAGGAACTCGACGTATTGCTAATTCGCCGGGCTGACGGTGACGACCTGGGTGCTGAATATTGGCAGTCGGTGACGGGCAGTAAAGATCGACCGGATGAGGATTTGATGCAAACCGCGGTGCGCGAGGTGTGGGAGGAGACCGGGATTGATTGCAATGCAGAGGCCACACGGTCCGCCGTATTGCGCGATTGGAAGCTTGTCAACGTGTATGGCATTTACCCCCAATGGCTGCATCGATATGCGCCTGGTGTCACGCACAATACGGAGCACCTGTTTGGCCTGCGGGTGGCAGACGGGTGCACAGTGCGTCTGAATCCGCGTGAGCACACGGCCTACCAGTGGCTACCATACCGCGAAGCTGCAGACAGGTGCTTTTCACCGTCCAATGCCGAGGCCATTTTGCAGCTCCCACGCCAGATTGCCAGCATGGCGACCTACGAGGAGGGTGCGTCATGACGATCTTGCGTGTGGCAACATACAACATACACAAGGGCGTTCAGGGCATTGGCCCGACGCGTCGGCTGGAAATTCACAATCTGGGTCACGCGGTAGAGCAGTTGGATGCGGACATTGTCTGCCTGCAAGAAGTGCGAAAGACGCACCGACGGGAAGCCCAGCACTTCGACCGCTGGCCACAAATGCCACAAGCGGATTTTCTTGCGCCCGAGGGCTACACGGCCATTTACAGAACCAATGCCCTCACTCGCCATGGTGAACATGGCAATGCGATGCTGTCGCGGTGGCCAGTGGTGGCGCACCAGCACGAAGACATGTCCGATCACCGGTTTGAGCAGCGTGGACTTTTGCATTCCGAGGTCATTGTGCACGGCATTGCGGTGCATGTGGTGGTGGTGCATCTGGGTTTGATCAAGGCCAGCCGTGTTCGACAACTTGCCCAGTTGGTGCGGTTCATTGAGCGCGAGATTTCTGCGGATGCTCCGATCATCGTGGCAGGTGACTTCAACGATTGGGGGACAACGGTTCGGTCGGTTCTGGGTGCCGCGGGCATGGTGGCGTTTGAGTCAGAGCGGACGGCCACTTTTCCGTCCCGCTTGCCGGTTGTGCAACTGGACCATGTTTATGCCAGAGGGCTCAAACCACTGAACTCGCACGTACCCCGGGGTCGGATTTGGGGTCGGATGTCCGATCATTTACCGTTGATCGCTGAATTTGATTTTTCACTGGAAACCCGTTGACCGCGACGCCCCTGCATTCTGGTCATCAGGTCCGACTGTTGAAGGGCGGGGCTGATTTCTTTGCGGCGTTGATCAGCGCGATTGATGCCAGTCAGCATGAGGTGCGACTGGAGACCTATATTTTCAGCTTTGACGCGTCGGGTGAACTAGTGGCTGCAGCTCTGGAGCGGGCAGCGCTGCGCGGAGTCGCAGTCTTTCTGGTGATGGACGGTGTGGGCACATCTGACGTTCCGCCGCAGTGGGCGCACAGGTTCACCCATGCGCGTGTGCAATGGCACCGCTTCTCGCCGCTGGGACACTGGGGGCTGCTAATTCCTGTGGGTTGGCGCAGGCTCCATCGAAAATTGTGCGTTGTCGACGGCGATGTGGCATTTTGCGGCGGCATCAACATACTGGACGATTATTTCGACCCAAGCTACGGTACTTTGGAGTCGCCCAGGTTTGATTTTGCCGTTCAAGCTCATGGGCCGCTGGTGGCCATCGCGCACACTGCCATGGTCCAGTTCTGGGGCCGATTGCTGATTACGCGGCAGTTGGAGAAGCTGCAGTTTGGCGGGGCGCATCAAACCTGGAAAGCTGCAAGCCAGTCCCTGTACTCATTGAGTCCAT
>Ga0194061_1002345_pt1 | contig 10403 bp, 8 predicted proteins | sample SepL2221m_MetaG_FD_163423 | JGI IMG/M metagenome (GOLD analysis project Ga0194061, IMG submission 163423) | Anoxic zone freshwater microbial communities from boreal shield lake in IISD Experimental Lakes Area, Ontario, Canada - Sep2016-L224-21m | ecosystem: Environmental > Aquatic > Freshwater >...
GACCTAAATCAGGGGGTAAACCCTTTTTGGTGTTAAAAACAACTATATTACAAATAACAAATTCTATATCTTGTAAATAAGATCGTTTTATTATATAAAAATTTCAAGACAAAAAATATTTTTTGAGTTGTTTAATCCATCGGGAATCCTTTTGTCACCCGCTTAATAATATTTTTAAACCGAAAAATCTTTGAAATTAATGAACTCATATCTTATATCTATGTTATTTATACTATAGAATTTAATATTAAATCATTATTAATCAACAAACTTAAAGGAGTAATAATTATGGCAGTAAAAAATGCAATCGGCTGGTTTGAAATCCACGTAAATGATTTTGATTCGGCAATTAAATTTTACGGAAGTTTATTTAACTGGGAATTTAAACAGTCACAGAGTACGGGCTCTTTGTACTGGAACATCTTTACGGGCGAAGGTTCTATCGGTGGTGGTTTTATGAAGAAAGAAAAGCCCGAACACAGCGGCTCGTCGGTTATTCTCTACATTGAAGTTGAAAGCATAGAAGATGCTTTAATTAAAGTCGTTGAACTCGGAGGAAAAACCGATACTCCGAAAACAATGATCAACGAAAACGCAGGCTCGTTCGGATTGTTCAGTGATCCCGATGGAAACCTGATTGGTTTATGGTCTAAAAACTAATATTATTAAAACACGGTTACGTTATTTTCCATTGTGATAATAGCGTAACCTGTTTTGCCTTATACTGCTGTAATAAGTTTTATTGTGGTCCCGCTGTTAGTTCCAGAAATTCAATTCCGGCAGGTTTTTCAACTTCCTTGTCCCGAACTAGTGAGTTAAAGTTTACGGATTCTGCCCTTATGATTATTCCGTCAAATGAGGATTGTAAAACATATTTGCCGTTATAAATAGAAAACTTTGAGCCGTCGTTACTATCAAAAATGTCACAGGTGAAACCCGATATTGTTTCGTTGCCGCCCTTCTTTGTTCTTGAAATGATTTCTTCTGCATCGGCAAGTGACGCAAAATTCTTTAAATATAGGTGGTCTTTATTAACCCTTGATTTTACAGGCTGCACAACTGTTTCTGTAGCGAAGTAAAAGTAAATCCATCCGTCAGAAATAAACCGGGTTTCAATATTCTTGCCGTCACCTGCATTTTTTTCCAGTTCAAGTTTAACTTTGTTCCCCTTCTTTGTAACTGTAATGTTGCCACTGCCCGTGCCCGAGACAGTGTATTTGATAACCACAGAGGTGGTATCTGAAATATTGTTCTGTGATACTATCTTTGCCTCCTTCTTTTTTTCTTCTCCACATCCTGAAAAAAGGAAAAAGGTTACAACCGTTAATACTGCTATGTTTATGTATAAACTTTTCACATTCAAAATTTTAATCAACATACTTTAATTGCGTTATTTATACAACCGAAAAAATTATATATTGCAACGCTGGTTTAATACTCGTGCATTAAGTGTTATTGACCAAACAAAAGGGTTTTATTTTCGTATATATATTAAATAACTTCCATTGTTAAACAAACAATTGTTGTAATTAAAACTAAATTTTAAATATATGAAGACAAAATCGTTTCTTGTAATATTGATGCTGGTATTGGTTGCGGGCGTAAACGCACAGAATAATATCTGGTACACTACCGTTTTAAAAGAAAACTTTCTTGATAAATCTGGTAATCCCGTTACGGGGAAGGGAGTCGTCGTAGGGGATGTTGATTCCGGAATTGATGTTTTTCACCCGTTCTTCTTTTTTGCTGATGGGGGCGAATTCAACTGGGTTGATGTTGATAAAGACGGAAAGTTTACACCTGGTCTTGATGCCGTTGATTTGAACGGAGACGGTATAGCAAACATTAATGAGGTTTTGAGATATATCGAAATGAATAATAACACCTATAATGTTCTTAATACCGACAAGAGCAGATTCAACCCTGATATGGATTTTCTTTATAACGACAAAAACGGAAACAAGAAGAGAGACTTCGGAGAGAAAGACGGATTTACTGAGGGCGACCCTTGTTATGGTGAACAGTTTTTCATAGTGGTTGATGCGAATAAAAACGGTATTCTGGATGTCGGTGAAAAACTCATTGGACTAAAAACATCCAAGGTAAGGGCTGTTCGGGAAAAGAACGGTACTGTCAGAAGAAGAGGAACCGACATAATTAAAACTGAGCCCGATACCGTGCAGCACGGTACCAGCGTTGCCGGGATAGTTCTTGGCGGACATTATGGGGTTCAGAGGGTTCACGGCTTTGCTCCCGACGCAGAGATTGTTATGGCTAATATAGATTATTATTATACGCCGAGGTTTGTAAGAAATTTTCCTGACATGGTTAAGTTCTTAAGGGACGAGAAAGTAAATGTTTTGCTCTTTGAAGACGGCGAATGGATGAATGAATTTATGGATGGCTCAACAGAAGAAGAAATGCTCACTAATGAAATAGCAAGAAGCGGAATAACCGTAATCGGCGGTGGCGGAAATCTTGCTTCGGGCAATATGCTCGTAAGAAAGACTTTAAAAAACTCCCAGTCCGAGACTTTTAAGTTTTCTTCTCCTGCTTCGGGCGAGGGAAAAAGAAACGACGGTTCCTTTGTTTCGTTTTTGTGGAAAGGAAAAGACAAGAAAGCAGTGTTTACGGTTTTAACGCCCGACAACAAACTTTCTCCTGAAATAAAAGAAGGTTCGGGAATTTTAAAAGTTGGAAATTACAATATCAATTATGCCCGTGAAGTATCAGGGAAAGGTACGATTATGATGAGGTTTGCATTTTCAGAAAAAGACTCAGGCACAATAAAAGGGGACTGGCAGGTGAAGGTTAATGCGAGCGACGATATGGATTTGTTTGGTTTTATTGTTGACGTAACTCAGTCATGGGGAGGTACAACAAGATGGCATTCTGATTTTATTTCTGACGAAGGTTCGGTGACATTTCCGTCAACCGCAGACAGCTGCCTGGCTATAGGCGCATACACGGTTAATTATGCCTGGGGACCTCAGGACGGAATTGGTAAACTCTGTTATTACAGTGGAAGAGGTTATAATGTTACGGGAAAAGTTGGAATAGAAATTTGTGCCCCGGGACACTCCACTTTTACCTGCGGCCCGAATAATTCATACACACTGTTCAGCGGTACGAGTTCTGCAGCACCACACGTCGTTGGTACGGTTGCATTACTGCTGCAAATTAATCCTGCCCTGACTCATTCCGAGGTAAGGAATATACTAAGGCATACTGCAACATCAGATGAATTTACGGGAACAGTGCCTAACACAAACTGGGGCGCAGGAAAATTAAATCCCGAAGGCGCAATTAAGTATGTGCTTGGAATGTAAGCATGTTTTATGGTTGAGTACTAAACTCGATTTTGGCATAAAAAAACGGCAGACAAGTCTGCCGTTTTCTTTTACTAAATATTATCAGTTAAAAATTATTTACTAATCTTGTTGATATGCTTTGCTAACTTTGATTTTTCGTTAGCCGCCTTATTCTTATGTATTATACCCTTTGTAGCCGCTCTGTCAAGTGTTCTGACTGCTTTTTTGAATTCTGTTTCGGCTCCTTCTTTCTCTTTCGAAGAAAGGACTTTTTTCACAGAACCTTTTATCAATACTTTGTATTTTTTATTCTTATCGGTTCTTTTTAATGTTTGTCTGGCTCTCTTTTGAGCAGATTTGTGTCTTAATGGCATAATTTGTCTTAATTTAAAATCTTTAAAATACTAAATTTATAAGTAAAATTCAATGCGATTATAATTTCGCTATTGCATTCTTGATGTCTGAGACAACATTCTGAACATTGCTGCTCTTTTTAATGCTCTCTTTTATTGAATTGTAAGCGTATAAAACTGTTGCATGGTCTTTTCCACCAAAGTTTAAACCGATAGACTCAAGTGTAAAGGTAGTCATGTCTTTTGCAAGAAACATTGCAATTTGTCTCGCAAATGCAATTTCCTTAGTCCTTTTGCGTGATAATATCTGGTTTTCTGAGATTTTGAAGTACTCAGCTGTGGCATATATTATGTTTTCTATTGAAACACTTTTCGCTTTACGTACATTTCCGAGAAACTTCTGTACCACCCTTTCTGCAAGTTCAAGGTTGACTTCGCCCTTGGATGCAAACATGCTTTCTGCGATAATATTTACTATACAGCCCTCAATAGAACGTATACTGTCTTTAATGTTCGTTGCTATGTAGTGAATTACTTCTTCGGGTACATCCTCAATGTTTGCCTCTTCCAGTTTTCTCTGTATAATGGCAACGCGCATTTCCCAGCTTGGTAATTGTATGTCAACGATTCTTCCCCATTGAAAACGGGAGATTAAACGTTCTTCTATGCTCTTTAATTGATTGATTGGTTTATCGCTCGAAAAGATAATTTGTTTCTTGTTGTTGTATAGTGAGTTGAAAATCTGATACATAAAATCCTGTGTACCCGGTTTTCCTTCTAGGTTTTGTATATCATCGAGTATTAACACGTCAAGTGACTTGTAAAAACTGTCAAGTTTTCTTGTTCCGCCTTTTCCGTTGGAAAAATCAAACCTCTCACGCGCTATACTTGTGGTAAATTGATTCGTAAACTCAGGAGTAGTTAAATAATAAACCCTCTTTTCCGGATACTGCCTTGCTATTTCGTTTCCTATTGCCTGTACTAGGTGCGTCTTGCCAACACCAACGCCTCCGTATACGAGACACGGGTTGTATAAACCGCCCGGGTTGTTGGCTATCGCAAAAGCTGCTGCAACAGCAAGTTCGTTGCTTTCCCCCTTTACAAAGTTCTCAAACGTGTGCTTGGAATATAAGTTCGAAACAAACTGTTCTTTTTCTTCTTCTGCATTAAATGATTTTTGTGCCCCGTAAGGATACTGGAAGTTTGATATTTTTGGGTTCTCGTATTTTGGTGTTTCTGTTGTTTCTGTCTTCGTTTCTGTAGATGAGTCGAATAAACTTTCCTGCGATACAATATAATTCAGTTTTCCATTCTCTCCGAGTAAGCCACTGTCAATAATCGTCGAAATTTGTTTATTGTATCTTTTTTCAATCATTCCATAAAAATCTTTGCTCGGTACCTGAATGGTTAATACGTTATTTTCAAACTCTCTTGGGGTTAACACAGAAAACCACGTGCTTATTTCTGAAGGTTTGAGATTCTGCGATAATAAATCAATAAATTTACCCCAGATTTCAGTCGCGTCTTCTCTTAAAAGACGTTCCTGTTTTGTTTCTATCCGCGTGTTTTTATTTTTGTTGTTTGAATTAGTAAAAGAATTGCTCATCTAATGAACTTATATAATTATTAACAAATCAATATTACTTAATGTTTTACTTTAAGTACCTCGTTTAATTCTCCTTTAAATATTAAGGTATTTTTCTGCAGGGATTAACACTCCCTGATGTGGGTTAATTGCTATGTTTTTAACGTAGTTGTGAAACTATTTAAAAATTATTAACAATTGTTGTTAGTAATGATAATTTGGTAACTTTTCAGCAAAGATTTTCTCACTGTTCAAAAAAAGTTATTAACAATGTACTAACAGAAAAATTTCTTAACGCTTGAGTAGATAATATTAATCAAAGAATACATTTAAGTCAAGTTTGAAATTTTTGATTTTCAAAAAAATGTTTTGGTATAACTATAACATTGATTTTAATTGCAATGTTTTGTAAAGAGGAATTTAATTGCCGGAAATTAATTTTAAAAGATAATTATATTAACCTTTAAGGTTATACTGAAGTTTTATAATTTTCACATATTGAAAATCTGGATTGTTTGAATAATATTGATTATATAAAATTTGTCGTATCTAAAGTAGAGTCTGGTTTCCTGGAGTCTTCCAACAGCAGGGAATACGTTAAGGTTATTACTGTACTCAATTCACTGAAAATGGCTGATAATATTCTTAAAGAGCTGTATATACTTTCGGGTATAAAAAAGCTAAGAAGATTAACAAGTTACTTTATCTTTATGATAAAGAAAGTTGAGGCAGGTAGCATAACACTCGATAACTTTATGGAAAACTATTTAACCGACAGGAATTATATTGACTTGTATTTCCAGACCTACTATGACCTTGAACAGATTACCCCGGAAGAATTCATTCACGAAGAAATTGATACAAAGTTTATTATCGAGGAAAGTGAAGAACGGGAAGAGTCGCCCGTTTATTTGCTTGCGGAATCAACTTTTAGGGTTGCGGAATTAGATAACGAACTGGTTACTGAGGAATTCCGTGACTCTACTATTAGTGAAAATTATGAGTCTCCTGGTGATGGGTATATGAAACTTGCTGATGGGTTTGTTGATAATGGTTTCATAGAGCCCGAAACCAGCGAGGTGTTTTTTGATGAAGGCAATGAAGATGTTTTTAATCTCCCGAATATCGGAAGCAATAAAAATTCAGAAACAAAGCCTGAGTCTGTAGACGGAACAGGTGTTTTATCCGACGAAACATTTTTCACCGGTAAAGATGAAACAGCGGAACAGGTAATAACAGAGCCAGTGACAGAAGAACCGGTCGCGGTAAATTCTGCAATCACCGAACCCGAACAGGAAGAGCCGGCAGTGGCAGATTCTACAATCACAGAACTCATATCGGAAGAACCGGCATTGGAAGACTCTGTAATTACAGAGTCCGCCACGGATATATCCGTATCGGAAGATTCAGTATTCACGGAGCCCGTCATGGAACCGGTAATAACAGAGCCGGCCACAGAAGAGCCGGTATCGGAAGAACCAAAGAGCTTATTTTCAAATGCAGTTGACTCTCAGGGCGATAACAACGAAAACCTTGCAGACTTTTTTGAAAAACTTGATAACGAAGAAATATCGGTCGAACCGGCTGAAGATAATACGGTATTTATAGAAACCCCGATAATTAATACCGAAGAACAGTTTTCGGCCGAAGAAGAAAATGAATTTGTTGAATCGGAAAATGAGTCTATAGAGAGTAAAGTACTTCAGGATTTAATTCCTGTTATGCCTGATGAAAATGACTTTGTCACAGACCCGGAAGATGTCAGATTAGAATCTGACAGGGAAGTTGAAGAAAAACTTCATGAAATTGAACAGGAAACGTCCGAAGAAATCCTGAACGCTGAGTTCTTAAAATACGAGAAAAGTTTATACGAAAAGAATCATCTTATAAGCGGATTACTGGATGACCTTACTTTAATATCGGAATCTAAAGAACCAGACACCGAAATGAGGGACGCAATCCTTCTTGAAATATTTCCGTTAGTTTCAAACCTGAAAGAAGAATCCGAAAAATTATCATTTGAAATTATATCCGGAATTTATGAATCTCTGATGTTCTGTCTGGATATTAAGTTTAAGGACATTGTCGCCACAAAAGAGAACATTGAAATTTTTAAATCCTCTCTTGCGGGTGTCGAAAACCTGGTCAGGGGAGATGAACTAAAGGGGTTTGACAAAACAATCAAGAACCTGGAAAGCATTCAGGGAGAACTTAACAAACTTCTTGCTGACAGGGAGGATTTTGAGAAGAAGAAGTATGATTTCGGAGAGGAAGAAAGCAATTTAATAAAAGAGTTTAAGGATAGCAGTGAGTATGACGCTTATATAATTTTAAGGGAGAAAATTACGGAACTTGAGGATACTTTTCAGGTAATTGCAGGTATGAAAGATAAGACATATCCGTTCGAATCTCTTCGTAAACTGTCGGTTACTTTTGCCCTTTTCCGGGAAATTGTAAACATTGCACGTGTTCTTGAAATGAATAAAGTGGCACACCTGGCTGAAGCAGGTTATGTCTTCGTGAAGTTTGTCCAGAATTACCGCATTGATCCTTTTAAAGATGAGGTAACAGAAGTTTTTAAATATTTAATTTACAGTTTCAAATTGATATACCTTGATAAACCGGTTAAGGATTTTGATACGTTCTTATCCTTTTTAAATGACCCGGTTAAAATATTTTATCAAAAAACAAAAACAGATGAATAATTATGCAGTGATAATGGCGGGTGGTGTAGGAACAAGGTTCTGGCCTAAGGGTACATCAAAACTGCCGAAGCAATACCTGAAGATTGAAAATGATCACAGTTCTATGATTCAGCAGACGTTTAAGCGCTTAGAGGCTGTTGTTTCTCCATCGAATATATTCGTAGTAACAAACATAGCGTATAAAGCAATTACAAAAAAACATCTTCCGAAGATTCCCGAAGAAAATATTATATGCGAGCCGTTTGGCAGAAACACGGCCCCTTGCATCGGTCTTACGTGTTTGTTCATTAAACAATTTAACACCAAAGCTAACGTTCTTGTCGTTCCTTCGGATCATATCATAAAAGATGTTGAAGAGTTTCAGCGGGTTGTAAAATGCGGACTTTCCTTTACGAATGATAACGGCGGTATTGTAACTCTTGGTATAAATCCGACAAAACCCGAAACAGGTTACGGCTACATTCAGTACGACACCGATAATTATACTGATGTGCATATTAAAAACGGAAAAACTAACGAACCTGACGAAAGAGTTTTTAAGGTGAAAACTTTTGCAGAGAAACCAAACCTCGAAACCGCTAAAGCATTTATAGAAAGTGGTGACTTTCTCTGGAACAGCGGTATGTTTATATTCCGTGTCGATACAATGCTGGAAGAAATTAAAGAATCTATACCAGACCTTCACAGTGCACTGCTTAAACTGGAACAAAGTTTACTTAAGAATGATTTTGCAAAAGTCCTCGAAACAGTTTATTCGCAGTTAAAAGGAATTTCCATTGACTATGGCGTAATGGAAAAATCCTACAACGTCCATACTATCAGAAGTCATTTTGACTGGAGTGATGTCGGTTCGTGGGACGAAATCTATAACTTCAAACAGAAGGATAGTGACGGCAACGTCAAACAGGGCACAACCGTTACAATAAACTCTAAGAACTGTCTTATAATAAACGACCAGAGAATATCCGCACTTGTTGGCGTAGAGGATTTGCTAGTGATTGATACGGACAACGGTTTGCTGATTTGCAAGCGCGGCGAGTCACAGAATGTTAAGGAAGTGGTTGATTATCTTCGCAGAAAAGGATTAGACCAGTACCTGTAATTTTATATTATTTTAAAAGAGGCTCTTTGTATATCTTATCAAAGAGCCTTTTTAAGTTGTGTGTATTGCTTTTTACTCAGGCGGAAAACTTTAACCCAATAACCCCTATAATAATCAAACTTGCCGAGAGCATCCTGAGAAGGTTTGCAGGGTCTTTGAAAAAAACCATTCCTATTATGAAAGTACCAACAGCCCCTATTCCCGTCCATACAGCATACGCAGTTCCGATTGGAATTTCCTTTTGTGCCGTCCACAGAAAATATCCGCTTGCCGCCATCGAAAGCACGCCGACAGAAATCCACAAAAACTTTTGTTCGGTCACCTGCGAAAGTTTAAACCCGAGCGGCCAGCCCATTTCAAAAACCCCTGCCACTATTAAATATATCCAAGCCATACATTTCTTTCGTTTATTTTTGTATTAATATAAAACATCCGTTTTTAAATGTGTATTCATTAAAACATTTCATTTTCACTTTACATTTCTGATTTTTGTAAAAGTATTTGTCAAAAATTAAATTGATTAATAATGAGTAGTGAAAAAAACTTTATTCCCTTTGTCTCTGCCGATACCAACATGAAAGAATTTTCTTTCCGCGCAGTTATACTTGGTGTGTTTATGGCAATGCTTATGGGCGCCGCAAATGCTTACCTCGGACTTAAAGCCGGAATGACCATCGCCGCAACTTACACGACGGCTGTGCTTGCAATGGCAGTTTTAAAAGCATTGAAGGGAACCATCCTTGAAGAAAATGCCGCGAGAACAATCGGCTCAATCGGAGGAAACATTGCTGCGGGCGCGATATTTGTCCTGCCTGCTTTCTTCATCGCAAACATATGGAATCCGTTTTATTCGGTAACAAACTACATCATCTCTACAATACTTTTAATCTTTGCGGGAATACTTGGAATAATGTTTGTTACATTATTAAGAAGAGTTTTAATCGAAGACAAAGATTTACCGTTTCCTGAATCAATTGCCGCTGCAGAAATTCATAAGTCGGGACAAAAAGGAACAGGTGGTTCAAAGTTCCTGCTCTCGGGTATGGGCGTCGGTGCAATACTTACTGCGTTAGTTGATTTTAAATTTATCGCAGGATCGTGGCAGAAAGTTGTATCGTTTGGCAAAGGCTCGCTTTTGCTTCGTTCACCGGGAATGGCACCCGCGTACTTCGGCGTCGGATACATTATCGGACCACGCCTCGGTGCAATAAACTTTAGCGGCGGAGTTCTTGCGTGGGGCTTGCTTGCTCCTGCAATCGCATACTTTATTAATTATAATAACCCCGCAGGCGTTCAGGATTGGGGACTTGAAATCGCGCGTGTCTGGAAAGCATATGTCTGTTACAT
>Ga0194061_1002346_pt1 | contig 10403 bp, 9 predicted proteins | sample SepL2221m_MetaG_FD_163423 | JGI IMG/M metagenome (GOLD analysis project Ga0194061, IMG submission 163423) | Anoxic zone freshwater microbial communities from boreal shield lake in IISD Experimental Lakes Area, Ontario, Canada - Sep2016-L224-21m | ecosystem: Environmental > Aquatic > Freshwater >...
CCTTTATTTTCTGGCGGTGATGGACGATGGCGACCTGTATGCGGATATCCGGCAGCACAATGCGGATTTATGGAACAACGATGTTTTTGAATTGTTCTTCAAGCCGGTGCCATCGTGGCTGGGGTACTACGAATTTGAAGTTAATCCCAACAACGCGACGCTGGATTTGTTCTTTCCGTCACGTGGTAGCGGCGGGTTGCGGCGCTGGGTGAACAAGTACCCATTTCATCTCGATACGAAAGTATCTTTGAGAGGAAGCAGTACGTTGAATATTCACACGGATCTGGATGTGGGCTGGGTGGTCGAAGGCCGCATTCCTTGGAGCGATTTTGCTCCGACGGGCGGGAAGCCGAAAGTGGGCGATGAGTGGAAATTTGCGCTGTGTCGTTATGATTTTTCGGTGATGAACGAAGAGGCCGAGATGTCAACCAGCGCGCCGTTGAAGACGAAAAATTTTCATCAGTATGAAGATTTTCAGGTGCTGCGATTCAAATAAGAGAAGTACTATTCTTCAGGCATGTCCGTCACATCGTCCTGAAGATTCTTGATCGCCATTTCGTAGTTGTCCCAGAGGGTTTCGGGGTAGCGCGTGGACATGCCGAGGTCGCGGATTAGACCGTCTTCCAAAGAATAAATCCAGCCGTTGACGGTGAGCGGCGGACGATTGCGGTCGGCCCAGGCGTCTTGTACAACTGTCGTTTCGCAGACGTTCATGACTTGTTCGATGACATTCAACTCGCACAATTTTCGTGCGCGCGCTTCGAGCGGGTAGCGGTCGAGCAGGGTTCGGTGTTTTGTTTTGACGTCTTTGACGTGCCGCAGCCAGTTGTCGATTTGGCCAAGGCGTTTGTTGTGCATCGCTGCGATGACGCCGCCGCAGCCGTAATGACCGGTAACGATGATGTGTTTGACTTTCAAAACTTCGACCGCGAATTGAATCACCGAGAGGCAATTCAAATCGGTGTGCACGACGAGATTCGCGACGTTTCTGTGAACGAAGATTTCGCCCGGGGGCAGACCGACGATTTGGTTCGCGGGTACGCGGCTGTCCGAGCATCCGATCCACAGATATTCCGGACGCTGTTGATGAGCGAGGTTGGAGAAGAATTCCGGATCGCTCTTTTTAATCCGCTCTGCCCACGCTTTGTTTGCGTCGAGAAGTTTCGAAATGTCTGACATTCACGACCTCACATGTACTGCGCTGAAAACAGTGTGGTGCAGGCTTCCAGCCTGCTTTTTCGGACAGGCAGGCGAGAAGCCTGCACCACAATAACTGTGCCGCATTGTCTCTCGATCCGTGCTATTTTTTCGCGCCGTAAATCTTGGGATTGGAGTCCGGATCGTTGTACATTTTAAATTGTCGGTACAGTTTCATCTGCTTCGTCCCGGCGAACACGTCCGTTAGTAGGACTTGCAATGCCGTCGTCAAATCCTCGCGCTGTTGCGTCAATGTCGCCAAGCGGACTCTGCATTTTTGGATGTGCTCGGGCGTCGCATCGAGGCGCTCGGTCTGTTCGCGCATGTGGAAGACTTTCAGGCTCATGATCGACAGCTTGTCGATGATGCTGCCGGGCGTTTCGCTGTTCCACGGTGCGTCTATAGCATGAGCGACGTTCTGGCGTTGCAGCGTTGCGTAAATGTAGTCGTCCAATTTCTCGATCAGGTCGTTGCGCTTTTGATTGAGCGAATCGATGGCGCGTTTGACAACCGCGATTTGGTTGTCGGTCGCGGCGGGATCGCGGGCTTTGTCTTCTTCGTGCCAGAGATCGAAATTTCGGCGATGTTGCTGCTGCACCAGCGCCAGCAGAGGAGCCGTTGCGTCGTTCGCGTCCACGCCGTGCCACAAGCCCGTCCAGATGCTCTGGCAACTGGCGATCTTCTGGCCTACGTGGCGGAATTCGTCTTCTACTTCGTTGATCGGTATCAAAATTGTTTCGCGTTTCGTGTTTCGGGTTTCGAGTTCACTGTCCAACGAGCTGCACTGAATTGTCGCGAAATCCTGAAAGAATCAAGTGAAACGCTGTCCCGTCGCCAACCCGGAACCCGAAACACGAAACCAAAAAACTGCTGTTACGCAGCTGGCGTCCATCCCAAAATCACATCGAACTTCGCGGCCAGTTCACCGATTTTGGAGTCGGGGACTTTGGCGAAATCGATGATCACGGACGCCTTTTGTTTCTCGTCTTTAATGCCGCGCAGGACGCCGTCGCGTTCGTTTTCGGGCTGGCCTTTGACGTAGCATTGCGTCGTCAACAACTCCTTGCCGCCGCGTTTGATTTTCATGTGGATGTGCGCAGTGCGGCCTGAGTAGCAGACAGGCTTGATTGTGCGGAAATAATATTCGCCAGACGTGCCGGTCATGAATCGGCCGAAGCCTTGGAAATTGGTGTCGCGGTTTTTGTTGTTCTTGTCGCCAGTGTGGATGTACGCGGCTTTGGAATCGACTTGCCAGATTTCAACCAACGCGTTGCGGACGGGGTTGCCGTTGGCGTCCAAAACGCGGCCAGACAGATGCGTGATTTCGCCGACGGCTGGCGTGATGCCATCGTTGACGATGATCAGATCGTTGTCGGTGTCGAGCGGCAGATGGTTCGGATAAAAGGGGCCTTCGGTCTGGGCTGGCGTCTTGATGCGATCCACTTCTTCAGCGAAAACGCCACGTGTCAGCCATGCTGCGGCGCCGAGAGAAAACGTGCTCAAAAAGATTCGCCGATCCGGAAGAATAAGTTTCTGTTGCATGGCGTGGGCTCCGAGTGAAAAAAAATCGAGTGTGAATACTTACCATATAGTACCGCGAAGGGGTGATTTTCTTCAATGAAAATCGTCGTGACTACAAATTCCGACCGATGACAAGTTCGGATGCACACGTGACTTCACCCATCGTGCATTCTTGTCATTTTCAAGCCGGTCTCACTTCTCCGCATGGTATCATGACAATGCGAGCGCGAGTTTGGACCGCTCATACTATTTTTCCGTGGGGGGTGAGCGGTGGATTTGTCCGGGCGGTTGCATGAGGTGGCGGAGGATATCAAGCGGCATTCGTCGATTGCCAAAAGCATTCCCGAAGCCCAGCGGCGGCAGTTGCATATGCTGCCCAAGCCGCCTCACATTACCGGATTTGATTTTGATTGCTGCTACCTGCCTTGCTCCGATGTTTCTGGCGATTTTTATGACTTCGTCAAGATCGATGAAACGCGTTTGGGCATTTGCATCGGCGACGTTTCCGGACATGGGATCGAAGCGGCGATGGTCATGGGCATGGCCAAGAAATCGCTGCAACTCTTCGCGCGTGATGGATGCAGTCCCAAAGAAGTCCTCGCGCTGGCCAACCATGATTTGGGACAGGACCTGTTAGAAGGGACATTCGTTTCGGCGGCATATGGAATCCTCGACACTAAAAAGCGCACATTTACATTCGCGCGTGCTGGGAACAATCCACCATATCTTGTGAATCCTGCGCGCTCACCGGCTGTCACCACATTGAAGCCTCCGGGACTTGCGCTGGGCGTCGATAAAGTGGGCAGCCGATTTGTTAAAGCGACACAGGAAATCACGATCCAATTAAAACCCGGCGATCTCGTGTTTCAATACACAGACGGGGTTGTCGAAGCGCAAAGTCCTGGCGTCAAGACCGCGTTGAAAAAGAACGCGCAGGAAGAATTCGGCGAAGATCGCTTGCAGGACCTGCTGCTGCAAAACACGAACCTGCCGATCCCGATGCTCCTGGCATTGATCGAAAACGCAGTCAAAAAACACGCGGGCTTCGCGGCGCTCGAAGACGATATTACGATGATCGCGTTTAGCGTCTCGAAGTGAACGGCGAACGGCAACAGCTTTTTAACCGCGAATTTACGCGAATTTTCGCGAAAACGGCAACGGCAAAAAGCTGGAGCTAGAAGAGACGAATTCAAAGACACTCTTGATGAAATCCAGGCATCGGCCAATTAGATTCCCACACCCAAAAGCTGTTGCCGTTTTCGCGTAAATTCGCGTAAATTCGCGGTAAAAAAAAGCCGTTAGCCGTTCGCCGTTTCGCGGCCCCCGGTTTTTGGTTGCTCATCGCCGGGATTGTGTTAAATCCGGTGTCTATGAGCGCAAAACTTGAAACAAACATCGCGGACATTGCCGCGCAGATTGAGCACCATGACGAACTGTATTGGAAGAAGAACGTCATTGAGATTAGCGACGCGGATTACGATGTTCTGCGCGCGCGGTTGAAGTCGCTCGCTCCTGACCATCCGGTGCTGCTGCGGACCGGCGAAGAGATCAAGAAAAACGAAGAGACTGTTCGTCATGCGGTGCCGATGCTGAGCATTGAAAAGAGTCTCGTGCCAGGCGAAATCGAGACATGGGCGAAGGACGACGGAGCGTTTACTGGGACAGGAATTGAGGACGGTCTCGTCGCGGCGTACAAGGTTGATGGGTCGTCGTGCAGCCTTGTGTATGAAAACGGAAATCTGATTCAGGCGGCGACTCGTGGCGATGGAAAAGTCGGGAATTTGATCACGCGGAATGTGCTGCAAATCGCCGGGCTTCCGCATCAACTTTCACATGCTGGCGAATCCGGGCGTGTTGAAATTCGTGGCGAGATTTACATGTCGCGCGCGTCGTTTGCCAATGCGGTCGCGCATTTCGAACGCTTACTCGCCGAAGGCAAAGCGAAAGAAGATGAACGCCCGCCAAACGCTCGCAATTATTGCGCGGGAAGTTTGATGCAAAAGGATCCGCGCGATGTTGCACAGCGCGGCTTGTCGTTCATGGCGCATGGATGCGTCGGGGCAATTCCCGGAGCCGATGGAATCAGCGAAGCCGGTAATTTTAGGGCTCTGAAAACGCTGGGATTCGAAACGCCATTTTACAAACACGTCACAGATGTATCGCAGATCGCGCTGGTCGAAGCGGAGATCGACGCTCAGCGCGACGCGTTGCCGTATGACACCGATGGCGTCGTGTTCACGATCAACAAACTGGCACTGCATGTCGAGCTCGGCGCGACGAGCCATCATCCGCGCTACAAGATCGCGTTCAAATATGGCCGCGAGCAGGGCGAGACCACGGTCGCTGGATTCGAGTGGGAAACGAGTCGCAGCGGGCGCGTCTGTCCGACGATGATCGTTGAGCCGATTCATTTGGGTGGAGCGACGGTATCGCGCTGCACGGCGCATAACGCTAAGCGCGTCAAAGAATCGAATATCGCGGTCGGTGATCGGGTGCTGCTGGAGCGCGAAGTGATCCCGCATTTCGTCAAAAAAGTCTCCGGTGTAGAAAGCAATGCCGGGACGCTGCCGACGGTATGTCCGTCATGTGGGACGGAATTGTCCTGGGACGAAACGGAGACGAATCTGGTCTGCCCAAATCTCGGCGGCTGCAAATCGCAGCTTCAAGATTTCCTGGAATACTACGTCGCGCGCAAAGCGGCCAACATCGACGGTGTAGGCGAAGAGTGGATCAAGAAGATGCTCGACGCCGGACTGGTCACCACGCCCGCCGATTATTTCACGGTCACAGAAGAACAACTGCTGGCGTTGCGACAGTCGACGAAGACGAAGCGCAAGGAAGACAAGAAAACGATCGAGCGAACGATTGTCGAAAACATCGCCAAAGCGCGCGAACAGTCGTTGGAAATGTTCCTCGTGTGCCTCGGCATCAAGGGACTGGGCACGTCGGTCAGTGCGAAATTGGCGAACCATTTTGGGACGCTCGATAAAGTCATTGCATCGACGCCGGACGATCTGATGAAGATCGAAGGCATCGCTGAAACAATGGCCGCCGGGATCGTGAACGGATTGAAGAATCGCGCCGCGCTGATCGCAGCGTTGAAAGAACGGATCGTGATCAAGGAGGTCGTGAAAGTCGAAGGGCATTTGAGCGGAAAAAGTTTCTGTTTGACTGGGCATATAGAGTTCGAATTCGACGGCACGAAGTATGACGCGCGACCGGACATTGAAGCGCTGATTGTATCGAAAGGCGGCACGATCAAATCGGTTTCGAAGAAGCTCAATTATCTTGTGGCGGGTGACGAAGCCGGATCAAAATTGGAGAAAGCGCAGAATGCTGGCGTATCGATTCTGGACGCAGCGGGATTAGTCGCGATGCTAAAGGGGTAACGCGAGACCATCGTTGAAATTCACCGGCCCTTAATTTGCATGATTAATCGTGTGGACGTGCTAGATTGTTTCGAAGCATGCGTTCGCAACGGCGTCCGAAAGGAGACGTTGACGGGCGACAACAGGACGGTCGGCTCAATTCAATTGAGGAGAATCGAGATGGGTGCAGCGACGGTGGACGTGAATGATGACAATTTTGGAACTGAAATCGAGCAGAATAAGGGCGTCGTGCTCGTCGATTTCTGGGCGACGTGGTGCGGACCGTGCCGCAAGATCGGGCCGATGATCGAAGAATTGGCTGTCGAATATGCGGGCAAAGTGAAGGTGTGCAAGATCGATGTCGATGACGCTCCGGGCATAGCTCAACGCTTTGGCATCACCGGCATTCCCTGCTTGATCGTCTTCAAGAACGGCAAGGAAGTCGACAAGCACGTCGGCGCCCCGACGAAGGCGTTCATGACGACGTGGCTGAACGGTAACGTCGCTTAATAGCATTGTTTCGAGTTTCGGGTTTCGTGTTTTTAGGTTGTAGTACACCTTTTTGAATGGCTGAACCGCGCATGGATCGCGAACTTCAAACACGAAATTCGAAACTCGAAACCCGAAACATGATGATGTCCGAAGCTCAATCGCGCGGACGTCTTCACCCGGATCACGATTCGCCCTATCGAGGCGTGTATCAACGTGACCGCGACCGGATTGTCCACTCGTCCGCCTTTCGTAGGCTTCAATACAAAACACAAGTTTTCATCAGCGTCATGGAAGGCGATTATTTTCGAAATCGGCTGACGCACACCCTTGAAGTTACTCAAATCGCGCGGACCATCGCGCGCGCATTGGCGCTCAACGAAGACCTCGCTGAAGCGCTGGCGCTGGCGCATGATCTGGGGCATGGGCCGTTCGGTCATTCAGGCGAAGATGCCTTGAACGAAGTCATGCGCGATTTCGGCGGCTTCGATCACAACGCTCAGGGCCTGCGCATTGTGGATCGGCTCGAAACCCGCTACGCCCGCTTTCCCGGATTGAATCTCAGTTACGAAACGCGCGAAGGCTACGCCAAGAATTACGTGGCGCGCGACGGTTCACCGCGTTCGCGTTCGTTGCTGGGATTTGCAGCGAACGAAATGCCGACACTTGAAGTGCAGCTCGTCAGCCACGCCGATGAAATCGCATACGACACGCACGATTTGGATGACGGATTAGTGTCGGGAGCGCTGGTCGAAAACGACGTGCGGACCGTGTCATTGTGGCGCGATACGGAAGCTCAAGTGCTCGCCGAAGACGACGCGTACAAGACCGATCACCGAATGCGTTGGCACGCGATTGTGCGGCGTTTGATTGCGACGCTGGTCACCGATTTGATGCAGGAAACGCAGCGCCGAATCTGTGACCACAAGATTGAAAGCGTTTCGGATGTGCGGAATTTCGATAGCGAATTGACGGGCTTTTCGTCGGAGATGTCCACCCGAAAACGCGAGCTCGAACATTTCCTGATGCAGCGATTTTACAAAAGCGCGGTTGTGAAAGAACGCACCGATTTCTGGCGCGAGCGCTTGAAGCAACTCTTCCACGCGTACCGCAGCATCCCGGCACTGCTTCCTGATGAAATCCGCAAACGCATCGACACCGGCATCGAAACGCCCGAGCGCGCGATCTGTGATTACGTCGCCGGGATGACCGACCGGTTCGCAAGTCGGCAGTGGGAAGAAATCGTAAAAGCGTAAGCGGTCAGGTACGTTACTTCTTCACCGGCTCCGGCGTCTTCAACTTCTTGCCCAGCGTCTCCAATATTTCATGGATCGCTTCAATATAAGCCTTCGTGCTTTTCGTTGCGCGGGCGACGCCGTCGACTTTTTCCTTCTCAGGAATCTTCGTCGGACTTTTGCCTTTGAACTGATTGCAATAGCGCTCGATTTCCTTGTCAGGAATTTTGTTCGACAAGCGCTCAATCGGACGCACCGGGCGGACGTTCAGAATGGATCCTTTTGTATCTGTCGCTAAAATAAACTGTGCGCTACTACACACCGGACAGCTGATCGGATCATACGCGTCGGCGATCCAGCCTTCGAATTTTCCATCTTCAATGACGCGGTAATACACAATCGCATTGCCCTTCTGATCCGGCTCCATCACGGCCTTCGCCGACTTGCCATAAATCGACTTCACATACGCCGCAACTTCCGGCGTCATGCGGTCTTTGAAATCGTTCTTACCATTCGTCAGACTGATCAAGCGCCGCATCATCGGAGCGAAGTACTCTTCTACGTCGCGCTGGTCTTCTTTACTTAACAAAAAATACGGCCCGAAGAACAATGAACGATCGCCTGATCGTGTGATCCCCACCGCGATCTCGTTCTCTTTTAATTTTGCGCGCCCGGACGCATCATCCACGCAGATGCGCTGAATAATAATCTGCGGCATCTCTTTGACTGCTTCAGCCATGATCTTGTCGCATGACGCCAGGTCCGGGTCCTTCTTTGAAAAATAATACTGGACCTCGAACACAGCGTCTTTCGGCAGCTCTTCTGCTGTGACCGACCATGCAGCCCCGAGACTCGCAATCAACACCCACAGCATCACAATCGCTCGACCCATCATCCATCTCCAAAACACGTTTCACGCTCATGTCATCGATTGAGTGACACTCGCCGATGTTTATATTACGCTGAAATAGGCTCGAAAGCGATCACGGTTTGAAAATAAGCCCGTCAACGAATTCGTTCGTTTTAAAAAACGCCGAGTCGTGTACGGGCTTTCCAGCAAGGGTGAGGTTCTCGAAAGTCAGGTTGCGAATACGTGCGTCAGCCTGGCCCCAGAGCAACTGCGGCTCTCCCAAAACACTGGGCGCAGCGATGGCGATGTTCTGGAAGAGGATGCCTGATAAATCACCAGCTTTGCGCTTTTCCGCGTGTTTTGAATAGGGCTCCGGCATGGTCATGCAGATAAAAAACTGCTGCAACGTGGGGCGGGGATCCTCGATGTTGATGTTCCGAAAAATCACTCCAGCCCCCGCGATCTTCCCGCCTTCTCCTCGCATGTTAAAGACACGACCGCCGCTCCACTTCTCCCATTTTGCCCGCGCATAAATCACATCGCAGTCCTCCACCACGAGCTTGCGGTCGGTCAGCTGCGGCAGGCCGGAGAGCACGAACGACGAACCGTTGGCGTCATTCCACAACACCGTGCGGCGAATGCCCAAGCCGTTCGCATACAGCGAGTCGTCCTGAGTGCGGATGAAGCAGTCCTCGATCAGCGTATTGCCAAATGGATTGATCCCGTCGCCATTCGCGCGCCACGTGAAAATCTTGGTCCACTTCACGTCGTTGGGATGCCCTTCTTTGTACGGGCTAATCAGCATCAGTGAATGCGTCGCTGAGTCTGCGATCGTGATGCCTTCCACGTGGACGTCCGTCGCGCCAACCACTTCAATCGGACGATAACGCCCGTGCTCCTTCTCCGAAATCGCCGGCACAACATACCCGGGATGCTTCGTCCGCGCCCCCGATAACGTGCCGAGGCCGAAGATGCGAATGTCATGGCCGTCGCCCCATTTCGGACTGGAGAGAGTGCCGTAAACAAGGGCGTCTCCGGGAATGTAATAACGACGATTTGCTCGAAGCGGGAAAGCCAGCCCAACATCGTGAACGCCCGGCAGAAAATACAGCGTCGTCCAAGGCCCATCGGACGGCGGAGTCTCACCTGGTTTCACGGTCAATACGCCAGGATCATCAGGCTTGGGCTTACCAAGTACCGGCGGGTTGGCAAAGATCGAGATCGTATGAATCGGCGGGCCTTTGTAGCCCTTGCCCGTATCCTGCGCGTCCATCTGCCCATCGATATCGACCGCCACGAGACAGGGCTTATCGAGCCTGACAATTGCCTTGCCGCCTTTAACTGAACACGCCGCAGCGTTTCGTAATGGATGCACAGCCGCAGAACGAATCGGCTTCCCGTAGACGCGAGTAATCTCAATCTCAATAGCACCAGCGGTCTCAACGTTCACATACGTGTGCGTCCATCCCGCCAGATGATCGAAGTAGGCTTCCGTCTTCTTCTCAACGGTCTTGCAGGTCGTTACAAAAGCAAAGGCGTTCAGCCACTCGCTGCCTTCAGTGGCAACCCGCACACGCACCGTATAGTGCTCCGAAGCCGCGAGACCCGGAACCGGCGGATAGATAACCAGCCCGTCAGCGGCGAACATCGTGGCAAGCCGCGTAAGCAGCATTGCTGAAAGAATGAGCGCTTTCATATTGGGCGTGATCTCCACAAGTACATATATGAAAATAAGTTATAAAT
>Ga0194061_1002348_pt1 | contig 10392 bp, 8 predicted proteins | sample SepL2221m_MetaG_FD_163423 | JGI IMG/M metagenome (GOLD analysis project Ga0194061, IMG submission 163423) | Anoxic zone freshwater microbial communities from boreal shield lake in IISD Experimental Lakes Area, Ontario, Canada - Sep2016-L224-21m | ecosystem: Environmental > Aquatic > Freshwater >...
ATTACACTATTGAAATGGATGTGACCCTACAGAAGGCTGGTGATCTTGTGGTGGTCTTACCCTTGGGGCGGTTTCAATTGACTGCGGCGGTGCTGCCCGATGGGGCGGCGCTCTCACGCGTGGATGGCAAACTGCTCCGCTATGAAAATCTAACCCCGCAACAGCGGCGCGATATGGATGCGTTGTTGCTGCCCGCCTTCCGAGATGGCAAACCCGCCCGGGTTACCATCGCCGTCAAACCCGCCGCCACCGGAGTTGGGGTGCAAATAAGTGTTAATGGCAATGAAATTCTCAGTTGGGAAGGTGCGACCAATATCCTGAGTTCCACCTTTGCCGACCTGATTGACAAACGCGCCTTTGCAGTGGGTACCCGACAGGGGACGATTAAAGTTCACCGTGCGGTGCTGAAAGCCAGCGATGCCAAACCGCTGGACCTCAAGATTCCTCGGTCGTAAATGTAATCCCGGAAAACGTGGGCTTCACACCATAAGTGGCCGCAATGGGGGCTTCACATAACGCTACCGCCGGGGGCGCATCCAGAATAATCCGGCCCGCCTGCATGAAAATGACGCGGGTGCCCCAATTCGCGGCAATATTCAGATCATGGCACACCAGGCACGCCGCGCCGCCCGCCCGTACCCAATGCTGCAAACCATCGAGCAAATGCACCTGCTGCTTGGGGTCCATATTGGAAACCGGCTCATCCAGCAGCATGACAGGTGTGGTTTGTGCTACGGCTCGGGCCCATAAAACTCTTTGTTGCTCGCCGCCGGAGAGGGTTTGAAACGAGCGCCGGGCCAGCGTATCCAAATGTGTTTGTTGCAGAGCTTCGGTGATGATGGCTTCATCCTGCGTTTGTAACATTCCCCAATCTGACCACCAGGTATCCGGACGCCACGGCCAGCGGGCCATCGCCACCAACGCGTGGACCGGATACGTAAAAGCCACATCCGTATCCTGTGGCACATAGCTCAGGGTTTGGCCCCGCACACGTGCTGACAGTTGCGTCAGCGGACGCCCCTGAACCATGACTTCACCTTGTTGGGGTTGCAGCGCGCCCAATAGGATTTTCAACAGCGTCGTTTTACCGCAACCATTGGGCCCCAGAATGCAGACCAGTTCCCCGGCGTTTACCGTAAGGTTGATACCAGCCAGGACCGGCTGTCGGTCGTAACCAAAACCGATGTCCCGGGCGCATAAAAGTGGGGCGGGATCAGCCATGACGATACTCCCCACGCCGCAACAGCAGCAAGAAGAAGGGGCCACCCAGCAAGGCGGTCAGCGCGCCCACCGGCAGGTCGCCGTTGAACCATACGCCGGTGGTCCGGACAAAACTGTCCGCCACCACCACTAAAATGCCCCCCATCGGCGGGGCCAGCAGCAGCAATTGGCGTTGGTCAGATCCCAGCAACAAACGCAACAGATGGGGACAAATCAAACCTACAAACGCGATTGGACCTGCCAAGGGTACCGTCAATGCGGCCAGAATCGTCGCCCCGATGAACATCAATAGGCGGATGCCGGGCAGATTGATCCCCAGTGTGGTTGCTTCCGAGCTGCGCAATGTGGCAATATTAAAGGCCCCGGCGAAGCGCAGCATGGTCAGCCAGACCAGTCCCGTGGCAATGGTCGCGATGAGTACGCTTTGGGTAGTCAGACCATCCTGCAAATGCCCCATCATGTAGATGCTTAGTTCCAGGCGTTTGTTGGCATCTGGTGCGAGTGCATTCATGAACACTAGCAGCGCCGCACAACAGGCATTGACGATAACTCCGGTCAGGAGCAACGTTAATGGGTCCATAGCCGGTCCGCCACGTTGCTGGCGGGTTAGCCAAAAAACGGCCCCGGCTGCGGCAAACGCCCCCAATAGCGCGAAGAGCGGAGTTCCCCACGGTTGCCAGGTATAAAAAACCGATAAAGAGATCGTCGAACTCAATAAGGCGGGTCCGTAGAGCGTAAAGCCCGTAACGCCTACCGCCGCACCCCCGGCGATCCCTAAAACCGTGGCATCGGCCAGCGGATTGCGTAATAAAGCCTGTAATAATACGCCCGCCGAGGAAAGTGCCGCACCCACGGCTCCGGCGGCAATAATCCGCGTCACTCTGAGGTCAAATATGGTAGGATTATCCCACGACCAGGAAATGGTCGGCCCGGACGTCCCCGGGCCAATGAGACTGGCACAAAACATAACCGTTAGCCATAATAGCCAGGTCATCACATTCAGGATGAAGATATGATGCTTACGGAGGTACATAACATGCGTATGTTATGGCAGAATGGAAAATCGTCCAAATGGGCGTGGTCAAGAAATTGGTCCCTGCGCTGGCGCGGCGTGATGGGGCTACTAATGGGATTGGGACTCGGCTCTACGTTACCTGCCCAAATCACCCCGGTGCCCATTGATTGGCGGGTACAAATCGTTGAAGAAACTGAAATCATTGATTCCCCTACGCCCCGTTATGCCCCGGTTAATTTCGCCGGGAAGCCGGAAATAACCGTAAAAGGGACCACGTTCCTGGCCGGGGGTCCGTTGGGTTCTAACGAACAGCCCACCCAGTCAGGTCACAGCAGTACGGTGTGGCGACGTTTTTGTGATGGCACAGACTATTACCCCACGCCGCGCTACGTGCAGATTCAGGATCGGGAAACTTTCTTGCGTTCGCTGGCCCAGCCTCAGGAGCTTTCACCGACCTGGGTCGTGTCCAATCATAGCTATGTAGGTTCGGTTCGCAAGACCGGCAGCGATGCAGACTATATCCGGTTGATGAATGATTATGCCCGCATTCGCGTGGTTACCGTGGCGGCTACCAGTGGTGGCAACGACATCCTACCGCTCTTTTGGAACGCCCCCAATACGCTGGCGGTACGTGGTTTGCAGCAATTCCGGCCCGATACTGTCACCGGGAACAAGAATTATGCGGATTTATGGGTGGGGGGGGATTTGACCGCCAGTTTCGGTTCCGCGCTGGTGGCGGGTTATGCGTGGACGCTGTTGCATGATTTGCATACCCAGACACCATCAATTACGCCGGATGCGGAATCACGCAGCATGATCATCCGTGCGGCGCTGCTGACCAGTGCCAGTAAAGAAGCCACGGGTAAAATAATCAAAGGCTGGCAGCGAGATCTGCCCAATGGGATGGATATACAGGCCGGGGTGGGTGAGGTACGGTTGGACCGCGCCCGCAAGCTCATCCGTAGTCGTCCCGGCGGGGATCGGGGATGGTATGTAGATCAGGCGGACAGTCAAAGCCGGGTCCGTATGGATATCAACCTAAATCGTTTCCCGGGTCTGGTTGCCACGGTGGTTTGGAATGCCGCTGTATCCGATCCGGCGCACCCCATTCTTCCTACCAAGTTCACCTTATGGCGGCAAAAATTGAATCGCGAATGGGTTCAAATAGCGAATGCTACCTATCAGGCCGAGGGTAATTTGGGGGTACTGCATATTTATGGCCCCGCGCCAGTTGACCCCGGACCCTATGAATTGCGAGTGGAGGGGCTGCCCCGTGTGGGCACCAAAGTTGCCATTGCCTACCTGTGTGATGATCCTGTGTTCATTACGCCGCGCCCGGTGGCGGCCACTCAGGCGCAAACCCAGCCCGACACCACAACCCCGGATTATGCCCCCACCTGGATTGAAACATACCGTTACTATATTGCGAGTGTACTGGCCTTATTGGGATTATTACTTTTATGGAAGGCGTGGCGTTCACGCATTCCCACCGTCGCCGAAACGGAGCCGGAAGAGGAATTCTGATGCCCCTCACGCGGGGTATCCACCCAAGGTAGGAGGTGTTGTATTTTGCTCTGGGGTCCGCCCAAAGTCACGTTTCTCGAACCGCCCCCCATGGTGGATGGCGACTTGGAACTTGTTGAGCCAGCGCCGCATTGGGTTGAGTCCCATTGGCGTTCGATTAATCATCCCATGACGCAGAATTTGATGCCAGCATATCAGGAAATGGGCTTGGCCCAGTTGCAGGCCTTTGTCCGACAATATCCCCGGGGTCATCAGCCCAATGATCCAATCCGCGGCATCCTCCCGGCCTACCAATTTTGGATGCGGATTCCCAATACCTACCATCCGGTTTTGCCCATCGCCGGGTCCATCGCGCTGCGGATCAGCCACACCCACGATGTGGAGATGTATCTGGGGCATATCGGGTATCACGTTTACCCAGCCATGCAGGGTCATCATTATGCCCGGCGGGCCGCGCGGTTGTTGTTCCCGCTGGCCCGGATGCACAATTTTACCTCCTTGTGGATCACCACCAATCCCGATAATATGGCATCGCGTAAGACCTGCGAAGCCTTGGGTGGCCGCTTGATTGATATTGTCCCGGTGCCCGAAGATCATGCGTTGTATCGGCAGGGTGACCGGGAAAAATGTCGCTATTTGATCACGCTCTAACCCACTGGGGGCTGAATTCGCTAAGATGTACGCAGTGTCGCGGGTCTCTGAACAGGTGTGCTTATGCCCGGTATCTTGGGCTATCAAATTGGCTGGTTCGATTTTGCCCAACCCTGGTGGTTGTTGGGCATGTTATTGCTGGTGCCGATGGTGTGGTTCTGGCGCAACAGTAAAGCCCCCGGCGGGCCCAGTCGCGGGGGACCGGCCTTGGTTCTACGCTGTGTTCTGGTATTGGCCTTGCTACTGACATTGGCCGGGACACGCCTGGCTCGTGATACCAAGGGGGTTTGTGTGGTCTTCCTGCTGGACCAGAGCGCCAGTGTCCCGGTGGAGGCCCGGAACAATCTTCGTACCCGCCTGAAACTTGAAATTGACAAGATGACCACGGATGACCGTTTTGCCGTGATCGAATTTGCCGGTGATGCCGTGCTGGGCATTCTGCCTTCGCCCAAAGGCGCCATCCCCGAGAGTGTGCAGGTCATGGACCCGGGGCGCTCGGATATCGGCCGGGGTTTGCGACTGGCTTTGGCCAGTTTTCCCCCGGACCGCCAGAAACGCATCGTACTGCTGAGTGATGGCAACCAGAATCTCGGTGATGCGTTGCGCGAAGCACGTATCGCCGCCGTTAACGGGGTGGAAATCGAAACATTGGATGCCCGCTTTCTGGGCAATCAGTCCCGGCATGAGGTGATGATCGAACAAGTGGTGGCCCCGCCGCGGGTCCAGCGTGATAGCGCTCTGTCTCTGCGGGTGATTATCAGTGCCGATCAGGAGCAGGACGCGGATCTGTTCATCAGCCGTAGTGGCGAGACCATCGCGACGCAGCCCATCCGCCTCAAGGCGGGTACCAATGTCTATGATCTGACCGACCGCATCAAAGAGGGTGGTTTCCAGCAGTATGCCGTGACCGTGAATCCCCGCAAGACGCAGGGGTACGACACCTTTACCGCCAATAATACGGCCTATGCCTATACCATGGTGGATGCCCCGGGCCGGGTGCTTTTGGTCCAAAGTCGTCTGGGTACCGAGACCAGTGGCAGTATTCAGGAAGCACTGACCAGCCGGGGTGTCAAAGTGGAAGTGATCGCACCCGAGCGGCTCCCGTTGTCCCTGCGTGATTATGGCCCGGTGGATTGTGTGGTCCTGCAAAACGTCAATCGTTACGAAATGACTCCCGCCCAGATTCAGATGATGGCCCAATGGGTCCGCGATGCTGGCGGGGGTCTGGTCATGGTGGGTGGGGACCAGTCCTTTGGACCAGGGGGGTATAAAGATACACCGCTGGAAGAAATCAGCCCCGTGGCGATGGATATCAAACGCCAGAAACATCTGGCCTCGATGGCGCTGGCCATTGTCATGGACAAGTCCGGGTCTATGGGCGCGGACGCAATTGGTGGCGCTAAGGGTTTGATGAAAATGGACCTGGCCAATCAGGGCAGCGCGGAGACCGTGAAGTTACTCAGTCCTTCCGACATGGCGATGGTCGGCGCCGTGGATACCGAAGTGAAATGGATGCTCGGTAACAAACTGCTCAATATGAACCCAGGGAATAAATCCCAACTCATCAAAGCCACCTTGAGTAATGCTCCCGGCGGGGGTGGTATCTATTGTTTAACGGCGTTGGAACATGCCTACCGTCTGGTAACCAATCCGGGTGTTGATGTCATGGCCCGGCATGTGATACTGTTTGCCGATGCCTGTGATTCGGAACAGCAGGCTGGTTGCAATGAATTAGCCGAAAAGTATTTGAAGTCTCACGGTGTTACCCTGACTGTGATTGGTCTGGGCACCAAAGCGGATTCGGACTTCGCATTTTTAACCGAACTGGCCAAACGCGGTAAAGGCCGCTTCTACATTACCGATAACGCCATGGATTTGCCCCGTTATTTCATCAAGGAAACCTTCATCGCCAGTCGCAATGCGTTTGTGGAAAAGAAGGAAGGTTTCGCCCTGCATATTTATGATTCGCCGCTGCTCGAGGGCTTTCAAACCGTCGGGGTGCCCAAGGTTCGTGGTTATGTGGGAACCACACTCAAACCGCGTGCGACGCTGGCCGCACATGGCTTGGAAGCGGATGATCCGGTTCTGGCTCATTGGAACATCGGCTTGGGTCGCGCGGTAGCCTTTACCAGCGATTCCGGGTTGCGTTGGTGTGGCGATTGGTCAGGCTGGGAAGGCTTCGCCAAATTCTGGACCCAAACCGTACGCTGGGCCAGTCGCAGTCAAAAGTCCAGCCCCATCGTCACCACCACCACCGTGGATGGCAATGTCGGAAAAATCCGGGTGACCGCTATCGCCAGTGATGGCAAACCCATCAACAACCTGCCGTTGAAGGCGAAAGTTTTACCCCCCGATGGGCGCGAAGCCATTGATACGGTTTTGGTGCAAACCTCGCCGGGCGAATACGAAGCCCAATTCCCCGTACAGGGCAAAGGGGCCTATCTGGTAAATGTAGTGGATGGCGCCCAAGGGGGCGTGTTGGATACCGCTGCGGCGGTGTTGAGTTATCCCGCAGAGTTCCGCGATCTGCAGCCCAATGCGGGCTTGCTGCGGCAAATCGCCCAGGTGACTGGTGGGGATTACATCACCCAGTTGGATACACTGTTCCGCCCCCGCGACATTCAGGTGCAAACCTTCAAAGACATGTTCCAATGGTTGCTGATTATTTCGGCTTCCGGCTTGCTTCTGGATGTGGCTTGGCGGCGTTTGAATCCGAAAGATTGGTTCCAGAGCCCGCGCCGCGTCGTTGCCACCACCGTGGCCGGTCAGGCCGTGGCCGTGCTGCAACAGATCAAGGCCGGACGCGGCAGTGTGGAAGCCCAGCGTGACAATCTGCGGCAACGCGTGCCGGTCCAGCCCATGCCCTCCCCGGCCAGCGTGGCGCCGGTAATCACTTCCAGTCCGACCGTGGCGCCACCCGCCACTCCCGCAGCCCCGGCAACCCCGGCCAGTACGTCCAGCTATGGGGATCGGCTGATGCACGCCAAGAAGCGTGCCGCCGATCAAATCCGCAAGTCCGCACAAGATGGGTCGCAGTCATGACCACCACCCCCCGACGCCGCTTGCTGATTTGTACGGCTGTGAGTTTGGAAACCCAGCAGTTGGCGCGGGCCTTGCGGATTGCGCCGTTGCGCGGCGATGAAACAATACTGCCCGAGGCGGATTGCAGTCTGTTGCAGGTGGGCATAGGGGCAACCAGTCTGGCCGTATTTTTACAACAGCATCATGCGCATTTTGACGGTGTGGTGATGGCCGGGCTGGCGGGGGGGCTGGACCCCAACATCGCACTGGGCACGGTATGTATTGACTCCGCTTCCGCGCCGTTGCCCCTCGGCCCCTGGCCGGTTGTGCGGGTGCACCGGGTGGATCAAGTGGTGACCACTCCGCAGGCTAAGCAGACGTTACGCACTCAGACCGGGGCCGATCTGGTGGACATGGAAAACGCCCGCGTTCTGGAACTTGCCCGGCGTTTTGACCTGCCCTGTGTGGCGGTGCGGGCGGTATCCGACACCGCCTGTGATAGCATCCCCGCTGTCGGTGTACGCCTCCTGAAACCTGATGGCAATATCAGCCTGTTGGCCGTGCTGTTATACGTGGTGATACAACCGTGGAATATCCCGCCCCTGTTGCGTATGGGGGAAAAATCAAAACTAGCCGCCCAAAAATTGGCAGAAGCCGTGGTTACACTGGTGCATTCATCGTGGCCCGATATGTCTGCGCAATTCGCGACTGTGCAGTAGCACCATCAAACATTTAACTCTTCCCCACCACACTTATCCCCAACCGGCGCGCCAGGTCCAGCACGATTTCTTTATCCAGCATAATCGTGCGTTCGGCTTCCAGCACCAGCACGGTTCCCCCGGCCTTGTGAAGGTTTTCGAGCGTGCGCGGTCCCACGGTGGGCACATCAAAGCGCATATCCTGATTGGGATTGGCCGCTTTGCACAAGACCCACCCGCCGCGCTTGCATAATTCCCCCGCGCGTTGAATCAGGCGGTCGGTGCCTTCCACAGCTTCCACCGCCACGATCTCGCGGTCCTTACACGCCACCGCCTGTCCGATCAGCAGTGTATTGAGTTGCCGGAGCAACGGCCAGGCGAACTCAATATCTGCCTGTTCGCCGGCACTCGGTTCGCGCCGTGTCATCACACCAACATGGGCCATTTGGGTACTCACAAAAGGTCTCCCGTCAATGAGTTCGATTCCGCCGCTGGCCAGTTCCTCGGCCACCGCGCGCAGGATATGATCGTTACGCTGATCATGGCGCAACCGCCAGAAATACACCCGTGCCACCCGCCAGTCCGGCAGATAACGCAGTAAATGAAACCGTTGGTAAAGCCGTTCTTTGGCCACCCGGCCCACCATAACCGCCTGCGTGCAGCCCTGCCGTTTGAGCACGCGAATCCACTGGTTCAACCGGATCAAGCCCACCTCGCGGTAACTGTCGCAGTGGGGGGCCAGCGCCTCCACATCACATTGCCCCGACAGGCCCGCGCAGATGACCCGATAGCCTGCCGCGCGCATACCCTGAGCTGTATGCACCGGCAGGCTGCCTTCACCGGCAATCAAACCCAGTGGGGGACGCGAAGTTGGAGAATCATCAGCCACAGGTACCCTTAATGACTGTTCCGCACCGCCACCGAATGGGCGTGGCCATCAAAACCTTCCACGTTGGCAAAGTCTATGATGTTCTGGGCCACCTTGTTCAGACTGCCCGCATCCAGTTTGACGATGCTGGAACGCTTGCGGAAACTATCCGCCGACAAGCCCGAGAAGAATCGGCCGGTCCCGCTGGTAGGCAGCACATGCGACGGCCCGGCCAGATAATCCCCGGCGGCCACCGGCGTCCACGGGCCGATAAAAATCGCGCCCGCATTCACCGTCTGTTCCGCCACCGCATCCGCATCCGCACAGGAAATCTGCAAATGCTCGGGGGCAAAGCCGTTGGTCAGTGCAATCGCCTCCGCCATGTCGGCGGTAACAATAATGGCCGACGCGAACTCCAGCGCCTTGCGCGTCAGCGCCCCGCGCGACATCGTGCCCAGAAGGCTTTCGACCTCTTGGGCCACCCGCTTGGCCAGTTGTAGGTTGGGGGTAATCAGCAGGCAACTGCCGGGGGCGTGTTCCGCCTGCGCCAGCAATTCTGCCGCGATCACCCCGGCATCTGCCGAATCATCCGCCAGCACAATCACTTCCGAAGGCCCGGCAAAGGCATCAATATCCACGATGCCAAATAATTCCTTTTTGGCCAACTGCACATACGAATTGCCGGGACCGACAATCTTGTCCACCGGTTTAATGCTCGCGGTCCCCAGTGCCATCGCCGCAATCGCCTGCGCGCCGCCGATGGGGTAAATTTCCTTCACTTCAAGGCGTTCGGCCACGGCCAGCACCGCCGGGGCCACTTTGCCCCCGCGTGTGGGCGAGCAGATGACAATCTCTTTCACGCCCGCCACTTGGGCGGGAACCACGGCATGAATCACACTGGACGGGTACGCGGCGGCCCCGCCGGGGACATACACGCCAACCCGCTGCAACGGGGTATAACGCATCGTCAGATAGGCGTTCAAATCCCCACCCCGGGGACTGATCTTGGGTGGTGGGGGTGCCATCGTCGCCCGCTGATACACGAGCATATTCAGGATCGCCACTGCCATCGCTTCGAGAAATTTGTCCGACATCTGGGTGCGGGCAGTTTTAATTTCCTCGGCGGCCACAGCGAGATGATTGGCGTCAAGTTGAATGCCATCCAGTTTCGCGGTCCATTCCACCACGGCGGCATCGCCGCGAAGTTGCACATCGCGGAGGATTTTTTTCACGGTCTGAAATTTGCTTTCGCCGTTCTCGTCTAACCCTTCCAGCAACATGGGTTTAAGCGATAATTTCTGTTTGAGTGCCGCGAGGGCGACTCGATCGCGACTGGCACTATAAATAGGTAACATACCTAACTCCTTACTTCGATTTCCTGAACTTCAGGCTAA
>Ga0194061_1002349_pt1 | contig 10391 bp, 7 predicted proteins | sample SepL2221m_MetaG_FD_163423 | JGI IMG/M metagenome (GOLD analysis project Ga0194061, IMG submission 163423) | Anoxic zone freshwater microbial communities from boreal shield lake in IISD Experimental Lakes Area, Ontario, Canada - Sep2016-L224-21m | ecosystem: Environmental > Aquatic > Freshwater >...
AGTCCCGCAAACCGCGGTCTTACCCATGCCCCGAGCAACAACAGCGGCATGTGAAGTCTTGCCACCACGGCTCGTCAAAATACCTTCAGAGGCAACCATTCCTACGAGATCATCCGGACTTGTTTCACGACGAACAAGAATGACTTTTCGTCCAGCATGAGCTAAATCAAAAGCACGACGAGAATCAAAAACAACTTCTCCCACGGCGGCTCCTGGGGAAGCAGGAATTCCACGCGCAATTTCCTTGACAGAGGTGGATAAATCGAATTGCGGAAACATTAATTGTGCAAGTTGATCACCCGAGGTACGCACTAAAGCTTCGTCCATTGAGATCTTTCCCTCATCGACGAGTTGAGTCGCAATTCGGAACGCCGCTTCGGCGGTACGTTTTCCGACACGCGTCTGCAAAATCCAAAGCTTGCCTTTCTCGACGGTAAATTCAATATCGCAAAGATCTCGATAATGCTCTTCAAGCACGCCCATCACTCGCTCTAGATCTGCGTGAACAATCGGAGTTCGCTCTCCAAATTCGGCAAGTGACATCGTGTTACGAATTCCCGCGACCACATCCTCACCTTGAGCGCGCTCCAGGTAATCTCCGTAACTTCCCTTTTCTCCTGAAGCGGGATCACGGGTGAAGGCGACACCAGTACCTGAATCATCACTGAGATTTCCAAATACCATCGACTGAATATTTACGGCCGTTCCTAGGTCTGATGGAATCCGCTCCCTGCGTCGATAGATCTGCGCTCTGTCAGAATTCCAAGAAAGAAAAACTGCCTCAACGGATTGAATAAGCAGATCTCGAGGGTCTGAAGGAAAAGGCTTACCCGTAATCGACTCAATCTCGCGAATGTATCCTTCGGTCAACGCCTGCAGACCTTCCACATCAAGATCTGGAATGCCTTGAACTGAAAAAGTCGCAAATACTCTGGCTTCAATTCGATGAAGTTCCTCTGGTGCAATATTGCATACGGTTCGACTAAACATATCGATGAAGCGACGGTATGAGTCCCAAGCAAACTTTGGATTACCCGTCAGCTTTGCTAAGCCTTGTGCTACCTCGGCAGTCATGCCTACGTTGAGAACTGTTTCCATCATTCCTGGCATCGAGAATTTTGCTCCTGAGCGAACCGAAACCAAGAGCGGTCTGTCTGGGTTTCCAAATTCCTTCCCAGTACTTAGCTCAAGTTCATGGAGAGAATTCCTGATCTCTTCTATTAGGCCTGGCGGGACTTCCCCTGAGGCAAGAAACTCACGACAAGCTTGAGTGCTGATGGTGAATCCTGGAGGAACGGGAAGACCTATCCGGACCATTTCAGCCAAATTGGCGCCTTTGCCGCCCAAAAGATCGGACTGACTACGGTCCCCAAAGGTGAAAGGGTAGATAAATTTCTCGCCCATCGATGTTCCATTCCCTAGCGCTCGACCAGAAATATCCTATACGATTCTTTAAAGCCCGCGTCGGACCTTAATTTGACCTTTCAATGACGGCATCACAAAGCGAGAATAGCGCGCTGGTGGCGTCGCAAATGGGTAGCGGTCCCAACGCTAATCGGGCTTCTTTGGCGATCGTTAATAACTGTGTCCGTGAGTCCCCCAGCGCCTTGTGAACCCGCAATTGCGCAAGAACTTGGGAAACGACCTCCTCGGATTCAATGGGCGCGCGCAGGAGATTCTGGAGTTCCCGATCGGCGGGGCTAGTCGAGGCAAGGACTCGCAAAGTTACGAGCGTTGGAACGCCCTCACGTAAGTCCGTACCTGGGGTTTTGCCTGACTCCTTAGAATCACTCGCAATATCAATAACGTCATCTGCGAGTTGGAAAGCAATTCCTATTTTTTCGCCAAATGCCGTAACTGTTTCTGTGACCTCGACACTCGCCCCCGAGAAAAGAGCTCCGTATCGGGCGCTCGTTGCAATGAGTGATCCGGTCTTATCTGAAACAACTCGTAAATAATGCTCGAGAGGATCCTCACCCGCTCCTGGACCTTGAGTTTCCATAATCTGCCCGATTACCAAGCGTTCGAATGTTTCAGCTTGAAGTCGAACGGCCTCAGGTCCCAACTGCGCCAACAAAGCAGAGCACTTCGCAAAAAGGTAATCTCCAGTGAGAATCGCAATGGTATTTCCCCATCGGGCATTCGCGCTTTCAACGCCTCGTCGCATCGTCGCTTCATCCATGACATCATCGTGATAAAGAGTCGCTAAATGAGTTAGCTCGGCTGCTACTGCCGCCTTTATGACGTCGTATCGAGTCGGGTCTCCGAATTGCGCAGAGAGCAATGTAAGCAGGGGACGTAGTCGCTTGCCCCCCGCCGCCACTAAATGACGTGAAGTCTCTTCAACGAGAGGAAACGATCCCTTGATGTGACTAGCTAAAAGCTCCTCAACTTGGATCAGTCCCTTGCTTAATTCTTGCTCAAGGTCGGGTGATAGATCCGGAATGCCAAATACGGCCATTAGCGAATGAAGATCGCCGTCGAAGAGATGAAGTTGAGAAATGGCGCGGGAAAGACTCCAAGGAAGATGGTGATGGCGAAGGTCAGAACGATCGTCGCACGTGTGAGAATCGAAGGAATGATTACGCTCGTGCCATCTTCAGCAAGATCGGTGAAGAACATCAGCACAATCACGCGGATATAGAAATATGCAGCAATGGCGCTAGAAAGTACGCCAACTACAACGATTAATTTATTCCCACTTTCATAAGCCGCTGAAAAGATCGAGAATTTCCCAATGAATCCGCTCGTTAGAGGGATACCAGCGAATGCAAGAAGGAAAGTGGCGAAAACTGTTGCGATGAAGGGAGATCGCTTGCCAAGGCCAGCCCAACGATTGAGGTCGGTCACCTCTCCAGCAGAATCTCGAACCAAAGTAACAACCGCGAACGCGCCTAGTGTGGCTATTCCATAGGCGAAAAGATAAAAGATACTGGCATTCAATCCGGCTTTGTTAAGAGCTATTACACCCGAGAGCAAGAAACCAGCATGAGCGATAGAAGAGTAAGCGAGCATTCTCTTTATATCGCGTTGTGAAATTGCTACAAGAGAGCCGAAGACCATCGTAATAATTGCGATAACGGTCAGTATCGGTCGCCAATCCCAATAGGCATTTGCAAATGACGTATAAAAAATACGAAGGATTGCACCGAAGGCCGCAACTTTTGTGGCTGCTGCCATGAATGCAGTAACCGGAGTCGGTGCTCCTTGGTACACATCTGGTGTCCATGCATGAAATGGAACAGCACCGACTTTGAAAAGGAGTCCTACTGAAAGAAAAATAATTCCGATGAGCAAGAAAACGCTGTTGCCTGTGCCGCCAGACACTGCCTCGAAGATTCCTGCTAAAGAAACCGAACCCGAGAATCCGTACAAGAATGCTGCGCCAAAGAGAAAGAACGCAGAGGAGAAAGCGCCGAGTAAGAAATACTTCAGCGCTGCTTCTTGAGACATCAGACGGCGCCGACGTGAAAGCCCGGCCATGAGGTAGAGAGGCAAGGAAAGCATTTCCAGCGCTACAAAGAGCGTAATTAGATCTGTGGCGATAGGGAAAAGCATCATGCCTGCTACGGCAAAGAGGGTGAGGGGATATACCTCTGTTAGTTTTTCTCCACTTCGGATTGATGCCAACTCTTCTTCAGATCCTGGAAGCGTGGCAGCAACAACAGTAAAGTGATCGTGATCCGCGATGAGAAATACGCCAAGCACGGCAAGAATAAGCACCGAAGCTTGTAGCAAAATCGCCGGCCCATCAATGGCGACCGATCCCATTGCTGCAGTCATGGAACTCTCGTGACGAATTCTCCATACTTGTCCGAGCGCCAAAACGAGCGTACCGAGAGTCACACTCAACTGAGCGATTGGCCGAATCGCTTTCGACAAGAACGCTTCAAAAATTACGGTTAGGACCGCTCCACCGAGAACTATCAAAATCGGGGCAAGGAGGGAATACGACAGCGACGGTGCCACAAATGCGATCACTTAGTTGCCCCCTTCGAATCAATTGATGAAAGTGGATCTGTGAAGCCTGCCTTTGCGATCGAGTGTGCTGCAGCTGGATTAATTACATTCAGCAGAGGGGACGGGTAGAAGCCCAACACCAAGATCACCGCCAGCACTGGAGCAATCGCTATCTTTTCGCGAAGATTCAAATCTGTCAGTGATTCATTTCCATCCGTGGTTGGTCCATGAAGTGCACGCTGAATTGGAAGCAGGATATACAACGCGGCAAGAACAATTCCAAAAGCTGCGATGACCGCTGCCACGGGATAGCGCGTGTATGTACCAACTAGGACTAAAAATTCACTTACGAAACTCGATAAACCTGGCAGCGCGAGCGAAGACATTCCTGCAAAGAAGAAGGCCCATGCCATGATCGGAGTGACTCTTTGAAGTCCTCCGAAATCAGCAATCTTTGAAGACCCACGTCGGGACGACATCCAACCGGCGATTAGGAACAAAGCTGCCGTTGAGAAGCCATGGTTAAACATGTAGAGCGTGGCGCCAGAATGTCCTTGGCTCGTCATCGCGAAGATACCTAAGGTGATAAAACCGAAGTGCGAGATAGAAGTGAAGGCGATCAAACGTTTGAAATCTTTTTGACCGATGGCCAAGAATGCACCGTAGATAATCGAGATGACAGCGAGGACAATGATTACCGGGGTAAAAGTTTTTGAAGCGTGAGGAAATAACTCGAGACAATATCTGATCATTCCGAACGTGCCGACTTTGTCCAGTACACCTAGCAGGAGAACCGAAGTCCCAGGCGTCGCGGCATCGGCAGCATCTGGTAACCACGTATGGAATGGCCACAGCGGCGCCTTGATCGCAAAAGCTATAAAGAAGCCAAGGAAGAGCAAATTCTCAGTCGTGGAACTTAGGCGCAACTGCGCCAAGGCACTGATATCAAAAGTATGTCCGCCCTGTTCGCCCGAGATTACATAAAGGGCGATGATTGAAGCCAGCATCAGGAGGCCACCGAAGAGGCTATAAAGCAAGAACTTCACCGCCGCTGCCGCTCTGGCCCCACTGCCATAACCGCCTATAAGGAAATAAACAGGAACGAGCATTGCTTCGAAAAATACATAGAAAAGGAATACATCATTGGCTGCAAAGACACCAATCATCATTGTTTCAAGAATCAACATAAGTACGTAGAAGCTCTTCACACTCCAGCGTCCGCCAACAGCTTCGTTCCAGCCTGCTAATACAACGATTGGCGCAAGGAGTACTGAAAGGAGAATAAGGACCAGGGCGATGCCATCGATTCCCAGCGCATAGTTAATTCCAAATGTAGGAATCCATGAATGAGATTCCACAAATTGAAGATCCACATTATCGCGCTGGAATTGCGTAGCCATCGCTATACCTGCAACCGCCACAACCAGTGTCGTTGCGAAGGCCATTTGCTTGGCTAATAGTTCTTTTGCTTTTGGTAGCGTCGAAACAAGCACGGCACCGAGTACCGGCAGAAGCATCAAGCTCGTTAACCATTTCACAATGTGACCACCCAAATCGCGGCCAGAAGGCCAATAGCGCCGAGCACAATCCACATTGCATAACTGCGGACGAAGCCTGTCTGTGTCATTCCTAAAGTTCGACCAGTCCCTTGCGTCAGTCGGGCAACGCCTCTTACGGCCCCGTCAATGACAACGTCATCAGTTGCGACAAGAACTTCTGTGAGCTTTTGTCCTGGGCGCATAAAGACTGCCTCATTGAAATCATCCTGAAGCAGATCGCGCCGAGCGATCTTCGTAAAGATCGAAACGTCCGTTGGTGCTTCCGTTGGAACGGGATTACGCAAATACTTCAAGACCGCTAATCCAACGCCAAGCAGGACTAGCACCAATGCAAGAATAGAAACTACCGCGGGTTTTAATAACTCGCCCTCATGGGCAGGCGACGTCGCTACAACGGGAGCGAGCCAATTCTTCAATGAGTTTCCTTGAGTAAAAATAAACCCAGAAACGACAGACCCAATTGCCAGAAGCACCATGGGCAGCCACATGAGAACTGGAGATTCATGTGGGTGTGCTTTGTCGTCCCAGCGCTTACTTCCAGCGAACGTCAATATCACCACGCGAGTCATATAAAAAGCAGTAATTGCCGCGCCGAGGAGTGCAGCCCCGCCGAGAGTTATGCCTTTGATTCCACCGGCGTTAAATGCAACTTCGATAATCTTGTCTTTGGAATAGAAGCCAGCAAACGGAGGAACGCCGATTATCGCAAGATAGCCAAGTCCAAAGGTTGCGAAAGTAATTGGCATAAATTTACGAAGTCCGCCGTAGCGACGCATATTGACCTCGTCATCCATGCCGTGCATGACTGAACCCGCACCAAGGAACATTCCAGCCTTAAAAAATCCGTGGGTGAGGAGATGCATAATCGCGAATGCATATCCTGCTGGACCAAGACCTGCGCCGAGGACCATGTAGCCAATTTGGGACATAGTTGACGCTGCCAAGGCCTTCTTAATGTCGTCCTTTGCCGTACCGATGATGGCACCAAAGAGCAAAGTAATGGCACCAATAATTGCCACCATGAGTTGCGCCGTTGGAGCTGCATCAAAAATAAAGTTTGAACGAGTAATGAGATACACGCCCGCTGTAACCATTGTCGCGGCGTGGATTAGCGCAGACACAGGCGTCGGGCCAGCCATCGCATCGCCCAACCAAGCCTGCAACGGGAATTGGGCCGATTTACCGGTGGCAGCCACAAGCAACATAATGCCGATCGCAGTGAGTGCCCCGGTTGATGCTTGGCCTGCATGTTCTTTAATCCCCGAGAAGGAAACAGTTCCCATCGTTGCGAACGCGATCATTATTGCCAAGGAAAGTCCGAGGTCGCCAACACGGTTTGCAATAAATGCTTTCTTCGCCGCAGTGGCGTACGTCGGCTTCTGATTCCAAAAACCAATGAGAAGGTATGAGGCAAGACCTACGCCTTCCCAACCTACATATAAATTGAGATATGAGTCGCCAAGAACTAGCAACAACATCGCGGCAATAAAGAGATTGAGGTACGCAAAAAAACGACGTCGATCAAGGTCGTGTGACATATACGCGATTGAATAGATATGGATAAGTGTTCCGACGCCAGTAATAAGTAAAACGAAACAGATTGAAAGCTGATCCAGCATTAAAGACGCATCTACTTTGAACGAACCTACTGAAATCCAGCTAAAGAGTTTCTGAGTTACAGCCCGCTGATCATTAGTTCGGCCCAGCATCTGTATGAACTCATAGAGGCCTACAAGAAATGCGCTCCCTGAAAGGAGCGTTGCCAGGATGTGTCCCCAGCGATCACTTCTGCGTCCAGCGAGCAGAAGTACGGCCGACCCAAAGAGCGGAAGGGCGATGAGATATACGAGTGAGTTACTTGTCATCAGTTCACCGCTTCAACAAACTGGCATCATCAACTGATGCCGATCGACGAGACCTATAAATAGTCACAATGATTGCCAGTCCAACTACGACTTCGCACGCGGCTACCACCATTGTGAAGAATGCAACAACTTGTCCATCTAGATTGCCATTAATTCGAGCGAAGGTGACGAAGGCAAGGTTTGAAGCATTGAGCATCAACTCAATGCACATGAAAACAACGATTGCATTACGTCGTACTACGACACCGATCGCCCCGATGCTAAAAAGGAGAGCGGAGACATAAAGATAATTAGCGGCGTTCACTATTCATCCTCTCCTTTCGCAGGCAATTGGAATGGCAAAGATTCAATAACATCTCCTCGGGCTTCCAACATCGCTGAAATTGAAGCGGCGGCCGGTGTGCCGTCGGGAAGCAAAGCAGGCACGTCTACGGCATTGTGCAGCGCATAAACACCTGGATTTGGTAGCCCAGCGGCGGTAGCCAATGAGCCCGTTCGAAAGCGAGCGATAGACAGGTCGCGTTGGGTTGGACGAGCGCTAACACGATGGTTGTGCGCCAAAACCATGGCACCTAGCGCTGCTGTGATGAGCAAGGCCGAAACAACTTCGAATGCCCACACATATTTAGAAAATAGAAGTTGAGATAGAGCTGGAACATTGCCGTCAGCATTTGCTTCGGACAGGCCCACCATTGGATGTCCAAGGGTTGCACGACCAATTAATGTGATGAGAAGTCCGCCAAAGCCAAGGGATGAAAGGATCGCAATTGGTCGCAAGAATGGAATCGTCTCGGTGAGCGAATCCGATGTGTCAACACCGACCAACATAAGAATAAAGAGGAAGAGCATCATCACTGCGCCGGTATAGACGACCACCTGAACAATGCCGAGGAAAAGCGCGTCCTGAGCAATGTAGAAGATCGCCAATGTAATCATGATCGACGCCAACAGAATTGCAGAGTGAACTGCCTTCTTAACCATAACCATGGCAAGTGCCGCGAGAACACACGCTGGACCAAGTATCCAAAAGAGAACAGATTCTGGAGTCGAAGTCTTACCGACTTGCAGCGCTAAGTTCAGCATCACTTCACCTCTTGCGAAGGGTGAAAACCAAGTACATCACCCTTGTAATAATTGGTGTCAGTCATGTCGGGGTACATAGGATGCGGTGGCATCAACATACCTTCTCTTAAAGGTGCAAGAAGATCTGCTTTTTCATAAATCAAACTTGAGCGAGAGTTATCGGCCAACTCGTATTCATTGGTCATCGTCAATGCACGAGTGGGACAGGCTTCAATGCAAAGTCCACAGAAAATGCAGCGAAGATAATTGATTTGATACACCTTGCCATAGCGCTCGCCAGGTGACATCCGCTCTTCTTCTGTATTCGAAGCTCCTTCAACATAAATTGCATCCGCAGGGCATGCCCACGCGCAAAGTTCGCAACCGATGCACTTTTCGAGCCCATCAGGGTGGCGATTGAGTTGATGACGACCGTGAAAGCGAGGAGCAGTTGGTTCTTTAACTTCTGGATACTGGACCGTGGTCACTTTCTTGAACATCGCACGGAAGGTGACCCAAAAGCCGAGAAGCTGCTTTCCAAAACTACTTGCTCCATCTTTACTGACAGGTGCGGTATTGACCGCAGAGATCTGTATTGGCTCAAGGCCTAAGTCGCGACGAGTCGGCTCGATCTGATCTGACACTTTATGCCTCCTCGCTTGAACCTGGAATGGCGGGAACTGCAAACGGAGCAGGCAAATCGGGTCCCGGTCGAGTTGCTTCGGCAACCTTTTTCTTTGAAGCGTCGTATGCAAGGTTGGCGATCAAAACGATTCCAACGACAACTCCAGCACATATAAGAACGGTTGGGCGTGACGCGCCTCTAAGCGAAAGCACGCGCATCGTGGCAACGACCATGATCCAAAATAAGCTCACAGGAATAAGAACTTTCCAGCCAAACTTCATGAATTGGTCGTAACGCAATCGTGGAAGCGTTCCGCGGAGCCATACAAATATGAAGAAGAAGAATAGGACTTTTGCGAAGAACCACACCATGGTGAACCAACCACCCAACCATGACTCTGTAAAGGTTAAGCCGGGAAGTGCGTGATATCCCCCGAGGAACAGAGTCGTCGCCAGCGCAGATACAGCAACAATGTTGACATATTCAGCCAAGAAGAAGAGTGCGAACTTAAGCGAGGAATACTCGGTGTGGAATCCACCCACGAGTTCACCTTCTGCTTCAGCTAAGTCAAACGGCGCACGGTTTGTTTCGCCCACCATTGAAATCGCATAAATAACAAATGATGGGAAGAGGACTACTGCGAACCACCACTTATTTTGAGCCGCCACAATGTCTGAGGTGGACATTGATCCTGAATAAATAAATACAGCGACAAGTGAAAGGCCCATTGCAACTTCGTAGGAGATCACCTGTGCACTTGAACGAAGCCCTCCGAGAAGAGGATATGTCGAGCCCGAAGACCAGCCAGCCAGAACGATTCCGTAAACGCCGACCGAAGCGATAGCCAAAACATATAAAACACCAACGGGTAAATCGGTCATCTGCATGACAGTTTGGTGTCCGAACAGACTTACTTTGCCTGTAACTGGAATAACTGCGAAAGACATGAAACACGTTGTAGCGCTAATAATCGGCGCGATAATAAAGACGATCTTGTCCGCCGCTGCTGGAATCAGGTCTTCTTTAAGTGCCAATTTCACGCCGTCGGCGAGCGCCTGCACTAATCCAAATGGTCCTACACGGTTAGGTCCTAGACGCATTTGCATTCGAGCGACGATTCTTCGTTCGCCCCAAACCGCCATCAAGGTAAGAAGGACGCATACGGCGAAGACAAGAAGCCCCTTAACCGCGATGATCCAACCCGGATCTTGTCCGATGATTTCTGATGTAGTCATTCCTTCACCACCGATACAACGGCGCCACTGGCAACACCCAATGTGGCGAGTAAATGTGAACCACGTGAATTGCGTGGCAACCAAA
>Ga0194061_1002350_pt1 | contig 10391 bp, 9 predicted proteins | sample SepL2221m_MetaG_FD_163423 | JGI IMG/M metagenome (GOLD analysis project Ga0194061, IMG submission 163423) | Anoxic zone freshwater microbial communities from boreal shield lake in IISD Experimental Lakes Area, Ontario, Canada - Sep2016-L224-21m | ecosystem: Environmental > Aquatic > Freshwater >...
CATTATCTTCAACTGTAAGATTTTGAAGAGTTTTTAACTCTTGGTGTTTTACAACCTCAGTAACTGTGGCTTGAGCAGGAATAGTTTTTAAAATAGATATAAAATTTCCAGAAGCACATAGATTTAGGACACAGCAGGCATCAAGAGTAATGTGAGAATGATTAACTTGCATAACTAAAAGCATCTCCCTTAAGCTTGACGCAAATCTAAGTGAGAAATATCTTCAAGCGTTCCACTTGAATGTTCGCGTAAAACTTCAGCAATACGACGAGCTTCTAGGCGGTCAACATCTAGAAAATTAGCGAAGCGACCTTCAGTAATTAATCCCTGATCCAATGCCTCGATCGCAAGATGCTGATAATGAATAGGAGTTGTATCATCAGTTCGCTGCACAATTGTATCTAGTCCCAACTCTTGCTGTACTTTTCTCACTTTCAGTCCACGCTCTCGTAATCGCTCCCAAGTCCCAGAGGGTAACAATCCTATTTCCTCTAAACGATAAACGAGAGCCTCAACAGATACCCCATAGTAATGCGCCAAAGTAAATAGATTAGTTGGAGTAAATTTCCCGTTAGAACGATGCATATCATTAAATTGTTTTAATAAGCTACTTGTTGGCATTAGAAAGTATTTAGGAAATGCTTCAGCTAAACGTTCACTTTCTGGGAGTCTTTGGTACTGACCATAGAAATCAACAACGGCTTTCCGTCGATGTGCTAAGAAATGTAGATATCCATGAGCTAGTGACCATCTACGACGTTCTTCGGGATGATTAGCATTAATAGCCATACATCCACCAAGCTTATCGTCAAAACTATACATTTCCGAGTACTTTGCTGGCATTTTTATATAAAAGATGCGAATGCCAACGTTCTGTTCTAATATATTTCTTAGATGTGCAATGGGAGAGTCTCCAAGCCCTAATCGCTGACGCTCAGCAATAGCAATACTTTCTGCTGCTGCCTCAATTGGCATATTAGATACTTCATATTCTTGAGGGTAATTTTGAGGAAGGGGCGCGTCCATTATCTCTTCAAGATCTAAATAATTTCGGCACAATTCTTCTAAGTGCGAAATACTTGGGTTAATTAGCGATTCTTCATCTTCGTTGCGCCGATAGGCAGAGCGAAACTGTACCTCAAAAGGCTGAATTACGGGACGAGACTGTACAAAGTCACTGATAGATTTTCCGTAAGCACGAGCAAGCTTGATCAGCTCATTTGGTTTGAGACGGCGCTCTCCTTTTTCAATAGCAACAATAGTTGTTCTTGCAGCATCAATTATCTTGGCAGCATCAGCTTGTGTCACGCCGCACTTTTTTCGAGCTTGTTGGAGAAGTTCACCCAACTTGCTCATGTCAATGTTATCTAGGATATTGCTAGCCATTATATTTCCCTTGAATCTTACTTAAGCGACTAAACAGTTTTGATTAGGAGACTCTATGTCATTACTCTTTATAAGACCAACTGACAGTTGCGATCTCACATTATTCCACTCAGATACATAGTTTTGATAAAGTCTAGTCAACTTCATCTTCATCTCAACAGTAGTTAATTTCTCTACTGTCGAACAGTTATCAACAATGTCATCTAGTTCTGGAAATTTGCAAGCCAAATTTTTCCACTGAATGTCATGTTGATCAGATATATTAAGCAAACTTTGTAGGGTGTCAACCTGTACAAGCATATTCCTCAGACTGATGCTTGGATCTGCGGCTGGTTGATAGTTTCCATGCGATATCAAGTAAGGTGTTGTATCCTCTAAGTTTGCAGCAGCTATAGATTGCCGTCTCAAAAGGCAAGAAGAACAGTATCCACATTGAGTTATTTTTTTGCGATGAGGACTATCACATGATTTAGTTATTGGCAGTAAATCTATTCTCCCATCTTCAGACAGTTTGCTACACATCTCAGCTTTGGTAGAAAAAAGAAATGGATTCCATACTCGAAATGTTTCCCCTACAAGAATCGATATAATATCGCTTACTTTCAGTAAAGTTAATGGATGAACAGACCGAGTGTGATCTAATCCTATTGCTGACGCACGATAGGGAAGATTAATTGCTCCAATTCCGTTTTCGTAAAAGCAAAGTTTTTGTTGCCCCATCAAGGACGCACAAGCAGCCCCAAGCATAGCAAATACAAGCCCCCGTGTACGAGTAATTTTGTTTTTTGCATGTGCATTGCTTTCAGATATACGAATGCAATATCTATATAAAGTGGAACGGTTTGGAAAGATTGATTCAACTTTTTTGGCTACTTCTTCCTGTAGATGATAGACATTAGTGCTACCACCACTACCAAAAAGCACAAATGATCTTTCTGGATAAGTTTTTAGTCGATCGTAAATACCTAAAAGGGCATCAAGTCCACCACTCCAAAGTGCTACTTCACAATCTGTAGTTGCAATCGGTAATGATGTTTGCAACCGTTCTGATACATTTCGATTTTTAAACTCAAATATCCATTTACTCCCTGTAGACCACTTTAGAAGATCTTGCAACTTTTCCTGAAACAATTGGGTGTTTAAAATTTCTGGATGTCTCACGGGTAGAACAACATAAATGGATGTTTGTTGATGACGGAGATCTTGAAAAGAAAGCCGATCCGAAATATGAATTGCAGTCGCAAGATCGATTAAATCTGCAACGACAGATGGAAATCCTTGGGTTACACGATACTGAAAAGCTTGGTCATCTATAGAAATCCCTATATTACTTTCGATGTTCTTCTTATGATCAGTCAGTCGAACGCTTCCATCGTTATTGATACCAGCACCGAAATCTAAAGTATAATTTACAGAAGAAGTAGAAAATTTGTTGTCTAGCATAGATTTTCGTCCATATCTATAGTGTTTATTTGACGACGAGTTGGTCTTCGTAATTTTGCAAAACTTTTGTCTCCTACTGCCTTTTTTGCCCAAGCAGAAATTATAGATATAACATCTGGATGCAATTCCTTCATTCGCCCTTCAAGAGTTACACTATCAACTCCCATATGGTGCTTATCAATTAACGGAATGCAGTCTTTGAAACCTGATTCATACACCCCGTTCATAAAGTTTACTAAAATAGCCTCAGAAACGCTATTAGCATTTATGTCTTGAACAGAACCATACCTAATTTCTTGTATACAATCTTTTGCAGCACGAAGCATAAGTTCTTTTCGGTCATGCCATTCGTCAATACCTAGTATTTTTTCAATCTCTTTATTTGCTGAGCCAAAATCAATATTTCCGCAAGACTCTTCAAAAATCTTAGCCAATGTTTCTCCAATCTTTTGAGCAAGACTGATTGGAAGATTTCCTTGTGCTTGGATATCTTTTTTAAGAGCCATTATTAGAACTCGCACACATTCATCAGCGTTAGCCTTTCCTTCACAAAGCCACTTGTATGGTTTTTTGTAGATTTCCTTGAGTGTACGGAAAATATCACCGTCAGCCATTATTGACCTCCAGTTTCTGGGGTTTGTTTATATTGTTAGCTTAGATCAACAATCTGACATTGTCAAGCCTTAAAATAAATTAATTGTATTAAATGTCAGGTTTCTTGCCCTGAAATTTTCGAGGCGCTCCAACAACCATCAAGGTGTTCCTATCACTGTCACCATCATCAAGCAATCCGCTAAATTACACCCACCTGTTCAGGCGATCGCTGATAGCTTGCGAAAACTTTTACAGTTATAATTCAGGCTTTCTTTAAAATTGCTAAACCTTGACGATTCAGCAATATAGCTGCAAAACAGAATATTTCACAATCCTTACTTAGCTGAAATCCTTAATGGGAATAATGATGATACAGATAAAAATTTCCCCTATTGCCGCTTAAAATAGATTGCGATCGCAAATATTGGGGTCAATACTATGAACGCCCTCACCATCAGCCTAGAGCCAATTTTTGAACTCACAATTGTAATAGATGCAAGACGAAATATTTGACGATCCTTACTTAGCTGAAATCCTTAATGGGTATAATGATACTGAGATATCTGAAATCCTAAAATATCTTAACGAATGGGACGCAGGAACCTATAGCAGTGTGGCACAAAGCGTATTAGATCATGCTAAAAGAAAAGGATTTACTGTACTAAGATATCTTCGCAAAGCCCATAACTTCAATCAAAAAGGCTCCGTGAGAGTGCCGCGATCGCATTATCGACAAGATGGCTCAGCCATTTACCGCAAAGGAACAGAGTATTTGATCGTGCGGCTCGATCAATACGGAATTGAAAAAATAGTGACCTATGGCATTAACGAGGAATAAACAAATGATCAAAGTTCATAATCAAATAAATGTTCATCAAGACTATATTTCTCAACTTCTAGAGCAGTTAACCATTGGCTATCAAAATACTAAGTTGGAAAGACAACAGATTTCTAAAAAGGATTTTCTAATTTCAGCAGAAGACTTTACACCTTTAGAAGAACTAGAACTACTGACCGTAAATATCAGAGGTTATGCTTGTCAAATTGAAGCAACGGGAATGGTAAAAAATGATAAACAAGCGATCGCTGAATTACAAAAATTAAGTGTATTTAATAATCATTTAATTGTGAAACTTTACAGCGAAGCGCGATCGCAATATCCGCAAATTCAGTTATATATATCTATGTTAGATTACCTGAGATTATTGGTGTTGGAGTATTTACAAATTCTCCAAAGCTCACAGCCAATTTCTGCTTAAAGGCGTGGATTCCTAAGAAACAGAAAAATAAAATTTTAAAACTCGATCTACCTCGTTTTCGCCGCGATCCGATGCTGAATCTCTAGATAAACCAGCAAAGCATTCACATCCGCAGGATTCACACCACCAATACGGCTAGCCTGTCCAATCGTCATCGGACGAATCTTACTCAACTTCTCCCTTGATTCCTTAGAAAGAGTCTCGATCGCATTGTAATCAATATCAGTCGGTAACTTGCGATCGCTATGTTTAGCGACCTCCTCAATTTGATGCTCCTGACGCTGAATATAGCCCGTATACTTAACTTCAATTTCCGCCGCGAGACGTTCAAAACGATTCAAATTAGGATCAGCTAAACCATAGTGAATTAACTCCGCATAGTTAAACTTAGGACGACGCAATAGATCCGCAAGGGTAATTGCCCCGCGAATTACTTCTCCTGTTTCGGCGGTGATGCGTTGACCGAGTTCTTCTTTTTCCTTCACACGAGATCCATTTAAACGTTCTACCTCTGCATGAACACGCTCTTGCTTATCACAAAACATTTGCCAACGGCGATCGTCCACTAATCCAATCTCGCGTCCAATCGGCGTAAGTCGGCGATCGGCATTATCCGATCGCAAAATCAAGCGATATTCAGAACGACTGGTCAACATGCGATAGGGTTCATGTAATTCCTTGGTGCAGAGATCATCGATTAATGTGCCAATATAGCTACTCGCACGAGGTAGCACCACCATTTCCTTCCCTTTGGCAAAGAGGGCGGCATTCATCCCCGCAATCACCCCTTGCGCCGCCGCTTCTTCATAACCAGTGGTTCCATTAATCTGCCCTGCACAAAATAAACCTTCAATTAATTTCGTCATCAGCGTGGGATAGCACTGAGTTGCAGGAATGTAGTCGTATTCCACAGCATAGGCGGCGCGGAGCATGTGACAATTTTCTAACCCAGGCAGAGTTCGCAACATTTGTAATTGAATATTTTCAGGCATTCCTGTCGAAAAGCCCTGAATATAAAGTTCGGGAATATGCCGACCTTCGGGTTCAATAAAAATTTGATGACTTTCTTTATCGGCAAAACGGACAATTTTATCTTCAATACTGGGACAGTATCTTGGTCCTTTCGCATCAATAAAACCGCCATATACGGGGGTAAGATGCAGATTTTCGCGAATAATCCGATGGGTTTCGGAAGTAGTGCGGGTTAAATAACAGTTCATTTGTTCCCGTTCTACCCATGCACTGGGATCGAAACTGAACCAGTTTTGTTCAGTATCCGAAGGTTGAACTTCCATTTGGCTATAGTCCACACTGCGGCGATCGACACGGGCGGGAGTTCCTGTTTTCAGGCGATCGGTCACAAATCCTAAAGCATTCAAAGTTTCTGTCAGTCCTGCAACCGCAAATTCGCCAGCGCGTCCTGCGGACATAGAGCGATTCCCCACCCAGATTTTGCCATTAAGAAATGTACCCGTCGTCAAGATCACGGCTTTACAAGCGTAGCCAACGCCAAATTGAGTTTCGACTCCAATAATTCCTTGGTTAGCATCGAGCAAGGTATTAATGACAGTTCCCTCCCGCACTGAGAGATTTGGTTCATTCTCAACCACTGTCTTCATTTCCGCAGCATATTCGCGCTTGTCGGTTTGCGCCCGTAACGCCCAAACTGCGGGACCACGTGAACTATTGAGAATTCTTTTTTGTAAATAAGTGCGATCAGTAATTTTGGCTATTTCGCCGCCGAGGGCATCGACTTCATGGACAAGTTGCGATTTGGCAGGACCACCCACAGCAGGGTTGCAAGGTTGCCATGCAATGCGATCAAGATTGAGGGTGAGGAGTAAAGTTTTGCAACCCATTCTCGCGGCGGCAAGGGCTGCTTCACAACCAGCATGACCCGCGCCCACAACGATTACTTCAAATTCATCAAGGAATTGCACTTGATTGGGGACTTGATTGGCTGAATTTATAGAATTACCCTTGATCTCACTCATTTTCTAACAAACCTGACCAGCAAAGCCTTATTCTAGCAGTTCTAGCAGCCTGTCGAGGAAACCCAAAATCCTTCTTGTCGGGTGTGTTAGCGCAGCGTAACGCACCACTAATGTTTTTTATACTAAATATTTCGGCTTTCTGTGATTTATTTCTAGCCAATTAATAAAGACAAGTAGGCTATATCACTTGCAACGATCCCCCCAAAGATAGACAATGTTGACATTCAAAAAAATTTGCAAATATAAAAGCCAAGATAATCACAAATAAATTATGAAAAATGTACTGGCTATCATTCTGGGTGGCGGACAGGGAAGCCGACTATATCCCCTCACTAAGACCCGTGCTAAACCCGCCGTCCCCGTAGCAGGCAAATATCGATTGATCGATATTCCTGTGAGTAACTGCATCAACTCAGGTATTGAAAAAATTTATATCCTGACTCAGTTTAACTCCGCGTCACTTAATCGTCACGTCAACCAAGCCTATCGCCCCGCGTCTTATTCCGATGGCTTTATTGAAATTCTGGCCGCCCAACAAACTCCCGACAGTCCAGAATGGTTTCAAGGTACGGCTGATGCAGTGCGTCGCTATGCATGGTTGTTGGAATCATGGGATGTCAGTGAGTATTTGATCCTATCTGGTGATCATCTCTACAACATGGATTACGAAAAATTTGTTGAGCATCATCGTGAAACAGGTGCAGATATCACGCTGTCAGTGTTGCCCGTCGATCAGAAAAAAGCTTCAGCTTTTGGGTTGCTCAAAACTGACAGTTCAGGCAAGGTAATTAATTTCCTTGAAAAGCCTAAGGGTGATGCCTTAGAAGGGATGCGTGTGGATACCACTAAACTTGGCTTAGATGCTAACGAAGCTTTAGCCAATCCCTTTATTGCCTCGATGGGGATCTATGTATTCAGCAAGCAAGCAATGTTAAAACTGCTTACTGAAAATCCTGAATATACCGATTTTGGTAAAGAAATCATTCCTGCGGCGATTCAACATTTGAATGTTCAGGCTTATCTTTACAAGGGTTACTGGGAAGATATTGGAACAATCGAGTCTTTTTACCAAGCTAATCTAGATTTAACTCGTCACCCTGCCACAGCTTTTAATTTCTACGAAACGAAGAAGCCGATTTACACTCGCGCTCGTTTTTTACCTCCAAGCAAGGTGCATGATTGCAAAATCAAAGATTCCGTTATTGGGGAAGGTTGCCTGCTGAATCAAGCGACAATTACGAATTCAGTAGTTGGTATAAGGATGCACATTGATGCAAACTGTACAATTGAAGACACACTGCTGATGGGTTGTGATTTTTATCAGCCTCAAGAGGAACGTGAATCTGCTCTCGCAACTAACATCGTACCAATGGGTATTGGCGAAAACACCATCATTCGTCATGCCATTATTGACAAGAATGCGCGTATCGGTAAAAACGTGCAGATCATCAATAAGGATCGTGTTCAAGATGTAAATCGTGAGGATCAAGGCTATTGCATTTGCAATGGCATTGTTGTTGTCGTCAAAAACGCGGTTATCCCTGATAACACCATCATCTAAAATCCAAATAAACTTTTTTAAAAGCTTGCGAAGCAAGCTTTTAAAAAAGTTTTTACGTCATTGCAATAATCTAATGGAGCCAAATAATTTGCAATTTCAAACTACTGCTCAAGAAGCCTGTTATGAAAAAGTGGTGACATGGATGCAAGAGATATTTGATAAATGTCCCTGCGCTCGTCAAGATATTCCAGGCGTAGGACTATTTATCGGTTCCGCTTTGGTCGAAGTTCTCGTTTTTCCTTGGGATGGCAACGATGCAATTATCAATACGCGATCGTATGTGGTAGTTGGCGCAGAATTAAAACCAGATTTGATGCGGTACTTATTAGAAGAAAATGCCAAAATGATTTTTGGTGCTTTTGGTATATCACCCGATAATGAAATTTTATTTGAACATTCCATAGTTGGTTCAACCTGCGATATGAAGGAATTAGAATCGTCAGTTAAAGCTGTGATGGATATAGCTGATGAATATGATGATCGCATTGTCGATCGCTGGGGTGGTAAGAGAGCTTTAGATCGGATACATGCTGGCACATTGTCCAGTAATGGCTGGTCAATGTAATGGATTACATGACCACTGCTGCTATATTTTAGATATTCATTTCAGTAAACTTTCATTAGCAAATACACATTAATAAATTCCTATGTCCCAAACGATCGCCGATATCAATGACAAAATTAAAGTGGGGCAGGCTAAAGTTCTGACAGCTACTGAGCTTAAAAGTCTGGTCGCAGATATCGGTGTCACCCAAGCAGCTAAACAAGTTGATGTAATCGTCACAGGTACATTTGAACCAATGGAGTCATCGGGAGCAATTCTTAACTTGGGGCATACCGATCCACCGATTAAGATTCGCACTTGTTGGGTGGATGGTGTCCCTGCTTATGCGGGATTTGGAGCCGTTGATATTTATTTAGGTGCAACTCAAGAGGCTGATCCCACTGATGAAGCGCCGCAGTATCGTGGCGGTGGTCATGTGATCGCCGATTTGATCGCGGGTAAAACCGTCAACTTTAAAGCAATCGGGCATCCTAATGATTGCTATCCCCGCGCTAATTTTGAGACGACTATTACCAAAGATTCCATCAATCAATTCTATCTCTTTAATCCCCGCAATCTTTATCAGAACTTCATTGTCGGTGTAAATGGAGGTGAAGAAACTCTTTATACCTATTTGGGACCATTACAACCACGTTTAGGAAATGCAGTGTATTCCAACCCTGGGGCGATTTCGCCATTATGGAATGATCCTGATTTGCAATTGATCGGCATTGGTACGCGCATCTTTATGGGCGGTGGTGTTGGTTATGTCGCATGGGAAGGAACCCAACATTTCCCATTGCAAAAACGTTTAGAAAATCGTACTCCCATTGGACCAGCCGCAACTTTAGCGTTAATTGGTGATGCGAAGCAGATGACTTCAGAATGGGTGCGTGGTTGCTATTTCCGAAATTATGGCGCTTCGTTAATGATGGGTGTGGCTGTACCTCTGCCTGTAATTGATGAAGAGGTCGTAGCTAGAGCCGCCGTCCTTGATGAACAATTGGTTGCACCCGTAATTGATTTCTCAATTCCCCGCCGAGTCCGTCCAATTTTTGGATCTGTATCCTATGCCCAACTCAAGTCTGGCAAAATTACGATCGCAGGATCAACTGTGCGGACAGCACCTTTAGCGAGTTTACATTTATCAGAAGAGGCGGCAAAAACTCTAAAAACTTGGATTGTGAATGGAGATTTTACGCTTACGGAACCTGTGGAAATGTTGCCAAGCGATCGCAGTTTCTTATCGCAAGATTTGCGCGGTTTTTAGGAAAAATAGTTGCGGCGCTTTGCGCGGCAACTATTGAGTTGTTGTTCATTTGTCTAGGCGATCGCTATTTCCTCCAGACAATTCCACTTCTTCCGCCTTTTTGTTGTCAGCTTCCGCCTTTTTGATATCTCCTAACTTCCGATAAACTGCACTTCTTAAAAAATAAGCTGAATAAGATTTGGAATCGAGTTGAATGGCTTGATTTGCATCAGCGATCGCCTGTTGATAATTTTTGACCTCTAGATAAAACTGTCCTCGCGCTACAAATATCTGAGAATTTTTTGGTTCTAATTTTAATGCTTGCTCAAAATCACTAAGGGCATTGGCATTATCGCCTAAC
>Ga0194061_1002351_pt1 | contig 10390 bp, 18 predicted proteins | sample SepL2221m_MetaG_FD_163423 | JGI IMG/M metagenome (GOLD analysis project Ga0194061, IMG submission 163423) | Anoxic zone freshwater microbial communities from boreal shield lake in IISD Experimental Lakes Area, Ontario, Canada - Sep2016-L224-21m | ecosystem: Environmental > Aquatic > Freshwater >...
TCTGAAAGATTCTTAAAATCATTATACCATGGTATATGTCTACATGTAAACATCCCCGCTACTCTTACTGCAGGTCCCCACATATATGGAGTATCTGTTCTTACTACAGAGAAGGTTGTATCTAGTATAGCATCATAAACTTTTCTTGTAGGATGTTTTAGTCTTCTTAACCAATATCTATCTTCTATTGCGTGAATAGATTGACTGTACTCAGATTCTGGTATATCATCTATTCTTATAGCTAGGCCTGCCTTATCTACTCTGTAATCTTTCGCTATAGATACTAGTTCTTCTATAAAGCCTCTAGGGGTTCCTTGATTTAATTCAATATCACTATCTGATATTGCTACCCAAGGATATTGGCTAAAATACTCTTTGAGTATATTATCACTCCAAAGTGCTTTATGTCCAGTATTCTTGTGCCATATTATCTTGATGTATGGACAACTATCATACCATGCTAATAGTTCAGGATAAGTGCTGTCCATATCTAGTATAGTAATATCATCATACCCTAACATCACTAGTTGATCTACTAAGCGTTCTGTAGTAGTTAATCTATCCCTATTCAATAATATAATTGGTATACTCATATTCATATATTAATCTTCATCAATGTCATCCGCAATCATCTGGTTACCTCTACTCCTACTCCTATTCTCTTCATTCAGCTTCAACTCTGTATCAGCATATGCTTGTATCAGTTTAGGGAGTTTTTCCATAGCTGCTACTAGTGCTGGCCCAGTAGCATCCTTACCACCCCAAGTCATCTCTTCTGCCTGGAAGGATTTCTTCAGTTTCTCTAACATACTCTTTGCTGCAGTATATGCTTCATTAGCTGGACTGGTATAGAGTTTCCTGGCTTCTTCTATAGCCTTTTCAATCTTCATATCATCCACTATGAACTCACTACTCTCATCTAATGCAAGCATCCTGCATATCTCTTCCTGCTTATCCACTTCTGGTATATTCCTGTATGGATTAAGATCAGAGTCAGGACAGGTCATATAGAATATATACCGGTATGCTTTCATGTACACCTTGGGATCTGGGAATGCTGTCATGATATCTCTTAGCCATGTTATGCCCCAACAATGCTCCGTGGGTTTTATATCCCCATCTTCTACATCGAATAGTCTAATCATTGTTTCTGTTTAATAATGCCTTTAGTCTGAGTGCGTACCTAAAATGCCATTGTTCTTTATTATACAATTCATCATATATTTCATCCTCATGTGAGTATACACCGTATACCATATTCTCATACTCCTGTAGTAGTTTGTATTGCCTCTTCTTACGCATGTGGTGGCGTATTCTGCATATTAGTTTATACCTGGTGCACATATTCATACAAGACTCTTTATTACTTGTTTTCTTACCTTGTTCCACTCTTGTAATGAGTAGTTCTCCTTACAATACTCTGATAATTCCTTACCCATATCAATAACCTGTACAGGGTTGTCTATGCACCACCTGATATGATCTAACCAACTCTTCTTACTATCTACCCACATTATACCAGGACAGTTATCTAGTTCAGGTGAGTATGGTTGTACTCTTGATACTATAGCCGGTATAGCCTTGGTTCCAGCCTCTGCTATCTTCAAAGTGCTCTTCATACTATTCCACTCATTCTGTAGTAGTGGTACCAGTGCAACATCTGCCTGATCATAGTAGTTGATATACTCATCCAGGTTAGTTGTTGGTAATACTCTATAAGAACCAGTGTGTGAGAATACAGTGCTCATCTTATCATACTCACTCCTTACTGGTATAATAGAATAGTTGTCATTCTGTGCTCTCTGATCCATAGGAGTAAGATACCTCTTGGCTTGTCCCCTTTCATATCCAGCTAGTATAAACTCTGCATTGTCCTTAATATATGGTATAGAGCCTATTCTCTTGAACTTACCTTCCATCAGTTTAACATCCGGATAGTGAGTAGACCCTCCCATATACATGAATGACATCTTATCATGTTTCACTGGCATTGGCTTATACATCTCTTCGCCATATGGGAATGCATTAGGGATTACTACAGTGTTCTTATTCAGTTCCCTTACCTTATCCTGTATCAGCATTGATGTACAGATAACAAGGTCTGCTATCTTGATATGCTCTGCTATACGCTGACTGTGCATATTCCTCTCCCATGCCTTGTAGTTAGGATGTGTGGATGGTAGTACCCAGTAGTCATCTACATCCACTACGATCTTCATACCTGCAGCTTGTTTACTCTTCAGGTCATTAATAGAAGTGGCACAGAACTTATTATACATAAGTACATCACAATCTATCCTAGGCTCATCTTTTTCTATCCATAACATCTCACAGGTGTCTCCTTCATCCCATTGCATGTAGGACATTGGATTGATAAATCTATGGTATGATATACCCCCTTGTTGTACTATGAATTGAATCTTCATTCGGAATCTTTGTTGGTTGTTAATGTTTCTAAATTACTTTTAGCCAGTTTGTTTGCTTCTGTTTCACTCTCTAGTAAAAAAGAATACAACAATCCTGGAGCAAAATCACTAGCCGGTATAGGTTTTACAGGTGGAATCTCAAACTCCGGTGTTCTACCATTTAAAGATTCTTTCCAGTTCTGAACCTCACATATATTACCAGTACAACACTCACTCTTCATATAGATATCCTCTATTGCTATATTATCATGAACCTGAAGATCTTCATCTCCTAGTAGACTACAGTGTGTGTGCATCCTAGAGAATGTAAACTTTACTATGATGCCGCCAGTTATTGGATAACCTTTTTCTTCTCTTATCTGTACACAATCCCCATATGCATAAGGTGTATTAAATCTCTGTTTCATACTATTAATGTTTGATTATACTGTTTCTGTTATCTGGTTTCTTTAGCCATTCAAAAAGTTTCTGAACCTCTCCCTTCATGTATGGCACAGGTATCTTAATAATCTCTTCTACTATAGGATTGCCGTCACTGTCTATATGGTGGATTGGATAGCCGTATTTGTCTTTACCTGCTTCTACGAACTTAATATGGTCTATCCACATATTACCTGCCTGTAGCCTGGGGTTATGTCTGATTACCCCATACATGTAGATTGATAACTGCAGTGCATAATGATTCAGGTTACAATCATCCAGATGTTGTAATGGTGGTAGCATCTTCTTACTGTTACCCTCCCAGTTAGTATATGATGATGTTGCTATCTCCTTACTCGTTTTAAAATCACTTATTGATATATACCCTTTCTCTATCTTCACAACATCACTTTGTCCACATACTCCTAGTGCAGGTATGTAGATTAGGTGTTCCGGATATATACCATCAGTGAGTTTCTGTTCTGGTGCTACCTTGATACCATCTACCATCTCTGATCTGATTACTGGTAGCCCATCTACTACACCCTTTGCCCATAGTTCCTTCTCTCTCATATCATGGTACCAGTGTCCTAGTTCTGATGCCCTGTTCCTTTCATTATCCCAGGCTGCTAGTATCTCTTGTACTGGTATGCCATACCACTTTGATCGTGTATTCTTACTACTCTTAGGTGCTTGTTTCTCAGCATCGAATGCCTCATGTACAGCTTTTATGAGCGAGGTAACACCTATCCATGTAGTACCATCTGGTACTAGTGATTCATATATATGGCCATTATCTATGTATCTGATCATCCTACTTTACTTTCTAATATAGTTGTGCGAGCTAATAACTCGTTAAGCAGTATTCTAATTTCTTCTTTTTCTTTATATAGTTTTTGCAATTGCTCTTGATGAGATGCTTGCTTTACTGGGTTTATTATTACTGCTTCTAGTTCATCGGCTCTTTTTTCTATTTTTTTACTCATTACCTTTTGCGTTTTTGGATATATGTTTATATCAGGATTAGGGCTTTTTTGTTTTGTCTCTTTTACCATCTTATCCTTTTTCAGACCGTCTTTATATTCTTTAGTTCTTTTATCTAATTTTCCTTTACTTGTTAGAGGATTTTTCTTACCTAACATTCCTTCTCCTGTTGTCATAATGATTACTTTTTAAACTGTTGCTCCCATATCTTTTGATTAGCTGTATTCTCCTGCTCTGATGTTACTACAGAATCCCATAGTGGTTCTTGTCCTATATCCTTCAGGTAACAATGACAGGAGAAGCAATGTGTTTTTTTCATTCCCTCACAACCGCAGCCAGTACACCCTGGTTTCCCTTGTTCTACTAGTTTATCTGATGTACCTGTTTCATCCCAGTAGCCACATGTGTTAGCCTTGCATATAGCTAACCTTCTCTGTGCTTCTTGTTCTAGTTCCGGAGAACAAGATATATAGGCGTGAAAGAACCCATCAGCTATTGACGCTCTATTATCCCATGCTTTCTGTAGTTTTTCCCTTATAGTCATTGATTGAATTTTTTGGCTTTACTTTTTTTATCTCTCATTGTCTGTTTAGTGAATGTTCTTGTAGCCTTCCTTAGTTTGGTCTCTTCCCTCTTCTTCTTATCTGCTTCCAGTTGCTTGTATATCAGTTCATATGGTGGTTTCCCTTTCCTTAGTGGTGGTACTTTCCATTCCTCAAACTCCATATGCCCCAGTCCTTCTATACCTACTCTAGGGTGCATTAGATTGGAACAACTCCACACTATCTCTCTGAAGTAGAAATTGATTATATCCTGTAGGTCTTTAGCCGGTATATTGTTCTCAATCGCATGTTCTGCTATTAATACCTTGGTCTCTTTTGATATCATACTATTGACAGTCTATATTCCAATACACTCTCATCCTTTGTTTGTATATTCAATACAGGGCTAAGATACACTTTTTTTCTACCAGCCCCTTCTTTAATCACTAGTCCTATATCCTCCAGTTTATCCAGTGCATTCCTGGTACTCTGGGTGCTCTTGAATATCTTAAGTTCCACCACCTTCTTACAGAACTCTGTAAGGTCTGGATCACCTGCCAATCCTATAAGAGCCATGCACTTAATATCATTATCACTCACTATAAGATCCTTGGGCTGTTTCTTAACCATAAGGTTATTCAGGTAACAGAATACAAATATCTGGAACCTGATGAATGAGCCCTTCTTCATAGGAAGATCAATGATATTAATGTCTGTGTCTACTAGTGTATCCATTACTCTGTAGTAGGTGTTGTATCTATTGGTTGTTCTTTAGCTTGTTCCTGCTGTTTGAGTATTTCCTGTGCACGTTGTCTAAGCTGGTCCTTGTAGTTGGCATATTGAGATAATAGTTCTTGTTGCTTCATGAATAACTCTATGCCCAGTAATCCTGGTACTATTATCTGGCCATCCTTATTAGTAATAGGAATAGCTCCTAGTGCAATGCCTTGTTCATACAGGGATATCTCTAGTCGGTTATACTCATCCTTTATACGCATATACTGCATCTCTGCTTTCATACGCTTCATCTCCTTATCCTTGTAATCATCAATCTCTGCCTGGGTAGGTTGTCTCTGCTGTTGAGGTTCTGTACCCTCTTTAAACTGCTCTTTAAGATTCTGCTCTACTGTCTCTGTAGATGCTGTTAGTACTTCTGGTTTGAACTCTACTGTGTTGCTCATAATACACTTGTTGGATGTTAATGTAATAGATGGTAATACCATCTGATGGGTGTAAAGGTATACATCATATTGATAAGTTGTGTACCTTTGAACAAATAATTGTTATTATAATGAGTAACAGACCAAAAGAACTTGCACATGTACTAGGCCAGTATAACCGGAAGAAGATAGACAGGGCTACATTCGAGTATAAAAATGCTGAGATCAATAGGAGATGGGATAGACTAGATAGTCAGGTACCTTATACAGATACCGGGGATCTGGTTAATATCAGTAGTAATCCATACTCATTAGAGTGGTTTATAGATGATAGAATAAAGGACAATCAGGTTAGTGCTGCAGAACAGATGATAGCTGGTATACTCAATAACTATACCATCCAGTATGTGCAAGAGGTTAGTATGAAAGGACTACAGTTACCATCTGGTGGGTTTGCCAGGTTCGACTTCCTGCTACATGTAGATAGACCATTCTTATTAATAGAGTATGATGGAGGGCTCTCTCATACTACACCTTATCAGAGGAATAGGGATGCACTGAAGACTCAATGGTGTATTGATAGAGGTGTAACACTCATCAGGTATAATAAGACCCACTACTACCATATGACAGATATACTGGATAGATTATTGAGTAGGTATGGAATAAGAAAGTCCCGGTAGACACCAGGACTCTGTACTATATGAAAAGTGGAAACTTTGTTAGCAGCCTTTTTTCATCTTGCCACCCATCTTCATAATACCCTTCACCGCTTTATTACCTGCTGGTGTTTTGGGCTTAGGAAATGACTGCATAGCTGCTAATGCTTTTGGGCTACTCTTTGCTGTGTTCTTTGAACCGGCCATAACATAAAAGATTGATTGTTAACAATACTGTGCAAGGTATAAAGTGTTTCTGATATTACCAAAAATAAAAAACTCCCAATGTAGAAACACCGGGAGTATACCCTATATGAAAGTGAAAACTCTTGTAAAGGTATATAATATTCTGATACCTAGTGTATATTCAATAATTATTACTATCTTTGTACCCTATGATGCACATACCTAAGATAGTTTGCGGTAGTGGAGGGTAACAAGTTGGTATAGGAAGGACCTATAATACCAGGACATCCTCCCTACCAATACCTATCATTATGTAGTTAGTATATTATAAAACTCCTGTGTGTACTTTATCCGTTCTGCTAATCCATTAGTACCGCCATTGATCCTTTTAGTAAGTGCTGTTATAGTATCAATATTTACACCCTGATCACATATAGACCATAGACTGTTGTTCTTGAAGAAGAATGCTGCTGATGCCAGTGCATATGTAGTAGCTACTGTATCCGGATTAGCTATAAGATCCTGCCCTATAGAATCTCCTAGTAGCTTGTAGTTCACTTTGCCGGTAACCTGTAGATAGCCTCTGCCTCTGTACTTGTACCCTTCACCACTAGCTTCATCCCCATTACCCATTCTATTAGCATATACTCTGTTAGCTATCTTCTCCGGCTTATTAGCGTATGGTTCAGCTATGGCTAGTGTAGGAAAGTACTTCTTGAACACCTTCAATAAGCCATCTGCAGAGTAGTGTAGGTTCTCTTCTGTGTAATGGAAGGAGCCTGATTCATGCTTGCACTGACCCAGGAAGTTAGCTAGTCTCTTAGGGCCATCTATACCAAATGATAATATACCAGGTATCTGTGATAGTACACTGTCTGGAATGTACCCCTGTAGTTTTGGAATAAGTTCTGTGATCATCTTATAAAGTATCTTTTGATTATATAAACTATTAATGAAATTACTGCTATTAACCCTATCCATGAGAATACTCCCTTGATCTTATTCCATGTACGGAGGAACCAGTTCTCTTTCTGTTCCTTAATAACTATCTCACTATGACTGGTACTGGTAGTTGATAGTTGCACTTTCAGTTTATCTGTCTCACTGTCCTTCTGTCTCACTATAGTCTGCAGGTTAGTTATTACTAGTGTAAGGCTATCTGATGTACATTCTATATGCTCCTTACCTTTACTATTAACAGTCCTGGTAATACGAAGTGAGCCCTTCTTAATAACAGTATCAGTAGTACTATTGAAGTCAATATCAAACCCTGCACTATTACCTGATATACCTATAGCACTGTCATGTATGATAACACTGTCCTTAGTATTGATAACTGTCTTGTACACTATACTATCTACTGTCTTCACTACTACACTATCTCTAGTAGTATGGCCGGTAGTCTTTAGTGTATGACAGGATGTACATGTCCATATCAGTAATACTGGTAGGATGATCTTTAGTAGTTGTATCATATCAGCTAGTAGTTATAGTAGTGAGTGTATCTGGGCCAGTACTAGTAGTTATACTAGGTACAGTTAACAGAGGGTACTTAAGAGCAGGATTAATATCCATTGGTTGGTATGTAAAAGGATATTGTTCTGGTTCCTTTAATAGTTCTATCACCTCATCTAGTGTAATATGGTTATCCCGGTATAGTCTATCTACCAGTGTCTTCTTCTGTTGGTTGGTTGTTATCATATAGTAATTATTAAAATAGCACTTCCATAATCATGTACTAGTGTAATGATGTACTAGGGGTGCTTCAGTAATGTGTTTATACATGCTATAGCATCATCACCGGTATGGTGTAGTAGTACATTCTTAACCTGTTCCTTAAAGGAGTCTTTAACTTCCACCATACCCATTTCATCCTGCAGTATTATTCTGCACAACTTATCTCCCATAGACATTAACTCTATAGCAGTTTCAACAGAATAAGGTAAGTGAATCTTGGCTAGTATGTTATCTGCTCCTTTAGTAGTAGATAACTCAATCATGCCAGTAGCCTGTATACTAGCTAATCTCAATTGTGTACCATCAGTCAATTTGCAGTCCCGTAAGACTTTCAATATTGTAGTTTCCATAACTGTTATTGTTCAGATTACACTGTTCCCTGTTAGATCACAAAGATACAATACATTCTTATATAGACAATAGAGGATAGAAAATTTTTATTTTTTCCGGAATATGATTGAGTATGTGAAATAAGAGGTAGCCCCAAATACTTTATTACACTATGTAAGATGGAGAGAAAGAGAAGCTACCTGCTGTTTTGCACAGTGGCTTACAGATAGCGGGGATACCCCCGTACTGAAATAATCTCATTGTTTAACCATCTAACATCCAAATGTATGGACATCAAATCTCTTGTTGCTCAAGCCTCTAAGTATCTGTCTCCTGAAGAGGCAATAGTATTCCGTAATCAGGTTAATGAAATATACCTGCAATCTGAACTCCATGCTCTGTATGCTGGTATGCCATTAGCTACAGAACCTGAACCATGGAGAGCAGATAAAATGTTCAAAATTAATCAACAGTTAGCCAGTATCCACATATAGTGGATATTGGTTAGCTTAACCATAAAATTAATCATATGAAACAGTTTATTAGGTTAACCACTAAATCAGGATACACTGAATGTGGAGAGTATATCACTATAGGAGACGGGTTAGTATTTGTACTACAAAAAGATGAGCAAGGTGGCATAATATATAATGGTGCCAGTCCTGCATGTGGTGTAGAGGATATTGCTATTGTAGATACATTCACACAAAAGCCTATCTAATATTATATTAATCTACATTGATTGTTAATGTATTACAAATAATAACATTGGTCATTATTGTATTACGAATAATAACATTGATGATTAATGTATGATGATTAATAACATTGATTACTAACGTATTACTAATATTAAGATAAACAGGAGTAGCCGAATACCTGAACCATAGTAGGCAACAAATCAATAAACAATAAAAACAAATAGTTATGCCACAAGTAAAATTAAGTCCAGCACAACAAAAGAGTCTGAATGCCGCAATTGACCTGTATGTAATCAAGAATACACGATTGCATGGTGGTTACAAGAACAAGCCTGTTATCTTAGTACCAGCATTTGAACTGGATACAGATGGTGAAACATGGGTACCAGTACAGAATAATGGTGTACGTGCTACTAAGAAAGAACACCTGTCATTCATGAGGTTAGGTATGGTTACACTCTCTGTAGCAACCAATGGCTCTGATGAGCTTAAAGTATTGAAAACCAATATGTTCAATGATGATGCCAAGCTCCAGGGCATTGTTGAGTTGTTAGACCTGAAGATAGGAGACCAGTATCCAGACAGGGTACTTGTAGTAGAAGAGTCATTGACTCCATTCTCCCAGGCTAATCCAAACAGGGATATCAAGGTAGCTGGTAGTACTGGTGTACCATGTCTCTTAGATGACCAGCCTATATACCGTAGGGTAAAGTTGGCTCCTGTAGGTACTAACAGTGTATTCATCGCTCATAATAATATTGATGCTATACGTAAGGCTATGACAGCCAGCAGGATTACTGTATCCAATGTACCAAGCCCACAGCAGTTAGCACAGGAGCTCAAGACTATTAAGGCTATACCTAAAGCACAGCGTACACCAGAGCAGAATGCAAGGTTACTGGAACTACAGGACTAATATCCATGTTCCACAGTATACAGAGGGTAGGGAGATTATGTCTCCTTACTCTCTTTTTTACACAAATGCCGGTATTCATTGAGGAATAATGATCAGAGTCAATAGGTTACACATATGATTAATAATAATCTGTAGCAATGTTCCACGGAATTTAATAGAATGTTCCACGTGGAACATAGGGTAAAAGACACTTTATTCTCTCATTACAAGCCATTATTATCCTCTTCTACTCTGATTACACACTATATCCCAACACCTATTCAAATCATATTACAATAAATCATAATACGAGATATCCTTAACTACCTTATGTATAGTCTATACTGTAT
>Ga0194061_1002355_pt1 | contig 10382 bp, 9 predicted proteins | sample SepL2221m_MetaG_FD_163423 | JGI IMG/M metagenome (GOLD analysis project Ga0194061, IMG submission 163423) | Anoxic zone freshwater microbial communities from boreal shield lake in IISD Experimental Lakes Area, Ontario, Canada - Sep2016-L224-21m | ecosystem: Environmental > Aquatic > Freshwater >...
AGGGCAAACCTTTTCATTCCACACTTTGATCATGGCTCAGGCGTTGGGCGATGCTCGAGCCCTTGAATCGCGTGGATTTAAGGTAGTGAGATTGCATATCCAGCACCGAGCAGAAGGCGTTGCAGAAATACTTACCGCCGCGCGCTCAATTATCTAGATTATCTAGAAAATTATTCGTCATCTCCACGGAGTTTGGCTAAGGCATCTTCAAGAATTTGAAAACCTTCAGCGTTACTGCGACGCTCTTTTACATATGCCAAGTGGGTCTTGTATGGCTCATTCTTAATCGGGCTTGGAGGGCTTGCCTTATCGCGACCGGCTGGAAAGCCACAACGTGGGCAATCCCATTCTGTCGGAATAACAACCGTGCCATCGTCGGCAAAGGATGGGCTTGTCTCGTGACCATTAGAACACCAATAAGAGACCTGGAAACGACCAATAGATTCTCCGCGCTCTGCCTCGCCCATTGGGCCGGCACCGACACGACTTCCCCGAATTGCACTTCCACCGGCCATCTTGTCTTACTCCTTCAATAGTGTGTTAAAAAAAGTCTCTCAAAAACCTGCAACAAGTCGCAGGCGCTTATTTTAAAACCAAACTCAGTGCGACAACGCCAGCAAACCAGAGTCCGCCAACAACGATTGTGATGCGATCGAGGTTGCGCTCCACCACGGAGGACCCACCGTAATTCGAGGAAATTCCACCTCCGAATAGGTCAGATAGCCCACTGCCTTTGCCCTTATGGAGAAGGACGAGCATGATCATCAAGACGCTTGTAATAACCAACAAGATCGATAGACCCAGCTTCATGACTCACTCCTAAGATTTGTTGTGGTGGCGATCCGTGCAAGGGCAAAGGATACTGTAAATCAGCCGGCTAGATGAAACTTCACGATCTTGGCCAATTCTTCCGGATCCAGGCTCGCTCCGCCGATGAGCGCACCATCTACGTCTGGCTTCTTCATAATCTCAGCGATATTGGCTGATTTCACAGAGCCCCCGTAAAGGATCCTCATATCGTGAGCAATCTCTGGTGAGCCAATCTCTTCAACCTCACCTCGGATAGCCGCACAAACCTCTTGCGCATCCTCCGGAGTAGCGGTTTTGCCGGTCCCGATTGCCCACACTGGTTCATAGGCGATGACAATCTTCTTTAACTCGGGCTTGCTCAGATTGGCCAAACCAGCGCGAAGCTGGCGAATGACGTGAGAGACATGAGCGCCGGATTCACGAACAGCAAGTTCCTCGCCTACGCAAAAAATTGGAACGAGGTCATGTGCCAGCGCAGCCTTAATCTTTCGGTTAACCAGCGCATCATCTTCTTTGTGGATAGCGCGTCGTTCGCTATGGCCAACAAGTACATAGGTGCAACCAAGTTTAGAGAGCATCGAAGCAGAGATATCGCCAGTGAAGGCGCCATTGGAGTCAGGTGAAACATCTTGTGCGCCGTAAAGAAGGCGAAGTCGGTCGCCATCAACGAGTGTCTGAACCGAACGGATATCCGTAAAGGGCGGAATCACGGCAACATCTACGGCGTCGTAATCCTTATCGTCCAAACTGTAAACCAATTTCTGAGTAACGGCGATCGCCTCAAGATGATTGAGGTTCATCTTCCAGTTGCCTGCCATCAATGGCTTACGCATGTACATTCCCCTTGCATTCGGTACTTCGATGAATGAAATTACTATAGCGATTTAATGGTTCATGAGAGTTGTTTATAGTCCAAGCGCCGTAAGCCCTGGCAATGCTTTTCCTTCCAGATACTCGAGGGAGGCACCACCACCTGTTGAAATATACCCAAAATCGGAATCGTGGAAACCTAGTGATCGCACCGCTGCTGCAGAGTCTCCACCACCAACAACGGAGATTCCCGACACCTGCGTAAGAGCCTGCGCCACCACCTTTGTGCCGGCGGCAAAAGCGGGAAATTCAAAGACACCCATCGGGCCGTTCCAAAAGACCGTCGCGCATGTGGAGATTGCTTGCGCGAAATCTTGCGCAGATTTCGGTCCGATATCTAACCCCATTTGATCACTTGCTATCTCATCAACACTGACAACAGATGCGGGTGAATCAGCAGCAAACGTTGGCGCGGTAACAATATCTGTAGGCAAGCGAAGATCCACTCCTAGTAACTCAGCACGAGCAATCAAATCTTTAACAACAGGGATCGAATCTATTTCTACCATCGATTTTCCGATGTTTTTACCCTGAGCGGCAAGGAAAGTGAATACCATTCCACCACCGATTGCCATCACATCTACCTTCTCGAGAAGATTAGAGATCACACCAATTTTGTCGGAGACTTTCGCGCCACCAAGAATGACTCCATAAGGTCTGACGGGATCCTGTGTCAGTTTCTTGAGTACATCCACTTCGGCTGATACGAGAAATCCCGCAGCATGCGGCAAGAGTGCAGGTAAATCAAAGACTGACGCATGTTTGCGATGCACTGCTCCGAAACCATCGCCCACATACCCTTGGGCAAGGGAGGCCAGCTCTTTGGCAAAAACTGAGCGCTCAGCCTCGTCCTTACTTGTCTCTGCAGCATTGAAGCGAAGGTTCTCTAACAATAAAACTTCTCCCGGAACCAAGGCGAACGCTTGCTCTTTAAAATTCTCGCCGGCAAAGATCACTGGCCTTTCAAGTAATTGCGAAAGTCTTTGCGCTACTGGAGCTAATGAAAGTTCTGGCTTAACTTCACCTTTTGGCCGACCAAGGTGGGCTCCAATAATGAGTGAGGCTCCAGCTGATAACAAGAAGTTAATCGTCGGTAGTGACGCTCGGATGCGGCCATCGTCGCCGATGACCCCATCCTTGAGCGGAACATTGAGATCGCAACGAAGAAAGATTCTCTTTCCTGCGACATCAAGGGATTCGAGTGAAGACATTAGAGCGATGCGCCCACAAGCTTGATGAGGTCAACGAGGCGGTTGGAGTAACCCCATTCGTTGTCATACCAGCCAACAACCTTGGCAGTGCTTCCAACAACCTTTGTCAGACCAGAATCGAAGATGCACGATGAAGGATCAGTAACAATGTCGGATGAGACAATGGGATCTTCGGTGTAGGACATGAAACCCTTGAGATATCCATTGGCTGCTGCCTTCATCGCCGCATTGATATCGGCTGCAGTTACTTCCTTGCCCAGCTCTACAGTGAGATCAGTAACTGATCCTGTAGGAACGGGTACGCGCAGCGCATAACCATCGAGCTTGCCCTTGAGCTCTGGCAATACCAAGCTGATTGCTTTGGCTGCACCTGTCGAAGTTGGAATAATATTTGTTGCAGCTGCGCGAGCGCGACGAAGATCCTTGTGAGGGAAATCTAGGATCACTTGATCGTTCGTGTATGCATGAATTGTTGTCATCAAGCCGCGAACAATTCCAAATTCATCGTTGAGAACCTTGGCCATTGGTGCCAAGCAGTTGGTGGTGCACGATGCGTTGGAGATGATGTGATGGTTGGCTGGGTCATATTTCTGATGATTGACGCCCATGACGATGGTGATATCTTCATCGCTAGCTGGCGCGGAGATGATGACTTTCTTGGCTCCGGCAGCGATGTGCTTTCCAGCATCGGCAGCCTTTGTGAAGTGACCTGTGGATTCAACAACAATCTCGGCACCAAGGGAGCCCCATGGCAAGTTTGCTGGGTCACGCTCTGCGAATACTTTGATTGTCTTGCCGCCCACTGTGAGCGTGTCCGCTGTGTGGCTTACTTCAAGCCCCAAGCGACCAAGAATGGAGTCGTACTTGAGAAGGTGAGCCAGCGTGGCGTTATCGGTAAGGTCATTGATTCCAACAATCTCTACCTCTGGTGAGGTCAGGGCTGCACGAAACAGGTTGCGTCCGATGCGTCCAAATCCATTAATTCCTATTGCGGTCATGGTGATCCTTACTGTGCGTTGAGTTCGATCCCGTAGTTAACAAATGTGGCGGGTAGTCGAAAAGGGCCACAACACTGGGGTATGGGCAAATCTTATCAGCCAGGTGAGCGCCTTCAGCCTTCAGAGGCAGCTGTTATCTAGGACTCACTCCAAGGAGTTGAGTTGATCGGGCAATAACCCAGCCTCAGTATCGGCAATCCCTAGTTCTGAAGCCCTCTTATCTGCCATTGCCAAAAGACGGCGAATTCGACCTGCAATTGCATCTTTTGTCATTGCTGGGACGGCGAGAGAACCTAGTTCTTCCAGGCTCGCTTGCCCGTGATTAATCCGCAACTCCCCTGCCTCTTTGAGGTGATCGGGAATGTCAGGACCAAGAATTTCCATAGCTCGTTGTACGCGCGCAGATGCAGCTACGGCTGCTCGAGCAGATCTGCGCAAATTAGCATCATCAAAGTTGGCTAAACGATTTGCCGTGGCACGAACTTCTCGACGCATTCTGCGCTCTTCCCATGCCAAAACACTTTCATGAGCGCCCAATCGAGTAAGAAGGACGCCAATCGCATCTCCGTCACGAATAACAACGCGGTCAACCCCGCGCACCTCTCGTGCTTTAGCAACAATTCCTAAACGCCGGGCGGCGCCAACGAGTGCAAGTGCTGCCTCGGGGCCAGGGCATGTTATTTCCAACGATGACGATCTTCCAGGTTCGGTCAATGAGCCGTGAGCAATAAAGGCTCCACGCCACGCAGCCTCGGCATCACACATCGCTGCAGAAACAACTTGTGGCGGAAGTCCACGCACTGGGCGACCATTGGCATCAACCAGACCCGTCTGACGTGCCAGCGCTTCTCCTGCGTTAATCACACGCACGACATACCGATTTCCTTTGCGCAATCCGCTAGAGGAAAGAACTGCCAAATCACTCTCATGACCATATACATCGGCAATATCTTTTCGAAGTCTGCGAGCACTTTGTGCAGCATCGAGTTCAACCTCAACAACGATTTTACCGGCCACAATGTGTAGCCCACCAGCAAATCTCAGGAGAGCAGATACTTCGGCTTTGCGGCAACACGGCTTGGTGACAGCCAATCGGCTTAATTCATCTTTCACTGCTGAAGTCATAGCCATGTGCTTATCCAACCAGTCTATTGCTCATGATGTGTCGAAATACGGAGGTCAATTTCTCGGGATCATGGTGAACGCTGCCAGCGGATTCACTGAGATCGGCAATTATGAGGGTTCCACCCATGCTTTGGACTTGATTTTCTAAAGAATGACGATCCGTCACTACCGAAGAATCTGCGATTACGAAATCACAACGAAGTTCTGGCGCATACTCGCCAATAAGACTTAAATGCTCTTGCGGAGTTGATCCGGCCAGCTCTGCCCCTGTCATTCTGGGATCAGCATCAAGATTCAACAAAATGATTCTTTGGGCAGAAGTGCGGGTGAGCGCTTCGCGTTGAGCCGGAACCAACAGATGAGGAAGGACACTGGTAAACCACGAACCGGGTCCCATGGTGATCCATCGGGCCGAATGGATAGCGTCCAAAGCTTCAGCTCTTGCAGGCGGACTCGTTGGAATGATTCGTAGCGACTGCAATGCTCCTTGCGAGGCGGCAACTTGTGCCTGGCCACGAATGACCTGCAATCCATCATCGTTAAGAAAAGTCGCTTCGATATCAAGAGGCACAGCAGCCATCGGTAAAACACGACCAACAACTTTGAGTAACGATGCAACGCGATCGAGTCCTTCAACGGGATCATTATCACGATCCCAGAGTGCTGCAAGAAGGAGATTGCCTACAGCATGCCCCTGCATCGACCCTTCACCGGTGAATCGATATTGCATGATTTGTGCCCAACTGCGGCCCCACTCATCATCTCCACAAAGGGCTGCTAGAGCCATACGTAAATCTCCAGGAGGGAAAATCGGAAACTCATCTCGAAGTCGCCCACTTGAGCCACCATTGTCTGCGACAGTAACTATCGCTGTGATTTCATGCGTCACTTGTCTCAACGCGCGCAGCGTCGTAGCCAACCCGTGTCCTCCACCCAGGGCTACAACTTTATTATTTTCCGAAGAGGTCACTATTCTCTGCCGACATCGCGATGGACGGCGTACGCATCCAGGGCAACCGGACCTGCAAAATTATTGAGTCGATGGGCAATCTCTCTCGCTACTGCAACACTTCGGTGCTTTCCTCCTGTGCAACCGATCGCAATCGTCACGTATTTCTTTCCTTCACGTAAGTAACCCTCAGACATCTCGTTGAAGAGCGCGACATAATCATCAACAAATTTATCCACACCTGGAGTATTGAAAACATAAGAACTCACGGCATCGGTTAATCCAGTGAGCGGTCGCAATTCTGGTACCCAATGGGGATTGGGAATAAAGCGACAGTCCAGGACGAGATCAGCATCAACAGGCATTCCGTATTTGTAGCCAAAGGAGAGAACATTGACTCGAACGCCTGAGCTTTGACCCGCAGCGAAAATTTCGCCTACCCGTTTCTCTAGTTGATGAACATTGAGGTTACTTGTATCGATGACAACATCGGCCCGAGAGCGTAGATCTTCTAGACGAGTGCGTTCGCGAGATATCCCATCCAAGATTCGATCTGAGCCCTGGAGCGGATGTGGTCTGCGTGTTGATTCAAAACGTTGAACGAGTGCCTGATCGGTCGAGTCCAAGAAGAGTAAACGGTGGGGCGTTGATGCGGCATCCAACTCGGCAAGAGAATGATTGAGGTCATCAAAGAATCTGCCACTTCGAACATCCACGACGACAGCCATAGCTGACAGCTCGGCGCTATTAGTTGCGGCCACCAATGCTGGCAGCAGCGACGCTGGCAGATTATCGACAACGTACCAACCTAAATCCTCAAGGGCATGTGCAACGGTAGACCTGCCTGCGCCAGACATCCCTGTAAGGATAAGCACTTCTCGCTCATTTTTCATTAGGCTTCCATCTTCTCTCATCTGTCAAGAACCTTCAAGAATCTCCCCCGTTTGAGCATCCACTGAAGTCGGTGTTTCTCTCGAAAGGCTTGCAAGAATAATTGCAGCAGTTTTCGCTCCGACTCCCGGGACTGAACCAATCTCCTCGGGTGTTGCTTTTCGTATTGCAGATACGGAGCCAAAGGCCTTCAGCAAAGCCGTACGCCGAGTCTCCCCCAATTGAGGGATCTCATCAAGAAGAGATTCGAGCATGACTTTGGATCTGCGCGAACGATGGAAGGTAATGGCAAACCTATGAGCTTCATCTCGGACCCTTTGTAAAAGATAAAGCCCTTCACTCGATCTAGGCAAAATAAGTGGATCGCTTGTACCAGGCATCCATACCTCTTCGAGCCTTTTCGCCAAACCACAGAGGGCTATATCACTCATCCCTAACTCATTCAGCGCCCTGGCAGCTGCAGAAACTTGAGGTGCTCCTCCGTCAACGATGATTAGTTGAGGACGATAGGCAAAGCGTGAATTCTTGCCGCCTAATTCTTGAACCTCTGAAATATCAACCTCTTTCTCGGCGATGAGTCGCTTGATTCTTCTGCTCACTACCTGATGAATTGCTCGCGTGTCATCCCACGCTGTATCTGTATCGATAATAAATCGTCGATATTCGCTCTTTTTTGGCATGCCATCTTCAAAAACCACCATCGAGGCCACAACAGAAGTCCCTGAAATGTTAGAGATATCGAAGCACTCAATGCGCAATGGTGGGATCGGAAGGTCAAGCGCCTCTTGAATTTCGACCAGAGCTCGTCCACTTACAGCACTGTCGGCTGATCGTTTATTGACATATTGGATAAGGGCATAGTGTGCATTTCTTTCGACAGTCTTGAGTAGATCAAACTTTTCACCGCGCTGGGGCAACTTAATTTCCACCTTAGCCCCTCTCCTCGAGGTCAACCATTGCTCAAGAGAGGCTTGCTCATTGGGCATTTCGTTAACCAATATCTCGGAAGGAATCTCACCAACATCACTCGAACCATAAATAGATGAGAAAAGTGCCGTTAACTCATCTTCACCTTCAAGTGAAAGTTTTTGATCGACAAGCCAAGATCGCGACCCTTTAATTGCACCACCGCGCACGATGAAGATCGATCCTGCTACGTGCATTCCTTCTCTATGTACTGCGATAACGTCGGCAGAGAAATTCTCAGACAAACTCGCCTCGCTTGACTCACGAGCGCGTTCCATAGAAGAAATCTGGTCACGGATTTTGGCAGCTCTTTCAAATTCCTCATTCGAGGCCGCCGTCTCCATCTCTTTGTGAAGAGTTGTTAACAGGTCGCCAGTTCCAGCCTCCATAAAAGCTGCCATGCGTTTTGCTAAATCCTTATGCTCCTCTTGTGAGACCCACCCGACACAAGGTGCCGCGCATTTGCCAATGTCTCCCAGGAGGCATTGGCGGTTGGTTCGTCGGGCCTTCTCAAAATTGGCGCTCGAGCATGATCGAACAGGGAAAACCTTGAGAACGACATCAAATGTGTTTCGCAACGCCCACGTGTGAGTGAATGGACCAAAATACTTTAAACCAGGACGCTTCTGCTTTCGAGTGATAAACACCCGCGGAAAATCGTCTTCAAGCGAAATTGCAAGGTAAGGGTAGGACTTATCATCCCGAAATTGAACATTAAAGGTTGGTGCATATTGTTTAATCCAGGAAAATTCAAGCTGTAAGGCTTCTACTTCGCTATCAACGATTGTCCAATCAACGCGTGCGGCCTCATGCACCATACGATTCGTTTTTTCTGGAAGGTTACTTTGAAAGTAACTACTCAGCCGAGATTTCAAACTTAGGGCTTTACCTACGTAGATTACTTTTCCAGCGTCATTGAAGAAGCGGTAGACACCAGGCAGCGCAGGTATGTCCTTTGGGCGATAGCTGCTGGGTTCGGCCATTACTTTTTCCCTGAAAGACTCTTTCGGTTACTCCCCAGAATCTCTGCAAGAAAATGACCGGTGTAACTGGCCGAATTCTTTGCGACATCTTCTGGAGTTCCCTCTGCTACGACGGTGCCTCCACGGAAACCACCCTCTGGCCCCATGTCGATTACCCAATCGGCCGATTTAATAACATCGAGATTATGTTCGATTACAACAACTGTATTACCAGTATCAACGAGGCGATTGAGAACTCCTAAGAGTTTGCTCACATCTTCAAAGTGCAATCCGGTTGTTGGTTCATCAAGGACGTAGATCGTTCGCCCCGTAGACCTGCGTTGCAACTCTGTCGCAAGCTTGACGCGCTGAGCCTCTCCGCCAGAAAGGGTCGGAGCAGACTGACCCAAGCGAACATAACCTAAGCCAACATCACACAGAGTTTTTAGGAAACGCGCGATAGTAGGCACGGCATCAAAAAAGTCCCTGGCTTGCTCAATAGGCATATCGAGAACCTCGGCAATTGTCTTACCTTTAAAATGAACTTCGAGTGTCTCCCGGTTATATCGGGCTCCATGGCAGACCTCGCACGGAACATAAACATCGGGCAGGAAATTCATTTCGATCGTGATTGTGCCTTCGCCCGCGCAGTTCTCACATCGTCCGCCCTTTACGTTAAATGAGAAACGACCCTGGAGATAGCCTCGGACCTTGGCTTCAGAGGTTTCAGCAAAAAGTGCACGAATTTTGTCAAAGACACCGGTATATGTCGCTGGATTAGAACGCGGCGTCCTGCCAATAGGTGATTGATCAACGTGTACGACCTTATCCAGGAGATCCACTCCTGAAATAGAGCGATGTCGCCCGGGGACCATTCGAGCGCCATTGAGTTTGTTGGCAAGAACCACATAGACGATGTCATTGATGAGTGTGGATTTACCTGACCCGCTGACACCAGTGACTGCCACGAAAGCGCTCAGAGGAATCGCAACATCAATATCCCTTAAGTTGTTCTCTTTGGCGCCCTTAACCAGCAACTGACGTTTTGGATCAACTGGTCGCCGAACTGCAGGAATCTCGATTGATTTTCGTCCTGAAAGATAGGCGCCAGTGATCGATTCTTTTGAATCCAAGAGTGATTGATAATCACCCGAGACAACGACTTTGCCACCGTGTTCTCCGGCTCCCGGTCCAATGTCTACGATCCAATCTGCTGCACGAATCGTCTCTTCATCGTGCTCTACGACAATGAGGGTATTACCTAAGTCCCGAAGGCGCGTAAGAGTCTCGATGAGGCGACGGTTATCACGCTGATGTAGTCCGATACTTGGCTCATCAAGTACATAGAGAACCCCCACCAAACCCGAACCAATTTGAGTTGCTAGGCGAATGCGTTGTGCTTCTCCGCCCGAGAGCGTCGCTGCTGGGCGCTCGAGTGACAGATAATCCAGGCCAACATCGAGAAGAAAGCCGAGCCTGGCATGTACTTCTTTCATAACGCGTTCTGCGATCTGGCTCTCTCTAGCGTTGAGCTCGATCATCTGCAAAAATCCCGCGGTTTCAGAAATAGATAGAGCGCAAATTTCTGCGATGTTTTTAC
>Ga0194061_1002356_pt1 | contig 10380 bp, 10 predicted proteins | sample SepL2221m_MetaG_FD_163423 | JGI IMG/M metagenome (GOLD analysis project Ga0194061, IMG submission 163423) | Anoxic zone freshwater microbial communities from boreal shield lake in IISD Experimental Lakes Area, Ontario, Canada - Sep2016-L224-21m | ecosystem: Environmental > Aquatic > Freshwater >...
GGATAAGGTCGCATAGATTCAGGCTTGTTCAACAATCAAAGAACTGTAGTATGACCCGCCTCAATGGGCGGAATTGGAAACGAACGTCTAAAGTCAAGTATTCAAAACATCAAAGTCTAAACTTTGGAAAGAAGAGGGCGTCCATGGAAAGAATCATTAATCTACACATAGAAAAATTACCAGAAGGCTATTACCTGGCAACATCAGATGATGTCCAGGGGCTTGTGGCACAGGGTAGAACCGTGACCGAAACCATGGAGATTGCCCGTGATGTTGCCCGGCGTTTGTTGGAGGCACAAAAAGAGCGCAAACATATTTCCAGGTTACGACCCGTAGCTAAAAGTTTTGACATGCCTCTGGTTTTTGCAAACTGAAATGGGACGGTTATCGGGATTTCGATATCGAGATGTAGCCAAGCGTCTTAAAAAGTACGGGTTTATATTTGATCGGCAGGCTGCTGGCAGCCATGAAATCTGGCACAATTCGATTTCAGACCGCTATACCACACTGCCGAATCATCCCGGAGATATTCCAGAAGGCACCTTGCGAGCAATCATTAAGCAAACAGGTATTGAATTGGAAGACTTTTTGGAGAAATAACCATGATAAATAATAGTGTTAAGGATCTGCCAAAATGAATCGAAAAGATGCATTAAACACTCTGGCCCAAGTGAAGCCAGAACTAGCTGGTCGTTTTGGTGTATGCAGTATTGCGCTATTTGGATCGACTGCCCGAGATGCTGCCAGCCTGGAAAGTGATATTGATATTTTGGTGGCCTTTGATGGACCAGCAACATCTGCAAAATATTTTGGAGTACAATTTTTACTGGAAGATCTGTTTGGCTGCAGAGTTGATCTGGTAACTGAAAAAGCACTCCGACCCGAACTTCGGCCATATATCAAGCAGGAGGCAATCTATGTCTGAGCGGGAATGGGTCTTCTATCTGGATGATATGATAGTTTTTTCCGAAAAAGTTCTTGCATATACGAAAGGACTTGATCAGGAAGGCTTTGAAGCTGACGAAAAAGGCTATGATGCAACTTTGCGAAATCTGGAATTGATTGGAGAAGCTGCGACGCATATTCCCGATTCAATTCGCGCAACATTTGCCGCGGTCCCTTGGCGTCAGATTGTGGCGACACGAAACAGGTTGATACACGGTTATCTGGGGATAGACAACGAAATTCTCTGGAGCATTATCCAAGATGACATTCCGGCTTTGTTAGAAGAACTAAGAAAAATAAAACTGGCATGAGGATATCTCTTTCTAAATGATAGTTTTCCGAACAGATTCTTCTCTTCAAATGGGGTCCGGTCATGTCATGCGCTGTCTTACCCTGGCTGATGAGCTGCGGCAGCGCGGAACCGAAGTTTTATTTATCTGCCGTGAACACCCTAGCAATATTATCAGGCTGATTGAAGAGAAGGGTTATCCTGTTTCAAGGTTGCCACTGGCTGATGCTGAATTTATTTCGGCGTCTGGTGATGTCACCCATGCAGCATGGCTGGGGGTCTCATGGCAGCAGGATGCAGTTGAAACAATTGCTGCTGTTGGAGAGGTTCTGACTGATTGGCTGATTGTTGATCATTACTCCCTTGATCGCCGCTGGGAGGAATTACTGCGTCCAAATGTCGGCAAAATTATGGTGATTGATGACATTGCCGACCGTCCGCATGATTGTGACCTGCTTCTTGATCAGAATCTTTATGACAATATGGAAAGTCGTTACATTGGGCTGGTTCCTAAACAATGCGTAAAGCTTCTCGGCCCCGGATATGCGCTTCTTCGCCCGGAGTTCATGAAGGCCCGCAAGAATTTGAGGGAGCGTGACGGCAGCGTAAAGCGCATACTGATTTTCTTTGGGGGAAGTGACCCAGGCAATGAGACTGCCAAGGCGCTGGATGCAATTCGGCTGATCAACAGGCCGGATATCGCTGTGGATGTGGTTGTCGGAGCGACAAACCAAACGCGTGAGGAGATAAGAACCCTCTGCGCCGCAATTCCGAATACGATATTTCACTGTCAGGTTTCCAATATGGCCGAATTGATGGCGGCTGCAGATCTGGCAATCGGGGCTGGTGGAAGCACGACATGGGAGAGGTGTTTTCTCGGGTTGCCTGCACTTATTGTTGCCATTGCCGATAATCAGTTTGAGACATCATGCTGCCTGGCTGGAAATGGTTCGGCATGGTTTGCCGGGACGGCCGATGGTGTTTCACCAAACAAACTCGAAGAATATTTGCGACGACTGCTTGTGGATCCGTTCCACCTGGTAAAGGCATCCATCATCGGTAAGTTGATAGTTGATGGAAGCGGAAGCGAAGCGATATGCAGAAATATGCAGCAAATTCAATTTTGGGAGAATATGCAATGACCGATGAGAGCAAGATCAGGGATTTTTGGGATAGCCAGGCGATGACTTACGGGAAATCATCGCTGGCAACCATGCCTGACAAGTTTTTGAAAAAACTTGAGATTGAGAATATCGGAAAATATCTGCGTGACGGTATGAATGTCGCTGATATAGGCTGTGGTAACGGGTATTCAACGTTTCACTACGCGAAGAAAAGCACTATCAGCATTCGCGGTGTAGACTACTCTGAAACCATGGTGCGCAATGCGGAGCAGGCGCTACAGGAATCTGAAAGCGGGATGCGGCAAAGAGTGAGCTTTCAGGTCGGTGATGTCCGGAACACCTGCTTGCCCGCAGCAGCATTTGATGTAGTCATCACCGATCGCTGCCTGATCAATCTTACCTCACGCGACGATCAGATGACCGCGATCCGCGAGATACATCGTCTGCTCAAGCCTGGCGGGTTATACCTGATGTGCGAGGACACAGAGCAGGGACTTAACAATCTTAATCAGGTGCGGCTTACTATGGGGTTGGAGTCAATTGGGGTCAGATGGCATAATCTCTATCTTGATGAGTCACACATTATGTCGGGTGCGACTCAGATCTTCGAGCTTGTGACAACGGAATGTTTCAGCAGTTTTTACTATCTTGCATCGCGCATTATCAATGCAAAGATTGCACAGGAACAAGTGATGGAGCCGTGCTATGACAGCGACATCAACAGGGTGGCTGCGATGTGTTCGGCCGTGGGCAATTTCGGTGATTTTGGTCCTCTTAAGCTGTTTGTATTCCGTAAACCTGCCGAGGAGACTTGCTAGATGATTTATGTTATTGCTGCGCACTGCTCATGGTACAATGACTACGCCGACCGGCTGCATGAGCGAACTGGCCATCAGTTCGTGCTTATTTCTGAAAAGCACGAACTGACGAGGATGCACCTTGATACTATCCAGCCGCGTTGTATCTTCCTACCCCACTGGTCCCATAAGGTTCCTGACGAAGTGTATGAATCATTTGAATGTGTGATCTTCCATATGACGGATCTTCCGTTTGGTCGTGGCGGGAGTCCGCTGCAGAACCTTATTGCCCGTGGTGTGTATGAGACCAGGATAAGTGCTTTAAAATGTACGGCAGAAGTTGATGCTGGGCCGGTCTATCTAAAGAGGCCGCTATCACTATATGGCACAGCCGAAGAGATCTACATGCGTGCCGCACGTGTAGTCGAGGGGATGATCGTGGAACTGATTAAGAATGAAGCTCTTCCTGTTGAGCAAGAGGGGGATGTCGTCCATTTCGCACGGCGAAAACCGGAAGATGGAGATATAAGCGAGCTTTCAGAACTTACAGAGGTTTTTGACTACATAAGGATGCTGGATGCTGAAGGTTATCCTAATGCATTTCTTGAAACTGAGCATTTTCGGTTGGAGTTCAAACGTCCATCTCTAAAACATGGGAAAGTCGTTGCTGACGTAACATTTACCAGGAAAGGCTGATATGAAAAAGGTACTGGTGATAGCAGCCCATCCGGACGATGAAGTGCTGGGGTGTGGAGCGACCATAGCCAGACACGTGCATCTTGGCGACGAGGTTCATGTCGTCATTCTTGCGGAAGGCGCAACAAGTCGGCAAGAGAAACGTGATCGTTGCCAACGGCTGTCAGAATTGTCGCAACTGGCCGAGGCAGCTCACAAAGCCAAGGAAATTCTTGGTGTGAAGACATTGAATCTCCATGATTTTCCGGATAACAGGATGGATTCAGTTGACCTTCTGGATGTTGTTAAGACCGTTGAAGCACATATAGACAGTATCAAGCCTGATGTTGTTTATACGCATCATGCCGGTGATCTGAATATTGACCACCGTCGCACACACGATGCAGTAGTTACGGCTTGTCGTCCGCAGCCGCAGCAGCCGGTGAGTACGATCCTGTTTTTTGAGGTGCTTTCGAGTACAGAATGGCAGACACCTGGTTCAGCGCCACCATTTATGCCTAACTGGTTTGTGGATGTATCCGCTACGCTTAACTTCAAGCTTAAGGCACTTCAAGCCTATGAGTCAGAAATGCGCCTGTGGCCGCATATTCGTTCGATTGAGGCGGTTAAATATCTTGCCCGGTGGCGCGGAGCAAGCATTGGAGTTGAAGCGGCTGAGGCATTTGTCGTGGGGAGAAATCTGATCAAGTGAGGCTTCATTATGAATGAAATTATTATTGCAGGGAGAAAAATCGGTTCTTCCAACTCCCCGTTTATTATTGCGGAAATGTCGGGGAACCACAACCAATCACTTGATCGAGCGTTTGAGATTGTTGAGGCGGCGGCGGCTTCCGGAGCCCATGCATTAAAGCTCCAGACTTATACGGCTGATACCATGACTCTGGATCTTGATGAGGGTGAATTTCATATTGATAACCTGGAACTTTGGAAAGGGATGTCCCTCCACAAACTCTATCAGCAGGCCTACACTCAGTGGGAATGGCATAAACCGATCTTTTACCGTTGCAAAGAGTTGGGGATGATTTGTTTCAGCACTCCTTTTGATGAAACAGCAGTAGATTTTCTGGAGTCACTTGACGTCCCCTGCTACAAAATTGCATCCTTTGAAAACACCGATCTGCCGTTGATCCGCAAGGTAGCTGCGACTGGCAAGCCGATTATTATATCAACCGGTATGGCAACCGTTGCTGAACTTGACGAAACCGTTTGTGCCGCCCGTGAGGCTGGCTGTAAGGATCTGATCCTGCTTAAATGTACCAGTACCTATCCAGCTACTGCAGAAAATACCAATATTTTGACAATTCCACATCTTCGCGAACTCTTTAACTGCGAAGTGGGCCTATCCGACCATACCATGGGGACAGGGGTTTCGCTTGCCGCAGTTGCACTTGGCGCGACCGTGATTGAAAAGCACTTCACCACACGACGCGCCGATGGTGGTGTTGACTCCACTTTTTCCATGGAGCCTGAGGAGATGCGGGCGCTTGTTGTGGAAAGCGAACGGGCTTGGCAGTCGCTAGGTCAGGTAAGCTATGGCCCGACTGAGAAAGAAAGGCTGTCTCTTGTGTTCAGGCGCTCATTATATGTGGTGCAGGATATGAAGGCGGGTGATGTCTTTACATCACAAAACGTGCGGGCCATCAGGCCGGGTTACGGGTTGCCGCCGAAGTATCTGGATACCATTGTAGGGAAAAAAACAGCGATTGATGTCAAGCGGGGTACACCGGTAAGTTGGGAGTTATTGTAGATGAAGCGTAATAATTGAAAAATCGGGAGCAAAAATATGGCACAAATTCTCCATTGCAGAAAACATATCTGTCCCGATTGATTCCTAATCGAATTGCAAAAACATCTGTATGAAAGGAATTACATTGAAGAAGGCACGTGTATTACTCATGAATCCGCCAACTGCAGAACCATCAACAGAAATATTCCTTGGTATTGCATATTTAGCTTCCGCCTTAAGAAAGGCGGAGCATGAAGTAAAAGTAATAGATGCCACAGCACCCTTTAACCCTATGAATGCTGATGATGTAAACAGATCCATCATGGATTTCAAGCCTGATTTCATAGGGGTAACTTTAATATTTCGCCATATAACTAAAACATATAATTATCTAGACGAATTAGCAAAATTAGGAATTCCAATTGTTGCTGGCGGCCCTCATGTGAATCCACTTCCGCAAGAAGTACTTGCTCATAGTGTTGATATCGTTGTTCTCGGAGAAGGTGAGCAAACAATTGTTGAGCTTGCGGAGTATTTTGCTGGCAACATCAGGTGTTTGGATGATATTCGAGGACTTGTCATAAAAAATGAAGATGGAAGTATTCACTCTACTTTAGCAAGACAGCAAATAAAAAATCTTGATGAACTTCCTTTCCCTGATTTTAGCGATTTTCCGATCAGGAATTACACTGGCAGCGATGATGTCAATTCGAATCCCATCTTCTGGTCTATTTTCAGTAGCCGTGGATGTCCATTCAATTGCACATTTTGCTATTCTCATAATCTGTTTGGCAGAACCTATCGCTTGAGGAGTGCGCAAAACATATTTGATGAAATTTCGAATCTTATTAGCAAATTTAAAGTAGAAAAAATTGCTTTCCAAGACGACGAAATATTAGTTTCTAGAGATAGAATGATGAGATTCTGTGATTTGGTTGGTAAAAGTAATATTAATGTAAAAATGTCACTTAGAACTCGCATAAATAGCATAGATGCGGGGCTTCTGCAAAAAATGAGCGAAGTGGGGTTCAGCAGAATAAGCTTTGGCATCGAAAGTTGGAACAACGAAACACTGCATAAAATTAACAAAAAGTATAACGTTGAAGCAATTAAAAGTGGCCTTGACATTTTAGTTAAATCAAATTTTAATTTTACATATTTCAACACCCTTATAGGGTTTCCATGGGAAACAAAAAAGCATTTTCAAGATAACCTAGAAACTATTGGACAGATACCAAAAGGGTTACGCTATATCAATTCAGTCGTAACTCCAATCCCTTACCCAAGCACTGAACTCTATAATGAGTATCATGTGGAGTATGGTTTTACTGACTGGTGGCTTAAGTCAGATATGTTTCCTAAAGGCTTACCATCTGGTAAATATAAGCCACTATATTACCATTTTGCCAACCAACTTATTCCATTGCACTCACCCGACCAGTTCTGGAAATTTTCATCAAAGCAACAACAGGATATTGAATGGTTCTGTTGGCAAGTGTTTAGGTTAACTCTACAGAGACACTTAAATTTTGTAGAAGGGAGTTTGGTATATTTCCTGTCTTTGGCATCACACAAGATTTGGAAGTCCTCGCCGCTGTTAGAACATGCAATTTTCAGGTTTGTTCCCCAAAAGTTCATTGATGGGGTAACGAAAAAAATGTCTTATACTGAGAAGTAAACACTCAATACTTTTTTATGTGTGAATTTAGGTAGTTATTGCAGAAATCCAGTGATGAGTAAGAGAGTTGTTTAATTATTTTATGCCATGTAGATGGAGTACTTAATGAAAACAAAATATCCCGTGAGGTGTTTATCAAGTCCCTGTTCTATAAAAGTTTACCCAGCGATGAACTAGCTGATGCATAAAGTAAATTCGACCGAAGGTCCATTTTTTTTGGCAACAACCGCCCTTGAGGAGTTCTGGGACACTTCTAAGCCGCTCCTGTTTTTAGGAGAGTGGTGCTGTCGATACAGCCGAAAGAAATTCTGGGTACCCCTTAATGGTAGCGTAATTGAAAGTCCCTGGGATAGCATGGAAACGATTCATGATGCCTATGAATACGTGAATGATGTTTTTGAACGACTAATTCCTGTCTTGACACAGGCAATGAACGATATTCATGGAGAATGCTTCAGCGAGCGATACTGGCGTATTCAGCTTGGCCCATGGCTTTTGTACTATCTTTCGTCAGTTTACGACAGATACGTCATACTCAGTATTGCTCTGGCACAATATCCAGATTTGGTTACATGCGGTCTGGACGAGTCGTGTTACTACACGCCACGGGACACTTATGAATTCGTATGTTTAATACAGGAGGATTCGTACAACTTGCAATTGTATAGCCGTATATTGTCACTATTAGATTGGAATTTTCCCCGCCGTAACATGGAAGTGAGGTTACTTGATAGTCGCAGAAACCCATCCCGTTTTGAGAAGTGTAAGAAGACCATGCTAAGAAGCTTTACCGATTTGATCGGCAGGATTGCAGGGGCAAAGCATTCGATCGTTCTTGAAAATTCATATTTCGCACGCTCTTTTGATCTAAAGTTGTTTATCCGTTCCTCAGGAGGTGTTGTACCGATCCTGAGCGAATTTCCTGTGTTGCCGTTTTTCCCTTCCGATCTGCAGTCCAGGAATAAATTGATGGAGGCACTTCCCAAGGCTGAAGGGTTTGAGGGGATATTGCGCTCCATTCTTCCATATGACATGCCACAGGGATTTCTCGAAGGGTTTGGCTATATCGATGAGATTGCAAGACGGACCTTTCCGGTAGTACCTAAGGCTATATTCAGTGCTAATTCCTGGTATTTCAAAGATGTTTTTAAGCGTTGGGCCGCAGGCTGCGCCGATATGGGAACACAGCTCTTGGGAACCCAACACGGGGCAATCTACGGGATTCTCGAGCGCATGCCGTTCGAAGCATATGAAAGATCGATTGTTGACGTCTATTACACTTGGGGATGGGAAGAGCTAGCAGGCTATGCGCGGACTGTAGCCATGCCTGCCACAAAACTGACAGGAAGAAAAACTCTGGGGGCAGATAATCGACGGGAGGGGATTCTCTACGTGACCACCTCCCGACCACGTTATCTTATCCAGTTTCCATTCCCACCTGCTCATTTCGTCACATACCTCGAATGGCAGAGTCGTTTTATTCAAGGAGTCTCATCGCAGCTATTCCCATTAACGCGGGTACGCCCACACTTTGCGGATAATGGGTGGGATATCACGCATCGACTGAAAGACTCGTTTCCCGAGCTTACTTTCGAAGGATGGGATGTTCCTTTTCTTATAAGCCTGGAGCGTTGCCGCCTCTATGTCTGCGACCACCATGAAACCACCTTTGCCGAGGCACTTTCGGCGAACGTGCCTACGATTATATTTTGGGACCAGCGTCTTAATCCAGTGCGGAAGGAGGCGCAATCCTGCTATGACACCCTTCATAAGGCTGGCATACTCTTCTATGACCCTCAAAAAGCTGCGGAGGTTTTAAATGCGGTATATGTTGATGTTGAAGGATGGTGGAACGAGCCAATGAGGCAGGCTGCCAGAGAGGCCTTCTGCTGTAGGTTCGCTCGAACATCACTGAATGCCATTACTGAATGGTCCAAGGAGTTTAGCCAAGTTGCGAGGACGGGATTATAATTAATTCCATAACATAAAATATTATGCTCAACTCAACGTCGTTTAAAACAAGGTTCCTGGTATCGGTTGTTGCAAACACCGGTCGTTCTGCAATCGCCTTTATCACTGGTCTGATTGTCGCGAGGGGGCTAAGTCCATCAGGTTATGGAGACTACAGTTTTCTGTTGGGAAGCTTCATTGCTATCCGCTCTTTGCTGGAAATGGGAAGCTCCAGCGCTTTTTATACTTTTATCTCACAAAAAAGACGCCCACGAATTTTTTTCCTGGCTTACTTCGCATGGCTGGCGATTCAGTTTGTATTTTCAACGGTTCTCCTTACCGTGATCATGCCCCAGGAGATGATTAATAAGGTTTGGCTCGGCCATTCCCGCGATATGGTATTCCTTGCCTTTGCAGCAGCATTCATGCAACAGCAAGTTTGGTTGACAATAAACCAAATTGCCGAATCAATGAGGAAAACGGTTAGGTTCCAGATTGTAAGCATAGTTCTAGTGATCGCTCACCTGGTGCTAGTATCGCTACTGCTCCTAAGCGGGAGACTTTCGATGATCATGTTATTTTGGCTCATTATTGGCGAATATATTCTGGCAGCTATCTTTTCTTTTAGATTTTTACGGCAGAATGATATGGAATCAGGTGCTGAAGATGATGAGCCGTTTTACTTCAAGGTTACTCTTGATGATTATAAAAAATACTGTAAGCCTTTAATTTTATTAGCGTGGATTGGATTTGTCTATGAATTTGCCGACCGGTGGATGTTACAGCGGTTCGGTGGGGCTGGACAGCAAGGTTTTTATCAAATTGCCTACCAGTTTTCCTCAGTAAGCCTCTTGGCTACTTCTTCTATCCTCAACGTTTTCTGGAAGGATATAGCCGAGGCCAACGGACGTGGAGATAAGGCACGAGTTGCGCTTATGTATCACAAGGTGAACCGAGGCCTGGTGATGTTTGGTGCAATACTCTCCGGTCTGCTTATTCCCTGGACTGAGCAGATCGTGAGGGTGTTTTTGGGACAGGCCTATCTGATGGCGGTGCCGGTGTTGATGATCATGTTCCTCCATCCGATCTTTCAGTCAATGGGACAGATTGGCGGCACCATGCTCCTGGCAAGTGGTTACACCCATTCTTACACGGTAATATGTACTCTTTTCATG
>Ga0194061_1002358_pt1 | contig 10377 bp, 12 predicted proteins | sample SepL2221m_MetaG_FD_163423 | JGI IMG/M metagenome (GOLD analysis project Ga0194061, IMG submission 163423) | Anoxic zone freshwater microbial communities from boreal shield lake in IISD Experimental Lakes Area, Ontario, Canada - Sep2016-L224-21m | ecosystem: Environmental > Aquatic > Freshwater >...
GTATTGAAGAAAGTAATATTAAGATTGATATAAAAGAAGATATACTCGAAATATCTGCTGTAAACAAAACCAGGCAGTACTCAAAAGAGGTTTTGCTGCCGTGCAAAGTAAATGCTAAAGATTTAACATCGAAATACAATAACGGTATTCTTGAGATTAGAATAAAGAAATAAGGGATGTCACTGACAGGCTTAAATAATCCTGAATTACAACTTGTCTTTTTCGGTGGAAAAGGCGGAGTCGGTAAAACCAGCTGTGCAGTCGCAACAGCAATCGGATTATCGAAGACTTTTAAGACATTGCTCATATCGACTGATCCTGCTCATTCGGTTTCAGATAGTCTTCAACAGGCAATAGGATTCAAACTCCAACCGGTAGATGGAGTTGAGAATCTTACTGCCATTGAAGTATACGCTGATGCTGCACTTCTGGATTTTAAAGAGGAACATAAAGATGAACTTAAGAAACTTCTGGAAACATCTACATACCTTGACGAAGATGATATAAAAGAAATGCTTTCCCTTTCCATTCCGGGAATTGATGAAGTAATGAGCTTTAAAACGATTATTAATCTTGTCAGCGAAGGCAATTACGATAAATACGTCGTTGATACAGCCCCTACAGGGCATGCTTTACGCCTTATTTCATCTCCGCAATTACTCGACCTTTGGATAAAAGTTGCAGCAAAGATGAGGTGGAAATACAGGTTTATGATGGAAAGATTTTCCGGAACTTACCAGAAAGATAAAGCAGATGATTTGCTCTTAAGCCTTAAGAAAACAGTTAAACGGATAGAGAGTATATTAAAGGACACTTCCAGGTCAGAGTTTATCCCTGTATGTATTCCTGAGTCGATGGCAATACTCGAAACAGAAAGGTTTCTTACCGAATTGAATAAATTCGGCGTTAACATAAAACAGATGGTTATAAACAATGTTATGGAATCAACAGGGTGTGATTTCTGCAGAAAAAGAAAAGTATCTCAGAGTAAACATCTGCAGGAAATATACGACACTTTCAAATCTTTAAATATTGTACAGGTACCGTTACATCCCGAAGAAATAATCGGGATACCGGGTCTTCAGAACTTTAAAACATTTCTTCTGGACAATCATAAGAGGATATAAATAACAGATAATTCAAAGTAAAAGGTTGAAAAATATAATATGAATGAAATAGTATTAAGAGTAAAAGAAGCATTAGTCAAAGATGTTGGAAGAGCAATCGCGAGAATCGACCCGAAAGACATGAAACTTATCGGTATAGAACTCGGCGATATAATACTGATTGAGGGTAAGCGTTCAACACCTGTGAAAGTAATGCCTTGTTATCCTGAAGACAGGGATAAACACATCATTCAAATTGACGGAATAACCAGAGAGAATGCACAGGCGGGTATTGACGAGAAGGTTAAATTAAATATAATAAAAAGCCGTGAAGCTTCAAAAATAAAGCTTAAACCAGATACAGGCTCGGGTTCTTCATTCAAAACCGATGATGCTAAATACATCGGTTCTCTGATAACAGGATTACCAGTTACAAAAGGCGATAAAGTTAGAGCAACATTGTTCGGTAACAGGAATATAGATTATACAGTAACCGGTACATCACCGGACGGTGTGGTTCTGATAAACACAAACACGATTCTTCAGCTTGAATTAGCGAAAAACACCACTGAGAAAAAAAGTAAAATATCCTACGAAGACATTGGCGGTCTCGGGAATCAGGTTCAGCGCATAAGGGAAATGATAGAACTTCCTCTGAAATATCCTGAAATATTCGAAAGACTTGGCGTAGACCCGCCCAAGGGAGTTTTCCTTTACGGTCCTCCTGGAACAGGTAAGACTATGATTGTAAGAGCGGTTGCAAATGAAACGGATGCATATTTTATAAATATATCAGGCCCCGAGATAATGGGGAAATTTTACGGTGAGAGTGAAGGCAGAATCAGAAAAGTTTTTGAAGAAGCACAGGCACATGCGCCTTCCATAATTTTTATAGACGAGATAGATGCTATTGCTCCTAAAAGAGAAGATATGGGCGGCGAGAAGCAGGTTGAAAAGCGTGTTGTAGCACAGTTGCTCTCTCTGATGGATGGTTTGCAATCAAGAGGGAAAGTTATTGTTATCGGTGCCACAAACATACCAAATTCAATCGACCCTGCATTAAGAAGACCGGGGCGTTTTGACAGGGAAATATCAGTATCTATACCAGATAAAAAAGGAAGACTGGAAATTCTGCATATACATACAAGAGGAATACCTTTATCGGCAGATGTCGACCTTGAAAAGCTGTCAGAAATCACACATGGTTTTGTAGGAGCCGACCTTGAAGCACTGGCACGTGAGGCAGCAATGACAGCACTCAGAAAAATACTCCCGCAAATAGATTTCGAAATAGCGGAAATACCATACAACCTGATAATGTCACTGGAAGTGACGATGGATAATTTTTATGAAGCGATGAAAGAAGTTGAACCATCGGCAATCAGGGAAGTATTCGTTGAAATACCTGACGTAAAATGGGATGATGTAGGCGGACTTGATGAAATCAAGGACACACTTAAAGAGGCAGTAGAATGGCCGTTAAAATATTCGGAATTATTCAGAAAAGCAGGAACAAACCCGCCGAAGGGTGTAATCCTTCACGGTAAACCTGGAACAGGAAAGACTTATCTGGCAAAAGCACTCGCAAGTGAAAGCGGAGTAAATTTTATTTCAGTAAAAGGCCCGCAGATTTTAAGCCGCTACATCGGTGAATCTGAAAAAGGTGTGCGCGAATTGTTCAGACTTGCAAAGCAGGCAGCACCATGCATACTTTTTCTTGATGAAATAGACAGTCTTACTCCACGACGAAGCAGTGACGGTTCAGGTTCGGGTGTTATAGAAAGAGTTATCGGACAGTTCCTCACTGAAATGGATGGTATCGAAGAATTAAAAGGTGTTATAGTACTTGCTGCGACTAACAGAATAGATTTAATAGACCCTGCACTTCTCAGAAGCGGACGGTTTGATTTAATATTTGAATTGCCCTTACCTGATACAGAGACAAGAGAAAAGATATTCAGTATCCATACAAGAAATAAACCGCTCGGGAAAAAAGTTAACATGAAAAAACTTGCACAGAACACTGAAGGTCTTACGGGTTCTGATATAGGTTTTATATGCAGAAAGGCAGCAATGCTCGCAATACGCGATGTGATAGAAAAGAACAAAGGGAAATCGGAAGATAATGAATACGATATCTTAATTATGGATAATCACTTTGATGAAGCGGTTAAATTAGTTTTTAAACAAAATGGTCTTAAATTATAAATCCAATAAAAATGAACAATAAAGGAATTTACTTATACGGTTTTATAGAAGCCGGTTATGACACGGTAAAATTGTTAAATACTTTAGGCTCCGATATCTATACTGTTACCTTCCGCGATGTAATTGCTGTTGTTTCCGATATGGAAAAAATTGATTTCACGAACCTCAACATGGAATCACTCGCGCAGCTTCTTGTTCATCATCAGAAGACCATTGAAGGCATCATGAACAGCGGCTGTACTGCGGTAGTGCCGTTCAGGCTTGGAACGATATTGAACAATAAAAAGGATTTACTGAAGATAACAGAAACAGGTTATGAATTAATATCAGATACATTTGCAAAAACAGAAAACAATGTTGAACTGGATGTAGTTGCCACGTGGAGTGATTTTGGCGGAATAATAGAAAAGTTTTCGCAGCATCCCGACATTAAGGATATGAAAGAAAAGATAATGAGTAAAGGCGGTAATGTAGAGCAGTCAGACCAGATAGAAATTGGGAAGCTGCTTAAATCGAAAATTGATGAAGTGAGAGATGTCTTCGCTGCAAGAATTACTGAACTGTTGTCACCCTTGTGCAAAGAAATGAAATCGCACGAAGTGATGAACGATCAGATGGTTATAAACACAGCTTTTCTGATTGAAGGAAAGATGCAGGAAGAATTTGAGAATGTTATCACAGCAATAGACGAGGAGTTCAGGGGAGAACTGAACTTTAAGATTGTCGGCCCGCTTCCTTGTTACAGTTTTTATACTGTTGAATTAAAAGAGTTTGAGTACGGCTTAATTGAAGAAGCAAGAAATGTTCTGTCGCTCAGCGAAGTTACTTCTGCAAAGAGCATAAAAGATGCTTTCAGGAAAATGGCTAAAAAGTACCATCCCGATAAATCGCGTGGCGCTGATAATTCAGCTATGTACACCAGGGTCAGCAATGCTTATCGGACATTAGTCGATTACTCTGCCCACTCTAAAAAGACAGAGTTTGAAGAAAGTATTTTTCTCGGAAAAGAAGATGTCACAGAAAACCTGATGTCGTTAAAAATGAAGGATTAAAATGCAGAAAGACGGAAAATATGTTTATTGTATAATAGCATCAGACTGCGAAAGCAATTTTGATTGTGCGGGTGTCGGAGGTGATGATGATCTTGTAACCACTATTGGCTTTCAGGGTCTTAGTATGGTAGTAAGCAGCCATCCTCTGAACAAACTTGCTGTCACTCCGGAAAACATTCTCGCACACCAGCGTGTGATAGAAGAAGTAATGAAAGACCACAGCAGGGTTATTCCTGTCAAGTTCGGAACCATAGCAGCAACTCCTGACGAGATAAGAAACCTTCTCGACAGAAAATACACTGAGTTTTCAGAAATCCTGAACTGCTTTGAGAATAAAGTAGAACTTAACATAAGAGGCACCTGGAAAGATATGCCCGATATATACGAAGAGATTAACAGTGAAAACGCTGACCTGCAGTCAATGAAAAAGAGAATTAATAAACTGGCGGAATCCGATAAAAAGAATGATGAAATCGTAAAGACTGGTATGCTCGTTGAAAAAGCACTGATGCAGAAGAAGGAGGACGAAGCAGAAACTATCTGTGATATGTTCAGGAGAATATACATCGAATTCAGGCAGAATAAAACAAGCACGGATTCAATGTTCATGAATACTGCTTTTCTTGTTAACAGCGGAAGAGAAGTTGAAATAGACAATATTATGTCAGACATAGGTACACAGTTCAAAAACAGGTACGATTTCGTTTACACTTTTCCGTTACCTGTATTCAATTTCGTCAATCTCGTTATAATTCCCGAAACTTGGGAAATGTGAACAAAGAACATTAATAAATTTTAAAGAGTATAGAGGTATGATAAAAGAAGAGGAAAATATAAAAGAAGGAAAATACATCTACGGAATAGTCCGTTCCGACTCTCCGATGGATTATGGAATGACTGGCATAGGCGAGAGACAGGACCGTGTCTACACTGTAAATTATAAAGACATAGGTGCTATAGTCAGCAGGTCACCCGTTGTGAAGTACCAGGCACGGAGGGCAGAACTTATGGCTCACGAAAAAGTGCTTGAAGAAGCGATGAAACATTACACAATACTTCCGGTAAGGTTTTCTACAATTACGGAATCGGAAGACGACAGCAGCATCATGAAAATACTCGAAAGAGATTACGCGAAGTTTTATAAATTACTCGAAAGTATTAAAGGGAAAAAAGAACTCGGAGTCAAAGTGATGGCTCTTTCAGAGGAAGTGTTCTACAAATACATTCTCGAAAAGAATGAGGATATCAGGATACTGAAAGAAAAGATTCAGAAGATTCCTTCCGATAAAGCGCATTTCCATTTAATGAAAATAGGTGAGATGGTAAGTGTTGCCTTAAAAAATGAGAAGGAAGTAATTAAAAATATAATTCTTGATAAACTCGCGCCGCTTGCAGAAGACTTTAAAGTCAACGATAATTACGGGGATATGATGATACTGAATTCCGCATTCCTGGTTAAGAATGAAAGGGAAGAGGAATTTGATACAGCAGTGAAGGAACTGGATGCTGTATACAGCGATGTGCTTAAGTTCAAGTATTTCGGAGTGCTTCCGCCTTACAATTTTGTAAACCTCGTTATAAACCTGGAAGGAGCATAGTATGTTTCTTATTGACGATTTACTGCTTGTCCCGTTTACAGGACCTTTAAACGGGCTTGTGTACCTGGCAGAAAAGATAAATGAGGTAGTGGATAAGGAATTGAACGACGGCGGGGTACTTAAGGAAAAACTTATGGAACTGCAGATGAAGTTTGAAATGGATGAAATTGACGAAGAGGAGTTCACAAGAAAAGAAGAAGAAATCCTTGAAAGATTAAGAAATATTAAATAACTGAATGCTAAACAATAAAACAGGAAACAAATGAGTAATCTATTTGACGTTAAAAAAGCAACAGCAGAATTCCTTACAGGAATGATAAAGTGTACAGACATAACCGTGCTGAAGATGGAAAAAGCAGGTGGAGTATGGAATGTGATTTCGGAAGTGTACGAGGATGATTCATTCATGAAATCGATGAAACTTCCAGTCAAGAAAGTACGTTTGTTTTATTCTGTAAAACTGGATGAAACTCTTGAGGCGGTATCTTATGAAAGGCTTTCGAATTACGAAGGTACTGACGGCTCAGTAGTATAATTACAAAAGATATTAATGATAATTTAATGACGGGACAAAATACAGAATGAACAATGGTTTAATATACATATACTGTCTGTCGGAATCTCCGCTTGAACTCACACAGTTCACTGATTACACAGACCTTAAATGTTTTGAATGGGGCGGTTTTTATGTAGCAGGAAAATACGTTACAATCGATGAATATTCAGAGGATAATTTAAAGCAGAACGTAAACGATGTAGTATGGATTGAAAAGAATGCAAGAGAACACGTAGCAGTTATCAGCAAGGTTATGGAGCATAATAACATCATTCCGTTTAAATTCGGTACGATATTCAGCACGAAAGAAAAACTGGACACGTTTATATCGGATTATTCGGCATCCCTTGCAGATAACCTGAAGAAGTGCGAAGAACACGAAGAATGGTCTGTGAAGATATACTGCAACAGGGAGACATTCAAACAGCAGATTGAAACACTAAGCAAAGAAGTATCGGAACTCGAGACTCTCATCAGGAGCAGTTCACCTGGCAAGGCATACATACTTGAAAGAAAGAAATCAGGTCTTATAGAAACGGAAATTGACAAGCACAGTTACATATACGGAACAAATTATTATAGTTTATTCCTGAAGTTGAGCGAATACTCGGAACTCAACAGTCTTCTTCCGAAAGAAATGACGGGAAGGAATGACGACATGATTCTTAACGTTGCTTTTCTCGTAAGTAAGAGTAAAGTCGGCAATTTTAAAAATACGGCCGCGATGCTGAAGAAAGAAAAGAACATACTCGGACTTGACGTTGTGGTAACAGGCCCCTGGCCGCCGTTTAGTTTTATTTCAATAAAGGAAAAATAATGGGCGCAGATATATTCAATAAGAAGCGCGACGTTACTATCGTGGAAATACTCGACAGGGTATTGACCAAGGGAGTTGTTATTTCAGGCGACCTTGTGATATCAGTCGCAGATATCGACCTGGTTTATTTAGGGGTCAGACTTCTTCTCAGTTCTGTTGAAACAATGGAACAGTTAAAACTTAATAAAGGAAAAACCGGGACTGATGCATAAACTCATTTACGCCATAATACACGCTAAGAAAGAATCTGTCTGCAGACTTATGAACTTTGATATAGGCATACAGGGTATTAAAGGTAGGGAGTTATCGGCTGTTTCATTCAACGATATCTGGGCTGTTGTCAGTGATGCAGAGAACAAGGATTCAGAAATGAACAATGACTACGCACTTGAGTTTGCAGCAGTAACAGAAGAATTATCCCACATGTTCACGCTTCTCCCTATGCGTTTTGGTTCTTTACTTAAGTCAGATGCTGAGATTCTGAAAGTTCTTGAAAAGAATTATGATGCTATAATGAACAACCTTATAAAAGTGGAAGGGAAGTCAGAATACGGATTAAAAGTGTTCAGAAACTCTTCTGATATTATTCCTGTGCCTGAGCTTGCTGAAGTAAAACAGGCAGAAGGAAATTCAGTGTATAAAAATTACATACTGAATAAATTTAATGAATACCGTGCTGATGAGACCCTTCTTGAATATTCTGAGGAACTCAAGACTGAAATAGCAGAACATATCTTAGGACTGAATGCCGTAATAAAGTGCAACAAAGTAACAGGTGGGAATAATGTGTACAATGCTGTATTACTCCTTGAAAAAGAAATGACAGATAACCTCACTCAGACAGTAATTGGTATACAGTCCTGTCATAAAGAACTGAACATGATGCTCACAGGTCCCTGGGCTCCGTACAATTTTGTAGACATAACTTTAAAGTAAATAAGATGAAGGAAAATAAAATACTCTACGGAACAGAAGACATGGAAGTACTTACGGCACAACTGGACACACTTAGCGCAATAACAGACTCACGCCTGAACGTCAATGCAGACAACGTAGATTCGGGTCTGGCAAAACTTGTACTCACCTTGGTTGAACTCATCAGGAAACTGATTGAAAAGCAGGCAATGAGAAGGGTAGAAGGAGGAACACTTACAGACGAAGAAATCGAACGTCTCGGAGAAACACTTATGAAACTCGAAAACAAAATGGAAGAACTCAAGAAATATTTTAACCTTTCCGACAGGGATTTAAACATAAACCTCGGCCCCCTCGGTGATTTAATGTGATATATGTATCTGTTCATTCATCTGCGTTCCCAAGCATCTAAAAAACTGGAACGCGGATAAAGCGGATTTCCAATCGCGGATTCCCGCTGTTCTTTCTCTTACCTAATAGATTTCTTTCTCTATCTTAGTGACCTTCGTGTCCGCCACGGCGGATGGTGAAATCTCTTAATCTCTAACCCATACGCTGGTAAACAAGAATTATCTTTTCTTGTCTTTAACCCTAAAAAACAATCAGTGAAAATCAGCTCTAATCGTCTTTAATTCCGCCGCGGCGGATGCCATTTCTTCTTCTATCTTTTCTTGCCATTTTGTCCGCCGCGGCGGATTTTCACTCTTAACTGTATAAAATATCTATCTGCGTTCATCCGTTCTTTCCGCGTTCAATTCCTTCTCTTAATTCATCATTCATAATATTACCAATGTGCCGTTCTTTCATCTCATCCTGAATATATATATGTCTTTTATGAATTATTGTTATTATCTTACTTGCAACATAAAATTTTACATATAAGATTATGGCAGAAGAAAAATCCGACATACAAAGAAGACTGGAAACAATGTCTGGCAATAAGGAGCAGTTTCAAAACCCCGTACGGATTGATATCGGCAATCAGTTGAACAGTAAAAGACCTAAAAGCAAAATAGGCTGCTTCTCTGTATTGATACCTATTGTTATAATCGGATTGATACTCCTCTATTTTCTCATTAATAATCTGATTATTCCTTTGTTCTCTCCCAACGACATCAGCGGTAATTTTATGGATTATACTTACATTCCCGAAACAGGAAAGCTGTGGATAATAACAGACGGCTCATTCCATTACACATCAAAAACTACAACAGGTGGTTCTTATTCGATTAAGTCTAAAGGATTATTCTGCAAAACCTGGACATACGTCTTCGACCCTTTGAAAAATGCAGTTGATAATAAAATAAAGACTGAATATGACGATCTCCCGCCAACTTATAAATTATTTTACAATGATGGTAAAATATGGAAAGTATGCTCACAGAATTCAGGATACGATGCGGAAGTCTATGTTTACGACGCAAAGACTCAGGCAGAGTTGTACAACACTGCTGGTTTTACTGCAAAATATAAATTATTAAATTCAGGTTTATCAAATTTAAGAATGGAGTTCAATCCTTTATCAATAAATTTTGACACAAAAGACGGCAGGAACCCTGTGTATCTTGTCGATGCTGATACAATTTTCACAAATCAAATCGATGCAAATAAATATTCGAATTCCAAAGTAGAAAGTTATTCGGATTTCGCGCTCGGAAATGATGATCAGGGAAATTCAAGGTTTAAAGTTTATTACTTAACCGGGCCTGAATCTAAAGTGAAAAGTTCGTTGACTATGTTTATTACTTTGCAGTATAAATCCGAAATATCCGCATCAGACTTGCTTCCCGATAAAATATTTATAGAAGCAGAGAAACTTTTTTCTAACAGTGAATGCTGTATCATATTCCATCAGGATGCGGCAGGGGATAATTCCAAAAGATTATTAAGTTGTGTTAATTCAGACGGCAAAATATTCTGGACAAAGAAACAGGAAGAATTGTTTGACGGTCTTGAAGGACGTAAGAATAAACCCTTTTCAAGTATGTTCTTTATAAAGGGTAATGTATCAGCGCAGAAATCAGGAGACATTGTTATATTCAAATACAAAGAGGGTGGACTTATTGCCTTCGATTATAAAACAGGCAAAGAGCTCTGGCGGATAAAGATATAGTTTGTCACTTAC
>Ga0194061_1002360_pt1 | contig 10374 bp, 12 predicted proteins | sample SepL2221m_MetaG_FD_163423 | JGI IMG/M metagenome (GOLD analysis project Ga0194061, IMG submission 163423) | Anoxic zone freshwater microbial communities from boreal shield lake in IISD Experimental Lakes Area, Ontario, Canada - Sep2016-L224-21m | ecosystem: Environmental > Aquatic > Freshwater >...
CGTATTGAAAGTGCGATCCCAATCAAAGGAGCATGCGTATCGGCGCATGGACGATTTTTGGACAGCGATATTTTCGTAGGTCCAAATAGTTGGATCCACACCGCGCTTAATTGCAGCATTCTCAGCTGGAAGTCCAAAAGCATCCCACCCAATCGGGTGAAGGACATTGAAACCCTGTTGGACCCAATATCGAGCGATAACGTCGCCTAAGGCATAAGCCTCCGCGTGACCCATATGAAGATCCCCTGATGGATACGGAAACATATCGAGGACATATTTCTTTGGGCGTTCATCGTCCGGCCGTCCCGACCTGAACGGAGCCATCTGGTCCCAGACGGGAAGCCACTTTTCCTGCACATAGCGAACGTCATAAGCCTCGTGCGTTTGATCGCGAGTGACATCGGATGACATGGGGATAGATTACAGGGAAGTTGAGTTGCTTCTTCACTAATTATTTTTGACTACTGAGTACTCACTATTTTGATGATGGCAATGACTCCGACCGCCACGATCACGGCGCGATAGACATTTGCGGGTAAGCGGCGACCAATGTGGGCTCCAAGTTGGCCACCGATGATGGACCCAAATGCAATAGCCCCTGCCGCTTCCCAAACAACACCCCCGCGAACAATGAAAACAGCCGTCGCCGCCAAATTGGCCGACATTCCCAGCACCATCTTTATTGAATTGATCTTTTGAATCGTCTCGTCAAACATTGCGCCAAGAATGGACATAAGCAGGACGCCTTGGGCTGCACCAAAGTAGCCGCCATAAATTCCAGTCATGAAAATCGCAGAATCACCTAAAGCTGCGTGAACTTTTGACATTCGAGTACGACGTGTAACTCTTTCCCGCAACCAGGGTTGAATGATGACAAGAACAACTGCCAACCCAACGAGGACGGGAACGATCGATTTAAAAGCTGCTGCGGGAAGGGCCAAAAGAAGAAGAGCCCCCGCAGTTCCACCAACGAGTGAAAACACCGACAACCGTAGGGCGCGCGGCCATTGATGTGCGAGATCGCTTCGTAGAGCATAAATCCCGCTCAAGCCGCCGGGCAGAACGCCAACATTATTTGTCATGTTTGCAGCCAATGGGGCATATCCAAAGGCAAGCATCACTGGAAAAGTTACGAGGCTTCCGGCGCCAACCACCGTATTCATTGTTCCAGCGGCAACCCCAGCCAACATAAGCATCGAGGCTTCGAAAATTCCCATATCCAAGTATGGCGAGAACTAACAAAAGATATGGAATTAGGTTGGCTAACGAGGTAATGGGTATGTTGAACGGCGAAAGAGATCTCGACTTCGAGGAAGGGAACCATTCGAAGAAGCCCCCACCGAATTTATATTTAAATAAAAGAATTAAACAAAAAATAAGAATCCGGTGCCCGCAATCGATGCAGTTTCCGTGGTCAGGCTAAAACCCTTGAGAGGCTTCGATCGCGGCCACACGACGCTTCAACTCCGCAATGGCAAGGTGCGTTGTGGCTAATTCGCTCTCGACCGCAGCCAGACCCTTCTCAAGATCTGATCCCGACCTTGCGGGCTGGTCCACTTCGATCGCTGCGCGCGCGTGCCTCTCTTCGGTTTTTTGACCGATCTCGCGGCACACAAACCCGAGTTTGGCGAACACTCGAAGTGCTTCTTGACTGGTGAAGCTGATCCGCGAACGTCCAGTTACTTCTGCAAATACTTGTTTAGGGGGATAAACGGTGCCAAGGAGCTCAACCCAATGCTTCTGGATGGACTCTGGTTGCACTTTCTTCATGGTTCGTTCAACTCGGTTTCGGTCTATTTCGTACTCCTCGCCTCCAATAACAAATTTCATGACATCGCCTTTCTCGGTTGGAATTGACACTTATAGGAACTTACAGTAAGTTCCTATAAGTGTCAATAGCAATCTCCAGGACTGGACGTTAAGGAAACTCAATGAAGCGGATATACAGATATGCAATTATCGAGGTCCGGGCGGCAGGTTTCATAAATGATTTTTCGCAACTGAGTCCTCGATCCTTCTCTAAAGAGACCCACCAGTTGCACAGGATAAGTGAGACTTTCTCAATATGAACGTTGCCGTCAGTTTCAATTGGTCCGAAATCGGAAAAGCCTTTAAACAAGATGAGAAGCTTTGTTTCCCGACGGCTCCAGAGGCTCCAGGTATCTACCAATTCAATATTCGTGAGAAAATCTACGTTGGGGAAACGGTCAAATTGCGACGTCGTTTCCAGCATTATCGAACACCGGGATCGTCCCAACGGACTAACGTGCGAATCAATCAATCCATTTTGGAAGCGCTGAATGACGGTTTCGAAATAACAGTTAACATTATTGAACAAGCCAAAATTATTGTCTATGGGATCGAGTCTTCACTCGACCTGTCAAAGAAGAGCGGTCGGTTACTTGTAGAGAGTGCCGTGCTTAGCAATGCTCATTTATCGGGCCAAAATGTTGAAAACCTTTAATCTATTTCAATGGACTCTTAGAGGTCTTCAATCGGAGCTTCATTGATGATCTGGGCTTTTAGTCTGGTCAGTACCGCCATATCTTCATCATAAGAAGCCATTGAATCTAAAAGTTTCTCGGGTGTATCAAGTGTTCTATCATCTTCAATTGATGCGGATTTCGCTTCTTTTAAACCTTCCATATAAGTGTCAATGACATTTAAAATAAGCGATACGTCTTCAATTTCAACACTAATCATTTCTCTTCCCCAATCCATAGAGTTCATGAGCAATATCTGTACAACTTGTAGAATTCCCACCAACATTTTGTGTTGCACCGGTAACGAAGGCGATGCGCGAATCCACAACTATCTCTCCTTCTGGGCCGCCTCCAAACGCCAACGAGCTACCTCCCGCTCCTGATCAGTAAACAAGTCTCGCCAGCGCTCTTCAAGTACCGCGTGCTCAACGGTTAGGTCGATTCGACCCAAACTAATAAGCTTCATGAGCCCATCTTGAAAGTCGCCACTTTTTATTAGGCGGCGGGCTGTTGCGACGCCTCCGTGTTCGTCCACCATTCTGGACCAGATGGATGGGTTGTATCCGATGGTTCGACATTCCGCCATCGCACTTTTACAGGCGAGAGTGAACTCTTGCTCGTCGTCAGTCATGGATGTAGTCAAGCACTGGCGACGGAAGGACAAAAGGCTCCTGAATCAGGCAATTTTTGTACCTATCCGATGTCGAGATAACCGTGTCTCCCTAATTCTCAATCTCCTTTATTCATAACTTTGCTAGTTAGGTGCCATTTGAAGCAACGCAGACAGCGATAAGAGCGTTTTTCATTCTTACGGCGTTTATGCTCATTCTTATGGGTAGACGTGAGCGCAAGGTCAGCCGCAATTCTGTCGCGATAACCAATCTTTTGACAATGGAGAGCGCTCGTGACTTTTCGAGAATTCAACATTTGAACTCCTTCCACATTTTAGAAAGCTGTAACTTGATTTTAGATAAGTTACTGCTAGGGGCTGACAATGCCCTTTGCCTAGTTAGTCCAAACAAAAGAATGATCTTGGCCTACCAACAAACGACTCCAACAGATGTGCGATAGGCAAGCTATTTTTTCGAAATTAACTGGAAAGCCCAACGGGTCCATATGAGGTACGAAGTGGGGCAATTAAGATATTAAAAGCAAATTTTTGGTGGAGCTGAGGGGATTTGAACCCCTGACCCCCTGCATGCCATGCAGGTGCGCTACCAGCTGCGCCACAGCCCCTAATTTTCTAACCAAGATTTCTCGGGAGAAAGATCTAAGAGAGCAGACCTTACCGCAGGTTTGGCTCGGCGCCACTTTCTTCACCGTAGATGGGTTCGGGAAGAGAGCCAGCGTTATGTTCTACAAGATGCCATCCACGCGGATTCTTCTGCAATATTGACCATGCGGCATTAGAAAGTCCGCCGATAACGCCCCAATGTGATTGAGGTAACGCAAGAAGTCTTCCAAGAACACAACGAGCGGTTCCTCCATGGGTCGCCACGATGAGAAGTTGTTCCTCGCCCCCATTGGCAAGGGCTCGTTCAATTGCGCGGACCGCGCGGTCTGCAACTTCGCTGCGAGTCTCCCCTATGCCGCCAGCGGGATTATCGTCACCGTCAATCCAGCGAACAAAGTTTGCAAAATCATCGGCGCGATTTTCCTTACCTGTCTTGCCTTCCCAATTTCCACCATTTGTTTCGCGAAGATCAGCATCGGTATGGATCGGAAGGTTCACTAGTTTTGCTAACTCACTAGCGGTTGCCTGCGCACGCCCCAAATCGCTGGAAATTATCGCAGTCGGCCTCATTCCCGCCAATAGAACAGCAGCGCGCTGAGCCTGATAAACGCCAACTTCATTCAGTGGAATATCGGAGTGACCCTGAAAGCGATTGACAATATTCCATTCAGTTTGTCCGTGACGCCAAAGAACGACTCTCTTGCTAGGCATTGATAACCGGCTTCTTAAGTACATCAAGGGGAATTGTTGGGCAGTCATTCCATAATCGATCTAGCATGTAATAGCGGCGCAAATCTTCCGTCTGAATATGCACAACGAGATCGCTGTAATCAATCAAGATCCATTCAGGTCCATTTTCTCGTCGTGCAGGTTTCTGTCCGATGAGATGGAGTTGGCGTTCCACCTCGTCCGCAATGGCACTAACTTGAGGCGTGTTCTGACCGCTAACAATCAGAAAAACCTCCGAGAGCACCAATTGATCAGATAGATCAATTGCGACGAGATCCTTGCCTAACTTATCTACGACAGCGTTCGCCGCGATTTGGGTGATTGCGATAACTTCTTTACTTGCTGGCATACAGGTTTCTCTCTTGTATATACGACCAGACCGATTCTGGTAGTTCATTGCTGACATCTTCGTGATCTGCAATCTTTTCTCGAGCCATCGTCGATGAAATCGTAAGTGCATCAATATCGAATCCGACGCCTTCGCGAGCTACGACAAATACTTCGACAAGTTTCAATAGTTCGGCACTTCTGTGCCAGTTCCCAATCGAGGAAAAAGCATCCGAACCCATAATTAAAACCACATCTGCTTCCGGCCTCGATTTCTTAATCTCAAGAACCGTATCGATTGTGTAGGTCTCCCCTGGCCGACGGATTTCAGTGTCACTGACTCGAACTCGAGTTCGAATGTCACTGGGCAATCCTTCAACTGCGAGTTCAATCATCCTCAATCGATCGAGCCCTGAAGCGAAAGGCTCTCGCTCCTTCATCCAAGGATTCCCCACTGGAACCACCACTAATTCATCAACTATTCCTCTTTCGAGTAATTGCTGAATCAGATGACAGTGGCCCGAATGAATTGGATCAAAGGTCCCTCCGTAGAGACCCAAACGCACAGAACTGGACAATTAATCCTGGTCGAGTCGCATCGTTAAATAGAGCAGTACGGCGAGAACGCCGAATGCGAAGAGACCGAAGAAGATTGGAGGCGCAGGAATTTTACGAACGACTTCGCCAGCAAGTGTGATCATGAATCCAAGCCTATCCGAGGTTCACTTAGCGTCCAACATCTTCCTAAATGTCGCCTCATCAATCACAGGAACGCCTAATTCAAGGGCTTTTGCCAGTTTCGAGCCCGCATCAGAACCTGCCAATACGTAGTCCGTTTTCTTGGAAACCGAACTCGATGACTTTCCTCCATGAGAGAGGATCGCCTCGGCCACGCTATCTCGAGTGTAATTTTCAAGGCCACCCGTCACAACGATCGTGAGGCCCGCCAATGTTTGGGGAAGTTGAGCGGCGGCCTGAGCCTGCATGACCACTCCGGCACGTGCCCATTTCTCGATAATGTCTCGATGCCATTCTTGCCCAAACCATTCAGTGATGGCATCAACGATTGTGGAGCCAACACCTTCGACGTTGGCCAACTCTTCGGCAGATGCTTTCGAAATTGCGTTCATGTTTCCAAATGCGGTGGCGAGAGCTTGTGCGGCGGTCGGCCCAACATGGCGAATGGATAGGGCGACAATGACGCGCCACAATGGGCGAGTTTTCGCAGACTCAAGTGCATCGAGAAGTTTTTGGGCATTAGCAGAAGGCTCGCCGTCTTTCTTAACAAAAAATGGTGAACGACTCAGTGCATCGGCGTGCAAGTCAAATAGATCAGACTCGTCTTCAATAATTCCATCGCTCAATAGTGCTTGAGCTGCTTCATAGCCCAATACATCGATATCAAGAGCAGCGCGCGAGCCTATGTAATAAATGCGCTCGCGCAATTGGGCGGGACAACTTCTAGAATTAGGACAACGAATATCAATATCGCCCTCCGACATTGCGCGAAGTTCGCTTCCACAGTCAGGACAATTCGTCGGCATAACAAAACTTCGCTCATCACCTGTTCTGCGTTCAACAACGGGGCCGAGTACTTCAGGAATTACATCCCCCGCTTTGCGAATCACAACGTAATCACCGATAAGAACACCCTTACGCAAGATCTCTTGCGCATTATGCAAAGTCGCGTTTGTCACCGTAGATCCAGCCACCTTCACGGGCTCCATGAATGCAAAGGGGGTTACTCGCCCAGTCCGACCAACGCTGACCTTTATATCAAGTAATTTTGTCACCACCTCCTCGGGTGGGTACTTGAAAGCGATTGCCCATTTCGGGGCACGGGAGGTGAATCCCAACTCTTTTTGCTCAGTAAATTGATTTACTTTGACCACGACACCATCGATTTCATGCTCGAGATCGTGTCGATGCTTCTCAAAATTGCTGATGTAATCCTGCACTTCACTCTCGCTGTGAACCACACGAAATTGCTTGCTAGTTGGAAGCCCCCACTGAGTAAGCCGATCGTAGGCTTCACTTTGAGATTCAAATGTCACACCTTGTTGGGCGCCAACACCGTGAATTACAACGCTCAAGGGACGCGAAGCGCTAACTCGAGGATCTTTTTGACGAAGCGAACCAGCGGCCCCATTTCTTGGATTAGCGAATAAGGACTTACCGGCCTCTTCAAGAGATGCATTGAGTTCGGCAAATGCGGCGAGCGGAAAATAAACTTCGCCACGCACTTCAATGAGTGAAGGCAGGTTTTCGCCTTTCAATACGTGAGGCAAATTCTTGATTGTCTTCACGTTCAACGTGACATCTTCTCCTGTGACTCCGTTGCCGCGAGTAAGTGCGCGAGTCAAGACCCCTTTTTCGTACAAGAGATTGATAGCCAGTCCATCGACTTTGAGCTCGCAGAGCCACTCAGAAACATCACAATTCTTTTCAGTTCGATCAAACCATTCGCTCAACTCCTGAGCATCAAATACATTATCAAGACTCATCATCTTTTCGAAGTGGTCACGTTGCTCGAACTGCGTCGCAAAGCCACCGCCAACAGTCTGGGTTGGTGAATCGCTCTGCCTCAACTCAGGGTATTTGGATTCAAGTTTTATCAATTCTTGGAGGAGAGAATCAAACTCCGCATCAGTGATTATTGGGTCATCAGTTACGTAATAGCGAAATTGATGATCGCGAATTTGGTTGGTGAGTTCGACGATTCTATGTCGTGCTTGAGAAGTCATGACCGTGTTTCGAAAATAGTCGCCGACCCCACCACACGATCTGAATCATAAATAGCCATCGCTTGGCCGGTAGCCAAACCTAAAACTGGTTCATCCACGGTGGCAATCAAATGCACACCGTCATAAAAGTAGGTACAAGCAAGCGGCTGACCGTGGGCTCTTATTTGGACAAACCCACGTTGCGGTTCTTGGTCCACCGCTGGTCCGCACCAAATCGGGTTCTCGCCGATCATTGTGCTCACTGCCAAATCTTCTCGTGCACCTACGACAACGGTATTTGTGACCGGTTCTATTTTGAGCACGAAACGTGGAGAACCATCAGAGGTAGGAACGGTAAGACCTAGCCCTTTTCGCTGACCAATCGTGTATGTGTAGGCGCCCTTATGTTCGCCTAGCTTTACTCCACTTTGATCAACGATTGGACCAACATCGCTACCCAGGCGATCTCGTAGCCAGCCAGCATTATCACCGGAGGGTACAAAGCAAATGTCATGGCTATCAGGCTTTTGTGCAACTGCCAAGCCTCGTGCCTCCGCCTCTTTTCGAATATCAACTTTTTCCGTGTCTCCTAATGGAAAAAAAGCGCCTGCGATTTGCTCAACAGTCAGCACCGATAAAACATAGGACTGATCCTTGAGTGGATCTATTGCTCGATGCAGAGTTTTCCCGTGGGGGCCATCTTGAGTCTTGGCATAGTGCCCAGTAACTACTCCATCAAATCCCATTGCTCGCGCACGATCCAACACCGCCGCAAATTTAATTTTTTCGTTACAACGAAGGCACGGATTGGGAGTACGTCCTGCTGTATATTCAGAGAGAAAATTCTCAACAACGCCATCGTGAAATTCCTCGGCCATGTCCCAGATATAGAAGGGGATACCGATGACATCTGCGGCACGACGGGCATCGTGGGAATCTTCAATCGTGCAACATCCACGTGCGCCGGATCGATATTTTTGAGGATTGGATGAAAGTGCCAGGTGTACGCCGATTACTTCATGACCCGCCTCAACTGCGCGTGCTGCAGCGACAGCAGAATCAACGCCACCACTCATAGCTGCAATGAGTTTCATCGAAGGTTGGCCAATCTCGCGCCTTCGATTACCTTGGGCAAAATTTCCAATACTTTATCTATTTCATCCTTCGTTGTTGTGGCCCCAATTGAGAAGCGCAGGGTGGAACGAGCACTGCGATCGTCGTGCCCCATTGCGAGAAGAACATGACTTGGACGTTGCACTCCCGCACTGCACGCCGAGCCTGTTGAGCAAGAAATTCCTTCGGCGTCGAGAAGTAGAAGCAAAGTATCGCTCTCAGTACCTGGAAAGGTAATGCTCACAATTCCCGGAATTCGATCTGCCTTGGCACCGTTGATATATGCGTCGGGCACTCGTTCAACAATCTGAGTTGCAAAGGAGTCTCTCAAAGCGCGTACTCGTTCATTTCGACTCTCAAAATTATTCATTGACTCTTGTGCAGCAGTAGCAATCGCGACAATTGACGGTGCGTTGAAAGTTCCGCTTCGAATATCTCGCTCTTGTCCCCCTCCATGCAGGAGCGCTGGAATATCAAATCCTGCTTGCAGCACTAACACTCCAATACCCAAGGGTCCGCCTATCTTGTGACCACTTAAAGTCATCGCGGTGAGGCCTAGGTCAGAAAATGACAGGGGTGATTTCGTGAAGCATTGAACCGCGTCGCTATGTACCGGGATGCCGTAAGGCTTTGCCAGCTCCACAATCTCTTTGATGGGTTGCAAAACTCCAGTTTCGTTATTGGCACTCATCACCGAAATCACTGCGACCTCATCACCACGACTTGCAAGTAGATCTACGAGTTCGCCAGTTTTTACCACGCCGTTTGCGTCCACTCCCAAGATCACGAGTTCGGCACCGTCATGCTCGGCAAGCCAAAGAGCGGGATCGAGAATGGCATGATGTTCTATTGCTGAAATAACAACAATATTTCGGCCACTCGCTCTGCCTTTCCAAAAAAGCCCCTTGATAGCAGTGTTATTTGCTTCAGTGCCAGAACCGACAAAAATTATTTCTCGTGAATGCGATCCAACCGCTAGAGCAATGCGATCGCGTGCGCCTTCAAGATCCTTGCGGGTCGAACGTCCGTCGGAATGCAAACTTGAAGGATTTCCTACCTTTTCCAACTGTGCGGTCATCGCCTCTATCGCTGCAGGCGACATGGGAGTCGTCGCAGCATGATCTAGATAGATGGACATGATGTAATTCTAGGGCGAGGATTAAGACCTACGTGCGCGGACCGCCTCACATGCCTGCGGAAGTACGTTAAATAGGTCCCCAACCACACCGAAATCAGCGATTTCAAAAATTGGCGCTTCTGGGTCTTTATTTATCACCACGATTGTCTTGCTTGTTTGCATCCCCGCGCGATGTTGAATTGCACCTGAAATTCCACACGCTACATAAAGCTGAGGACTAACCGTCTTACCTGTTTGTCCCACTTGCAAAGAATGCGGATACCAACCAGCATCGGTTGCAGCGCGTGAGGCGCCAACAGCTGCTCCTAATAAATCCGCGAGAGCTTCAACTCCAGAGAAATCGCCACTCGTGCCTCGGCCGCCAGAGATGATGACGTTAGCTTGTGTTAAGTCAGGGCGTCCACCCTTTACCGGTGGCTCTACAGAAAGCGTTTCAGCTTTCTTTGCGGTGTCGGCAATTACCAACTCGACGAAATTTACGTCGGGCTTTGATGAAGTCATATCTGCCGTGACAGAATTTGGACGAAGAGTGATGATCGAGCATCCGTGACTAATGCGTGAATGCACAGTCGTTGAACCACCGAAAATAATCTGAGTTGCGATTAAGTCAGCCGATACATCCACCGC
>Ga0194061_1002361_pt1 | contig 10373 bp, 8 predicted proteins | sample SepL2221m_MetaG_FD_163423 | JGI IMG/M metagenome (GOLD analysis project Ga0194061, IMG submission 163423) | Anoxic zone freshwater microbial communities from boreal shield lake in IISD Experimental Lakes Area, Ontario, Canada - Sep2016-L224-21m | ecosystem: Environmental > Aquatic > Freshwater >...
CGACACCCACTGCGGGTCAAGCACAAGACGGTTGCCAATTGTTTCGGTTCGGCCATCGCACTCACGCATCACACTTTTCAGCTTGTAGCCCATCGGCGTGGGACCGCCGGGCCAGTACTTTTGGCCGACGATATCGCGCTTGCCGCGCAGGACATTATGGGCTTTGACGTGGGCGTCTTGGGTCGCGCGGAAACTTTCAACAAAGCCCAGCGCCTTCCCCGGCACCGATGTGGGATCTGTGAAATTGGAATCCGCCGTCAACACCATCACGCCAGAATGGGTGAGCAAGTTCTGGCGGACGTTATCGACATCGCGCATGCGACCAAAGCGCTCGAAGGAATCGACGAGGATCGCGTCGACGTCCAGCCGTCGGGATTTGATGTCGTCCATCATCTGCATGAAGGATGGGCGATTGCTCATCTTACGCCCGCTGAGTCCATCGTCGCGAAACGTTCCGCACGGCACCCAGGAATAGCCATTGCGTTTCAGCGTGCGCTGAATTTCATCGTATTGCTGATCAGGACTCCGGGGGTTCTGCTGGTCGCTCGACATTCGGGCGTACATCACGTAGCGGATCGGCTTTGTCGGATCAAACTTGGATTGAATCATGAGTCATTACCTCGTTCCAGGCGTTTGTCGTGAATCGCCAGCGCAATCTGACGAGCGATAAACGAGACGCTTCTTTTCCGATGCCGGGAACGCACCGATTCAGCGAGCTTGGTTTCGACTTCAAGTGGTAGATCCTGTGGGAATCGGATCTCGCCATCGGCCACAAGCTTCGCCAATCGGGCGATTTCAGCGTCGGACTCTAAACCGCTGACGGGCATGAGTGCCTCCTTTTGGAGAAGCGTTTGCCCATACAGCGAACAGTGACCATCACTGCTCGTTCGCTAGGCATCCGCGCATCCTGAAAAATAAAAAATACTGTCCAACGGGAACCGCCTTAAGATTTTTGACTCGCGGTTTCATAGGGGAAATGCTGAATTTTCGGGTGTCACAACGAGGTCATTTCGCAGTCGAAAAACGTAAATGGGCAGGACTATCGCTGAAAAACAGGTGTTTTTGAGATGGGCATAGCAGACTTCACTACCTTTATATTATACCGCAAAAACAGCCGAAATTTAGCTCTGCCAGCGCATTAATAAACAAACGGCCTACAACAATACAATAACATCCTATTATACCGCAATTTGCTCAGATATTTAGCTGCTTGCGGGTTGAAGCCGCTGGTGGAGGAACTTCATGGCCGGACGCAGTTCCAATGCCGCGAGCAATTGCTGCCGCCGCGTCTCCGGGCGCGTGTGCGTGTACACAGCAGTCATGCCCAGCGCACCGTGGATGCCCTCCGGCGAGTGTCCCATGAGTTCATTGCGTATCAATGGGTCCACATTGGCGTCCTGAAGCCCTGTTGCGAACATGTGGCGCAGGATTTTGGGTTCAGTGAACTGCGGACAGCCGATTTTTTTTGTGATGCGCATGAATTCCATTCGAATCCGGTCAGGATCTACTATGCCGCAGTCCCGCCAAATGGTCTGACACGCCGTCTGGTCTCTGATTCTCGCCGAGGAAGTTTCGCCGGACGTGTCTTGTTGGCTGATTCGAAGGTTCAATTCGTTCAGAAGCGCCGGTTCCAAGAGTCCAGCGAGGGGCGGTGCCACTCCAGTCGAAAATTTTCGCCGAAAAAAGAGCGTTCCCGACGAACGGGCGTTCATACGGCACAAAACGTCGCACAATTCCGGAACGAGGGGGATCTCGCGCTCGTTGCGCGTCTTCACTTGCCAACCGAGTTTGGGGCGATTGTGGATTTTCAGAGACTGATTGGCTGACTCAAAATCGGTGAACATCAAATGCGACAATTCGCCCGGCCGCATACCGGTCAGCATCAGTGTCAAGAAGATGGGAAGCTGCCAGGCATCGCATGCGGATAAGAATTCGAATTCCTGTTCGGTGGTCAGGAGTGCTTTTGAACGCTGATTCTCAATGGGAATCCTTTCAATCCCCAATTCGCAAAATGGATTTCCAGCGTATGGCGGCAAGTGTCGGCGTTTGCCCGCGTATGTGAATAGTGTTCTGCAGGTTTGGAGGATGTATTTGATGCCCTTGTCGAGCAAAGGGCGCTTCTCACTGTTTGCGTGACCATTGGGAGACACGTTCAGTGATCGCAAATACGCTGTAAACTCCTCTGCATGAGAGACGCGGAACTGCGAAGCATGGCGAATGGGTCTTACGGTATCCACAAACAACAACAAGTGTTCGGTTGCCGCGCGATAACGCCGGATCGTTTGAATGGAAGACCGCAACACCTGCTCATGCTGAAGCAACCAGCGTCGCCGCAAATCTGAAATCGAAATATTTTCAAAACTGAGTTGCGCAGGCGCGCCAATTTCGAGTTGAGCATTGATCTGTGCGGCCATCTGCTTGGCGAGATCGCGATCTGCTCCTACACGCGGTCTGCGGCGCAATCCATTTTCAAAATAACAAAGATACCAGATTTTGCTTCTCTGATATGCCTTGACTTTACCGACGCGGAAGGAAGCCGATGTTTTGTTGGTGGTCACGAGAGGACTCCGTCAGAGTACCCTCTCGCCACAAACCGCCACAAACACCGCCACAAATCGGCGGGTTGGCGTTTAAATTGATCAGTTAAACCTAGTACGAGTAATTGGTTATACCTGGAAGCGCAAGAACTGAACGGAGAGAGAGGGATTCGAACCCTCGGTACGTCGTAAGACGTACACGGCCTTAGCAAGGCCGCGCATTAGACCACTCTGCCATCTCTCCGTATGTCGCGCAAACACCACGCGGCTCGATGGTTCACGAGCGCTGCAACTCTTCTACACGACATTCTGTTATGCGCAAGTTCATCTTTGAACATTTGATCGTTTGCGTTCACGATTTTTGCAAAGATGCTCGGAAAAGTCGACTTAAACGAAGACTGTTCACGACCACTGTCACGCTGCTGCATGCCATCGCACCGCTCGCAATCATGGGGTTGAGCAACCAACCTGTCAGCGGGAAAAACACGCCTGCCGCGAGCGGGATCAGCAGCGCGTTGTAGATGAAGGCGAAGAATAAATTCTGCCGGATCGTGCGCATCGTTCGCTGAGCGATTTCGATTGCCAGGACGGCGTCGTTCAAATCGCCGCGCATCAGCGTGACGCCCGCCGCTTCGATGGCGATGTCCGTCCCGGCACCAATCGCGAGGCCCACGTCCGATTGCGCCAGCGCTGGGGCGTCGTTGATTCCGTCGCCGACCATCGCTGTGCGCCGCCCTTCTTTTTGCAGCGCTGAAACATGGTCCGCTTTTTCTTTCGGTAACGTTTCCGCGCGCACATCATCGATCCCGGCGGCGCGCGCAATCGCTTCAGCCGCCGCGCGGTTGTCGCCCGTGATCATGATCACACGCAGGCCCATATCCTTCAGCTTTTTGACCGCTTCTGCGGAGGTGGGTTTTATCGCGTCGGAGACGGCAATCGCTCCCAACAAGCGACCGCCCAGCGCGACCCACACGCCCGTCGCGCGGTTGGATGAGAATTCGTTCTCGGCTTTTTCAAGTGCTTGCGTTGGGACGTTTTTGGATTCCAAAAAACGTCGGCTCCCAACGAGAATTGGTTGGCCGTCCAACACCGCTTCGATACCGAGGCCTTCGACTGCCGAGAACGCCGTCACGGGTTTGACATCAACTTTCGTATCGAGTGCGTGACGGACGATCGCCGCGCCGATGGGATGCTCGCTACCTTTTTCAGCACTCGCAGCGGCTTGCACCACATCGGTTTCGGAGACACCGTCGGCGCACACGACGTGTGTGACGCTCGGTTTTCCTGCCGTGATCGTGCCTGTTTTGTCGAGCACGACGGTATCGATCCCGGCGAGACGCTCCAACGCGTCGGCGTTTCGAAAAAGAATTCCGCGCAACGCAGCGGCTCCGGTTCCGGTGATGATCGCGGCAGGCGTCGCCAATCCCAGCGCACACGGGCACGCGATCAGCAGCACCGATACAGCCACGACTGCGGCATAATTCCAGCGCGGCTCCGGCCCCCATTTCAACCAGCACGTCCCGGCAATCAACGCCAATCCCAGCACCGCCGGGACGAACCAGCGGCTGATTGCGTCCGCCATTTTCGCGATGGGAGCTTTCGATGCTTGAGCCGCTTTGACGCGCTCGACGATCCGCTGCAACGCTGTTTCACTGCCGACGAATTTCGCCTGGAATTGGAAACTGCCATTCTTGTTGAGCGTTCCTGCGGTGACTTTCGATCCGGGCTTTTTTTCAACGGGCAGCGGTTCGCCGGTCATGGATGCTTCATCGACGAACGATTTGCCCGAGAGCACCGCGCCATCCGCAGGAATCTTTTCTCCCGGGCGGACGATGACGACATCGCCTTTCAAAATGTCCGAAATGGGGATGTCCGTTTCGACACCAGCGCGCATGACTCGGGCTGTGCGCGGTTGCAGTTCAAGCAATTTCCGGATCGCGTCGGATGCTCGTCCGCGCGCTTTCGCTTCCAAAAAACGTCCCAGCAAAACCAGCGTGACGATGACCGCCGCCGATTCAAAATAGACATGCGCTCCGCCGTGCATTCCGCCCGCGCCTGCAGTCGCGAATACGTCCGGCCAAGCGGTCGCCACGACGCTGAACACGAACGCTGCGGACACGCCCATGGCGACGAGTGTGTTCATATCCGCGTAGCCGCGTTTCAACGCGCTCCACGCGCCGCGAAAAAAGTCTGCGCCACTCCACACCACCACCGGCAGCGTCAACGCGAGCAGCACCCAATTGCGCGATGGATACGTATGAACCGGAAAAAGTTCGGCCATGCTGACGATAAAAACCGGCAGAGTGAGCACCGCAGCGACGTAGACTTTCCGGCGCAGTGCGTTGACCTCCGCGTCTCCGCTGGTGTCGTCCGCTGTATTGTCGCTGGGAATTTTGGCCGTGTAACCCGCCGTCGTGATCGCGCTGGCGATGGCGTCTGGGTTCGTCTGGGTCGAATCAAATTGGACCCGCGCTTCACGCGCCGCGAGATTCACGCTCGCATCGTTTACTCCTGGCACCCGCTTGATCGCTTCCTCGACGCGACCGACACAGGATGCGCAGTGCATCCCTTCGACGAGAAATCGAGCGCTGGCGGGTTCGTTGGTTTTCATCTCATTTTTGGAAGATTGGCAAGTACCGGTACGGCATCGACAAGATCAGTGTTGCAATCGCCGTGCGATAGGTGCTGCCGATGTCGTCGCCGCGCCACGATCCGTCGGTGGCTTGCTGGCTCACAAAACGGTCGCGCGTGGGCGGGTAATACTTGGCCCAACTCTCCCCGCCGATTTGGAACATCGCCTGCGCACCGTAAAAATTCGTGTAGTAATCGTGGTAGCCAGTTGTATGTCGCGGATCAAGATTCTTGCGCAAGTAGTCGATCGCTTTTTTAGCGTGGTCGTCAGCGTAACGTCCGGCCATCAAAAAACACGCCACACCAGCGGACGACAACGCCACCGACGACGTTTGCCCGGACTGAATCGAGTAGCGAATTCCGCCGTCACTGTTCTGGCATTTCACGAGATAATTCACCGAGTCGTTCATTAATTTAATCGGCACTTCAATCCCGGCATTGCGGCAACTGCGCAGCGCCTGCACTTGCGTGACGGTCACCGAGCCTTCGTCCGCGCCGGAATTGGGCGAGTAGTACCAGCCGCCGTTGACCGATTGCGACTGACCTGTTTTCTTGACTGCCAGTGTCAGCACTTGTTTCAACCGCTGGCTCATGTCGCCATTCTGATCCATGCCGTACAACTCAGCGAGGAATGTCATCGAGAAGCCGTGGCCATACATCGTCTGGCCTTCTGTGTCGGACGTGATCAATCCATCGCGTTGGGCGTGTTTCATGCAGTACTCAGCCGCCTTAGCGATATTCGCGCCGTACGGTCCGCGCCCTGGTTGGTGGCCGGATGACAGCAACGCCAAACCGGCGAGCCCGGTCATGACCATTTTGTATTGTCCGCTGCTGCCTTCCGAACCCCAAGACCCATCGTTTGCCTGATTCTTCGCCAGCCACGCGCAGCCTTTTTCGACGGCCTTATCAACCTCTTTGGTGATCTCCACAATCTCCGGGCCCGCAGGTGCCGCCGCCGCGCCGTCCTCGCCCGCAGTCACGTGTGCCGATAAGCACAGAATGATCGCGCTGAACGCCAGTGTCACGGAAGCGGTTGAAATGGATGTGCGCATGGAGATAGCCCTTAAACACGGAACGTGAACCCGGCCCGTGAGTATACACAACAGTCACGTGATTGGCGAGACACAAGAAAACTTCGAGTCGCCCTCTTAATGGCACGTTCCACAGCTGCTGCCGCACGAGGCTTCTTTTTTCGCGGCGAGTTTGCGTTCCAAATCGAGCGACGTTTTCGTGATCGCCAGGCCACCCAGCGCGGTGCAGCGTAATTCGCGCGGCATTTGCAGCGCGACAGCCTGCGCGGCTTGAATGGTTTCGTCGAGCGGAATCACGGCGTCGTAATCCGAGAGCGCCATGTTCGCGCACGACAGCGCGTTGCTCGCGGCCATCACGTTTTTACCGAGGCACGGAACTTCGACGCGGTTGGCGACCGGATCGCAGATCAATCCGAGCATGCTTTGGAATGCCATCGACGCTGCGCCGACGGCCTGTTTCAACGTTCCGCCCGCGAGTGTGACCAACGCGGCGGCGCCCATACTGGCGGCTGAACCGCCTTCAGCTTGGCAACCGCCGACTTCAGCTGCGAACGTCCAGCGCGTGGCGATGAAGACGCCGATGATGCCGCTGGCGAGCATGGCCTTGGCCATCTCAATTTCGCCGAGCCCCATTTCTTCGGCCATCGCAATGACCGCTCCCGGCAACGCGGCGCACGCTCCGGCAGTCGGCGCGGCGACGATGACGCCCATCGAGGACTTCACTTCCATCAGCGCGGTGACGTAGAGGACGATGCGATTCAGCGCGCCGCCGTTGAGGAGCCGGTCTTCATCCATGCGCTTTTTAAAGACGCCGCTTTGGTGTCCCAGCACGCGGTCGTCGTACGTAGTCCCGGCGATACCTTGCGCGATGGAGCGGCGGAGAATGCGGACGATCTCGACCATCTTGGCGACGACGGCATCTTCGCTCAAACCGCCGCGCGCCATTTCGTATTGAATCGCCAATTTCCAGAGTGGCGTCCCGGCTCCGGCGTCGGCGTCGAGCATTTCAAAACACGTCGTGAACGGGACGGATGTTGTCTTGCGCGATCCGACTGGAAGAACCGGCGCGAGGCGTTTGACACCGGTCACGATCGCGCACTTTTTCAAACGGTCGATCAGCGCATCGGAGAGAAATTCGACGCCTTTTATTTGAAGCAATTGCACGGCATCGGCACCACGTGACAGCAACAGCACGTCGTCCGCGCCACTTTCTTTCAGAAGCAATTCGCGCACGGATTCGGCTCCGCTTTGCACCCAGATCAGGGTCTCGTGATAATCGCCGAACGTTGAGACGGTGAAGCCGTCGATGCTGAGGACTTCGATCATCCCGCCGCCGGTGGAGATCGCGATCAGCGAATGCGTCTCGGTGGCGTTATGCAGCGTCAAGCGGTACGTGTTGGGGTGCGGGTCGCCGGTGTCAACGGTTTCGATGCGGATGTCGATTCCCGCTTCACGAATCGCGCCGGGCGAACCAGGCAGGCGTTCGTCGGCGGCATCCCAGCCGAGCAGACCACCGAAGAGCCCCATGTCGGAGCCCTGGCTTTCGTGCGTCGTCGGCAGCGAGCCGTTGCGGTCGAATTCGACGAGGACAGAGCGGAGCGACCCACCCATGAGATCGAGCGCCAACCGCCCGATACGCAACGCCGCCGCGCAATGGGAGCTGGACGCTCCGCGCATGACGGGACCGATCACGTCGTTGAAGATGCTGACAATCATCGAATGGAATTGCTCCGGAAATAGTAGTTACGAAAAAAAATCGATTTCAATCCAACGCGGCGAACAAGTCCTTGAGAGGTAATTCAAAGCCGGGGAGAATGTTTTCGCCGGTCAACATACCATTGGAGGCAATGAGTGCGGTGGTGCCGTTTTGACGGATGACTTGAGCGGTTCGTTTTTTAGGATCAATGACCCAAATCAGGCTGACGCCCATGGCGAGGAATTGGGCGATCTTATCTGAGAGTTCCGACGATTTATCATGAGGGGAAACAATCTCGACGCAGAGGTCAGGAGCCGTATCCAAAAAGCCTTTCGATGCTCTGCCAATCGGGCGACGCTCTCCTCGGATAAAATAAACGTCCGGGCCTCGAACCGTGTCAGGATCGTGATCGATAAACACACCGGAATCGTTGGATGCGACATAGCCGAGTTTCTTCGCGCCCGACCACGTCCGCAGGTGAAAGGTGATTTCAGCCGCGAGCACTCCGTGTTCAAAATTCGGTCGGCACACCTGAACCACCTTTCCGCGGATCAATTCGCAATTGCCCCATTCAGGGTGGTTGAGCAGTTCCTCACCCGTGACAAGCCGGTCGGTGGGCCATTTGACAGCGGGGGGAGCTTCAAGTGTTGCGGTGGACATGGCGGACTCCTTTTGGCGATCTGGAGAGTATTATTCTACGCTGAACACGAAATTCAATTGATTTCTATCGGAGCGTCGAAAATTTAAGGCAAGAGTCCGCCGCACACGACTGGATGAAGACAGGTGGCTCACCCGCAATAGGTCAACTTATCTTGGCGTCGTTATGACGGCTAGAATAGGTTGGCAGTTTGTTTGATGTCGACGAAGTACATGTGGCGTTCGAAGATTTTCAGGCTATCATTCGTTCCAGTTATTAGGAGTGCGAACGTATGAACAATCACCCCCGCATCACCCGTAATCCTAAAATCATGGGCGGCAAAGCCTGTGTCCGAGGAATGCGATTGACCGTTGGCGCTATCGTTGGATTGCTTGCGGCCGGTCATTCTCACGCTGAGATTCTGGAGCAATATCCGGAATTGGAGGACGACGACATCAAGGCTGCGTTGTCCTATGCGGCTGCGGTTTCCAGCGACTATGAAGTCGAGCTCGAACCTGCATGAAGTTTCTTTTCGATGTCAATTTATCGTATAAATGGCCTGAATGGCTTACAGCCAATGGTATTGATGCCATTCACTGGTCTTCAGTTGGCCATAGCAATGACACGGATGATTTGATCTTTCAATATGCCATACAGAATGAGTACATCATCGTCACCAGTGATCTTGATTTTGGTACGTTACTTTCTCATTCGAAATTTGGTCGCCCCAGCGTGATTCAAATTCGTGTAGATGAAACATTGCCTTCCTTTTTAGGGCCAAGGTTGCTGTCAATCATGACGCAATTCGCTACAGAGTTAAATGACGGTGCAATCGTGACGGTGCTACCTCAACGAAACAAATTGAGACGCCTTCCGATTTGATGAAATGAGCGGCACCATCGGAATCTAACCCCTCATGCCGTGGGTGGCCCGCCCCAGTTTACTGGGGTGGGTCGCGAAAGCGACAAGAAGCCTCTCCCATGACTCGCGCATCACAGTAATGCGTAAGTCATGGGTGGAGCTTCTTGTGAGCTGCGCTCACCCACCCCAGCAAACTGGGGCGGGCCACCCGCCATGATTATTATTACGTAAAAATTTCGAAACGCCGCAGGAGACCTATACGCAGTACAGCCTCAAAGAGGCGGCATAATGTAGCCCAGGCCGTCAGGCCTGGGTCAATGATCGACAGACAACGGTAAGCCCTGAAGGGGCGACATAAACATGACACGCTCTGTGCGAATTATGTCGCCCCGGTGGGGCTCTTTTTTACATCGCACCGAAACCTAGGCCTGACGGCCTAGGCTACATTATGCCGCCTCTTCGAGGCTGTACGGCGTGTGGATCCGAGCTTTTTCTTTTCTTTGCGCCTCTGCGGAACTTTGCGGCTTTGCGTGAAAGCCGTTTATTCCCCACCCGCCGCCAGATACACCTGGCCACCCTTTTCACGGAACTCAGCCGACTTTTCGTCCATGCCGCGTTTGAGCGCTTCCTCTTCCGCGACGCCCAGCGCGTCGGCGTAGTCGCGGACGTCCTGCGTGATTTTCATCGAGCAGAAATGCGGGCCGCACATCGAACAGAAGTGCGCGGTCTTGGCGCCGTCCTGGGGCAGCGTTTCGTCGTGGTACGCTCGGGCTGTGTCCGGATCCAGCGAGAGGTTGAACTGGTCCTCCCAGCGGAATTCGAAACGGGCTTTTGACAGCGCGTCGTCACGCGTTTGAGCACCCGGGAAACCCTTCGCGAGATCGGCAGCGTGAGCCGCGATTTTGTACGCGATCACGCCGGCTTTCACGTCCTCGCGGTTCGGCAATCCGAGGTGTTCTTTCGGCGTTACGTAGCACAAC
>Ga0194061_1002362_pt1 | contig 10367 bp, 8 predicted proteins | sample SepL2221m_MetaG_FD_163423 | JGI IMG/M metagenome (GOLD analysis project Ga0194061, IMG submission 163423) | Anoxic zone freshwater microbial communities from boreal shield lake in IISD Experimental Lakes Area, Ontario, Canada - Sep2016-L224-21m | ecosystem: Environmental > Aquatic > Freshwater >...
GTATTTCAATTGCCTCAATTTCACCAATGTGGCGACTTCCGAGAAATGGGAAAAGGTCTTTCACAAGATTGCGCTTCTCCCGAATTGCATAGTGACTGCTCCAACTGTCCAATTTCATTTCGTACCATTCGAGCGCCGTCGCTTCAAAGGTGTCGCCCGCCGGTGTCAGTGCTTTAAGTTTTTCAACCTTCCGCACTTGCAAAGGGTCACGTCCGTTGCTTTTCTCCAACTTTGCCGCATCACGGGCTTTTCTTGCTGCCGAGAGGGACACTCCCGGATAACTGCCCAATGCCAATTGTTTCTCGGCCCCGGCCACGCGGTACTTCAAAAACCAGCGCTTTGAACCAGCCGGACTAACTTGCAGGTACATGCCCCCGGCGTCGGTAAAACGGGCCTGCTTCTTTTCAGGAGGACAAACAGCATTTTTGCACTGGGCATCGGTCAGCATGGGGGTACAGCTCCGTTAAATTGTTGGGGGTACAACGGTGAAAAGCTGGTGTTCTCATAGGGAAACGGGGGTACAACCCACCGATTTCGCCCAGAAATGCCACTTGTACCCCCTCCTGTACCCCCACCTTGCACTAGCAGTCAGTATAGGCCTTTGTACGCCAATGCAATGTAACTCTATGATTTACCAATGAAAAAGGCCTCTGAGTATCGCTACTTAGAGGCCCTTATCGTTCGTAATGGTCGGTGTGAAAGGATTCGAACCTTCGACCCCTTGCACCCCATGCAAGTGCGCTACCAGGCTGCGCCACACACCGAACGAGCTTTGAAGTATAGCGCGTGAAACATCAATTCTCAGGCGGTCAGAGTCAGTAATTCGCGTATCTCAAACAACTCCCGCCGCAACAACCCAAAATGCTCTGAATCAGTCTCGGGTTCGTCGACGGGCTCACTGTCAGAGAAATCATCCAGGTCCGCATCATCCACCTCCAGGACTTCCACGCCGTCGAGCATGACCTCGCCATTGCGCTTTTTGTCACGCTCATTTTGCAACAATTCCTGCATTTTGTTGCGCGCGCCGCTGATGGTGAAGCCCTGGTCGTAGAGCAAATCACGGATGCGCCGGATCATGAGCACTTCGTGGTGCTGGTAGTAACGACGGTTGCCACGCCGCTTCATCGGGCGCAGTTGCGTGAACTCTTGCTCCCAATACCGTAGCACGTGCGGTTTGACGCCACAGAGGTCACCGACCTCACCAATGGTGAAGTAGCGTTTTGCGGGGATTGGGGGGAGAGCTTTCTCCATTGAAATCAATGCGATACGGGGCAAAGCGTAGAGGTTACTCTAAGATTGCCCGCATGCAAAGCCCTGCAGCGCAAGGCCAAAGAAAAGACTTCTGGTTGTTGCTTATTCAGCGTCAACCGGTTTGCTGTCGTCCTGAATTTGCTCTTTGAGCTTGTGGCTGGCGTGGAATGTCACCACGCGGCGAGCCTGGATAGGAATCGCTTCACCCGTGCGTGGATTGCGACCGGGCCGGGGCGCTTTGGTCCGTATCTGAAAATTCCCGAACCCGGAAATCTTGACGTCTGTGCCATCGACGAGACTAGCAGAAATCAGATCGAAGAACGCATCGATCATGTCTTTGGACTCGCGCTTGTTCAATCCGATTTGCTCAAAAAGCAGATCAGCCAGTTGCGCCTTCGTCAGCGCCGGAGTTTCCAGGCTCTCAACAGAAAAATCCATGATTCACTCGATATTGGTACGGTCATGCACAGGATCAAACCCTTTGCCGTGCCCCAACCGCTAGCTGCAACTTGTCAACAACCGCCCTGACGGTGCTATCTATCCGGTCTTCCGTGAGGGTGGCGTCATCGCCATTGAGTGTCAGTCTTACGGCAAGACTTCGTTCGCTGGCAATCGCATCATTGGCGCCATCCTTGGCGACCTTCGGGCGGTACACATCAAAGAGTTGGGCATCGCGCAAATGCCCTTGCGTCGGTGCCTCCCAAATAGCCGACATCAGCGCCAAATGGGTCACAGAATCGGCCACAACGACCGCAATATCGCGCTCAACCGCCTGAAAACGGGCCACTGCAGCAAATGCGGGCAAGTCACGGGCTAGCAGCGGATCCAACGCCAGTTCGAACAACATGGGCGCCTGCGCAAGCTCATAGCTTTGGCGCCATCGAGGATGCAACTCGCCCACATGGCCAATTGGCTTGCCGCCAACGATCACTTGCGCACATCGTCCAGGATGCATGGCCGGATGTGTGCCAGGGGCAAACTCGGCAACACGCGGTGCCAGTAGCGATTCCACGTCACCCTTTGCGTCGAAGAAGTCGACAACTCTCTCTTTGCTCCCCCATTGCAAAGGATCAGCACTGCCACTTGCAAGTGCCGCCACCCGCATAGGTTGGTCAAAACCGTGCACGGTACTATCAGACTCAGGGACCGATGGGTCCCGCAGGAACACCCGGCCAATCTCGAACACTCGCAAACGTGGCGCCTTGCGTGCCACATTGAACTTCAAAACCTGCAGCAAAGAACCCAGCAGCGACGAGCGCATGACGTTCATCTGGCTAGCAATCGGGTTCATCAACCGGATCGGATTCGGGTTGCCAGAAAGCTCATTTTCCCAGCGTTCTTCCACGAAGCTGTAGTTGATTGTTTCGTTGTAGCCCAACGCGGCCAGCGAGCGACGAATCGCAAACGGGCTGCGTTGCGACTCGCTGCGAAGTTTGGCCGAGATCGGCGCCACAGGCGGGGTGCCGGGCAAATTGTCGTAGCCGAACACACGTACCACTTCTTCAATCAGGTCTTCCTCGATCTGAATGTCAAAGCGGTAGGTCGGCGGCGTCACGGTAATGACACCGTCCGTTTGTGCCAGCGGCAATCCCAACCGCTGCAGCACCTCTGCACATTGCTCCTGACTCATCGGCATACCAATCACTTTGGCTGCTCTGGCAACCCGCATGTTCACTGGCACGGGCACAGGCACGTTCGGCTGGTGGTCATCAATTGGCCCGCAGGTGGACTCGGGAGTTCCGCAAATATCCAGCACCAATTGGGTGATGCGCTCAATGTGCTCTACCGTCAGGCCGGGATCTACGCCACGCTCAAAACGGTGTCCGGCGTCGGTCGAGAAGTTGAATCGGCGCGACCGCCCAGCGACCGCCTTGGGCCACCAGAAAGCAGCTTCGATATAGATGTGCCGGGTAGCGTCCGTCACTGCAGTTGCATCGCCGCCCATGATGCCAGCAAGCGATTCCACCTGCACTGCATCGGCAATGATTCCGACCTTCTCGTCTACCGTCACGGTCGTTCCGTTGAGCAATTTCAGTGTTTCGCCCGCCTTGCCCCACCGCACATTAAGGCCACCATGGATTTTTTCGAGATCAAATATGTGTGTTGGGCGCCCGTACTCGAACATCACGTAGTTCGAAATATCCACCAACGCAGTGACGCTGCGTTGGCCGCAACGCGCAAGTCGATCCACCATCCACTGCGGGGTCTTGGCCTGGGTGTTGACGTTGCGCACCACGCGACCAGAGAATCGGCCACACAGATCCGGCGCGCTGATGGTTACGGGCAAACGGTCTTCACTTGTCACACCGACCGGCGTAATCGCCGGCGTCAACAGCGGCGCACCGGTCAGGGCAGATACCTCTCGCGCCACGCCATAGACACTCAGGCAATGTGCCAGATTGGGCGTGAGCTTCAGGGTCAACAATGTGTCATCCAGATTCAGGTGTTCACGAATGTTCTGGCCCAGAGGCGCATTGTCCGCAAGTTCCAGAAGGCCACCATGGTCGTCCGCAATCTGAAGCTCTTTGGCAGAGCACAACATGCCCTGACTTTCGATCCCGCGCAATTTGCCCACCTTGATCAGAAACGGCTTCCCGTCTTCATCCGGTGGCAATTCGGCACCCACCAGTGCGCAAGGCACACGAATACCCACGCGGGCATTGGGCGCACCGCAGACGATGCTGAGCAATTCCGCCTGGCCGACGTCCACGGCACAGACGCGCAACCGGTCCGCATTGGGATGTTGTTCAGCCGCCTTGATCTCGCCGACGACAATCTTGGTGAACGGTGGCGCAACCGGTTTGAGTTCCTCCACTTCCAGACCCGCCATAGTGAGGGTCTCAGCCAGTACGGTGGTCGAGACAGGAGGATTGCAGAAGGCGCGGAGCCAGGATTCTGGAAATTGCATAGCGATTACTGAAATTGCGACAGGAAACGGATGTCGCCATCAAAAAACAAGCGCAGATCGCTCACGCCATAGCGCAGCATGGCCAGGCGGTCAATACCGGAACCAAACGCAAAACCAATGTACCGCTCTGGGTCCAGGCCCATATTGCGGACCACCTGCGGATGCACCTGACCCGAGCCAGACACTTCCAGCCAGCGCCCTTTGAGCGGACCAGTCTCGAACATGATGTCGATCTCGGCACTGGGTTCGGTAAACGGAAAATAGCTCGGCCGAAACCGCAGTTGCAATGCGTCCGTCTCGAAGAAAGTGGTGATGAAGTTCAGGTAGACCGACTTCAAATCCTTGAAACTGATGTTTTCACCAACCCACAGTCCCTCGACCTGGTGAAACATGGGGGAGTGCGTTGCATCACTGTCGACGCGGTAGGTACGACCGGGAGCAATCACGCGTATCTCGGGCATCGCGCCGCTGAACAAACCTTGGCCAGAGTCACCCGCAGCAGCACGGTGTTTCTTGACGTGCTGCACCGCATAGCGGATCTGCATCGGACTGGTGTGTGTGCGCAGCAGGTTGGGTGCCGTTGCTGAACCGCCTTCTACATAGAAGGTGTCGTGCATGGAACGCGCGGGATGGTCTTCAGGTGTGTTCAGTGCAGTGAAGTTGAACCAGTCAGCCTCTATTTCAGGGCCTTGGGCCACATCAAAGCCCATCGAGCCGAAGATCGCTTCAATGCGCTCTTGAGCCAAGGACACCGGATGCAAACTCCCCTGGCTATGTTTGCGCCCAGGCAGGGTGACATCCAGTGCCTCGGCCTGCAGTTGCGCCGCTAAATCGGCATCAGCCAATGCCTGGCGAGCGGCATTCAGGGTGGCTTCGATCGCCTGTTTGGCGAGGTTGATCGCCGCACCGCGGGTCTTCTTGTCATCCACACTTAAGGCAGCCATGCCTTTCATCAACTCGGTCACGCGACCAGACTTGCCTAGAAACTGTGCCTTGGCATTTTCGAGGTCGGCAGGGGTTGCGGCCAGCGCAAATGCTGCCCGAGCAGCGTCGACGATAGGCTGGAGGTCGTTCATGAATGGTGATGAAGTTTTCAGTTTTAATGAAAAAGGGCCAGTGCTCTTTCAAGCCCCAGCCCCTGTTCTTGGTGCGTAGAGCGCTACTGAAACAATAGCGCTCGCTCGCGAATCAAGCAGCCAGCTTGGCCTTGACTTGCTCGACGATGCCGGCAAAGGCTGCCATGTCATGAATGGCAATATCGCTTAAGACCTTGCGGTCGATCTCAATATTGGCTTTCTTCAGACCGTTGGCGAATTGGCTGTAGGTCATGCCGCATTGACGCGCAGCGGCATTGATACGGGCAATCCACAACTGGCGGAATACACGCTTCTTGGTACGACGGTCACGGTAGGCATATTGCCCTGCCTTCATTACCGCTTCTTTGGCGATACGGAAGACATTACCGCGGCGACCGCGAAAACCTTTTGCAAGGGCCAGAACTTTTTTGTGGCGGGCGCGAGCCGTTACACCACGTTTGACGCGAGGCATTGAATTACTCCTTGTTCGTCGTTAATTAAATACCACGGCCGGGCAGCATCTGCGCCATGTGACCCATATTGGTCTCATGAACTCCAGTTGTTCCGCGTAGATGGCGTTTATTCTTGGTGGTCTTCTTGGTCAGGATGTGACGTTTGAAGGCTTGACCGCGTTTGACGGTTCCACCGGGACGAACGCGAAAGCGTTTCTTCGCTGCGCTCTTGGTCTTCATTTTGGGCATATGAATGCTCCTTCTACTTTGTGCTCGTGAGGCGTCTGGAAACGGTTCCCAGCCTTGTTGGCCCCGAGCCACTTTTTAAGTGGCGCTTTTCAGCAATCCACTTGTGTGGCGAGTCTCGCAACCCGCCACCTACTAAGCCGTAGCTTCCGCTACCGGCTTTGCCGCACCCCCAGGCTTTTTACGCCCCGGTGCAATCATCATGATCATCTGGCGCCCTTCCAGTTTTGGAAACTGCTCCACAATGATGGTATCTCCCAATTCGTCGCGCATACGCTGCAACATCGCCAAACCAATTTCCTGGTGGGTGATTTCGCGACCCCGAAAACGCAAAGTGATCTTGCACTTGTCGCCTTCTGCCAAAAAGCGCCGAATATTGCGCATCTTGATGTTGTAGTCGCCATCGTCCGTCCCAGGCCGGAACTTGATCTCTTTTATCTCGATTACCGTCTGCTTGGCCTTCGCTTCCGCAGCCTTCTTTTGCTCCTGGTACTTGAACTTGCCGTAATCCATCAAACGACAGACCGGCGGGTTCGCCGTCGCAGCAATTTCAACCAGGTCCACATCCAGTTCGCCTGCCATGCGCAGGGCTTCCATCAGGCTGACCACACCGAGTGGCTCATTCTCAGGGCCGGAGAGGCGGACTTCCGGGGCCATGATTTCACGGTTCAGGCGGTGTTTACGTTCTTCACGCTGACGGCGGTCACGAATTTCAGTAGCGATGGCTCAATCCTTCACATTGGTTTGCTACACAATTAGTAGCTACTGCCGCACAGTTCACGCGGACAAACCAACGTTTCTTAGGAAAAAACCGGAGTTACTCCTCAGTTAGCCGACTTGCTGGCAATATCACCAAGGATCTTCTGCGCAAACGCTTCCAGGGACATTGCTCCGAGGTCTACACCACCCCGGGCGCGCACTGCAACGGCGCCGGCTGCCATCTCCTTGTCACCCACAACCAGTAAGTACGGCAGCTTTTGCATTGAATGCTCGCGTATTTTATACGTAATCTTCTCGTTGCGAAGGTCCAAATGCACTCTAAGCCCTTGATTTTGCAGCGTTTTAGCCACGGAACGGGCGTAATCAGCCTGCGCATCGGTGATATTGAGCACCACAATCTGCACCGGCGCCAGCCAGGCCGGCAGCGCGCCAGCGCTTTCCTCGATCAAAATTCCGATGAAGCGCTCCAGGCTGCCAACGATCGCGCGGTGCAGCATCACCGGGCGATGGCGTGCCCCATCTTCACCGACATACTCTGCATCCAGACGCTCGGTCATGAAAAAGTCCACTTGGATGGTGCCGCACTGCCACTGACGACCCAGCGCATCCTTCAGTGTGTACTCGATCTTGGGGCCATAAAACGCACCTTCTCCGGGCGTAATCTCAAATTCACACCCGGAGGCACGCAGGCTTTCCATTAAGGCATGCTCAGCCTTGTCCCAGCTCTCGTCCGAACCGATGCGCTTCTCGGGGCGTGTTGCAATCTTGTAAATGATGTTCTTGAAGCCGAAGTCCGCATACACCTTTTGCAGCAAGGTGGTGTAGTTGGAGCACTCCGTCAGGATCTGGTCTTCGGTACAGAAGATATGACCATCGTCCTGAGTGAAACCCCGCACCCGCATGATGCCGTGCAGCCCGCCCGATGGCTCGTTGCGGTGACAGTTGCCAAACTCGCCATAGCGCAGCGGCAAGTCGCGGTAGCTCTTGATACCCTGCTTGAAGATCAGAATGTGGCCCGGGCAGTTCATCGGCTTCAAGGCGTACTCGCGCTTTTCCGACTCGGTGATAAACATGTTCTCGCGGTACTTCTCCCAGTGGCCGGTCTTTTCCCACAGGCTCTTGTCGATGATCTGCGGGCCCTTGACCTCCAGATACCCGTTGGCCTGGTAGACCTGGCGCATGTACTGCTCCACACCCTGCCACAGAGTCCAGCCCTTAGGGTGCCAAAACACCAGACCAGGCGCGTGATCATCAATGTGGAACAAATCCAGCTCACGGCCCAACTTGCGGTGGTCGCGCTTCTCGGCCTCCTCCAGCATGGTGAGGTGTTGCTGCAACTCTTCCTTGGTCGCCCAGGCCGTGCCGTAAACACGCTGCAGCATTTCATTCTTGTGGTCGCCACGCCAGTAGGCACCGGCGAGCTTCATCAGCTTGAAGTGCTTGAGCTTTCCCGTGCTGGGCACGTGCGGTCCCCGGCACAGGTCTTCGAACTTGCCTTCACGGTACAGGGACACATCCTGATCCGCTGGAATGCTTTCAATGATCTCGGCCTTGTAGTGCTCGCCCAGGCTCTTGAAATACGCCACAGCCTCGGTCCGCGGCAACACACGGCGCACCACCGGTTCGTCCAGCGCAGCGAGTTGCGTCATCTTCTTCTCAATGGCCGCCAGATCTTCGGGCGTAAAGGGGCGCTTGTAGGAGAAGTCGTAAAAAAACCCGTGCTCGATGACGGGACCAATGGTCACCTGGGCATCGGGGAATAACTCCTTGACCGCATAGGCCAGCAAGTGCGCTGTCGAGTGACGGATGACTTCCAGGCCATCGGCATCCTTGGCGGTGATGATGGACAGTGCGCTGTCGCTCGTCATTTGATAACTGGTATCAACCACTTTGCCGTCCACCTTGCCGGCCAGCGCGGCCTTGGCCAAACCGGCACCAATGGAGGCAGCCACTTCAGCCACGGTAACCGGGCCAGGAAATTCACGTTGGGAGCCGTCTGGAAGCGTAATGTAGATCATGATGCGCACCGAAAAAGAGGTTTATAGAAAAGAAAAAAGCGCGGAGATGTCCGCGCTTTACTATGATTTTGGTAGCTGATTGCGCACAAGGCGCGCGGACTACGGGCCTAATTCGCTGATGAATGTCGCCGGTGCCGTTCGCGGTGTCATAACCAGTCTGCCTTTCTCGCTCTTATACAAATATTGATGGAATCATTTTACCGTACTGCCTTCAGCTGGCATATTTCATATCGGTCATCTCGTCCAACATCCCAAAAGTCCGTTGGCCACATCCTTATCGTCGGAGGCCCGGTTGGAGTCAGACCCGACACGCACTCCAGAATACAAGAAGGCCGGGCTCCTTTTTTAAGACCCGGCCTCTTTTGGATCACGATGCTGCCTAAGCAGCACCTCGCCACCCAGTTCAGTGAAACTGCTCTTCCTCGGTAGAACCCGTCAGCGCCTTGACGCTGGAGTGACCACCTTGAATTACGGTGGTGACTTCGTCGAAGTAACCGGCGCCCACTTCCTGCTGGTGCGACACGAAGGTGTAGCCCTTGTCGCGCGCGGCAAATTCCTGCTCCTGCACCATGTTGACGTAGTGCTTCATGCCTTCGCCACGGGCGTAAGCGTGGGCAAACTGGAAGGTGTTGAACCAGTTGATGTGGATGCCAGCCAGTGTGATGAACTGGTATTTGTAGCCCATGGCGGCAAGTTCATCCTGGAACACGGCGATCGTCTTGTCGTCCAGGTTTTTCTTCCAGTTGAATGAAGGCGAGCAGTTGTACGACAGCAGCTTTCCGGGGCAAGCAGCTTGCACGGCTTGCGCAAACTCGCGGGCGAAACCGAGGTCGGGCGTGCCGGTTTCGCACCACACCAAGTCGGCGTAGGGTGCGTAGGCCACGCCACGGCTGATGCCCTGCTCCAGACCGTTTTTGACACGGTAAAAGCCTTCCTGCGTACGCTCACCAGTGAGGAAGGGTTTGTCGTTGGCGTCGTAATCGGAGGTGATCAGGTTGGCAGCTTCTGCGTCAGTGCGGGCCAGCACAATGGTAGACACACCCATCACATCGGCAGCAAAGCGCGCAGAGATCAGCTTTTCGCAGGCTTCTCGCGTGGGCACCAACACCTTGCCACCCATGTGGCCGCACTTCTTCACGGCAGCCAGCTGGTCTTCAAAGTGCACGCCGGCAGCGCCAGCAGCAATCATGTTCTTCATCAGTTCAAACGCGTTCAACACGCCACCAAAACCGGCCTCTGCATCGGCAACGATAGGCAGGAAGTAGTCGATGAATTCCTTGTCACCCGGGTTTACGCCGCGCTGCCACTGGATCTCGTCGGCACGCTTGAAGGTGTTGTTGATACGGCGCACCATGGCGGGCACCGAGTCGTATGCGTAGAGCGACTGGTCGGGGTACATGGTCTCGGAGGTGTTGCCGTCGGCGGCTACCTGCCAACCCGACAGATACACCGCCTCAAGGCCCGCCTTGGCCTGTTGCATGGCCTGTCCGGCAGTGATGGCACCGAAGGCGTTCACATAGCCTTTTTTAGAGCCACCGTTGATCTTGTCCCACAGCACTTCCGCGCCACGCTTGGCCAGGGTGTGCTCGATGTTCAGGCTGCCACGCAGGCGCACCACGTCGGCGGCGCTGTAGCCGCGCTTGATGCCCTTCCAGCGGGGATTGGTTGCCCAGTCTTTTTCCAGGGCAGCGCTTTG
>Ga0194061_1002363_pt1 | contig 10366 bp, 9 predicted proteins | sample SepL2221m_MetaG_FD_163423 | JGI IMG/M metagenome (GOLD analysis project Ga0194061, IMG submission 163423) | Anoxic zone freshwater microbial communities from boreal shield lake in IISD Experimental Lakes Area, Ontario, Canada - Sep2016-L224-21m | ecosystem: Environmental > Aquatic > Freshwater >...
CAAGAACTGAAATTGAGGGTGTAGATATTAATACTAGCATCGAGGAATTAAAATCGCATTTTGTAAGTACACAGCTCAGTAAGTTGGTGGTATATGATGAAAATATCGACAATATTATGGGTTATGTTCATCAGCTCGATCTTTTTCAAAAGCCAGATTCTGTTAGATCCATCATGCATCCGATGATGGCCGTGCCAGAAAGTATGAGTGCCACCGACCTAATTAATAAATTTACCAAAGAACGCAGAAGCATTGCCTGGGTAGTGGATGAATTTGGAGGAACCTCTGGAATAGTAACCATGGAAGACGTTTTAGAAGAAATCTTTGGAGAAATACATGACGAATATGATGTAGCTGAATTTGAAGAAAAACAGCTCACAGAAGATGAGTTTATGTTTAGTGGAAGGTTGGAACTGGACTATCTCAATGAAAAATACAAAATGGATTTCGCAGTAGCTGATTCCGAAACCCTCAGTGGTTTTATTATCAATGCACATGAAACGATTCCGAAATTGAAGGAAACCATCATCATTGGACATTATAAATTTGATATCGTATCAGTAAGCGACACCAGAATTGAAATGGTAAAAATGAAAATTTTGAAATAGTTAACGCTTCCCCGATTTTTAAGCAGTTTCAACACATAACTTTGCCCCCCTTAACCGTATTTAATCAATGGCCTTATTCAGTAGAAACCCGGATTCAGAAAAAGCAGAGATGACCTTTATTGATCATCTGGAAGAATTGCGTTCGCATATCATTCGATCTGTATTAGCCATTTTGGTGATGGCTACTGTAATATTTCTTTACCGCGATTTTGTATTTGATTATATTTTAATGGGCCCGATCAATCCCGACTTTATCAGCTACAAGGTTTTATGCGATTTTAGCCATTGGGCGCATATGGGCGAAGCCATGTGTATGCCACCAGTGAAAGTAGAAATGCAGACTACCACATTTGGAGGACAATTTTTGGGAGCCATTTCTATTGCTTTAGTGGGTGGTGTAATCACCTCTTTCCCCTATATATTCTGGGAATTCTGGCGTTTTATAAAACCTGCATTAAAAGACACAGAAACGAAGAATACTAGGTTCATTATATTTTGGGTGTCTTTCTTCTTCTTTTGTGGCGCAGCATTTGGATTCTTTTTACTCGGACCATTTACTTTTAATTTCTTAGGTGGTTTCCAATTGGGTCATAAAGGCTTATTGATAACAAGACCAACTCTTGCTGACTACTTAGATAATTTGACCAATATTATATTGGGTTGTGGATTAGCATTTGAACTTCCAGTTCTTGCTTTTATCTTAACAAAGATCGGATTGATTACGCCTAAGTTTTTGCGCACTACCCGTAAGTATGCTATTGTGGTGATCTTGATTGTTGCTGCGTTTATTACGCCAAGCCCGGATTGGATGAGTCAGACCATTGTTTTCATCCCTCTATTCTTGTTGTACGAATTGAGTATTCTTGTTTCTGCAAGGGTATATAAACAAGAAAAGGCAAAAGAAGATGAAGAGTGGAGTTAGTAACACCTTTTTTAATGCCCGGTGAACCATTCAACCTTTTTTGAAAAGGGGAAGCTGACAAAATTTTATCTTTATAACCTAAAATAAGATATATGTCCTACTCATTTGATAGTACTAAACCAATTGCTATTGGCAGTGACCATGCCGGCTTAGAATATAAGGCACAACTTGTTCATTGGTTAATTGAAAAAGGTTATCAAGTAAAAGATTGGGGTACCTATACCGCAGATTCGGTGGATTATCCCGACTATGCCCATGCCGTATCAACCTCAGTTGAAAAAGGAGAAGCGGCATTTGGAATTCTACTTTGCGGGTCTGCAAATGGGGTTGCAATGACGGCAAATAAACATGCGTCTATTCGTGCAGCGCTTTGCTGGCAAAATGATGTGGCTTTACTTGTTAGGCAACATAATGATGCCAATATCCTTTGTATACCTGCAAGATTCGTATCTTATTTTGTAGCTCAACAGATGTTAGAAACCTTTATGAATACAGCTTTTGAAGGTGGTCGACATGCTACCAGGGTCAATAAAATTTCCTGCTCTTAATAAAAATAAAACATGATGTTGAAAAAATTAGTTCTCTTTTGTCTGCCTTTGTTAGGAACGATGGCTTTTGTTCATGCTCAAACAGATGTTGCAAAATTTGGTAGTATTATTAACCAAGAAAATTTAAAACAAAAACTATCCATCATTGCTTCTGCAGAAATGGAAGGAAGAGAAACTGCTTCTCCAGGCCAAAAAAGAGCAGCTTCCTATATTGAATCTGAATTTAAAAGAATGGGGCTTAAACCAGGCAATGGCGATAGCTACCAACAACTCTACCCAGTTTATCAGGATGTATTAACCGAGAAAAAGTTTTTCGTGAATGGTCGCTCATTTACTTGGGATCAAGATTTTAATTTCAATTTACAAGTCATTTCAACAGGCGAATTTAGTTTTGACCAAGTTGTTTTTGCAGGATATGGCATTATCGATTCTACACATCAAATGAATGATTATGCCAACTTAGATGTAAAAGGTAAATTAGTGATAGTATTGGAAGGTGTTCCTGAAGGAATGTCTTTACCTACACAAGGTGGTATGCGTGCAATGATTGCCAATCCAGGTTCTACTTATTCCAAAATGAAAGTAGCCATGGCCAAAGGTGCTGCCGGATTATTTTATGTGAGTGCCAATTTCCCTTTAAAAAATCCATCCCCTACTAAAGGGAATATGTACCTAAAAAGAAATGCTATTACAGGATTCGTAACTGGTAACATCTCTACAGAAATCGCATCAGCTTTAACTGGTCGCACTCAAGTTTTGAGTATTCCTCAAATCAAACAATTGAAGAAGATTGTGTACGTTTCTGAAATTAAAATTACTGCAACTAAAACTACGGAGAATCTAGAAAGTAGTAATGTAATTGCCATACTTCCAGGAACGGATAAAAAAGAAGAGTACTTAATGTTGACTGGGCATTACGACCATTTAGGAATAAGAGGCAATGATATTTATTATGGCGCAGACGATGATGGATCAGGAACAGTGGGGGTGATGCAAATGGCAGAAGCATTTACTGCCGCAGCAAAAAAAGGAAAAGGCCCTCGTAGAAATATCGTGTTTATGACGGTGAGTGGTGAAGAAAAAGGATTATGGGGTTCTGATTATTATTCTGAACATCCTATATATCCGATGGATAAAACAACCGCTGATTTGAATACAGATATGGTGGGAAGAATAGATACAGAGCGCCTCACAGCGGATTCTGCAAATACTGTGTATGTAATTGGACACGATAAATTGAGTTCAGAATTGCAAGGCATTAACGAAGCTGCAAATGCTCAATCAAGTAAATTGGTTTTGGATTATAAGTACGATGATCCTGCAGATAAGAACAATATCTATTACAGAAGCGACCATTATAATTTTGCAAAGAAAGGTGTTCCGATTTTATTTTTCTATGATGGTATGCTTCAAGCAGATTATCATAAACCAACCGACACCATTGATAAAATTAATTTCGACCTGATGCAGAAACGCGTGTTGATGATCTTCTACACCGCATGGGAAATTGCCAATAGAGAAAATATGTTGAAGAGAGATATGAAGTTGAATATGCCGAGCAGATAGTGCAAAGTGAAGGGTCCTGAAAGATGGCTAATGTACTATTAACCCCAGGCTTAAAAGCTGGGGTTAATATTGTATTGACAATGATTGTTCTTTCTTTTCTCTTTTCAAAATCCTACCACCCAAGCAAGTAAGCAAAAATCAAAGGAACTACAATTGTCGCATCGCTCTCTACTATATATTTAGGCGTATGAATATCAAGTTTACCCCAGGTGATTTTTTCGTTTGGTACAGCACCCGAATAGGAACCATAAGAAGTTGTTGAATCACTTATTTGGCAGAAATAACTCCAGAAAGGAACATCATGCCATTCTAAATCCTGATACATCATCGGCACCACACAAATTGGGAAGTCACCTGCAATACCGCCACCCACTTGAAAGAAACCAACACCCTTACCACCACTATTAGCACGGTACCATTCGGTTAACCATACCATATATTCAATGCCACTTTTTACAGTGCTTGCTTTTAATTCGTTTTTAATCACATAGCTGGCAAAAATATTTCCTGTGGTACTGTCTTCCCAACCTGGAACTACGATTGGTAAATTCTTCTCAGCAGCTGCTATGATCCAGCTATTCTTAGGATCGATTTCATAATATTGTTCTAACTCTCCTGATAAAACAGTCTTGTATAAAAACTCATGCGGAAAAAAACGTTCGCCGCTTGCTTCAGCATCTTTCCATTGTTTTACCAAGTGCTTCTGCAATCTGCGGAATGCCTCTTCTTCAGGAATACAAGTATCTGTAACACGATTATAATGATGCTCTAATAAATCCCACTCGTCTTGTGGAGTAAGATCGCGATAATTGGGAACACGCTTATAATGACTATGAGCTACTAAGTTCATAACATCTTCTTCCAAATTAGCTCCTGTACAACTAATGATGGCAATTTTATCCTGGCGAATCATTTCGGCCAGACTAATACCTAACTCGGCAGTACTCATGGCACCAGCCAAACTCACTAACATTTTACCACCTTCTAATAAATGGGTTTCATATCCTTTGGCAGCATCCACCAATGCTGCAGCATTAAAATGGCGATAATGATGTTGTATAAACTGCGAAACGGGGCCTTTACTCATGTACTCTTTTTTAAATGATGAAATCAATCGAGCGCAAAAGTAATTTTTTTGTGCGGTTTTAAGGAAACTAACGAAATATTGAATATTAATTTTCTATTTCAAATCCTCGCCTATTTTTGTATTTGGCAAAAGACTAAAAAATGCAGTTTCTATTAAAAGATATCAGACTAGGAAAATGGGCTATCCCATTGCCCGCTTTCCTTTGGTTTGCACTTGCTGCCATTGCCGCTACCCTTGAAATGAGCAGGGGACTAGACGATATAAATAATTTTTTAATATATAAAAGTGTTTTCTGGCATAGCGTACATCTTCAAAACTTGTATTTACCATATCCCCAAGATCATGCAGATATGAACCATTATGGTCCATTCTTTAGTTTGATTATTGCACCATTTGCTGTTTTACCTACGCTATTGGGGTGTTTTTTATGGTGTTTGGCGAATGCATGGGTACTTTTTTATGCTATTAGTCATTTACCGATCAGTACCCGAAATAAAAATGTGGTATTGCTTATTGGAATGATTGAAATGATGACCGCTACTCATAGTGTTCAATTCAATACCATGTTAACGGGATGGATCTTATTGAGCTTTGTATTTACAGAAAGAAAACAAGATGTTTTGGCTACCCTATTTATTGTAGCAGGATTTTATGTAAAGATTTACGGAATTGTAGGGATTGCTTTCTTTTTCTTTTCAGAGAATAAACTCCGCTTCTTTTTAAGTTTTCTAGGTTGGTTAATCGTATTCTTCTGCTTACCCATGATATTATCTTCCCCCTCATTTGTGATACAATCTTATCAAGACTGGGCGCACTCATTAGTCGAAAAAAATGCCACGAATATTATTATTGATACTGTTGGTATGCAGGATATTTCATTGATGGGAATGGTGAGACGTATTTTCAAAATCGGAAATCTGCCTAACTATTGGTTTACTATACCAGCTGCCTTTTTGTATATTTTACCATTTTTTAGAAAAGATCAATATCCTTACTTGAATTTTAGATTATCCTATTTAGCATTGGCATTAATAGGTGTTGTGATATTTAGTTCATCAGCAGAATCGCCCACTTATGTCATTGCCGTAATTGGTTTAGCTATCTGGTATGTAATTCAAAAAATACCAAGAACCTTTTTCCCAATACTTTTATTGATCATTACTTTTATATTAACAATCCTCTCTCCCACTGATATAGTTCCAAGAAACATAAGAGAGCTGATTGTTCATTACTCGTTGAAAGCTTTACCTTGCTGTATAGTTTGGGTTGTTTTAATTTACGAATTGCTAAGAAAAGATTTTAGCAACACATAAGTCATGAAAAGAAAAATATTAGTTACAGGTGCTGATGGTTTTATCGGATCGCATTTAACTGAAATGCTGGTAAAACAAGGCTATGATGTTCGTGCATTTGCACTTTATAATTCTTTTAATACATGGGGCTGGCTCGATTACTGTGATCCTGCTGTTAAAGGAAAATTCGAGGTATTCATGGGTGATGTAAGAGATCCATATGGTGTAAAAACAGCCATGAAAGATTGTGATACTGTTCTTCATTTAGCTGCACTAATTGCAATTCCCTATAGCTACCATTCACCAGATACTTATGTAGATACCAATATAAAAGGCACTTTAAATATTGTACAAGCTGCAAAAGAATTAGGTGTTCGCAAAGTGGTGCAAACATCAACTAGCGAAGTATATGGTACCGCAAGATTTGTACCCATCACTGAAGAACATCCTTTACAAGGCCAGTCTCCATATTCTGCCAGTAAAATTGGAGCGGACCAAATTGCATTATCATTTTACACTTCCTTCAATACCCCAGTGGCAGTGCTAAGGCCTTTTAATACTTATGGTCCCCGCCAATCTGCGAGGGCAGTAATACCTACCATCATTTCACAAATCGCATCAGGAAAGGAAATCATTAAACTTGGCGCTCTTACGCCAACCCGCGACTTCTCATTTGTAGAAGACACTGCTAATGGATTTATTAAAGCAATGGAATGCGATGCCTTGAATGGAACGGTAACGAATCTGGGAAGCGGCTTTGAAATATCCGTATTGCATACCGCTGAATTAATTGCCGAACTGATGGGAAAGAAAATAGTTTTTGAATTAGACAGTGATCGTTTAAGACCTGAAAAAAGTGAAGTGGAACGACTATTTGCTAGCTATGATAAAGCAAAAAGATTGATGAATTGGGAACCTGCATATGGTGGACTGGAAGGATTTAAAAAAGGTTTACAAAAAACAATCGATTGGTTTACCATTCCAGAAAATCTTGCTCGTTATAAAATCGACACATATAATATTTAGGCTTTATGAATAAACATGCAGTGATATTGGCTGGAGGAAAAGGAAGCAGGCTTCGTCCCTATACGGTTGTATTGCCGAAGCCCCTCATGCCCATTGGAGAATATCCTATTTTAGAAGTGATCATCAGACAATTAGTAAAACAGGGCTTTACACATATTACTTTGGCAGTAAATCATCAGGCTGAATTAATTGCCGCTTTTTTTGGGGATGGCAGCAAGTGGGGGATTTCCATTAATTATTCTCTGGAAGACCAGCCATTGGGTACCATGGGACCACTTAAATTAATCAAAGATCTCCCGGAAAATTTCCTGGTGATGAATGGTGACATACTTACAGATTTAGTATACAAAGATTTTTTTGATGCACATGTCAAAAATGAGGCGCTGTTTAGTATTTCATCTCACTTAAGAGAAGAAATGATCGATTATGGCGTTTTACAAACTAAGGATAATCTGTTAACTGGTTTTAAAGAAAAACCAAGAAATAGTTATGAAGTGAGTATGGGTATCTATATGCTGAATAAAAAAGTGTTGGATTATATTCCAGAAAATATGGCATTTGGGTTTGACCAATTAATGCTTTCTCTTTTGGAAAAAAAGAAAAATGTTTTTGTAAATACTTATGCTGGTCTATGGTTAGATATAGGCAGGCCAGATGATTATATAGAGGCAATTGAATGTTTTGATCAGTTGAAAGATAAAATTCTCTATGTCTAAAATTCTTGTTACAGGTGCAAATGGTTTTGTAGGTAGCTTTCTTTGTAAAGCACTTAAAGAACTGCAGCATGAAGTGATTGAACTCACAAGTAGTGATGGTGATATTATTGACCCCATGACATGGGAAAATATTCCTGCGGCTGAGGTTGTGATACATTTGGCAGCCAAAACATTTGTACCAGCAAGTTGGAAAAATCCCGAATTATTTCTTCAAACAAATACTTTAGGAACTGTTTTAGCATTGGAGTATTGTAGAAAGCATGGAGCAAGAATGGTTTTCATAAGTTCCTATTTATATGGAAACCCAGCAAGTCTTCCAATTAATGAACTTGCCCCTATTTCCATTCCTAATCCCTATGCATTATCAAAAAAAGCTGCAGAAGATTACTGCAGGTTTTATGCAGAGTCTTTTAAAGTAAATATGGTAATTATTCGCCCATTTAATTTATATGGATTCGGACAGTCAAACAATTTTTTAATCCCAGAAATTATTCTTCAGGTATTAAATAGCAATGAAGTTCATATAAAAGATTTAGAGCCAAAGCGGGACTACATATATATTACTGATTTCATTGAAGCAATTATTAAATGCATTGATGCAAACAGATTTGAAATTTATAATATAGGTTCAGGAATCAGCTATTCAGTGGGAGAAATCATACAAATGATTCAGGGTATCAGTGGTACAGATCTTCCAGTGATCAGTAGCGTAGAAAAAAGACCTGCAGAAATCATGGATACGATTGCCGATATTTCAAAAGCCAAAGAATTATTGAACTGGATTCCTAAAACCAGCATGCATGAAGGACTTTCTTTAATAGTTCAGCAATTCCGCCAATCTAAATAAGGCTGAAAACGATCTCCATTTGCTGATTAGCAAATATGTTTTAGCTTTACAAATAACCGATTAATGTTCATGCAGTTATCTGAACCAAGAAAAACGATTGCCATAGTAATACCAGTCTGCAATGAACGGGGGAATCTTCCCCTATTAATGGAAGAGATACAATCTGTTTTCATTGAATTGCCTTATGACTATTCTCTCATTTTTGTTGAAGATAGTAGCTCCGATGGCACTTTAGAATACATTAAAGAATGCGCAGAAAAATCTAGCAATATCTTCTATATCGCACTCACAAAAAGCTTTGGGCACCAAAATGCATTAAAAGCAGGATTAGACAGATCAACTGCAGACGCAACGATCATGATGGATGGCGATTTACAACATCCACCAGCATTAATTCCAAGTTTGATTAAAGAATGGGAAAATGGAAATGATATTGTTTACACTATTAGAAACGATCACAAGGAAATCAGTAAAATGAAGAAACTGACTTCAAATCTATTTTACGAAGTCATTAATAACCTTTCAGAAATTGAGTTGGAACCAGGTACTGCCGATTTTAGGCTTATGAGTAAGAGAGTAGTAACTATATTTTCTTCTTTTACCGAGGCTGATATCTTTATGCGCGGCATGATTAAATGGATGGGATTTCAGCAAATTGGAATAGAATACACTGCGGCAAATAGAGGGTCAGGTATAAGTAAGTATACAGTGAAGAAAATGCTTCGTTTAGCATTACAGGGCATCACTTCTTATAGTACCAAACCCTTATATATAGCAGCTTATCTTGGATTATTCTTTTCCTTATTTTCTCTTTTGTACATTCCCTATATCGTAATAAGTTTACTGCGTGGAAATGTGATATCCGGATGGGCTTCTGTAATTGCTACCATTGCATTCTTTGGTGGGCTACAATTAATGATCCTCGGTATTATAGGTATTTATCTAGGAAAACTTTTCATGCAAAGTAAACAACGTCCACACTATATAGTTAAAGAATCGAACCTACTATGACACCGCAAGTACTGATAAGTTTTGACGTGGAAGAATTTGATATGCCACTCGACTATCAATATAATATTCCAATAGAAAAACAATTAAAATTAGGGAAAGATGGATTAGATGCAGTAATGCCTTTAATTGATAAGCATGCTATTCCTACCACACTATTTACAACTGCAAACTTTGCAAATCATTTCCCAGAAAACATTCGTGATTATGCTGCAAATCACGAAATAGCTTCTCACACATTTTATCATTCGCATTTTAATAACGAACACTTACTGGAATCAAAACAAGTATTGGAAAAAATAAGCGGACAAACAGTAACTGGTCTTCGTATGCCGCGCATGCGTTCAGTTGATATGACTGAAGTAGTGAAAGCTGGTTACAAATATGACTCTTCCATCAACCCTACCTGGATACCTGGAAAATATAATAATCTGCATCTTTCAAGAACCATTTATATGGATCAGGGAATACAAAGAATTCCTGCATCCGTTTCTCCCCATCTTCGCATTCCATTATTCTGGTTGAGTTTTAAAAATTTTCCTTACCACTTTTTTAAACAACTTGTGATCCAAACATTAGAAAAGGATGGATACGTTTGCCTATACTTTCATCCCTGGGAATTTATCGATATCAATCATTTGGGCCTTCCTGCATTCACAAGAAAATTATGTGGACAACCACTTCTAAATAGACTAGATCAATTAATTCTAGATTTAAAATTAAAAGGTTACGAGTTTTCTTCCATG
>Ga0194061_1002364_pt1 | contig 10365 bp, 7 predicted proteins | sample SepL2221m_MetaG_FD_163423 | JGI IMG/M metagenome (GOLD analysis project Ga0194061, IMG submission 163423) | Anoxic zone freshwater microbial communities from boreal shield lake in IISD Experimental Lakes Area, Ontario, Canada - Sep2016-L224-21m | ecosystem: Environmental > Aquatic > Freshwater >...
CGATAGACACCATTGGCAACGAAGTCTACGACCAGTAGCGTTTCAACAACAGCAAGGGCTGACAAAATCAATGACGGCTTCGAAGTTGGATCTACTTCGGCAGTGGGGCGAAACCAGTCATAGTTTTTTGACCATGAATACCTATTTGAGCGTGGAAGAGGTCAGCCAGCTTTCCAGAGCTGCCGCCCCCAAAACCCGACTTTGAAATCTGCAATTTCGCCAGACCATAAGGAGTAATTGTCCCTTGCGTACCCGTAGTCGAAGCGCGACGTTGGCGCGCAAACGGCGGAGCCCCATTGGTTCGAAGTGTGCTCATCAAATATGCGGTTAGAGCCCGCAACCTGGTTCCAATTGGGTGCACAATGCTCAAAAAACAATAGTAGGCATTGGGGGGCAATCTAAGCCATCCGTCAGGAGGCCCGCCATGTGGAAATTGTTTCTAGTGCTGTGTTGCATGCTCACCCTTCCAGGGTGTGAAAAAGCGCCCGTTGCAGCGGGCCCATTCGGCACTGCGCCAGCGCGCCAGAAGGTCACCATCGCACTCGTCAACCAGCCGCAAAGCACGCTGATTCTGGTCGCCATGAAGAAGGGCTACTTTTCGGACGAAGGGCTCGATGTGGAGGTACTGCCGCAGGCCAATGGCAAGCTGGCGCTGCAATCGATGGTCGAAGGCAAGGCAGACTTTGCCACCGTGGCGGAGACACCGATCATGTTCAGCATTCTGCGCGGCGAGCGGATCTTTGTGATCGCCAATATCGAGACCAGCACCAAGAACGATGCCATCCTGGCCCGTGTCGATGCGGGGATTGCGAAGCCTTCCGACTTGAAAGGCAAACGCATCGGCTTCATACCGGGAACAACCCTCGATTTCTTTCTCGATTCGTTTTTGACCGCACAGGGCTTGACGCGTCAGGAAGTCACGCCTGTCCCGCTCAAATCCGAGGAGATGCTGGATGCGCTGCTGGCAAAAAAGGTGGACGCAGTGGCGGCCTGGAACTACCCGCTGACCCAGATCAAACGACGCCTTGGCACGCAGGTTGTGATCTTCTATGACCGGCAAATCTATACCGAACACTTCAACATCACCGCCATGCAGGATTTTGTCCGGCAAAACCCGCAGACCGTCACCGCCCTGCTGCGCGGCCTGGTGCGGGCCGAGGCGTTTGTGGCCAGCCATTCAAATGAGGCGCAAGACATGGTGGCCGAGGCCATCAAAGTTGACAAAGACCTGGTCAAGGAGGTGTGGGATGTGATGAGCTATCAGGTGCGGCTCAACCAGAGCTTGACGATTACGCTAGAGGACGAAACGCGTTGGGCCATGAAAAACAAGCTGACTGAGCAAACTGTGATGCCGAACTACCAAAGCTACCTCTACGTGGATGGCCTCAAGGCGGTGAAGCCCGAGTCCGTCCGGATGCATCGCTAGCTGGACCGCTTGTGCGCATCAAAACCCAACTCAAGCTCAGTGCCGCAGCATCCTTCGCCGCGCTGGCGATAGTGCTGCCGCTACTGTATATGGCATGGCAGGCTTTCGAGCATGCGCAAAGCAACAGCAATTTGGTCGATGCGATCCAACTCAACTTCTTTGAGCGGGGTTCCCTTCGGGATCAGTATTTTCTTTACCGCGAAGACCGTACCCGCCGGCTGTGGGACGAAAACAAGGCGCAGTCCGACACGATGCTGGCTGCAGTCAAGGCCCAACTCCGCAGCGAATCCGATCAGCTTTTGGTGGAACGGGTGCGCGTGGCGATTGATGACACCGTAGCCATTTTTCATCGCATTGTTGACAACACGCAGGCGATGCAGTCGGCCAAGGGCAACCGGGCAGTTTATGAAGAACTCGATAAACGGCTGTACAGCCAACTGCTGCTAAGGGCCACCGAAGTTCGCAATTCCATCCATGCGTTGCAGGATGGGAGTACAAGACAAGTGGAGCGGGCTTATCGGCGCCTGGCCATTTCTGCTGGCGGGCTGGCCCTGGCTCTGGCAGCAGTCATTGTGTTCAATGCAGTGCACATTGGCGGTCTGATCAGCAGGCGTTTGGTGGTCCTGCATCAGGGTACAAAACGGGTTGCTGACGGAGATTTGGTGCACCGGATCGCGAGCCTTGGGAATGACGAGTTTTCAGAACTTGCCCAGTCTGTCAACGGCATGACGGAAAAGTTGCAACAGCTGACCCAGGGACTGGAAGACACAGTGCGTGCCCGAACTGCGGAGTTGCGACAATCGGAGTCGCACCTGCAAGCGATCATTGCGGCGGAACCGGAATGCATCAAGATTGTGGACGCCCAAGGCCTGCTGACCCAGATGAATCCTGCCGGTTTGGCCATGATCGAGGCCGACTCGCTGGAGCAGGTGCGCGGGCGCGATGTCAAAACCCTGTTGGCACCCGAATACCGGGAGGCTTTTGCCGCCATGCACCGGCGCGTGCTGGCGGGCGAATCGTTACAAATGGAGTTCGAGGTGCAAGGCATCAAGGGGGGCCGCCGCTGGCTGGAAACCCACGCCGCGCCGATGTTGGACCACGGTCAGCCGGTGCAGCTCGCCGTCACCCGCGACATCAGCGAGCGCAAAGCAGCACAGGCCAAACTGCTGCTCGCTGCCAGCGTCTTTGGCCATGCCGGCGAAGGCATCATCATCACCGATTCCAAAGGCACCATGGTTGACGTCAATGACGCCTTTACCCGCATCACCGGCTATTTGCGCGAAGACGCGATTGGACAGAACCCGCGCATGCTCAGTTCCGGTCGCCAAGACAAGGCGTTTTATGAAGCCCTGTGGCGCGACCTGACCGACCAAGGCCGCTGGGGCGGTGAAATCTGGAACCGGCGCAAGAACGGCGAGGTGTACGCCGAACTACTCACCGTCAGCGCGGTGCGCGATGGTAAAGGCGAAACGCAGCATTACGTGGCGCTTTTCTCCGACATAACCGTCATCAAGGCACACCAAAGCCGACTAGAACATATTGCCCACTTTGATGCGCTGACCAACCTGCCTAATCGCGTGCTGTTGGCCGACCGCCTGCAACAGGCCATGGCACAGACGCAGCGCCGCGGACAGCAATTGGCCGTGGCCTACCTGGACCTGGACGGTTTCAAGGCCATCAACGACCACTACGGTCATGAAGCCGGAGACCAGGTGCTGATTGCCCTGGCGCTGCGCATGCAGCAGGAGCTGCGTGAAGGTGACACGCTGGCGCGCCTGGGGGGTGACGAGTTTGTGGCGGTGCTGATTGACCTGGAGGATATGGCGGCCAGCGTGCCCATGCTCACCCGCTTACTGAGCGCGGCAGCGCATCCGGTGCGGTGGAATGACCTCAGCCTGAAGGTTTCGGCCAGCATAGGCGTTACCTTTTACCCGCAGGCGCACGACATCGACGCTGATCAATTGCTGCGTCAGGCCGACCAGGCCATGTACCAGGCCAAGATGACCGGCAAGAACAGCTACCGGATCTTCGATGCGGCGCAAGACCGTGAACTGCGCGGGCACCATGAAAGTCTGGAGCGTATTCGCCTGGCACTGCAAAACCATGAGTTTGTGCTGCACTACCAGCCCAAGGTGAACATGCGCAGCGGCCAGGTCATTGGTGCCGAAGCGCTGATCCGCTGGCAGCACCCCGAGAAGGGCTTGCTGGCGCCAGCCCTGTTCTTGCCGGTGATCGAAAACCACCCCCTGGCCGAGGCGATTGGCGAGTGGGTGATTGAAACGGCGCTGACCCAATTGGAGCTTTGGCACGCCGCCGGACTCGACCTGCCGGTGAGCGTCAACATCGGCGCACGCCAATTGCAGCGAACCGATTTTGTAGAACGTTTGCAGGCCATTCTGGCCAACCATCCCAAAATGAACCGTGGCTGCCTGGAGCTCGAAGTGCTGGAGACCAGCGCGCTGGAAGACATTGCACAGGTGTCCCAGGTGATTGAAGCCTGCGCCCAAATGGGGGTAATGTTTGCGCTGGACGACTTTGGCACCGGCTACTCGTCACTCACCTATCTCAAGCGCCTACGCGTCACACTGCTCAAGATCGACCAGAGTTTTGTACGCGACATGCTCGACGACCCCGATGACCTGGCCATTTTGCAGGGCGTGATCGGTCTGGCAGCAGCCTTCAAACGCGATGTGATTGCCGAAGGGGTGGAAACGGTAGCCCACGGCACCGCGCTGCTGCAACTGGGTTGTTGTCTGGCGCAGGGCTACGGCATTGCCCGGCCCATGCCACCAGAGCAGATGCCAGCCTGGGCGGCGACCTGGCAGCCTTATGCGGCGTGGTGTGAGCTGCCGTGGTTGGGTGGCGAAGTGCAAGACCCAGAGGGGTAGACGCGACATTGCGCCCGACACAAAATCGGCTGATAGGCACTTCGGAAGTATGAAATTAGATTACCCGGAAGCTGGCATTGGTGGTGGTCTGTAACCGCTACGTACTTGACTTACGACGGTATGCCGTGGACGGCAGCAATGCGTCTACTGGAGTCGGTGAAAAGTGAGGGCCACCCTTCAGTTTTTGCAATCACCGAACTGACATACTCAGCGTGCGAGGTGTAATGGTATGCACCGCCTTATTGGGGTCAGCGTGTTAGTCCTAAAAATACATCGGGTTGAATCGCACCCTGCTATCACTCCAGCGCACCACGAATGCCGACCGCGCGGCCGACTGGGTCCAGCAGCACACCGGGGTTCATGATGCCTTGCGGGTCGACGACCTGCTTGGCCGCACCCAGCATCTGGCGAAACAGCGCCGGCATTTCACGCTCGTAGCCGCTTCGGTGGTCGCGCCCCACCGCGTGGTGGTGGGTGATGGTGCCTCCATGGGCAATCACCGCCGCGTTGGCTGCCTGCTTGATGTCGCGCCAGGCCGCCAGCGCACTGGCCACACTGCCGTCGGCGTCACCGCGGGCAGCAAAGGTGAAGTAGGGAGCCGGGCCATCAGGGTACACATGCGTGAGGCGGCACGACAGCAGCGCTTCCTGCCCGGTGGCGCGTGCTATTGCCGACCCCACATCGGCCTTCACGTTGTTGTAGAAGGCTTCAAACCGTTCCCAGGTGATGGCGGTCTCAAAGGTGTCCATGATCAGACCCAACCCGACCGCCGGGTCGCGCCAGTAGGGCATGCGCAGAAAGGCATCGCGCCAGGCGCCGGCCGCGCCGCTGCGGTGGCCGTCACCGCCTTGCGCAGCCAGCGAGCGTGACACGGCGTCTGCGTCATAGGCACCACCGTGATCGCGCACCAGCTCCAGCGCGCGCTCCATCCACGCTTGTAGCGGGTGGTCGGCGGATTCAAAGCCCAGAACAAGAATCGCAAAACGGCCATCGCCCACGCCCGAAAAAACGGTTTCCAGCGGATCCAGCAGGCGGCAGTTGGCCGGGTTCAAGCCGGATTGGGCGAGGGCTCGCACGCAGTGCGCAGCGGCGAAGTAGTCGGTAAAGCGAATCGAGGCCGAAGCCCGAAAGCGCGGCGGCTCTTGCAGACGCACCCAGGCCTCGGTGAGTACACCCAGGGTGCCTTCGGAGCCCAGCACCCAGCGGTCGGGTGCCGGGCCTGCGCCCGAGCCGGGCAGCCGCCGCGTCTGCATGATGCCGGTGGGTGTCACCAAGCGTGTGGATTCGACAAAATCGTCGATATGGGTATGTTGTGTGGCGTAGTGGCCACCGGCTCGGGTGACGATCCAGCCGCCCAACGTGGAAAACTCAAAGCTCTGGGGAAAGTGGCGCAGCGTCAATCCGTGGGGTTTGAGCTGGGCTTGCAACTCTGGCCCCAACGCTCCGGCCTGAATGCGCGCCGCGCGGCTCACCGTGTCCACTTCCAGTACCCGGTTCAGGCGCTCCAGGTCCAGCGACACCACACCGGCATAGCTGTCGCCGACTGCGGCCTCCACGCCGCCGCACACGCTGCTGCCACCGCCGTAGGGGATGACTGCCACGTTGTGGGTCTGTGCCCAATCCAGAATGTCGATGACTGCTTGTTCGTCACCGGGAAAGGCAACCCAGTCGGGTGGCGTGGGCGCGCTGCGCAGCCACATGCGCGCCAGATCGGCGTAGCTTTTGCCTGCGCAATGGTTGAGGCGATCCAGTGACATGGCAGAAAAACATGCCGCCAGCGCAGGTGGTGCGGCCACGCGTGGAGCGGGCAGGGCGAACTCATGGGTTTGCGGCACGGGTTGCTCGGAGTAGGGAACGTCGAGCTGTTCGACCATGGTTCTGACCATGTCCTGTTCGCGCGCGTCCAGCGTCGCATCGGCCTGGCCCCAGCCCCAAAAACGACGCGGGGCTCGACGAGAGAGCGTGGTGGATGCGGTCATGGGCATATCCTGAGCCTGATTGGGGAAAATCGCTATTTTGCACGGACCCGTCAGCCTGTACCATGCAGATTCAGTTGCTACCAAGCCTAAAAAAATGCAGCAGGCCGTCATGGAGGAATCCCAGCCCCGCATTGCCATCGATCACATGCCCGATGGCGTGCGAGTGCGGCTGTTGGGGCGCTGGAATGCCGGCAACCTGGCCGCACGCGCCAACTGGCAGGATTTGCAAACTAATTTGGGTGCGCTGCCGCAGGACTGGCGGACCTGCCAGTGGGATTTGCGCGAGTTGCTGCGCATGGACCACGTCGGGGCGCAATTGCTCTGGAATACATGGTATCAGCAGTGGCCCGACACAGTAAACGCTTTGCCGGGGCAGCATGCCTTGCTCGAACGCGTAGCGCAGTTTTCTTCTGTATTGCCACCGCGACGGCGCCAAACGGCAATGGACCTTTATCTGCTCATGGGTGCTTGGGTCATGCGTCGCGAAGAGCATGTCGTGGGAGCCCTGCGTCTGGTCGGACAACTGCTGCTTGATTTTTTGCAGCTCCTGCGCGCCCCGCGCAGAGGCCCCTGGCGCGACATCTCCGGCAACCTTTACCGCATTGGCGCCACGGCTTTGCCCATCACGGCTCTGGTGGGGTTCTTGATTGGCGTGGTGCTGGCCTATCTGATGGCGCAGCAGCTGCGTCAGTTCGGGGCAGACGCTTTTATCGTCAATATTCTGGGCATTTCGCTGATCCGTGAGCTCGGTCCCGTGCTGGCCGCCATTCTGATTGCCGGGCGCTCGGGCTCGGCCATCACGGCGCAGATTGGTGTGATGCGGGTCACTGAAGAGCTCGACGCCATGAAGGTCATGGGTATTCCGCAGGGCTATCGTCTGGTGCTGCCACGTGCCATTTCCATGGCCGTGGCCATGCCGTTGCTGGCGGTGTGGACCACGCTGGCCGCGCTCCTGGGCGGCATCCTGGCGGCCGACATGGTGATGGGCCTCACGCCTGGTTATTTTGTAACCGCTCTGGCCAAAGTGGTGCAGGTCTCCAACCTGTGGCTGGCCATGGGCAAATCGGTGGTGTTTGGCTTGCTGATTGCGCTGATTGGCTGCCACTACGGCATGCGCATCAAACCCAACACCCAAAGCCTGGGTGAGGGCACTACCGCCTCGGTGGTCACCAGCATCACCATGGTCCTTCTGTGTGATGCCCTTTTTGCCGTGGTGTTCAAGGACGTGGGCATATGACCGGCGTGCGTGCTGCAACCCACCCGTCGGTGCCCACGCCGGTCGTGGATATTCGCGGCCTGTACACCGTGTTTCGCACCGACGGGGTGGATGCGCTGATTCATAAAGATCTGAATCTTTCCGTTGAACGCGGCGAACTGCTGTCTATCGTGGGTGGCTCGGGCAGCGGGAAGACCACCTTGCTGCGCCTGATGTTGGGGCTCGAAGGCCCCATGCGTGGCAGCGTCAACGTGCTGGGGTCCCCTGCGGTGGAGCTGAGCGGCTCAGGAGCGGCTAGCCGCGTGGGTATGCTGTTCCAGCACGGTGCGTTGTACTCGGCCTTCACGGTGCTGGAGAACATTGCCTTTCCGCTGCGCGAGCTCAAATCGCTGCCAGACGACCTGGTGCGCGATGCCGTCATGGTCAAGCTTCAAATGGTGGGACTGGACCCGGCGCATGCACACAAAATGCCGGCTGATTTGTCGGGTGGAATGGTCAAGCGCGTGGCACTAGCGCGTGCCCTCATCATGGACCCGCCTTTGCTGTTGCTGGACGAACCCACCGCCGGGTTGGACCCCGACCGTTCCGACGCGTTTTGCGGGCTGTTGCGCTCACTGCACCAGGAATTGGGGTTGACCGTGGTGATGGTGACCCATGATCTGGACACCATTTACGAGATCAGTACCCGTGTGGCGGTGGTGGCCGACAAGCACGTCATTGTGGACGCGGCGCCCAAAGAAGTCATTCAGTTTGACCACCCCTTTGTGCGGGAGTTTTTTCTGGGTGGGCGAGGGCTGCGCGCGCAAGAGCTGTTGCGCTTGCACCCGCATACGGGGTAGAAGGGAGATGTATGGAAAATAAATCACATGCTGTTGCCGCCGGAGCCTTTGTGCTGGTGGTCGCTGCTTTGCTGGTGGCCATGGCCGCCTGGTTAACGCGCGACACCGGCGAGCACCGACCGTTTGAAATCTCCAGCCGCGAGGGCGTAACCGGCTTGCAGGTGCAGGCATCGGTGCGCTACAAGGGCGTGACGGTGGGGCGCGTGCAGTCCATCGTTTTGGACCCACAGACCGTGGGCAACGTGTTGATTCGCATTGTTGTGGACGGTACGGCACCCATTTCCCAAACGACCTTTGCCACGCTGGGCTTTCAGGGTGTGACCGGGCTGGCCTTTATTCAACTTGACGATGCCGGGCCATCGTCGGCCGTGCTGGCAAGCAATGATGACCAACCGGGACGCATCCCCATGCGAGCCAGCCTGATTTCGCGCTTGTCGGACCAGGGGGCCGGGTTGCTGACCCAGCTTGACGAAGTCACCCAACGCGTCAGTCTGCTACTGGCCGCGCCGAACCAGAAGAAGCTGATGGATGCGGTGGGCAACCTGGGACAAGCTGCCGCCAACATCAGTCAATTCGCCCAGCACGCCAATCAGGCCAACCTGCCTGCGCTGGTGCAAGAGGCAGGCGCCACCCTCAAGAGCCTGCACAGCACGTCGGACCGGCTGGGCCAGAGTGCCGATTCGGTCGGCGAATCGTCTGACTCGTTCAAGCGCATGTCGGACCGCATGAGCGAGCCTGGCGGCACGCTAGACCAGATCGAGCAGGGCAGCAACACGCTGATGGCTACTGGGCAAACGCTCAACACCACACTGGCACCCCGTCTGAGCCGCACAATAGATGACGCAGCGCGCACCGTGCGCCACATTGGCCGTGCGGCGGAGTCAGTCAACGACAACCCGCAGGCATTGCTGCTGGGTAATGGAGTGTCCGTGCCCGGACCGGGCGAGCCCGGCTTTGTGGCACCTGGCCAACGATGAGATCGATCACCATGCTCACCACTTTTGTGACCTATCGCCTGCCCCAACGCACTGCGTGCAAAATGAGGATCGCTATGAAATCAATAGCTGTTAGCGCACATTCCACGGGGGCTAGAGCCCTGTTTTGCTTGATGGCTTTGGGCCTGACGGCCTGTGCGCAGCTGCAACCCCAGCCGCGTGCCGCGGTGTTTGACTTTGGTCCGGGCGCTACAGCCGCCGTTAGCAGTGACCGCATGGCTCCCTTGCCCGCGCTGGTACTTGCCGACGTGGAGTCGTCCGTTGCGCTGGATACCACTGCCGTACTGTACCGACTGGGCTACAGCGATGCCCAGCAGTTGCGGCCCTACGCGCTGGCGCGCTGGAGCATGGCGCCCGCTCAGTTGGTGCGCCAGCGTCTGCGTGAGCAGTTGGGCGTGCGACGCGCCGTGCTGCAAGCCGCGCAGGGTGTAGGCGCTGCCAAGCCGGCCATGACCCTGCACCTGGAACTGGACGAATTCAGCCACTGGTTTGATGCTGTCGAGCACAGTAGCGGTCTGGTACGCATGCGCGCCACGCTGGCCCAGTCCGACGGTGGCGTTGAGCGCCTGGTGGCGCAGCGCAGCTTTGTGGTGCAACGCCCCGCCACGAGCCAGGATGCCGCCGGGGGCGTGCGGGCCTTGACCGTGGCGACCGATGCGCTGATTCAGGAGATTGAGCAATGGCTGGGGCAGGTACAGGCGGTTCAATGACTCCAGTTGCCCGGATGGGGCGTAGTCACCGATTGTTTTACGGTGGCTTGGCAGTTGTCATGTGCATGGTCATTGCTGCGTCGCTGCTATCTCTGGAGTATTTGCGCCGCGAGGCTGAGTTGCGCGCAGTCAGTACAACCCAGAACCTGTCGCGTTCGGTCGAACAAACCATTGAAAGTGTCGTCGACACGGTCGAATCCGCCCTGCTGGCATCCACGGATGAAATTGCCCGGCAGCTTCGCAGCGGCGTGCCGGACCCGAGTGCAGTAACCGGATTCATGGTGCGCCTGCAGGCGCGCAATCCGCGGCTGA
>Ga0194061_1002366_pt1 | contig 10361 bp, 8 predicted proteins | sample SepL2221m_MetaG_FD_163423 | JGI IMG/M metagenome (GOLD analysis project Ga0194061, IMG submission 163423) | Anoxic zone freshwater microbial communities from boreal shield lake in IISD Experimental Lakes Area, Ontario, Canada - Sep2016-L224-21m | ecosystem: Environmental > Aquatic > Freshwater >...
CGCGTACTCCCGGCAGGGCGGTCCCCTGCCCTGCCGGGAGTACGCGCACTTTGTAATCCAGCAGTTTTACTTCTTTCAACTTTGGATAGAACTTCTCCAAAGCCTTGCGGATTGCGTTATCAAGGGCGTTGACCGGGCCGTTTCCTTCGGCAGCGGTATGCTCGACCTTCCCGCCAACTTTGACCATTATGGTCGCTTCAGCAACCGGCCGCTGATCTTCTCCCCGTTTTTCGTCTATGACCCTGAATCCAAGTACGGTAAAAAATTTCTTGTGTGAGCCCAGCGCCTTTTTCATCAGTAGCTCAAATGACGCCTCGGCGCCTTCAAACTGATATCCCCGATTCTCCATTTCCTTGATGTTGTCAAGTATTTCAAGAGTTACCGGGTCTTTGCTGTCCAAGTTGATATTGAATTCTTCAGCCTTGGCCAGAATGTTGGAGCGGCCGGAAAGATCAGAAATCAGTACGCGGGTACAGTTGCCGACCAATTCGGGACGCATATGTTCGTAGGTCTCGGGATGACGCTGAATAGCGCTGACGTGCACTCCACCCTTGTGGGCGAAGGCTGAATTGCCAACGTATGCCTGGTGCTTGTTGGGGGAGAGGTTGGCCAGTTCGTAGACGTAGCGCGATATTTCACGCAGGTGTCGCATCTGCTCGTCGCTGATGCACTGTTTCTTCATCTTGGCTTTCAGTGCCGGGATTATGGAGCAGAGGTTGGCATTGCCACAGCGCTCGCCGAAACCGTTGATGGTCCCCTGCACCTGAACGATGCCCAGGTCAACGGCGTGGAGGGTGTTGGCAACGGCACATTCGCCGTCATTGTGGGTGTGAATGCCGAGCGGTGTCTTGATCTGTTTTTTAACTGCCTTGATAATTTCGGCAACTTCAAACGGCATGGTGCCACCGTTGGTGTCACACAGGATGATGCAATCTGACTTGGCTTGTTCAGCAGCCTTAAGGGTTTTGATGGCGTAGTCAGGATTGGCCTTATAGCCGTCAAAGAAGTGTTCAGCATCGTAAAACACTTCAGGAGCGTGTTTTTTGAGGTACTCCAGAGAATCAAAAATTAATTCCAGATTCTCTTCCAGCGAGATGCGCAACGCCTCGCGAACATGAAAATCCCAGGTTTTGCCGAAGATGGTTATGGCATCAGGTTCGGCCTTTATCAGAGTAATAATATTGCTGTCTTTGTCGGGCGTGATTTTTGCGCGACGTGTGGAACCAAATGCAGCGATCCTGGCCTGATGAAGTTTTTCTTTTTTGATGTCCTTGAAGAAAGCCACATCCTTGGGATTACTTCCCGGCCACCCTCCTTCGATATAGTGGATACCGAGCTCGTCTAGTTTGTGAGCGATACGGATTTTGTCCTCGACCAGAAAAGAGATGTCTTCAGCCTGGGTGCCATCACGCAGGGTCGTGTCATACAACTTGATCAGACTCATTCAGTACCTCCATAGAGTATGAAAACCGATTGGTAAAAACCGATTTTAGAATTGTGTTCCTTTTTATCCGTTTTTTATTTTTATTTCAACATAAACGGCAAACACTCTACAGTTTAGCTGGGGTAAACCACGCCACACCTGATTTCTTTACACCGGACGGGCTCTCATGTATCATCCGCAGCTATGAAGCGCATCCTCAACCTCTACATAATTCGCGAAATATCATCCCTTTTTCTATTGAGCATCACAATATTCACCCTGATTCTACTGATGGGGCGCATGCTGAAACTGATCGAACTGATTGTTTCCCGTGGAGTGCCGCTGACGGACGTATGCAGGATGATTATCTACCTGATGCCTTCATTTCTGGTTTTCACCATCCCGATGGCTTTTCTGCTGGCTGTCCTCCTGGCGTTCGGTCGACTCTCCGCTGATAATGAAATCATCGTTCTCAAGGCAAGCGGTATCAGTCTGATACAGATTGTACCGCCGGTTGCCGCGTGCGGGATGTTCGCCGCCGGATTGTCACTGGCAGCCAGCCTGTTCGGTGTACCGTGGGGAAACAGCGCTTTCAAAGATCTCAGTTTCAAAGTAATGAAACAGTACGCAGGCGCTACTATCCGCGAAAAAGTATTCTGGGACGATATCCCGGGAATCGTCATGTACACCGAGCAGTATGACGAGCGCAAACAGGCACTACAGGGGGTCATCATCCACGATGGCCGCAACAAGGAACGCCTGCTGACCATTTTTGCCCGCAGGGGGGCTGTCTCCAGTGGTGCTGACCGGGAAGGACTCCGCTTGACCCTGAACAACGGAATCATCCATTCGCCGGGGAAAAAAGATGAATACCGTCTTGTCCACTTTGAAGAGTACGTCATGTCCGTTACGCCTGACTCACCTTCAACCGGATCGGGGCGAAATGAGCAGGATATGGGCATCACAGAACTGCTCACCCAGAGCCGAATAACGGCTAACGACCTCTCTCAGCAGCTTAAAATAAGAACCGAATTGCACAGTCGCTTCTCTTTCCCCTTCGCTTCAGTTGTGTTCGCCTTTGTCGCCGTACCACTCGGTATCCAGAATCGTCGTTCGGGAAAGTCTTCCGGGTTTACCCTCAGCCTCGGCATCATATTTTCCTATTATCTGCTGCTTTCGTTTGTTAGAACTCTTGCTGAACGAGGCTCTCTCTCTCCACTCATCGCCTTGTGGCTGCCAAATGTACTTTTTCTTGTTCTTGGCATCATCTTACTTAAAATGGCATCCCAGGAGCGCAACCTGACATTACCTGGTCTCAATTCCATCGTTGACCGGTTCAGGAAAAGCAGATAATGACCACTCTCGACCGTTATATAGCCGTCGCATGGCTTCGGATGCTGACGCTTTGCATGGGCGGTTTCGTCTCACTGTATCTGGCCATCGACCTTGTTGAAAAAATTCCGAGATTTCTTCGTGCCGGCGGTTTAAGTGGTGACATAGCACTGTATTTCCTTTTCAAACTCCCGGAAATGTTCAGTCGTACCGCTTCTTTCTCGGTGTTGATGGCAACGCTACTGACCATCGGTACACTCTCCCGTGATAGCGAGATCGTCGCCATGCGCAGCTGCGGCATCAGCCTGCTGCGTATTTTCCGTCCAATGGCAGCACTCGGCCTTCTGGTAAGTTTTCTGCTGCTGTTCAACGCGGAGTTTCTGTTGCCCTACAGCTATGAACAAACAGAGTACATAGAACGCATCAGCATAAAAAAGGGGACAGGGCGCGCGTACTTCAAACGCAACAATATCTGGTTCCGTTCATCGTCGATGATCCTTCAGGCACAGCTGTTTGAACCCCAGACCAGCACTTTGAAAGGAATCATAATCTGGACACTAGGAGACACAATGACGCCGGTCGGACGCATCGATGCCGACACTGCTCTTTTCAATAAAGGGCGCTGGACGCTGCAGAAAGCGGTGATCAAAGACTTTAGCGGCGGTCGCGGCTATACGGAGAAGAGCGTTTCTGAACTGGATGTCCCTCTGACCCTCATGATTGATGATCTGCGGGTGCTGGATAACGATGCTGACAACATGAGTTTCAAAAAGCTGAAACAGTACGCGGACAACCTCAAAAGCGGCGGATATCCGGCCTACCGCTATCTGACTATGATGCACTCCAAACTGGCGGCGCCGTTTTCAACGCTCGTCATGGTAATACTTGTAATCCCTTTTGCTGCAAGAAACAATCGTTCCGGCGGCGTGGCTATGGGCGTCGGAGCCAGTGTCGCAATAGGCTTTATTTATTTCGTCAGTAACGCAATCATTATCTCCTACGGAAGAAGCGGCGTTCTGACGCCCGTCGTAGCTGCCTGGGGAGCAAACATCCTTTTCATGTCCGTCGGTATCGCTATCTCACTGAAAAAAGGCGATTGATCAGCCTGTAACCGAGAGGATTCACTCGATTCATCACGTTGGCGGAGAAATTATCATGAAACATGCCGTATCACTGATTTGTCTTCTACTTGTCTGCTATTTCACTGTTCCCGACACTTTAAGCGCCGAACAACCATTACGGACGACATCGCCACCCGCCGCTCCGCCACCCGGCCCATCGATCCTCAGTATCATTCCCGCCCAGGCCGAACCGGGTGCAAAAGTAGTTTTGTTTGGCGCCGCTTTCGGCGACTCAGCCACTGTTTTCCTGGGAAGTGTGGAAGTTCAGTCAAGTCTGGCTGACGGCAAGCGCGCCGAATTCAGGATTCCACTACAACTGGAGCCGGGTATCTACGCTCTCTACATCAGAAGGTCCGACGGCGCCATCGGCAGGCCGTACAATTTCACCGTCATGCCACTGCGACCGGTTCTCTCTGCATTAAGTCCCGACCGGGTAAGTTCCTGTGCCCAGGGTCGCGAGCGGGACGTGATCGCACAGGGACAGAATTTTACGAACACTTCCCGGCTTTTTTTCGATGGCGCTGCAATCCGCAGTGAATTTGTTTCTTCGGAGGCAATCACCTTCAACGTTCCGCAGGTGTCAGGCGGACTTCGCCAGATACAGATCAGAAACGGACCCGATAACAGTTCCGTTCCCGTAGCATTAGCCCTGGAGACCAAACCTGAAGTTCGGCAGGTGATCAGAGGGAACGAATCGGTCAATTACTATGAACTCGTTATCCAGGGAAACAACTTTGATGTTCATTCATCACTCATGGTAGACGGGCTGCAGATAGGTGGCAAATGGCAGAATCCGGCCGAACGTGAAAAGCTTATATACCTCGATTGCACAAAACTGATCTATCAGCGCCACCCCTATTCACCGGTGAACAAGGATTTCCGTCTCCAAGTTATCAACCCTGGAGGAGAGGGAAGTCAGGTGGTGACCGTGACAGCACCGTAGTCTGAGCTTTTATGATCGTAAGATTGGCTCCTGTTTTGCATCAGAATTCGTCTATCCGGCATTAAGGAACAATATCTCATAATTTAACATGGGGGAGTTTCAATGAAAGTCATCACCATCCTGCTGGTATGCTTCGTATGTGCCATAAACGCCTACACCGCAGACCCTCCGAAAATTCTTACGTTTAAAAACGGAGTCAAATTTGACCACGATGGTCATAAAGGTGAATGTGTTTCCTGTCATGAAGGGGAGAAAGGAGCACAGAAAATCCAGGATTTCGGCAAGGAATGGGCTCACAGGGTCTGCATAGGATGTCATGCATCAATGGGAGCAGGTCCGTCAGAATGCAAGAACTGCCATCTCAAATAACGTTCGCATGAAATTGACACGTTACATTATTGCCGCACTGCTCATCGCATTTCCACTCACCTCACGTGCAGCGAATTTCTACAAATATATCGACCGTGACGGACTGGTGTTCTGGCTCGAAAACCCGGATCCATCTCCCCGCCCCCCCCCGCAGTTTTACAAGTATGTTGACAAGAACGGCTTCACGTTCTGGGTTGACGATGTGAGTAAAATGCCGGCTGAATACAGAACGGGGAGATATGCCATCCCTGAAGACAAGGGACACGGAAGTGTACAGTATTCGATTCCCATTACCATCAGAGACAACAGAGTCATCGTCCCGGTAACCATTAAAAACAATGGACGCAGCGTCAAGGCGAACATGATTCTTGATACCTCGACGCCTGTAACAACTCTTTACTCGGCTCTTGCATCAGAACTCACCCCGAAGATTCAGCAGCGTCACAAGAAGAAGCAGAAGAAAACCAAAAAAATGAAGACCATTGTCAAGCGCGGCGAAAGCCCGTTGACGCATGTGGACTTCATCGAGATGGACAACAAAATGATCGCCGCTTCTGATGTGGTTGTGGTTCCCCATACCAATTTTGATGGCGATGGTGTGCTGGGCAATTCATTCTTGAGATTTTTGAACTATACTGTGGACTACGATAACCAACTTCTCAAGTGGCACTAAAAACCGTTGCCGATTCAGAGCCACAGATTGACGCACAAACGCCCCGCTTCGAGAAGAAGCGGGGCGTTTGTGTAATCAGCATGTCATTCTACTAAAACGCGTAGCTCGTCTTGAACCAGAAGTTATTACCCTCCGGTCTGTTGCTGCTGTCGACATCCATAATATATTTGAGGGTGAAACTCATATTTTTGTAGTCATACTTAAGCTGCGGTCCAATAGCAACGGCACTCCCCTTTGAATTGCTGATCGTAGCACCATGCTGCTTATCGTTGGTTACCTGCTGATACAGATACCCGCCGGCTCCAACAGTAAGAGCGTCGAATTTCTTACCGACTGAAAAATCCATGTGAAATTCGTTGCCGGAGGTATAGTCAGTTGCAGTATTGATCGTGTTGATGTCGTACATCAGCTTAAGTGAAAGGTCGATACCATTATCCGACAGGTAGGTTACTCCGACAACCGGCTCGAAAGTCCAGTAATTCCGGCCGACATTGGCCATGCGGGTTGAGTTGTAGGCGCCGGTAGGAATGAAAACGTCAACTCCCGCAGCGACATGCAGGTTTTTCGAATGCCAGGCGAGAATTATCGGATCAATGATTATGTCTCCAAACCCGAGCTTATCGTTATTCCCGGCAGGCGTTGTCACGTCAACGTTGATTATCGGAACAAAGGCATGCATCGCCCAGCTGGCACCAAGCAAGGTCTTGTTGGTGACGTGAATCATGCGCATGACATTCCCGGTGACATTCAGTTTGAATCCGGGAACCGAGCTGTCACCGCTTTTGTCATTGAGACGGTCAGCAGAATAGTAGGTAAAATAATTAACCAGATAGGTTCCCGGTGGCGGCACGGCCCCGGCCATGAAGTCCTCCGCACCATTGGGATAGGCACCGCCACCCCCTTCGGTCGCCAGGCCGGGCTGAACATAACAAATCTGTAGCAGACAGAACACTATAAAGCCGAAAAACAACTTACACACCACACCGATTTTACTCATTAGCCACCTCCATAACAAATTATGATACAGAAACCCGTCCCAAATATTCAAACTTGCACACGCTGCTTTGCTGAATTCATCACGCGGCACTTTTTAGTGCTATTGCAACAAGAAACCATTCATCGTCACAGGTAAACCTGACAGCGCAGCGTTCCAGTGAATTACCCAGGTTTATTTCGTACTTTTTTCCAAACACAACCGAGGGGGTGGAAAGATAGGTACCGTGCCCCCTCCTGGTAAGCAGTTGTTTGAATGAACCAGCTATCATGTTGGCGATTTCACCGATGGCATCATTAACGTCTCCATCATTTTCATTAACATCTATACCGAGCATACGACCTGTCACCTGAACTGCAAAAGTACTTGGCATGTGGAGCGTGACCACCCCGTTGTAAACGCCCGCCAATCCAACCAGAGAACTGATGCTGTTTTCAAGATGAACAACCTGTTCTATCGGGACGCATACATGCTGCATACCGGTGAGGCCAACCATAGTGCTGAATATTTCCGTGACATCACCGGCTAACTGTCGAACAAGCGATTCATCCCCGACCACGGCACACCCGGTAATCATACCTGAAATTGCCATCTTTCGCCCCCACCACAGGCCATCGTATCTTGAAACCCGTATCTGCAGCTGTTAGAGAACATCAGTGCTGAATACTAAACCATATCATCACCGCTTCATGGCCTCATCCATCACCTTGTACGCACAAAACTCACCGCACATGGTGCATGCCCCGTGATCCGATACCGGCGAATTCGAGCGAAGCTCCCGTGCTCTCTCCGGATCCAGTGCCAGCGCAAACTGCCCTTCCCAGTCAAGTTTCTTGCGGCAGCGCGCCATGGCCCGATCTTTATCCAGTGCACCTTTGACGCCTTTTGCGATGTCTCCGGCGTGGGCTGCAATACGTGAGGCTATCACACCGTCGCGCACATCCTGCACATCGGGAAGTCGCAGGTGTTCCGAAGGGGTGACGTAGCACAGGAAATCTGCACCGGCAGCAGCAGCAATAGCTCCACCGATGGCACTGGTTATATGGTCATAGCCGGGAGCGATATCGGTCACCAGCGGCCCAAGAACATAGAACGGTGCTCCATGACAAAGCCGTTTCTGCAGCTGAATATTTGTCTGAATCTGGTTGATCGGAACATGCCCAGGCCCTTCAATCATTACTTGAACACCGGCATCTTGAGCCCTCTGGGTTAGTTCGCCCAGCAGAATCAGTTCGTGTATCTGGGCACGGTCGGTCGCATCGGCCAAGCATCCTGGCCTGAAACCATCACCCAGCGAGAGGGTCATGTCATATTCTTTGGTGATTTCCAGAAGCTTGTCAAAATGTTCGTAGAGTGGATTCTCTTTATTGTTATAGTTCATCCATTCGATGGTAAAGGCACCGCCACGAGACACCACGTCCATCAGACGCCCTTCGTTTTTCATCCGCTCGACGGTACTGCGCGTCACGCCGCAGTGTACCGTGATGAAGTCAACACCATCTTCGGCATGCTTGACTATTCCGGCAAAAATATCGTCAACTGTCATATCAACGATTGCCTTGTTCTTATGGCGGACAGCATCCAGCGCAGCCTGATAAAGCGGAACACTGCCGATGCATGCTGTGGTTTCTGCTATGATGGCTTTTCTGATTTCGTCAACCGGACCTCCGGTGGATAGATCCATAAGGGCGTCAGCGCCGTATTTCACGGCAGCTCTGGCTTTCTCAAGCTCTTTCTCCATATCGGTATCATCCGATGATGAACCAATATTGGCATTGACCTTGGTGCGCAAACCGGCCCCGACCGGCAGTGGAACACCGTTGGCGTGTTTGACATTGTGACAGATCACGATGGTGCCGGCAGCTATGCCGTCACGGACAAACTCTGGACTGACACCTTCTGCTGTAGCCGCCTGTTGCATTTTTTCTGTGATCAGCCCTCTGCGGGCGTATTCAAGTTGCGTCATCTGCAATCCTCATGGATGTGGTGTGATGTATGACTGCACAGTTCCCGTGCCGCCAGATAATGATTGACCGGACCATGCCCTTTGCCCAGCGGGCGGGCAAGACGGATGGCTTCGGATATGAATGTTTTTGCCTTTTCTACTGCAGTCGGAAGTGGCTCACCCTGAGCGAGAAACGTTGCAATTGCAGAGGCATAGCTGCAACCGGTACCGTGAGTATTGCTGCTGAAATATCTTTCAGATTTGTAAAAATGAACCTTTCTGCCATCAAACAACACATCCGTAGAATACTGGCCATTCAAATGTCCACCCTTCACCAGGACATTGGCCGCTCCAAGAGCGTGAAGATCTCGGGCCGCCTGCTCCATCTCCTGCTCGTTAGCGATTGTTCTGCCCAGAATACGTTCTGTTTCAGGGATATTAGGCGTCAGCAGATACGCCAGCGGCACTAACCGGTCGCAAAATACGGCAACGGCATCGCGTTCAAGCAGCGAAGCGCCACCTTTTGCCACCATGACCGGATCTACCACCATTGGTATCATGACGGCATTCTCAAGCAATCGATCGGCAAGAGCCGCAATGATAGCCGGGGTATGCAACATCCCTGTCTTGATGACATCAACCGGTATATCCGTCAATACCGCTTCAAGCTGATCAATCACAAACGACGGTGGCAGGCCGTGTATGCCGGAGACGCCACGGGTGTTCTGGGCTGTCAGTGCAGTCACGACACTGGATGCATAACTGCCCAGCAGAGTGATCGTCTTGATGTCACCCTGAATTCCTGCACCCCCTCCGGAATCACTCCCGGCAACAGTCACTACACCGCCGCGAGGAAAGGGGCGGCTGCGGTTAAACAGCAGGGACAGCTCCGCTGCGGAGATATCCGGACGCGGACTTGCCAGCACTGATGATATGACCGCTACGGCATCAGCCCCGGCATCGATCACCCGACAGGCATTAGCGGTGGTAATGCCTCCAATGGCCACAACCGGCAGGCGGATCTGCTTGCGTACCGCTGCCAGTCCAGCTGCGCCCGGCATCTGTGTAACAACTTTGCTGCCGGTTGGGTACATGGCACCAAAACCAATATAATCGGCACCCTCGTCCTCGGCACGCATTGCCTCTTCCAGAGAGTGGGTCGACCGGCCGACTATTTTTCCGGACCCCAGATACGACCTGGCTTCAGCAACGGTGCCATCTTCCTGACCCAGATGGACGCCGTCGGCATCAAGCTCCCTGGCAAGGTGTACGTCATCATTAATAATGAACGGTACCTTGTACCCTGCACACAGACGCTTCACGTGCTCCCCTTCGGCACGTCGCTCGTCCCACTCTCTCTCTTTTGCACGATACTGCACGGCTCTGACTCCGCCGCATAACGCCGCTCGCACCCGCTCCACAAGATTGTCCCCCTGATCGGTAATCAGGTAAACGCCCGATATAGCAGTAGTCTGGGCGGTCTTATTGACAACGAGCCGGAACGACCTGGTGGTGTTCATGAAAGGGAAGCCTCCAAAACCCGGTACAACAGAAATGAAGC
>Ga0194061_1002368_pt1 | contig 10356 bp, 5 predicted proteins | sample SepL2221m_MetaG_FD_163423 | JGI IMG/M metagenome (GOLD analysis project Ga0194061, IMG submission 163423) | Anoxic zone freshwater microbial communities from boreal shield lake in IISD Experimental Lakes Area, Ontario, Canada - Sep2016-L224-21m | ecosystem: Environmental > Aquatic > Freshwater >...
TTCCGGCCCCATGATGCCCATTTCGGCGATCTGACGCTGCAGCAAGAAAACCAGCTCACCGTTTTCGGCGTGCACGGTCGGCATGGCGCCGAGCTCCATGCAGCGCTTGAAGCTGTTCACCAGCGTCTCGTCGTCGCACATGATGGCGTTTTTGTAGGCCATGAAGTGCTTGAAGCTGTTCACGCCCTCGTTCTGCACCAGCGTGCCCATGTCACGCCGCACGCTGTCGTCCCACCAGGTTACCGCGACGTGAAAGCTGTAGTCGGAGGCGGCCTTCTCGGCCCAGCCGCGCCAGGTCTGGTAGGCCTCCATGAGGCTTTGCTGCGGGTTGGGGATGACAAAATCAATGATGGTGGTGGTGCCACCCGCCATGCCCGCTGCGGTCCCGGTAAAGAAGTCGTCCATGGTGGTGGTGCCCATAAAGGGCAACTGCATGTGCGTGTGCGGGTCGATTCCGCCGGGCATGACATATTGGCCGCTTGCGTCGACCACAGTGGCGCCCGCAGGGGCGGGCAGGTTCTCGCCCACGGCCACAATCTTGCCATTTTGAGTGATGACGTCGGCCAGATAAGCGCGGTCGGCGTTGACCACGGTGCCGCCACGGATGAAAAGGGTGCTCATAAATGCTCCTGAATTAATAGCTGCTTGCGCAATGTTCACGGGGGCTAGCAGCCAATTTGTCTGCTAAGACTCCGTCTGGTCACACCCGCATGGGGTTGTTGGGGTGCGTCGTCCAGTTGGCGTATTGTTCGCTCACTTCCTGGTCGGTGCGCAGGTCTTTTTCTCCGGGCACCAGATTGCGCAGCGTAATGCAATCGGGCACCGGGCAGACCAACACGCACAGGTTGCAGCCAACGCACTCCTCTTCCTTGACCTCAAAGTGTCGCTTGCCGTCTTTCTCGCAATTGATGGCCTGGTGCGAGGTGTCCTCGCAGGCAATGTGGCAGCGCCCGCACTGGATGCAGCTGTCCTGGTTGATGACCGCCTTGCTGATGTGGTTCAGGTTCAGGTATTGCCAGTTGGTGACGGTGGGCAGGGCCTTGCCAACGATCTGTTCCACGCTGGCGAAACCCATCTCATCCATGTAGTTGGACAGTCCATCGCTCATCTCCTGAACGATCTTGAAGCCATAGACCATAGCGGCGGTGCAGACCTGCACGTTGCCGGCGCCCAGGGCAATGAAATCCAGCGCATCGCGCCAGTTGCCAATGCCCCCAATACCGGATATCGGAAGACCGGTGGTCAGTGGGTCACGCGCAATCTCGGCCACCATGTTCAGCGCAATCGGCTTGACCGCCGGTCCGCAGTAGCCGCCGTGACTTCCTTTGCCACCCGTGGAAGGCGACATGGTCAGCGAGTACGGATCCACGCCCATGATGGAGTTGATGGTGTTGATCAGCGACACCGCATCGGCCCCCCCCTTCTTGGCGGCGCGTGCCGGCAGGCGGATGTCAGTAATGTTGGGTGTGAGCTTCACAATCACCGGTAATTTGCTGTATTGCTTGCACCAGGCCGTGACCATCTCGATGTACTCCGGCACTTGGCCCACTGCGGCGCCCATGCCGCGCTCGCTCATGCCATGGGGGCAGCCAAAATTCAGTTCGATCCCGTCGGCACCGGTATCGACCAGTCGCGCCAGGATGGACTTCCACGATTGCTCTTCGCAGGGCACCATCAGTGAGACGACCATCGCCCGGTCAGGCCAATTGCGCTTGACTTCTGCAATTTCGCGCAGGTTCAGGTCCAGGTCGCGGTCGGTGATGAGTTCGATGTTGTTGAACCCCATCAGCCTGCGGTCGGCTGACAGTAATGCGCCGTAGCGCGGCCCATTGACGTTGACGACCGGTGGCCCGGCTTCGCCCAGCGTTTTCCAGACCACACCGCCCCAGCCCGCCTCAAAGGCGCGGTTGACGTTGGTGGCCTTGTCGGTCGGTGGCGCGGACGCCAGCCAAAAAGGGTTGGGGCTGCTGATGCCGGCAAAGGTGGTGTGCAAATTGGCCATCGTGTTCTCCAGATCTGGGGGTGCGGCGCTCAGATACGGCGCTTAGGTGCGGGTCAGGTGGGCGTGGATGGCCTGTGCGGACTGCTTGCCGTGCTCCACGGCTTCCACCGTCAGGTCCAGCCCGCCCGCACGGCAGTCGCCTCCCGCCCACACGCCAGGTACGCTGGTCTGCCCCAGCGCATCGGTGGCAATGCGCCCGCCTTGCAGTGTCAGGCCGGCCTCCGCAAGCAAGGGGTTGCCCAGCTGCTGACCGATCGCTTTCAGCACCATGTCCGCTTGCAAGATGGTGGTTTCTCCCGTGGCGCAAAGGCGTCCGTTGACCATCGCCTGGTGTGCAAACCGCACCGCACAGACATGACCGCCAGATCCTACGCCAGGATTGGCGCAGTCCAGCGTGGAAACCAGTTCGATCGGTGCGAGCCAAAGGCCAATGGTGATCCCGTTGGTTTGCGCCCATTCTTGTTCTGCAGTGGATGCCGACAGGTCATCGGCGCCGCGACGGTAAACCATGTGCACTGACTCGGCGCCCAACAGCTTGGCTTGCACGGCAGCGTCCACCGCCGTCATGCCGCCGCCAATCACCACTACGCGGCGTCCCACCGGCAACGTGGATAAATCGGGACTTTGGCGTAACTCGGCAATGAAGTCCACAGCATCCCGAACCCCGGAAAGCGCTTCGCCTGGGATGCCCAGGGCATGGGTTCCCGACAGGCCCATGGCAAGAAATACCGCATCGAATTCACCTCGCAATGCATCGAGCTGGCTGGCATTTGCGAGCTTCCAGTCGTTTCGTACGGCAATACCGCCGATGCCCAGCAACCATTGCACTTCCGCCTGTGCAAACTGGTTGGGCGTCTTGTAGCTGGCCAGTCCGTATTCGTTGAGGCCACCCGCTTTGGGGCGGGCATCGAAGATGACCACGTCATGACCCTTGCGCGCCAGGGTGTAGGCGCAAGCCAGCCCGGCCGGCCCTGCGCCGACTACTGCAACGGTCTTGCCCGTGGCAGGCGCGCGGGTGAAAATTTGCGGCTTGGAGCTTTCCATCAGCGCGTCCACCGCATGGCGCTGCAAGCGGCCAATGGCTACCGGATTGCCTGTCTGTGTGTTGCGTACGCACACTGCCTCGCACAGGTTTTCGGTCGGGCAGACGCGTGCGCACATGCCGCCCAGCGGGTTGGACTCCAGAATGGTGCGCGCTGCGCCCCGCAGGTTGTCATCGGCGATGCGTTTGATGAAGGAGGGCACGTCAATGCTGGTGGGGCAGGCTGTGGTGCAGGGCGCATCAAAACAGTACAGGCAGCGCTCGGCTTCCAGCAAGGCTTGTGAGCGGGTCAAACGCGGGCTGGCATCAGCAAACGCGTTGGCATATTCTGCGGCCGCCAGTCGGCCTGGCCGGACGTCGGGTTGTTGGGCGGTAGTCATGCTGGCAACTCCTGTTTAAAAATCTGACCGTTTAGTCAGGTTCTTGTCTGCATGCTAGCAATTGCAGTGCCAGTTTGTATCTAGGGGTTTATCCGTGGGACAGGTTGGCCGTCGTAAAATGGGTCGACCCAAGGCGGAGCTTTCTGCCGGTATTTTTGTGTTCTGTACTCCATGTCCGCCGTTAGTTTTTTGATTTGTGATCCCAGTTTGGCCCTGCAGACCTACTTTCAGCAATTGATTGCTGGCTATGGCTTTGATGCAGCCGCCATCAAGACTGCTGGACATCCGCACGCTGCGGCGGAAATTGCGCAGTCACTGAAACCGGATTTTTTGGTCACCGATTGGTTCGCCAAAGAACCCGTTTCGGGTATCGCGTTGCATCAACAGCTTGCCACTCTCAACCCGGCGTGTCGATTTGGCCTTCTGGCACATGGCACGCATGCGGCGCATGCACAGGAAGCCCGCGACGCGGGCGCGTTGTTTTTTCTGCCCAAACCTTTTTCGGCCGACCACGCGCGCACCGAGTTGGCACGCGCTGTGGATCAACTGGCGACCAGCCATCCTGGAGTCGCCAAGAAAATTATGGCTCGTCATAAGGAGTCGACCCAAACTTGGGCCGCAAACCTGCAAATTCCAACTCTGCCCAAGTACAAACCGGGTGACCGGGTGATGTACCGCGGCCAGACCGAGGTCGTGCAGCATGTCATCCTGCGCCGTGGCGAGATGGTGGTGCAACTGCGCGATGTGGCCGGTCTGATTGAATCGAGCAGAATTCAGTCCCGTTAGCCGGGGATGATCGGAAAGCGCCCGGCACTGCTATTCTCTGCTGCCCCCGTTCGCAAACAGGACCCCCCATTTTTGGAGTACCCCATGGCCCACGCATCCTTCAACTGGCAAGACCCGTTTCTGCTCGATAGCCAACTCACCGACGACGAGCGCATGGTGCGCGATGCCGCTGCCGCCTACTGTCAGGACAAACTGCTACCCCGTGTCACACAGGCGTTCCGTGACGGAACGACCGACCCCGCCATATTCCGCGAGATGGGCGCCCTGGGCCTGCTAGGGCCGACCATCCCTGAGCAGTATGGCGGCCCCGGTCTGAACTACGTGGCCTACGGCCTGATCGCCCGCGAGGTGGAGCGCGTAGACAGCGGCTACCGGTCCATGATGAGCGTGCAAAGTTCGCTGGTCATGGTGCCTATCTTCGAATTCGGCACCGAAGCGCAACGCCAGAAATACCTGCCCCGGCTTGCCACCGGCGAGTGGATTGGCTGTTTCGGATTGACCGAACCTGACCACGGTTCCGACCCCGGCTCCATGGCCACGCGCGCCCACAAGGTCGCCGGTGGCTACAAGCTGTCTGGTTCCAAGATGTGGATTTCCAACAGCCCGATTGCAGACGTGTTTGTGGTCTGGGCCAAGGAAGTTTCGCAGGGTGGCCAGGTTGGACCGATCCGCGGGTTTGTGCTGGAAAAAGGCATGGCCGGTTTGAGCGCGCCCACCATCCACGGCAAGGTGGGTTTGCGGGCCAGCATCACGGGTGAAATTGTCATGGACGGCGTGTTCTGCCCCGAAGAAAATGCCTTCCCCGAGGTGCAGGGCCTCAAGGGCCCGTTCACCTGCCTGAATAGCGCCCGCTACGGCATTGCCTGGGGCGCATTGGGGGCGGCCGAAGACTGCTGGTTCCGTGCCCGTCAGTACACCATGGACCGTAAACAGTTTGGCAAGCCTTTGGCTGCCAACCAGCTGATCCAGAAAAAGCTGGCCGACATGCAGACCGAAATCGCCCTGGGCTTGCAGGGCTGCCTGCGATTGGGCCGCATGAAGGACGAGGGCACGGCGTCGGTGGAGATCACCTCCATCCTCAAGCGCAACTCCTGCGGCAAGTCACTGGACATTGCCCGTCTGGCACGCGACATGATGGGCGGCAACGGAATATCGGATGAATTTGGGGTGGCGCGGCATTTGGTGAACCTGGAGGTGGTGAACACCTATGAAGGGACACACGACATCCACGCGTTGATTTTGGGTCGGGCGCAGACGGGGATTGCCGCCTTCTGATGAAGCCATCCGCGCTCCCCCACATCAAGGTGCTGGACCTCTCCAGGGTTCTGGCCGGCCCGTGGTGCACCCAAATGCTGGCCGACCTGGGTGCAGACGTTATCAAGGTGGAAAAGCCGGGTGAGGGAGATGACACACGCCACTGGGGGCCCCCGTTTCTTCAGGACGCGCAGGGCAACAACACCCGCCACGCCAGCTATTTCACGGCCTGCAACCGCAATAAGCGCTCCGTCACCATCGACATCGCCAGGGTCGAAGGTCAGGCCCTGATCCGCCAGATGGTGCAGACCAGCGACGTGCTGGTGGAAAATTTCAAGGTGGGTGGTCTGGCGAAGTATGGCCTGGACTATGAGAGCCTCAAGGCGCTGAACCCTCGCCTCATCTACTGCTCCATCACCGGCTTTGGCCAGGACGGCCCCTACGCCGAGCGTGCCGGCTACGACCTGATGATTCAGGCCATGACCGGCATGATGGATATCACCGGTCGGGCCGACGGCACACCCGGTGGCGGGCCACAGCGCGTGGGCGTGGCATTGACCGACCTGTTCACCGGCGTATACGCCTGCAGCGCTATTCTGGCCGCTATCGAGGTCCGCCATCGCACGGGCCAGGGCCAGTACATTGACATGGCGCTGCTCGATGTGGGCATGGCGATTCTGGCGAATCAGGCCGCAGGATTTCTGAATACTGGCAAGGTGCCGCAGCGCCAAGGCAACAGCCACCCCAGTCTGGCGCCGTACCAGGACTTTCCCACGCTGGATGGCGCCATGCTGCTGGCTATCGGCAACGACGGACAATTTGCGCGCTTTTGCGAGTCCACCGGTCAGCCCCAATGGGCGGCGGACGCGCGCTATGCCAGCAACACCTTGCGAGTTGAAAATCGCGCCGAGCTGATTCCAGCCATCGAGGCACTCACCCGCACCCGCACGACGGCGCAGTGGATCGCGTTGCTGGAAGACAAGGCCGTGCCTTGCGGTCCCATCAATACCATAGGCCAGGCATTTGCCGATGAGCAGGTTCTGGCTAGAAGACTCATGGTTAATCAGGCTGTAGCCCCCGAAAATACTGCGTACACAGCTATTGAATCTATAGCAACTGTAGCCAGCCCTCTTCGATTGGTCGATACACCGCCGGTGTTGCACCAGGCACCCCCGGCACTGGGTGAGCACACCAACGTGGTGTTGGCAGACCTGGGTCTGGACGACGCGTCCATTGTCAATTTACGCAACCTCGGAGTCGTCTAGGTGCTATCCTGACGCATCGTCGCCGCGTTGTGTGACTCAATCCGCCAGACGGCATGAAGCAATCCTTCACCCCGATCCGCCTTTTTTTTGAACTTCTGTTGGCCGTAGCACTGGCGGAGACGCTGGTCATGCTGGCCCTGCCGATTCTCGCGCCCGGCTTGACTGGCTTCGCCGAAGGCCTGGTAGATGTCACCTTGCTGGCCCTGCTGTCTGGCCCCACCCTCTACTGGCGCTGCATCACCGCTTTTCGGCGTGCGCCGCCCGCGCCCTTGTTGGGCTCAGACAATGTGCCTCAACGTTTCAGCTCCAGCCTGCGGGTAGCGGTTGGTATGACTGCAGCGGCTCAGGTCATAGGACTAATTGTTACGACTGGGATCGTTGTATGGCTTAAACACAATCTGGACAAAGAGTCCCAAGCGCTCTTTGACCGGGGAGCAGAGCGCGTTCAGGCTGAAGTCCAGCGCCGTTTCAGTCAACCGATGTACGGCCTCAAAGGTGCACGCGGCACGTACGCCGCCAGTCGTGAACTGACCCGTCGGCAGTTTCAGGCGTACGTAGAGTCAAGGGACATGCCCATTGAGTTTCCGGGCATACGGGGGTTCGGTTTTGCGGCGCGGGTGCAGCGCGCCGACCTGCCTGCCTTCGTGGCCGTCGAACGAGCCGACAACGCCCCCGAGTTTGAAGTGCGAACCCAGGGTGACGCTCCCGATCTCTTCATTGTCAAACTCATCGAACCGATTGCCGACAACCGGCCTGCGTTCGGGCTTGATCTGGGCCAGGAGGCCGTGCGTCGCGAAGCGTTGGAGCGCGCCATGAACACCGGGCAATCGGCGCTCACGGGCAAGGTTGAGATGCTGCAGGACGGCAAGCAGGTGCCGGGCTTGCTGTATTTTCTGCCTGTCTACCGCCATGGAGTCGACCCGACTACTGCAGCGCAACGCCAAGCCACTTTAGTAGGGCTGCTTTACGCACCCATGATGGCCGGCGAGTTCTTTTGGGGCGTAGCGGGCGTTGCCGACGGCACTTTGCGCGTCGAGCTTTTTGATGGCGACACCAGCCAGCAAGATCGGTTGCTCTACGATTCGGACAGCAGCTTGGCGGGTTCTGTGGCTGGCGATGCACCGGAGCGGCGGGCACTGCAGTCGTTCGCCCAAACCTATTCTTTGAGTGTTGGCGGTCGTGAATTGAATATGCGGTTGACCAGCACGGCCGTGTTCGATGCCAGCCAGGACCGTTCTATTTTGGCGGTGGCCGGTGTGGCGGGCGCATTGGCCAGCATGCTGGGCGCCTTGACGGTCTGGCTGCTGGCCGTTGGGCGGTTACGCGCCCAGAGGCAGGCTCAGCGCATGACCGCGGATCTGGACCGTTTGGCTCGGGTCGTCCAGCACACCAATAACGCGGTGACCATTGCCGATTCGCAGATGCGCATCACGTGGGTCAACGAGGGATTTACCCGACTCACAGGTTACTCACTGGACGAGGCCAGGGGCCAAACCCCAGGCGCCTTGCTGGGCAGCGGCAAGACGGACCCGCGAACGATCCAGATCCTGATGAACGGCGTCACCATGGGCGAGCCGTGTCGGGTCGAAGTGCTCAACAGGGCCAAAGACGGCCGCGAGTACTGGCTGGATACCGAGGTGCAGCCCACCCGCGACGCCCAGGGGGTGCTGGTTGGCTTCATGGAAATCGGTTCCGACATCACGCTGCAAAAACAGACCCAGAAGAAACTGGAAGCTGCGCTGCGGGCCTCCAGCACCATGCTCAGCACCGTGGAGATACACACGATTGTGTCGATTTCCGACCGCCGTGGAATCATCATGGAGGTGAACGACGCGTTTTGCGACATTTCGGGCTATAGCCGCGACGAGTTGATTGGGCAGGGCCACAAACTGCTCGGTTCTGGTGTGCAGTCCAAGCAGTTCTGGCACGACATGTGGGCCGCCATTTCCACGGGAGCCTCCTGGCGCGGCGATATTTGCAACCGCGCCAAGGACGGGTCCCTGTACTGGGTTGACAGCATGATTGCGCCCTTCATTGGCGACGACGGGCTGGTTGAAAAATTTATATCCATGCGTACCGACATCACGGCACGCAAGCGCGACCAGCAGGCGTTGGCAGAGATGTCCGACCGCATGACGCTGGCTATTGAGGGTGGCAGCGATGGCTTGTGGGACTGGCTGGATATCAACGCCAATGCGCAGTGGTGGTCACCTAGTTATTACGCGCTGATGGGATACACACCGCAGGAACTGCCAGCCAGCCTGGCCAGTTTCAGCAGCATCTTGCATCCTGACCATGTGGAGTTGTGTAGCCGGGCTGCCACGGACGCAATCGCCGGGACCCGGGAATACGACGAAGAGCACTTGTTGATGACCAAGCACCACGGGTATCGGTGGTTCCGTTCACGCGCCAAGGTGTACCGCGATGCGACCGGTAAAGCGGTACGCATGGCGGGTTCTTCGCAGGACGTCCATGATCGCAAGTTGGCCGAGGAACAGCTCCAGGAGGCGGTGGTCCGTGCCGAGCAAGCCAGCATTGCCAAGAGTCAGTTCGTGGCCAATATGAGCCACGAAATCCGCACGCCCATGAATGCCATTCTGGGCATGCTCAAGCTGCTGCAAAACACGGACCTGACCGTGCGCCAGTTGGACTATGCAGCCAAGACCGAAGGTGCTGCGCGTTCCCTGCTGGGGCTGCTCAATGACATTCTGGATTTTTCCAAGGTCGAAGCCGGCAAGATGACATTGGACCCGCGCCCGTTCAGGGTGGACCGACTCATGCGTGACCTGTCCGTCATTTTGTCGGCCAATATGGGCGCCAAGGACATCGAAGTGCTGTTTGATGTTGACCCGGCCCTGCCCAAGTGCCTGCTGGGCGATGACATGCGCTTGCAACAGGTGCTTATCAATCTGGGTGGCAACGCCATCAAGTTCACTGGTGCGGGCGCTGTGGTGCTGCGCTTGCGGGTTGTGGAGCGTGACGCTTTGAGCGTGCTGGTGGAATTCGCCATGAAAGACAGCGGCATTGGCATCGCGCCCGAAAACCAGGCGCACATCTTCAGTGGCTTTTCGCAAGCAGAAGCCTCCACCACACGCAGCTATGGCGGCACCGGGCTGGGCCTGGCCATATCCAGCCGCATGGTGGGCTTGCTGGGTGGCACTCTGGCAGTGGACAGCGTGCTGGGTGAGGGAAGCACCTTCCATTTTCAGATTCGTTTCCCCTTGGCTGAGATGGAGGTCGCAAAAGACCCTGGCGCTACAAGCGCTCTGGGACCGCTCCACGTTTTGATCGTCGACGACAATGATGTCGCGCGCCAAGTGCTGAGCCACCTCGTTGAACCCATGGGCTGGACATTGAAAACTGCCGCCAGTGCGGAGCTGGCCATAGCCGCCGTGCAAGCCCGTGCGACAGCGGCACAGCCACCGTTCGACTTCATTTTCATGGACTTCCAGATGCCCGGCATGGATGGGTGGGAGGCCAGTCAGCGCATCCGCAAAATGGCAGGCGGTGGCGAGGTTCCCATCGTGATCATGGTCACTGCGCACGGCCGTGAGTTGTTGTCGCAACGCAGTGCCCAAGAGCACGCCATGATCAACGGGTTTCTGATTAAGCCTGTCACGGCTTCCA
>Ga0194061_1002369_pt1 | contig 10356 bp, 12 predicted proteins | sample SepL2221m_MetaG_FD_163423 | JGI IMG/M metagenome (GOLD analysis project Ga0194061, IMG submission 163423) | Anoxic zone freshwater microbial communities from boreal shield lake in IISD Experimental Lakes Area, Ontario, Canada - Sep2016-L224-21m | ecosystem: Environmental > Aquatic > Freshwater >...
TGCAGTCTTCCAACCTAAAATCGAAAAAGTTCCAACTTGAGGGTTTGGTTGAGGGTTGAGCGTTTCTCCGCTCGCTAATGCGAAAGCTGCTGGTAGCCCAGTATTGATCTGAGAGAAAGTATGTCCTCGTGGTTTATGGCTGCATAGGCGCGGAAGTGATCTGTTTCCTGACTCCAACCGATCGGATCGCGGGAGACGCTGAAGCGCCAGGCCACAAGGTTGGTCAGCTCCACGCGGTTGCGCAGGTTAGGTGTCGCCGAGGATTCGATTACATCTCGACCTAGGCACCTGGCTGCCAATGCTAGATCTTCGCTAGAGATGGCCACATCCGCTAATAGCTTGGTAGCAAGAAGAAGGTCTTGGACTGTTGGAAACATTATGTAACCGCTGCGCTCTTGACCGCCATCCCCTTGGCAGGAGAAGAGAGTTGAAACGCCCGATACGGCCAAGTAGTCGATGATCGGAGCTAGGGCAACGTCTAGTAAAACGCCCGTTAGGTACCTACTATGAACCTGCTGATGGATTAGGTCAGGACCGCTCTCATCAGATACTTCATAGACAAAGGGCTCGCTCACGTGATTGAGCATCGGCCCAGAATTGGGGCTACTTATGTTTTGGCCAATTGCTGACGCTAAGAGCGAGGATGAGGGCTGTGATAGATGCGGTATTACGAATGGTCTATCTAAGGATGAAAAGGGGCGCATCTTTTGCCCACGGCACCGAGACCTGCACGATGAGTGAGGTGGCGAGATAGGGGGTAAATCGAACCCGGGTCCGTTTCGCACGCCTAAGTGCGTAATGATATGAGCGTGAAAAAGGCAGGTTGGAAGATTTTGTAAATTAGGTTGGAAAAGTGTCAGTGAGTAGGGCTAATCTCAATTGTCAGCATCCCCCAAACCCAAAGGTTAGGAGGTCTGCTTATGAAGAGAACCGATGAACCCAAATTGAGCGACCAGGCAAGTGCGCCCGTGCCGACCAATATGGCGAAGAGAAAGCCGGTACGTGCGACGACATCATCGATGGTCATACGTCCAGTGCGCAGGGATGATGCTGCGGGGGCGTTGTAGATCTCTTCGAGAGTTGGGGTAGAAACGGAAGTGCTATCCATAGCGGCAAATCCACGTCGGGATGTCGCTACCCGGCCAAAGACTGGGTTGGAACTTTGCATTAACTTCTCCTCTTTCAGGTGCATTACATATCAGATTGCCTGCGGGTGTAGCCCGGGCGATCAACTGCTCCAGAATTTCTGGAGTTATCAGTGTCAACAAGTCTAAGGGCGAAGTAATTCCACTGTGCCTAGAAATTGGCGTGCCTGGAGACAAACTGAGCGCAGATCTCTGGGAAAATACTTAAAATCTTTCTCAGAGCGCCCTTGACCTCCTAAAGAATGCTCGGAATACTTTTCAAATGAGCGCAACCAGGAGATTTTCTCTCTTTGTGGCTACTTCGCTGATCGCCCTTCTCTTCACCCCAATTTCAGCCCATTCGGCAATTGGCGGATATGCAGAATGTTCCGCCAACCAGGTCGGAACCTTGAGGGGCAGCAGCGGTAAGACAGAAGTCTGCATCGGGATTCCTGGCGGAAAAGCGGTATGGGTTAAGGGAACATCTGTTTCGCATCATGAAAATTTCAACCTTGGAAACAATAATTCAAACGGCGGCCAAAACAATAATTCGTCACAACCTTTCGTGATGAAAACTGGGCCAGCATGTACGACCTCTACCCCGTTTACAGCTGCACCGATGGATCTCTCCACGGCAACTTTCTCCCCTATGGGAAACATAAATCCGCCAGGGCACATAACCCCGAGTGGTCACGGTGGGTTTGGTCCCCCGGCTACAAAGGCAGCTGATGGCCGCGGTCCATTTGGCAATGGATTAATCCCTGGAGTAACCACACTTTACGCACCGACGAAGATTTCATCGATCTCCGAACTTCGACTCAACACGGTAACGAATTCAGACGGAAAAGTAACAAGAGATTTTTCAATTTTGTTTAACATTTGCGGTCCTTTGTATGGCGAGATTGGACACTTCTCGCAAGTAAATTCGAAAATAGAAAATGCCTTAAAAAACGCAAAGCTTGAACAGTCTTGCCAAGACTATTCACAAAAGACCGGAGTAGGTGGAGGCGGCGGAAAATCATTGTTTTGCATCTACTCCAAAGTTTCGGCCAATATCGCCGCTGGTGAAAAACTAGGAGTGACCGGCGATGCATTCGGTGTGGATTTTGGCGTCATTGATATTAGCAAGCCACATAAGGCGGCATCATTTTCGATTTATCCACCGCAAGGGGATGAAACATATTCGATCTGTCCGTTAGAACTTTTTACTCCCGCGCTTAAAGCAAAAATTAGCGCCCCTGGCGGATGCGGCCAAAGTACTTACGACACTGCAGGAACCGCTCTTGGGGCTTGGTTCAAAGATGTTAGCCAACAAGGATTTCTGCAAGGAAAAATGATTTCGCTCGTCCCGAGCGTCGCGGTTCAAGTCGATGGCAGTAACCAAACTCAAAAACTATTTTCGCTTGTTACAGGGGCGTCAGTGCCATCCACTCTCCAGCAAGCATCCATCTACAAACTCAATGTCGATCCAGCCACAATAAAGTTAGGAAAACTAGTCTGCGTCACCGTCTCAGTAAGCCACGGCCCTCAACAGACTCCTGATATTCAACTGGGAGTTACAGTAGGGACGAAAGGCGATTTTGAGACTTTGACCCTAAGTGATTGTTCGGGCAAAAACACTGTCGTATATCAACGAAGTAAAAAATACGGCCCTTGAACCGACTATAGCCACCCAGATTTACGGAACTTTCGCACTAAAAATCCAGTCAAAGAAGCCATGACCCCAATTACAAAAAAGTAACCATATCTGGTGCTGAGTTCGGGCATGTGGTGAAAGTTCATCCGTAGATGCCGGCAATCATGGTTGGTCCAGAAGCCAGCGCCACCCAAGCGGAGATCCGACGAACATCGATATTTTGTTGGACTTGGATATGGGCCAAATCTGCTTGTAGGACTGAAGTAATGAGCGAATCCAACCCAGAGGCTTGTTCACATGCCTGAATCAGGTGATCTGAAGTATCTCGAAAAAATGGTCTTAGTTTCTCGGGAACAGAGCTCACCATTCCAGTAGCGAGCTTGGTAATAGGAATAATCAAAGGCTCGATTGCATGTTTAAATTCGATAATTTCGCGTTTGAGGAAATAAATCTCTTGAGAGAAAGTCTGCCTCTTCCCGTTGAATACTTTATTTTCGACGCCAACAACTTCATGCTCTAGAGAATGTGAAATCGTTCGGTAGCCATCGATCACACGGTCAGCCACCGCATGCAAGACTGCAAAGGGTCCTAGGGCCATCGTCTGAGGGTTCTGCTCAAGATCATGCCGCACGGTAGAAAGAGGATGGCCAGCACCATGACGAACAATGACGATGAAGTGATCGGTAATGAAACAGATTAATTCACCGGTAGATATTTCCTGCTTTTCTTGATCAAAGAAAACCGTTTTCAGGACAAAGAAGGTGAGGCCTTCGTAATCTTCAATCTTTGGCCGTTGATTGGCATGGACGGCATCCTCAACCGCAAGCGGGTGGAAATTGAGCTCGCCCACGATCATGTCGAACTCGGCCTGGGAAGGTTCGGCTAGGCCGAGCCACACAAAGCCGCCATCTCTTCGAGCAATATCGACGAGATCGGATATGTCAGATGGTCTGCGTGGAGGTGCCGGGAATCGAACCCGGGTCCTATAACACAAAAACAGGGCTTCTACGGGCGTAGTGTCCTAATCGTTTTCTCAGTCCAGACTCTCACGAACACATGTAGTCAACGAACTCAGTTACAGAATTATGTCCCCAATGGCGTCTGCAACACCACCGTCAGGTAGAGCTCTCTAGCGACGCTAGGTTCCGAATCGAGAGCAGATTCGGGCTAACGGATTCACTTAGATCGCTTAGGCAGCGATAGCGAAATCAGCGGCAGTTGTACTGGCGCTTAGTTTTTTGCCAGGGTTATTGGTTAACGAGATCATCCCGGCTTCCTCGGCCCGCTTCACCTGTCTCTAACGTTACAGTCGAGACCGTTCACCCCCATGGTTATGGAGCAATGAAGCTATATTCCATATGTAGTTGTGTTCTAAGGGTACCGATACAACGCTCATTCACGAAGTGAGTTAGTCCGAAGAACACCCAGTTAAACGAGTTAGCTGGCGCTCTTGCCCGAAGTGCGACGCGAAAGTTCGCGGGTGATCTCGCGATTTGCTTGCTTCTCCATCAAATCAGAGCGCTTATCGTGGCTCTTCTTTCCTTTTGCCAGCGCCAACTCAATCTTGGCTTTGCCGTCCTTAAAATAAATCGAGAGCGGAACCAGAGTTAGCCCACCTTGCTTCGTTAGCCCAAATAACTTGGCAATTTCCCGCTTATGGAGCAGAAGTTTTCGATCTCTGCGTGGGGTGTGATTGGTCCACGTTCCTTCGGTGTACTCAGGAATATGAACACCCGAAAGCCAAAGTTCGCCATCTTGAACCATCGCAAAACCATCGACTAAAGAGGCGCGGCCGGCGCGCAAGGATTTAACTTCGGTTCCGGTCAGTACCAGCCCACATTCGTAGACCTCTTCGATGAAGTAATTGTGGCGCGCGCTCTTATTCTGCGCGATCAATTTTCTGCCCTCTTCCTTCACCATGGCTTAAGGGTACTTGGTTCAGAGGGTCGTTCGTGGGCGCATAAGCCTCATGACCATAACGGAATACGGGTTCTAATGGCAGCGGGTTCTAATTAGTAACGACTAGTTGGTGGCGATCTGCTGGGCGCAGCATTAGATGAAGCAAATTTGCGTAGCTCTTCACCTTACTTCGCCGCTGCCTTGCCAGAATCCAGTGCCGCCAACCCCGATAGAACTTGAATCGCCTTGGTTATCTCGCCGGTTTCCCCAACCGCCAAATCGGGATGAATGCCAACTCGATCCAAGAGTTTGCCCGATGGTGTTCGATACTTTCCGACGGTGACTTCGATTTGCGAACCATCCATAAGGGCAACAACTTCTTGCACGGTGCCCTTTCCATAACTGGTCTCACCGAGAATTACGGCCCGATTTCGATCTTGCAGCGCACCAGCAATTACCTCGGCTGCGCTTGCGGTGGAGCGGTTTATCAAAACTGTCATTGGCGCAGTATCAGGTGAGGAATTGTTGGAGTTGAGAAGAACATCATCCTGGCCCTTTGGGGTATAAGAAACAACGGCGCCACTACTTAAGAATTGTGAGACTAAATCAACCCCGACCGAAAGAATTCCACCAGGGTTATCGCGCAAATCGAGAATGATTCCTTTGGAGTGCGGATATTTCTTTAATGCAGTTGCAACATCGTCAGAGGAATGAGTAGAAATTGCCGAAACTTGTAGATACAAAATCTTTGGCGCAATCTGTGATGCGACAACGTCGCCAGTGAGAACATCGGCGCGAGACAAGCTAACTGAAATTGCTTGCTGGTTCCTCAGGACGCCAATACTCACCGCGGATTTTGGACTACCGCGAAGTGCCGCAACCGCGGTTGCAACAGATTCGGTACTCACATCAGCACCGTCAATAGTTTGCAATAAATCTCTAACTCGAAGGCCGGCACCTGAAGCCGGGCTACCTGGCTGAACGCTAGAAATTTCCAAAACACCTGATGGCGATTTACGAAGCCAAATACCGACCCCGCTATATCTACCCTGAATTCCCGCAGTAAAAATGTCGACGCTTTCAAGTGGAAAGTAGTTAGCCCATCGATCACCGGTTGCCTTGAGGATCGCATCGATTGCGGCTCTCTCTAAAACGCTACGTTTTGGCGCCAGCGGATCGCGCTTGATAACCGTGCTCAGCGCCTCATCAACGGTGGATTTATGACGAGATTGTCCGACGTAATCGCCTACGCCTAGCCCAAGGATTAACGCTAGTGAGACCAACCCGAGGATGGCGGTTCGATTCGTCCCTTTAAAGAGATCGACAATCGGAGCGGCCACATCTCCTCAACATTCCTGTAGCTGTAAGGGTTTGGCCTATACCTTCAGGTATCGACGCAACGTAAGAACGGATGCTACCGAGGATACGAAGAATCCCGTAAGGAGCAAAATTCCCGAGGCTACCCAGACGTCGCTCCAGGTAAAGAAGCGGGTAAATGAGAGCAATGGCGCTACTTTCGTGTCGACCAGGTACTTAAATGCAGATAAGAGCCCTGTGGAAACCGCCCAACCCACGATCGCCGAAAAGATACCCTCGAGCAAAAATGGCAGTTGAATCGAGAAGGAGGAGGCGCCAACTAACTTCATAACGCCGGTTTCTCGGCGCCGGTTAAAGGCGGCAATACGCAAGGTATTACTAATCAATAACGCTGCCGTAAGCACGCTAGCGAAACCAATTCCTAAAGCGCCGTCGCGAAGTACGCCTAATAATCGGAAGAACTTCTCAAGAATGGTTCGTTGATCCTGCACGGTATCGATGCCAGGTCGCCCCGAGAAGGCGCTTTGGACCACTGCAAATTTAGTTGGATCCTTCAACTTAACGCGGAAGGATTCTGGCAATTGATCGGCGGTTACATTTTGGGCAATTGCCGAATTCTTAAATCGTTCTTGAAAGTGCTGAAAAGCCTGGGCTTGAGATTCGTAATAAACCTGAGCAACCACGGGCAATGCATTCAGGTCATTCTGAATTGCCAACCGTTGATCAGAGGTGATCGGACCGCCGGCGCATGATGGTGATTCGGAGAGCGTGCCGCAGAGAAAGACTGAGACCTCGATCTTGTCATACCAATAATCTTTCATGACCTTAACTTGCGAATTAGCAAGCAGGCCGATGCCTAATAACGTCAACGAGATTGCCACCGTAATCATTACGGCAAAGGTCATAGTTAAATTGCGACGTAACCCAATTCGAACTTCTCCAAAAACAAAGCGAGCGCGCATCGTCTTCCCCTAACCCGTATATCCATAGACGCCGCGTACTTGGTCACGAACTACATGACCACCTTCAAGTTCAATCACGCGCTTTCGCATTTGATCGACAATGCCCGAATCGTGCGTGGCCATAACGACCGTTGTTCCTTCGCGATTAATCCGGTCCAGTAACTTCATAATTCCAACGCTTGTTGCCGGGTCCAGGTTTCCAGTTGGCTCATCGGCGATCAAGATTGTTGGCCGGCTGACATATGCACGTGCAATTGCCACCCGCTGTTGTTCGCCACCAGAAAGTTCATTTGGCTTGCGATCGGTCTTCTCTTCAAGGCCAACGAGTTCGAGAACCTCAGGGACTTCGCGGTTGATCTCTTTCTGCGAATAGCCCAAGACGTGAAGGGTGAAGGCCACATTTTCGTGAACCGTTTTATTTGGCAGCAAGCGGAAATCCTGGAAGACCGTGCCAACCTGGCGGCGAAGCTCTGGGACCTTATGCGCGGCCAAGGTATTTAGATCCTTGCCAGCCACCACAATGTTTCCCGAGGTTGGGCGCTCTTCACGAAGAACCAAACGGAGGAAGGTCGACTTGCCAGAGCCCGAGAGCCCAACCAAGAAGACGAACTCGCCTTTGAGGATCTCCAGATCCACCCCATCAAGAGCAGCGCGCTCCTGCTTCGGGTACATCTTCGTTACGTTCTCAAAGCGAATCACTGACACCTCATCTAGCGAAGGACGGGAAGAACTCCTGCAGGAGGCTCAGTTTAGGTAGGGAAAGTCGCGAACCGGCGTAAATACGCGCCTTTAAGCCTGAGAGATGGGTTAAATCTGGGGGTTTTGGGTGGGTCCGCTGGCTTTGCGTGGTGCTGGCTTTAACGCTCAGTGCTCTTTCGCCATTTGATGCCAGCTTCGATGAAACCGTCGATCTCGCCATCCAGGACGGCGGCAGGATTACCCACTTCAAAATCAGTTCGAAGATCTTTCACCATTTGATATGGCGCCAAAACATAGGAGCGCATCTGATTTCCCCAAGAGCCAGTGTTGTCGCCCTTCAAGGCATCGATGCGAGCGCGCTCTTCTTGACGGCGGCGTTCCAATAGTTTGGATTGTAGAACTGCCATCGCGGTGGCCTTATTTTGAATTTGGGATCTTTCGTTTTGGCAGGAGACAACGATCCCGCTGGCCATGTGAGTGATTCGAACTGCGGAGTCGGTGGTGTTCACGCCTTGACCGCCGGGGCCTGAGGATCGATACACATCGATGCGGATCTCTTTTTCATCGATCTCAATGTGATCGCTCTGCTCCACAACGGGAACAACTTCAACGCCGGCAAACGAGGTGTGGCGCCGGCTCTGGCTATCGAAAGGTGAAATGCGAACCAGGCGATGTGTGCCTTGTTCTACTGAAAGCGTGCCATAGGCATATGGCGAACTGATGCGAAAAGTTGTGGACTTGATGCCAGCTTCTTCGGCGTAAGAAGTTTCTAGGACATCGACCTTGAATTGATGGCGCTCGCAATAACGCAAATACATACGCATCAACATTTCTGCCCAGTCCGCAGCTTCTACTCCCCCGGCCTCGGAGCGAATCGTCATCAGCGCATCGCGCTCGTCATATTCCCCACTCAGCAAAGTTTGGATCTCTAGATCGCGGATCGATTTCGCAACCTCATCTAGTTCGTGCCCGGCCTCGTCAAGCGCCTTGCCATCTTTTTCATCTCGAGCTAATTCAATCAAGATCGGGACATCGCTAAGGCGGCGGCGAATTGTTGTTACTCGGGTGATCACGACTTGAACTCGGGATAGTCGGCTAGTTACGACTTGAGCTTTCTCGGGGTCATCCCAAAGGTCTGGCGCGCTGGCTTCGGCTTCAAGTTCAAGGGCATCAGCGGTGAGTTTCGGCAGATTTAGCACCTGCTCAATCGCCGCCAAAGTAACGTCGAGATTTTTGATCTCGAGTTCATAATCACGGGCGGCCACAGGTAGAGCGTAATGGTTACTAGGGCTGGACTGAATTTGAGGGGGGAGGTGCCGCGATCGAGGTGGCGCCAACTTCGGCCGTGATGGTCTGGGCCTGGCCGGCGAAGAGTCCTAAAAATGAAATTGTGAGAGGCGGAACAAAAGCAGCGCTCAAGGCTGCCGAAACTGAATCCTGGCTGCAATTCCAATTTGAAATCGTTATCAAGCTTCCTCTGAGCTGTGCCGATCCGATCCGCTGCACAAATTCTCGCCGAGCGCCTTCGCAATCGATCGGAACTTTGAATGACGAGGAATTTCTTGCTGCAGATAGATCCAGAACGTCTCCGTGGTAGTAACGATCCAAAGCGATGGTGTGGGCTGACCGCTGGATGGCTCCTTCACTGGTGATGATTAGTTCGCGCTTAGCAAGGTAAGTGCTAGAGATATTTATCGTCTCTAAACCGAGCAGAAGAACTAGCAAGAAGAGTGTGGTGATGAAAATTGTCAGAGAACCGCGATCGCGGTCGGAGTTACAGGTCATTTCAGCGCCATGCATCCACATACTCAATCGCACTAGCTTTGAAATTTTTAGAAGCAGTTGAAGCGGTTACAGTAATCTCAACTTTCGCGTTTGGGGTTAGGCACGGTGATGATTCACAGGTAACTACATAGCTCGCAGGAGAATCCATTCCATCACGGCTGAATACCTTTGCCGTGAATAGATCTTGGACCGCCGCCAGTCGTGGCGCAGTGATCGCCTCAGTAGGACTGCTTACGTAAGCTCTCGCCAACTGTCGAGCGTAATTGGCGATGTCGAATTCAATTTGAGATTGATGATTGATTGACTGGAAAAAAATCGTCAGCGGAAGAAAAAGTGGTAGCGCAAAAATTAGGAATTCAATAATTGCACTTCCACTCTCGGAACTACCGAAGAATATTTTGCGCGAATTACCAGTTAAAGCTTCATTGGCTTCATTGGCTTCATTGGCTTTTTTCATCTACGGCAATCCCTATCGAAGTTATTTCATTGTGACCTACCAAAAGGGGAGAAAGTTGCGGTATGAGCTGCTTTCCTTCGCCGGCGATGAGGAACCCTCCTCCAGGGAGTGGAGTTCTATCAATCGCTAATCCGGTAGTGGGCTCTTGCGAATCAAGTAGCGCGACTCGTGAAACTTGCCCTTGAACCATGTTGGTTGCAATCGCTTTTGAGAAAACGGTACTCATTAATTGCAACGAGCCGAGAAAGAGAAATAGGGTAGGAATCATCACCAGCGCGCTCTCGACTACGCCCCGATCATCGCCGAGGTTCTTTAATCGACCACTAATTACTCTAAGCCAAACGAATTTTCTAAGCTGAATCGAGAGCAGGCCAGTCGATTCGTCGGCATAAGTTTTGGAAGTAAAAATCTTCATCCGATGTTATTCAGCGAATGTTATTCATCGAATCCAGCGAGTGGGTCAAAATGGCCGACAAC
>Ga0194061_1002374_pt1 | contig 10341 bp, 9 predicted proteins | sample SepL2221m_MetaG_FD_163423 | JGI IMG/M metagenome (GOLD analysis project Ga0194061, IMG submission 163423) | Anoxic zone freshwater microbial communities from boreal shield lake in IISD Experimental Lakes Area, Ontario, Canada - Sep2016-L224-21m | ecosystem: Environmental > Aquatic > Freshwater >...
AACTGGCAGACGAATTTCGAACTTTATCTCAGCAACCGCACCTATTACGATCATTCATTCAGCACACAAAGCTTCCACTCCTTAATTAGTTTAGATAGCCGCTTTGGCTGTGCGCGAGTCAATAGGATCCCATCACGCTTGAGTCTGCATCGCCCAATCGGCTTCTTGGCCCGGCAGACTGAATTCGTGCGGTCCGCGCGTGACGACCGGCAATTTCTCGCCGAAGTTTCCATGTGGCGGCGGTGACGGGACGCCCCATTCGAGTGACGTCGCTTCCCACGGATTGATCGGCGCGATTTTGCCTTTGAAAATCGAGTAAATGAAGTTGTATGCGAAGATCAACTGCACCAACGCGAACGTCAGCACGGCGTGGGAGATCGTGATGTTCCAATGAAGAACGGGTTTCAAATACTCGTACTTCGTCGGATCGGCATAGCGGCGCGGCATGCCGTACGCGCCCATCAGCATCATCAAATTAAAGATCACCATGACCAATGCAAACGAACTAATGACGTGTGCTTTGGCGAGCGACTCGTTCATCATGCGCCCGAACATTTTTGGGAACCAGTAGTAAATCCCACCGAAGATTCCCAGCAACACGGATGCGGCCAGTGTCATGTGGAAGTGTCCGACGACGAAATACGTGTCATGCAAATAGAGGTCGAGCGATTCAGCTGCATTGAAGATTCCGGTCAAGCCTCCGAGCGCGAACACGAGTACCACGCCGAGCGCTGCAAGCATCGGTGACGTCAATCGAATCGCTCCGCGCCACAACGTCGCCAGCCAATTCAAGAAGAAGACCGCGGACGGAATGCTGACCATCACCGTCAATGTCATGAACACACGGCTGAGCTTCGGAGACATGCCAGCCGTGTACATGTGATGCCCCCACACCACACCGCTGATCGCCGTGATCGCGAGCATGGCATAGATCGTGGCTTTGTATCCGAACGCGGGCTTGCGCGAGAAGACAGAGAGCAAATCGCCGACGATGCCCCAGATCGGCAGAATCAAAATGTAGACTTCCGGATGGCCGAAGAACCAGAACAAATGTTGGAAGAGCAGCGGCGTGCTGCCGCCAAACGGAGCAAAGAACGCGGTCCCGGCGAGACGATCCATCAGTAATAAAATCAACGCTGCGGCGACGACGGGAACGAACAGGAGATTCAGTACTGCGCTGAAGAGCAGTCCCCAAATTGTCAGCGGCATGCGGAAGAGTGTCATGCCTTTTGTGCGCATTGTTAGGATTGTGGCGATGTAGTTAATCGCGCCCATCAACGACGACGTGCCGCCCAACGTCAGGCCCAGAATCCAAAATGTCTGTCCGTGGCCTTTCGACATTTCCGGACCGCTGAGCGGAGGATACGACGTCCAACCTGCACCTGCCGGGCCGCCCGGCGCAACCATCGACGCGAGCATGATCAGACCACCGACGAACAGCATCCAGAACGAGATCATGTTCACGCGCGGCATGGCCATGTCACGTGCGCCGATTTGCAGCGGGATCAGATAGTTTCCAAACGCACCAACGAGAATCGGAGTCACCGCGAAGAAGACCATGATCGTGCCGTGCAGCGTGAAGAGCGAGTTGTATTGCTCGGGCAAAACTGCACCGGTCCCGCCGAAGAAAAAGCGTCCCAGCATCGGCAGCGGTTGGTTGGGTGCGGCGAGTTGCCACCGCATCAACAACGCCATGAATCCGCCCGCGAAGAGAAAAAATATCCCGGCGAACAGGTACTGCAAACCGATCATTTTATGATCGAGCGGGAAGACGTACTTGCTGACAAACGATTGCTCGTGCTCGTGATGACTTGATTCCATTTTTTAAATGCCTCCGGTCTTAAATTCAAAACTGATGATTCAGGACGACTTGCCGCCGAACAGCGGCACCGTATCAACGCGCGAACTTTTTCAGGAAATTATCGCATTCCTCCTGCGTGTTCATGACCCGCATTTTGCCGCCCATTTGTGAATGTTGAGCTCCACATAACTCAGCGCAAACGATTTCGTATTCTCCGGTTTTGCGCGGAGAGAACCAGATATTGGTTTTCATGCCGGGCACGGCGTCTTGCTTGAACCGGATTGCTGCGATGAAGAAGCTGTGGATCACATCCTTGGATCGAATCTCGATCATGACCGGCTTGCCGACCGGAATGACGAGGTAGCCTTCAACTTGTATATCATCGGCTTCGGCGGGATCTTTTTCATCGACGCCAAACCAGTTGTCATCCGTAGCCGCTTTTGAATCGACGCGACCAAATTTTCCGTCCGGCCCCGGATAACGGAAGACCCATGCAAATTGCTTGGCGAGCAATTGGACATGCACCGCGTCTTTGTAGTCCGGATGATTTTCCATATCGGCCGAAGCGGCCTTGCTCAACCGGACTGTGTTCATGTCGATTCCGAGAAAGACCATCATCGCGAGTGTGCCCGTCAATGCGGTCGCTTTCCAGCTGTCGCCATGGGTGTAGTACGCTTTCGCTCCGGGTGTCCGGCGGTAGCGAATGCAGAAGAACAGCAGCACGGCGACCACAATTCCAAACACAATAATCGTCGTGTACATCAGCGTGTAAAACAGCGTGTCCACTTTGTCGGCAAATGTTGTAATACCTTCGGGCAGCATCCAGGACAGGCCGCTTTTTTCCGCCGCAAATCCCTGCGCACACGCCATGAGCGCGAGGGCGTAGGCCGCCAGCCGGAGCACCGTCTTTTTACCCATAATCATCTCCATTAATCTCCAAGCACACATCGAAATTGAGTACCGTGTCCGCACACAAAAACGTCCGGACTATTTCACTGTATCGAGGCCCACGCCGAAGCCGGGGCGCTCGTTTTTTTCCGGGTTGTAATGGTTCGTCACCAAATCCGGGAGCAGTCCAAAGAACAGTGCTGCAAAGAAGAATGCCGGGATCAAAATCAACGCGAACATCAAGCGCTTCTCATACTTCAAATGCATGAAGAAAAGAGCGACGAGCGATGCTTTGAATGCGGCAACCAACACGGCTAAAACAGTGTTTCCTGTCGCGCCCAAATTGACCCGGGACAGCGCGACCGTGATGACCGTCATCAGCAACAGCGTCCCAAAAATCAAAACATAGTTCGGTCCTGTTTGCGCCGCGTCCTCTGGGGACGGCTCAAACCACTTTTTCACCGGCGCTTTGGGATCGTACGGCGTTCCGAATCCGATGCACAGCAGGCAGATTCCAACCGCCGCACCGATCACCGCGCCGAACGAAAGACCGATTACCACCACCATTGTCGTCAGAAGTTCCATACGTATTCCTCCGAGTTCACATCACGCGTCATGTTAATTAGAGCAAATAAAGGAGCGGGAAAAGGAAGATCCACACCAAGTCAACGAAGTGCCAATACAGCCCCATCAACTCCGCGCCTTCGGCCGTCAGTTTCCCTTGGCGCGCCCAGCGCCATTCGTTCAAAATCGGGATCAATCCACCGATGATATGCAGCGCGTGGCACCCCGTGAGTGTGTAGTACGCGGCAAAAAAGAGATTCGTTTTCGGCAGAATTCCATGCTCGATTTTCATGCCGTATTCAACGCTCTTGAATACGAGGAAGAGCCCGCCAAGCAAAAACGTGAAGAGTAAAAACTTGGCGGCTTCGGGCTGCTTGTTTTCCGCAGTCTTCTTAACGGCGAACGCCATCGTCAAACTACTTGAAATCAGAATGACCGTGTTCAGCGCGGCGAGCGCCCAATTCAGTTTCATGGCTTCTTCATGAAAGACTTGCGGCTGGGCGAAGCGGAGAACGATGTAGCTTCCCAGCATGCCTGTGAAAAACATCATTTCGGATGCCAGGAACAACCACACACCGAACTTCATCGGCGAGACGCCAAGCCGGGTGGCTGGATACTCGCTTTCGGGCGCTACTGCTGACGACATGGGCACCTCCTCTTCGATTCGCGTTAGACTGTTGTTTTGGGTTGAATAGCAAGAGGCGTACCGTTCTGGAACAGCCTTTGCGTTCAGTCAAGCAGAACGAAATTGTCGTCCCTTTTAAGAGGAGTTTTAGAATGCTACGTTTCACTCGACGCTGGTTGCCGCTGCTTGTGCTGGGATTGATTATGGTGTGGGCCGTCCCCGTGTTGGGCTGTCCCAATTGCAAAAACTCGCTGCCGGACTCCGACGACGTGGGCATGATCACACGCCTAAGGGACGGATATTTTTGGAGTTACGTTGGCATGTCGAGCATGCCATTCCTCGCAGTCGGCATCATTGGTTACAAGCTTTTCAAGCGAATTCAACAGGCCGAAGCGCTTGAAAACGCAGAAGTGAAATCGAAGTGATGGGACGAAAAATGTTTTTCAATGGGTTCAAAAATAACAGTGGATTAAATGCTCGGATTCGGAGCCGTTTTCCGGACGCTGAGAAACGGATTCGCAGGCTTGAAAATGCCTGAACGAGTTCTTCAGAAAACGGAAATCGCATGAATACGATTTCCAAATCGCTTTGAATCGCGCCGCCGGTTGACTAAACTTTCGAGCTGTTGAATGGTTGTTCGCATCCACCCCGAAACGCATTGAACCGATATGAGCGCATTGCAACCTCTCGATATTCTAGTCATGGCCCCGCATCCCGACGACGCCGAAATGTTGTGCGGCGGACTGCTGTGGAAAGCCAAGCTCGCGGGCAAACGGCTGGGCGTGATCGATTTCACGCGCGGTGAAATGGGTACGCGCGGGACGATTCAAACGCGCAAACTCGAAGCTGCCGCCGCAACAAACATGATCGGCTTGGACGCGCGCGAAAACCTCGGACTGCGCGACGGCCATTTGATTCACGAACCGAAATTAATCGGTGCGATGGTTCGGATGCTGCGCAAGTATCGGCCCGCGTGTGTGCTCGCGCCGCATTGGGAAGACCAGCACCCGGATCACGCCGCAGTCGGGCAATCGATTCAACACGCCGCGTATTTGGCAGGTGTCCCAAAATTCGAACCGAAGAGTGCTCGCGGCGTGGCGTCAGCCCTGGCGCTGCCGTACCGCCCCAAGCACGTTCTGCATTACAACAACCGCTACGGCATCACCGCCGATTTGATCTTCGACATCAGCGACGTTTACGAGCGCAAGATGGAGTTGGTCAATTGCTTTGGTTCGCAATTCGGTCCCGGCAAAAAGCAATCAGGAGGCGGCGAAGAGCCGCAGACGCGATTGAGTCATTCAAATTTCAGCGAATGGTTCAGCGGTTTGCACACGTTTTACGGATTCCAAATCGGTGTGCGCTATGGCGAAGCGTACTGTGTTAAGAATCCATTGCGCGCATCAATTTCTGTACTCGATGTGTAGAGTGACGGCGGTTTAAAATTGGACCGCACGAGTCCGACGTTCACGCTTTTTCAGACAAGTGAGAAGAGGTCATTCATGCGCATTGGCATTGCGTGTTATCCGACGTATGGTGGGTCTGGAGTCGTGGCCAGCGAGCTGGGCATTGAACTCGCCAAGCGCGGGCACGAGATCCATGTGATCAGTTACGACTTGCCGATTCGGCTCGAAAGTTTTTCGGAGCGCATTTTTTTTCACGAAGTCGGTGTCGCGAATTATCCGCTTTTCAAATATCCGCCATTTACGCTCTCGGCCGCGTGCCGGATGATCGAGATCGCCGAGTTGTATAAACTCGACGTGCTGCATGTTCATTACGCCTTGCCCTGGGCCGTCTGCGCGCATCTCGCCAAGGAAGTGGTGATGGAGAACGGGCGCGATTTGAAGATCGTGACAACGCTTCACGGTACCGACATCACACTCGTTGGAAGTGAGCCTGCGTTTTTTGCGATGACGCGATTTGGCATCCGGCGCAGTGACGCGGTGACGGCGGTGTCGTCGTATTTGAAGCAGGCGACGATCGACACGTTTAAAGTGGATTGCCCGATTGATGTGATCCACAATTTTGTCGATTACGAGCGCTTCAAACCCAGCGCGGCGACAGGGCATTGTTCGCGACTGTGTTTTGCTCCGAACGGCGAGAAGCTGCTGGTTCACGTGTCGAATTTTCGCCCGGTTAAAAACATTCCAGATGTGGTCCGAACATTTGCGATTGTCCGTAAGTATATCCCTGCGCGACTGCTGATGGTGGGTGAAGGCCCGGAGACGGCGGGTGCTCGGGCGCTTGCGAAAGAATTGGGCGTTGAAGCGGACACCGTTTTTCTGGGCAATCAACAAGCCGTCGAAAACATCCTGGCAATGTGCGATCTGTTTTTGCTGCCATCCGCGCACGAAAGTTTTGGGCTGTCGGCACTTGAAGCGATGAGCTGCGGACTGCCGGTGTTGGCGACTGAAATCGGTGGGCTGGCGGAAGTCGTCACGCATGGTGAGGACGGGTATCTGTGCCACGTCGGTGATTATGAGTGCATGGCCGCGAGCGCGCTTTCGCTTCTGACTGATCCGGAAAAGTTGAAAGCGTTCGGAATGGCCGCGCGAAAAAAAGCGGTCGAACGCTTCGGTCCGGAAAAGCTTGTGCCATTATACGAAGGAGTTTATGAGCGCGTTTTGAAGGGGAAATGAGTCGGAGAACGAACAGGCTAAAAGCCCGTTCTACGATGTGGATTATTGAGTCAGTTTCAGCGGGATGGAGATACCGTCGGCTTCGAGCGCAGTCATTTTCCACGCGCCATTTTCGTCGCAGATGAAAGTCGCTTGGATGGTGGTCGAAAAGGTTGGGACGACCTTGCCGAGAAGTTGTGTAGCGAGGTCCAGTGCGGATGAGCCTTTAGGACTTTCGCCTTTCAAAACGGCCTTGGCGATGATGGACTTCGCGACGTTTTTTTCGGACGCAATCTCAATATGAAGCGGTCCAGAGAACGCAAATTCGGGCAACGGGATGCCCATTAGTTTTTGTTTAAAGACGAGACTATTGAGCGTCAGACCGTCGATGTTTAGAATAGTTGTGCCGGGTTTGGTTGTTGAGGCGACGGGTTCGATTTGAAGGTTCTTTCCGGAGACGGTGCCGGACATGGGATTGTCCCGGGGTAAACGGGTTCCAGCCTGTGCTTCCAACGCGAGGACTCGCTTGCCGAGGTCAGAGTCGAAGAACTTTCCGAAATCGAAATGGACGGAATGAATGGTCACCGCTTGGTCCGAAAATGGATTGCGAATCACGTCCCTCATATCGAACATTTCGAAAACGAATGTTCCGCAATCTCCAAAACTCAGTGTAGCATTTTCAAATCCCCCAGTCTTGAAGTCTGCTTTAAATTGGCATTTCGGAAATGCTCCAAGCGATTTTGTTTCAAGCCATGCATCTTTCACAGAAATGGGGCCGTCAATGCCAGGACCCGGGCCGGCTTTGTCCGTTGAAAAAGATGATTTGATGTTTGAAAACGACACAGTTCCATGGAGTGCCGACTCTTCTCCAAAAATGTTGGGCGTCAAAAATGAGGTTAGTGACTCAAGCCGGATTTCTCCACTCGCGTTGGAAATTTGAACGCAATGCGATTTCTGACACATGCTCACATCAGCAGCTACAGTGCCCAGCGTTTCAGACGCAACAGTCAATCCGGAGATATCGAGCGAATCACCATTATTGGTATATCCAATTCCCGATGAGGCGACGTGAAATCGTTCGTCCCCAAATGACAGCGAACGGCCTTTTAGAACGGAAGGCGATACGACGACGCGTTGAAGCTGCACGGATCCTTCGAGCGCAACGAGTGGTGGGGTCGTGCGACCGGGCGATTGTGCAGCGCGCTTGAGATTCAGATCGCATTGAACGAGACCGCTCAATCCTGGGACGAACGAGGCGACGATGGCTCCGTCACGCGCCAAGTCCATTTCAGCGACGACATGCGCATCCAACCCGCCACCCGGAGAAAGGATCCCTTTGGCACGAATCGTTCGAGTTGATTCAAATTCGCCTGTCGCAAAAAACGGATGCGCCAGTGTGCTACGATCAGTGGTCAAGGAGGCATTGATTTTTGAGAGTGCAAAGCGGCCTCGGTTTTTCCAATCGAAGAGGACGGAACCGTTGTTGATGGTGAGGGCGTCGAGTTTTCCCGATTCGCCGGGTTCGGAAGTCATGGTCATGAACGGCGTCCAGCCACCCGCCGCGTCGTAATTGAGGCTCACGTTCGGTTGGTCCACCGTGACACTGCGCATGCGCCCGCCGAACACGGCGTCGATGATGCCTACATCGACATGAATCGAATCGATGGTTACAGGATTGGTGCTGCCGGGTGCCCCGATCTCGATTTTTTGAAGATTGAGATTCAACAACGCGCTCGCATTGATGCCACCGATTTTCACGGGTGCTCCGAATCGCTTTATCATGCGCTGGGTGATCGAGTCATTGAAAACGCCCGCATTGATGCTGGCCCACGCGGCGAAAAGCAGCACGAAAAGTGTCACGCCTACCGCCGCCGCGGCGAACGCAAGCCGGGTTCGTGCAGTGTGTTTTTTGCGAGGCGTTTCGGTGTCTGCGGTTCCTGATGAGAATTCAGTCATGGCGATTCATCGTATGGAACGGTGGGGCGGAGTCCAGCGAAACACGTAGAGCCGAATCGGAATTCGGCTCTACGTTGCTTGATTATGCGCGCCAGCCGAGCGGTTCGGCGTGGATTGAGTACGTGGAGCCGTGCGTGAGTTCCAGCAGTTGCCAGAGCGCGGCGTGTGATCCGCAGATGCCGAGACGCGCGGCGACGTGGGGCGCTTCGGCGAGTCGGTCGATCAAATCATCGCCTTCAAAATGCTCCGCGAATTCGCGCGAGAACAGGACGGTGTGTTTGTAGCGTTTCAGACATTCTGCGAGCACGTTGGCCGGGTCAAATGCGCCGGGCGATGCGGACGGTTTGCCGAGGCTTTTTCCGGTAGCGAGAACCTCTTCGGCTTGTTCGATCAGACTCCACAGATCGCGCGAAAAACGCGAAGCTCCGAGACCGTCGGAACCGGAGAAGACGAGCACGGCGGTGTCGGCTGATGCGCCTGGAACGTGGAGGCTGAGCAATGCTTCTTCGAGCGTTTCTTCCCATGGCGAGCCGCCGCCGGAGACCATCATGACGTCCGCTTTCGCAGCAGATTTAGAAATGGGCGAAGGCTTTTTGGGCAACGCAGTACCGACGAATGCGCGGGCGGATTCGATCTCGATTTGCACTGCGCGTCCGAGCGTTAATTCGAGCGAGAATTCAGCGTTCACTCCCTGGGGCAAAAACGAATTAAACTCGACGCCATCGCGCGCGGAAGACACCGCGATACGGAGATCGGCGGATTCGTAGAGCGCATCGGGCGAGCCGTCAGCGGGCCAGGCGATGGCGTCGTGATCACCGCAAATTTCTTCGCCGTAGCGGTGAATCGCAGAACGTCCCAGCAACGGGCCACAGCCGCCGGGGCACGCGAGAAAAGCGACGCGGGACGGGCGAATTCCAGCTTCGACGAGTGTAGCCAACAGGGCGGGGAGGGCGATGTCGTATGGGGCCGGGCGCACGAGATCGCCGACCAAAACGGCCACACGGCGTTTGTCTGAGGCCAGTTCTTTCAAAGACGATCCGGCCAAGGCCGTTACGACGCGTTCACGTTGGATCGCTTCGCTGATCAGCGGTTGTTCGACGACAGGGCGTGAGATGTCTGCGAGCGTCACGCCAGCGGGAATGAAGAGGCGTTGTCCGCGCGTTCCGGCGGCGAACAACACGGAGCGACCGCTTTCGACGGGCACGGGTTCGGAGTTCAAATCAGGCGCGCTCATTCGAGTCCCAGCACTTGAGACATCGTGTAGAAACCGGGCGCGCGCTTTTCCTGGACGAGCCACTTGGCCGCTCGCAACGCCCCGCGCGCGAACGTATCGCGGCTGGATGCTTTGTGCGTCAGTTCGATGCGTTCGCCGCCGATTGCAAAATAGGCAGTGTGTTCGCCGACGACATCGGCCATGCGCACGGCGTGAATACCGATCTCTTTTTTGGGGCGCTTGCCGATGTTGCCTTCACGACCATACACAGCCACGTCGGCCAGATTCGTGTCGAGGCCTTTCGCGATGGCTTCGGCCAAGCCGTGAGCGGTGCCGCTGGGCGCGTCGATCTTTTGATTGTGATGCGCTTCGACGATTTCGATGTCATAGTCGGGGCCGAGCGTTCGCGCGGCGAGTGTGGCGAGCTTGAAGAGGACATTGACGCCGACGGAGAAATTCGGCGCGTGAATGATCGGAATCTTTTTCGCAGCTGCGGCGATGCGGGCCTTTTCGTCGGCGGTCATACCGGTCGTGCCGATGACGATGGGGATGCCGAGCGTCGCAGCTTCTTCTGTGAGCGCGGTCGCGGCGGAGTGGATCGTGAAATCGATGATCGCTTGGACGCCGCAGTTCGGACAGATGCTGCGAGCGACGGGTGCGCCGATGTCGCGACCAAGGC
>Ga0194061_1002376_pt1 | contig 10329 bp, 7 predicted proteins | sample SepL2221m_MetaG_FD_163423 | JGI IMG/M metagenome (GOLD analysis project Ga0194061, IMG submission 163423) | Anoxic zone freshwater microbial communities from boreal shield lake in IISD Experimental Lakes Area, Ontario, Canada - Sep2016-L224-21m | ecosystem: Environmental > Aquatic > Freshwater >...
AGATATCTGCACCGGCGTCTGCCAGCGGCTGCAGCCAGGCAGCCATCTCGTTCGGTGTCTTGGCCATCTGCACACTGAAGTCCTGCTGCTTCCACTGCGACAGGCGGATGATGATGGGGTAGTCTAAGCCTACCTCTGCGCGCACGGCTTTGAGAATGTCGGCAGCAAAGTGTCCACGCTGCACCAGGTCGCTGCCGCCATAGCGGTCGTCTCGCAGGTTCACGCCGCTCCAGAAAAACTGGTCGATCAAATAACCGTGGGCGCCGTGCAGCTCGATGGCGTCGAACCCCAGGCGCTTGGCTGAGCCGGCAGCCCGGGCAAAGGCGGCAATGGTGTCGGCTATTGCCTCGTCTGTCATGGGTTCAAAAACTTTTTTGCCAGGCGATGTGAAGCCCGAGGGCGAATCCCAGGGGCCTGGCGGCACCCATTCGGTGCGGCGGTTGCGCACGGCGCCCACATGCCAAAGCTGCGGAGCCATCACACCGCCAGCGCTGTGCACCGTGTTGATCACTTTCTGCCATCCGGCCAGCGCATCCGCACCCCAGAAGCGGGGCACGTCAGGGTCGTTGGAGGATGCAGGGCGCTCAACCACCGTGCCCTCGGACACAATCAGCCCGACCGCGCCGGCTGCACGTTTGCGGTAATACTCCGCCACCGCTTCGGTAGGCACGCCGCCGGGTGAAAACGAACGCGTCATGGGTGCCATCACAATGCGGTTGGGCAGCTTCAGAGTCTTTTGGGCAAAGGATTGAAACAGGGGTGCGGCGTTGGACATGTTTTTTCAGGCAATAGTGGTGAAACCAAAGGACCAGTCTACGGTCAGACGGGCCGTCGCCTCCAGCCACGGTGTCGCCAAAGCGATTGCTATTGTCTTCATAGCAGCTCACGCCCATTCCACGTGGGCTACCACCCTATTCGACCAGGTAAAGGCAGGCTACCGGCCATCTGACACGCTGATTCTGGACCGCAACAGCGAACTACTGCACCGCCTGCGTACTGACGCCACCGTGCGACGGGGCCAGTGGACGGCGCTGGCTGACATTTCCCCTACCCTGCGCTCGGCCCTGGTGCTCAGCGAAGACAAACGCTTCTACGAGCACAGCGGGGTGGACTGGCAGGCCGTGTCCAGCGCGGCATGGGCCAACCTGTGGAACAGCAAAACGCGGGGGGCCTCTACCATCACCATGCAACTGGCGGGGCTGCTGGATGATGACCTCAAGCGCGGATCGCGCAGGCGCAGCGTGACGCAAAAGCTGGGCCAAACCGTGTCCGCGCAGTTGCTGGAGCGCAGCTGGCGCAAAGATCAGATTCTGGAAGCCTACCTGAACCTGGTGCCATTCAAGGGCGAGCTGGTAGGTATCGACGCCCTGAGCCAGACCCTGTTCGGCAAGGCACCGCACGGGCTAGACGTGCGGGAGGCGGCAGTTGCCGCAGCCTTGGTACGCGCACCCAACGCTCCAGCGGCACAGGTCGCGCAACGCGCCTGTCTTGTGCTCAAAAGCCTACAGACCATAGGTGCCGATTGCGAAGCGCTGGACCTGTTTACAACCGGCGCTTTGCTACGACGCGAATATGCCACCAGTGTGGGCGTAGCACCGCATATGGCACGCAGGTTGGTAAGCGCAACCGGTGCGTCGGGGATTCCGGCCATGATCAAGTCCACAGTGCGTGCGCCACTGCAACGCTTCGCCTTACAAACCCTGCAACAACACCTGCGCGAGCTTGTCAACCGCCATGTGGAGGATGGCGCGATTGTGGTGCTGGACAACACATCCGGCGAGGTGCTGGCCTGGGTAGGGTCGTCTGGCGAAGACATCAGCAACGCTGCAGACGTTGACGGCGTCACAGCCCTGCGCCAGCCCGGATCCACACTCAAACCCTTTTTGTATGCGCAGGCCATTGCCCAGAAGCGGATCACTGCTGCATCGCTACTGGAAGACTCGGGCACGCAAATACAGACGGCGGGCGGCCTCTACATCCCTCAGAACTACGACCACCAATTCAAAGGCTGGGTCTCCGCCCGCACCGCGTTGGGCGCGTCGCTCAACGTGCCCGCCGTGCGCACGCTGGTCATGGTGTCGCCCGACGCGTTTCACAAGCAACTGGTCCAGCTGGGCTTGCCGCTCAAGGAGAGTGGCGACTTCTACGGCTACAGTCTGGCGTTGGGCAGCGCCGAGGTATCCCTGCTCAACCTGACCAACGCCTACCGAGCACTGGCCAACTTCGGACGGGCCAGCCCCTCGACGCTTACGTTAAGCACTAAGCCCGCTTGGCAGGCCGCACTGGACCCACGCGCAGCCTTCGTCGTCGGCGACATCCTGAGCGACACGCTAGCCCGTGCACGCACCTTCGGTCCGGACAGCATCCTCGGCACCCGCTTCTGGACCGCGGTCAAAACCGGAACCAGCAAGGACATGCGTGACAACTGGGCTGTGGGCTGGTCGCAGCGCTACACCGTGGGCGTGTGGGTGGGCAACGCCAGCGGAGCGCCGATGTGGGACGTGAGTGGCACCGCAGGGGCGGCACCCGTCTGGGCAGCAGTGATGAATTACCTCCACACCACCCAGACCAGCCACGCCCCAAAGCCGCCCGCCGGGGTGGTGCAAACAGTGGTGCAGTTTGCAGCACCGGGGTCCGCGGTCGACAGCCCCATGCCAACAGAGGCAGCACGCAAAGAGTGGTTTCTGCAAGGCACGGAGCAATCATCGTTTGCTATAAATTTGGAAGCTGCTCACGCAACGTATTCGGGGGCAAAAGCCCGAATCACCTCACCAACGAACGGCACCATAATTGCCCTGGACCCCGACATTCCACCAATAAATCAGCGCGTGATCTTTTTGGCCGACGCATCCAACGTTCGCTGGCTGATGGATGGCAAAGCTTTTGCTAAAGGTGCATCCACGCGGTGGCCGCCCTGGCCCGGCCGACATGTAGTCCGCATCACAGATCCCAAGGGTCGGGTGCTGGACGAAGTTCGGATTGAAGTGCGCGGCGCGGGAGTTGCCGAGTCGACTGATCGACGGCGTTGACAAGGCATTTGTGCCTTGCCGGGTTTCGACACGTCAACTGCGTTGCACGGGCGAAGTGACAGCAACCTCGAATTCGACGCGGTTACGCCCATTTTCCTTGGCGCGGTAAAGGGCCTCATCAGCAAGCCGTAACAGGGTGTCGACGTCTGCACCGTTGTTTGGGAACGCCGATATTCCAGCCGACAAAGTTGTCTGAACGGAGAAGGCACCGTGCTTGATGGGTGTGGTGCTCAATATGCTTTGCCACGACTTGGCACGGGCCAGCGCGTTCTCGATTGTCATATTCGGCAGAGCAACCAGAAACTCTTCTCCACCATAGCGGCAAATGATGTCGCCTTCGCGGGCGCCATGCAACAGTATGGACGCCATGGCTTTGAGCACAGCGTCTCCGGTAGGGTGGCCATAGGTATCGTTGACACGCTTGAAATGATCCAGGTCCACTATGACCAACGCCATCGGATAGCCAACACGCTTGGCACGCGACAATTCCCTGGGAAGAGTTTCCTCCAGATAACGACGGTTATGCAGTCCGGTCAACGGGTCACGCAGCGTCTGCTCGGTCAGCATGGCATGCAAGGCCATGTTTTCCTGCAACTGCTCTTGCAACTGCCGGTTGGTCTCTTCCAATTTCGTTTGGTACTGTTTGCGCTCGTGGACATCACGCATGATTCCGTTGAACGCAACAATTGCGCCAGAGGCGTCATATATGGGATTGGAATTGATCTCCACCCAAATTGGGTCGCCCGACTTGCGAATGTGGGGAACTTCAAAGCGCAGGGACGCGTTGGTCACCCCAGCCGCCTCGTTCGCTTTGCGCACTTTCATCATTTCGGCAACGATCTCGCGTCCTTCCTGTGTAAAAAATTCCATGACTGACCGGCCCATGATCTCCTCGCGGGAAAACCCCGTGCTCTCAATGTAGGCACCGTTCACAAAGGTAAAACACATCCGGCTGTCGAGCCGCCAGACGGTATCGGCTGTGTTCTCAGCCAGAAAACGGTATTGCTCTTCACTTGCCTGCAACGCCTTCTCCGCCTTTTTGCGCTCGGTGATGTTTTCGGCAAAAACGGCAACGCGCCGCACCACTCCGTCAGGATCAAAGGCAGGAACGAGGCTATGCCGAAAATACATGCCGCTGCGCTCATCCTCCAGGACAACCGGCCTGCGTTGCAGCTCCGCCTTGCGCGCAATAGCACGCCGCCCAGCGGCTGTCACATCGTCAAATAGCGAGTACACATTGGTGCCAATCAATTGCTCCATTTCAATGCCAAAGTGGGTTGCCGACTGGAGATTCGCACACACGATCTTGCCCTCCAGGTCAATGAGCAACGATACGCCAGGCGTTGCGTCAACCAGCGCCTGCAGTTCGACCTCGGTTGCCCGCGGTCGTGCCGGCTGGCTATCAACTGGTGGTGTGGACATGGCGAGCGGGGCCGTGTGACATGATTTCTCCAATATTCTTGTAGGGCGTTATCGTAATGCGCAAACAGGTCTGGTGCCAAATGACCACGTAGCAAATGTCGCGTGTCAAAAAAGTCACGCGCGTTTATTTTCTGCTCGGGGCCACTGGCGGAACTCGAAGCGTTTCAACGACGTGTTGGGTCGCATGGACATTAGCACCCCTCAGGGCGCCATGTAGCGCCCCACACGGTGGTTGGTGGCCAGCGTTTGGTTAAGCACCACCGCACCCAGCACCGACAACGCTGTGTGTTGCCAATCCACCACCGCAAACGAGCACAACACAATAGAGCAATCCAGTGCCATCTGGATTCTTCCGGCCCTCCAGCCAAAACGCTCCTGTAAATACAACACCAGCACGTTGAAGCCCCCAAGGCTGGCGCGGTGGCGAAACAAAATCAGCATGCCAGCGCCCATCAGCAGACCGCCCATAACCGACGTAAATACGGGGTTGAGCGATTCAAAATGCACCAGCTTCGGAACCACATTGGTCAATAGCGCCAATAAGCCCACAGCAGCAAAAGTCTTGAGGGTAAACGCACGCCCCATGCGCTTCCAGGCCAACCCATAGAACGGCAGATTGAGCGCAAAAATCAACGCTCCAAAGTTCCAGCCCGTGGCGTAGTGCAGCAAGAAGGCAATACCCACAGTGCCCCCCGTCAGCAAGCCGTTGTGGCCGAACATAACAATACCCATGGCGACAAACAGGGTGCCCGTCATCAGGGCCTGAATGTCTTCATAGGCGCGATGTCGGGGTGAGTGGGATGGGTTTGGCATATCGTGCATCAGTGCCCCATTTGGAGGCGAGGCAAATGATAGCGGGATGCCGTGCATGGTGCCCGTCGCGTTCAACCCACTGCCAGTTGTCGTAGCACCTCGCCCATGGTAGGTCGTGCGGACGGGGTCGCAGACAGGCACTCCCTGGCCAATGCGCTGAAGTTGTCCAGAGAAACAGCCTGCCCACCGAACGGTTGCGTATGCGCCACCAGTTCTTCCAGCAAGCAACCAAAGGCACGCACCTCCAGCGCTTGCATGGCGCCGCTCTGCGCGGGTTGGTCCGTGGGTAACACAGTAGCTGCCCCAAAATCACTCAACACGGCTTGGCCACTGACCGGATTCCACAAAATGTTGTGGGCATAGAGGTCCCCGTGCATCACGCCTTGCTGGTGTAAATGGGCCACCGCCTCTGCGATGCTGTGTACAAGTCGCTGCACCATGGGCAATGGGATGCGCAAGTTCGCCGCGTATACATCGCGGGTGCAACTGTCCAGACTGGGCGGTCCGGCCAGATTGACATAGCTGCGCGAAATCAGAGGAAACAGTAACCCGCGAGTGTCCTCTGGATGCCCGACCAACTCAGCACGTGGCGTACACAGCGCGGGGTGCTGACCGGCTCTCAGGCAAGCTGCCAGCTCGTGCTCGGGCAAGCCGTCACTGGTAACCGCCCCCCTGAACAGCTTGAGCGCGCCCACTTCGTCGCTGCTTTGACTGTGCACTTTGTAGATATGACCGGAAGCGCCCTCGCCCAGGAGCACACCCACCCGCAAATCTTGCCAATGCACGTCAGGTAGCGCAGCAGCAGTTGGCTGATTCCACCCCAGCGGATTGCCGGCGAGCGCCAGCCAGCTCAAACGGGGTAGCTCCGCCAACCAAGCGGGCACACTTGTCAGTTGATTGGCTGCCAGGCGTATCAACTCCAGACTCTGGGCATGAACCAGGCCAGGCGGAAGTTCCACCAACTGGTTGCCCGCCATCATCAGCTTTTGCAACGCGGGGCGCCGGCCCAGTTCATTGGGCAAAGTAGTGATCGTGTTGTCGGTCAGAATCAACCAGCGCAATGCCGGCGGAAGTGCGGCGCCAGGTACATCTTCAATGCGGCATGCTTTGAAGCCCACGACCTGCAAGGCAGTACATTCGCCCAGCACTTCGGGCAACTGAACGAAGGGGTTGTCCGAGCAAAAAATGACTTTCAATCGGTGCAATCTTGGCAAATCGTGCGGCAGACTGCTGAGCTGATTGCAAGAAAGGTTCAGTACCTCCAGCGTGTCGGCCAGATCGAAAACCTCTGGCGGCAGCGTGCGCAGGCCACAGGACAAGTCCAGGCGTCGGGTTCCGGCCAATGCGCCGCTGCGCAGCTGATCAAGGGTATGCACGCGCATATTTCATGGGGGCTAGCGGTCAATACCACCAACAGTATTTTGATACGGACACCTTAAAGATCCAGCACCAGCAGCGGTGTCTTGGAGCGCGAACAGCATGGCGTGAACTGGTCATTGGCCGCAGTTTCCTGCGGTGTCAGGTACTGGTCCTTGTGGTGAGGCACCCCATCCAAAACACGGGTCAGACAGGTGCCGCAAACGCCCTGCTCGCAGGCGGTTTGTACCTCTACTCCCGCTGCCGACAGCGCCTGTACCACCGTCTGGTCCTTGTGCACAGTGATAACACGGCCCGAACTGGCCAGCTTGACCTGAAAACTGGCATCGCTTGCAGACGCCGCCACTTCAGCACCAAAAAATTCGCAGTGCAGCTGGCTCTGGGGCCAGCCCATCGCGCGGGCTGTAGACAGCACGGCCTCAATAAATCCCTTGGGACCACAGACGTACACATGCACGCCGATTTGCGGCGCCTGTAACAGCACAGCCAGGTCCAGCTTCTGACCGACTTCACCATCGTCAAAATGAAATCGAACCCGAGATGCAAAAACGGATGCATTGATTCGATCAAAGAATACAGTGCGTGCCCGTGAACGGCTGCTGTAATGCATCTCAAATTCCGCACCGGTCGCGGCCAGTCGCTCGGCCATGCTCAGGATGGGAGTCACACCAATGCCACCGGCCAGCAACAGACTGCGACCGGCCTTGTGCACCAGGGCAAAGTGGTTTTTGGGTACGCTGATTTCCAATACCTGTCCCTCTTGCACCAGCTCATGCATGGCCCGCGAGCCACCGCGCGAAGCAGGGTCACGCAGCACGGCAATCAGGTAGCGGTGTGTCTCTGCCGGGTCGTTGCACAGCGAGTACTGCCGCGTCAGGCCATTGGGCAGTAGCACATCCACATGCGATCCCGCCGAGAATGCCGGCAAGGCGCCGCCGTCCGCCGCCACCAATTCAAATGACCCGATATCGGTTGCTTCCAGCGCTTTTCGCGCCACCCGAACCAACAGCGTTGCACCTGACGTCATGGTTAAACCTCAATCGCTTTGCCTGTGAAGGGGGCTGCGTGATCCGCAGGACTCGACGAAAGCTGCTCCTGCGCAATCAGTCGGCCCAGTATCTTGCGTGATTGAATGCCACCGGCGTCGATGTTCAGCATCAACAACGCGCGCCCGGGGTGCATCAACAGGTTCTTTTGCTGCAACTCCAGCATCTGTAGGTCTTCAGTAAAAATCTTTCCCTGCCCTTCGCGGATCGTGGCGGTAAGTACCTTGTCATCGGGGTTGAACTTGCGCGCCATACCCCAGAAGTAGTGAATCGAGGTTTCTGTTTCCGGGGTGATGAAATCAACCACTACGCTATAGGCCTTGTGCTGTGGGGGGGCGTCATATCCGCCTTTGCCTGCGTGCGCCACACCGACTTCAATCATCACGTTGCTGGGTGGTGTAAAACGGCAGATCTGCCAGCGGTCCACCAGGACATCGTCCGCCAGGTTATTGCCGCGCAGAGCGAGCTTCCAGAACGGGGGCGCCATGATGTTATTCATGTAACGGCTGGTGACCACCATGTCGCCATCGACCGTGGTTTTACATGGGGTTTCATCAATTTCTTTTTGTCCGATGCTCGCGGCGTGCACATAGGTTTCGTGCGTCAAGTCCATCAGGTTGTCGATCATCAGGCGATAGTCACACTGAATATGGAACAAGCCTCCGCCATAGGCCCACTCGGGGTTGTCGTACCACTCCATGTGCGGGATAGTGGCAGGATCTGCCAGCACTGCGTCGCCCGGCCAAACCCAGACAAAGCCATAACGCTCCACAACGGGGAAGCTCTTGACGGCTGGAAAGCCGCGCACGCGCTGACCGGGCATGGAAACCGTCTTGCCGTCGCATCCCATGACCAAGCCGTGGTAGCCGCACACCAGCTTACCCTCCGACACAAAGCCCAGAGATAACTGCGCACCCCGGTGTGGGCAGAAGTTCTCAACCGCGGCCACCCGGTTTTCTTCGCCCCGATAGAACGCGATATTCTCACCACAGATTGTGCGACCCAATGGCTTTTCGTCAATCTCGTTAGGGGTAGCTGCAACATACCAGGCGTTTTTTGGAAACATGACGGCGGCGGCTTTCGTTGAGGGTGGGGTGCGAAAACTCGCAAGTGGCTGGATTAACGGTGGATTTTGCCCCAAGACTCCGGGGCCTACACAAAGGGCGGTTGGGTATCAACGCGGCAATCTAGCCCATGAAATCAAAAGAAATCAAATTGGGGGCTCCAATTTCACGCCAGCGACTCTTGTAGCCAGCTAACATCTTCCAAACATAAGGAGACACTGGCATGACCGTCATCACCAACATCGAAGACCTGCGCGTCCTGGCTCAAAAGCGCGTTCCCCGCATGTTCTACGATTACGCCGACTCGGGCTCATGGACGGAGAGTACCTACCGCGCCAACGTGTCCGATTTTCAGAATATCAAGCTGCGCCAGCGTGTGGCCATCAACATGGAAAACCGCAGCACCGCCAGCACCATGGTTGGGCAAGCGGTGGCAATGCCAGTGGCCCTTGCGCCAGTGGGCTCGACGGGCATGCAACATGCGGACGGTGAAATCCTGGCAGCGCGAGCAGCCCAAAAATTCGGTGTGCCGTTCACGCTCTCGACCATGAGCATCTGCTCGATTGAAGATGTGGCGGCGAATACCACGCAGCCGTTCTGGTTCCAGCTCTACGTCATGCGCGACCGAGCCTTTATCGAGCGCCTGATCGAGCGTGCCCGCGCGGCCAAGTGCTCCGCACTGGTGCTGACGCTGGACCTGCAAATCCTTGCCCAGCGCCACAAGGACCTGAAGAATGGGCTGTCGGTTCCAGTCAAGCCAACCCTGTCGAGTGTCATCAACCTCTTGACCAAGCCCCGTTGGTGCCTTGGCATGCTGGGCACCCAGCGGCGAAAGTTCGGCAATATTGTGGGCCACGTGAACGGAGTTAACGATATGAGTTCGTTGTCCGCATGGACGACGCAGATGTTTGATCCCACGCTGAACTGGGCCGACGTGGAGTGGATCAAAAAGCGTTGGGGCGGCAAACTCATCCTCAAAGGGATTCAGGACGTGGAAGACGCCAAACTGGCCGTAGAGAGTGGCGCCGATGCGTTGATTGTTTCCAACCACGGCGGGCGCCAACTCGACGGTGCCGAATCGTCCATCCGAGCGTTGCCTGCCATAGTGGATGCCGTTGGCAGTCAGATTGAAGTGCATATGGACGGTGGCATCCGCAGTGGCCAAGACGTACTCAAAGCCTTGGCAATGGGTGCCAAAGGCGTCTATATCGGACGACCCTACATCTATGGTTTGGGTGCCATGGGTGAGGCAGGAGTCAGCAAATCACTTGAAATCATTCAGAGGGAAATGGACATCACCATGGCCCTGTGCGGCAAGACCCGCATCGAAAACGTCGACAAGGGCATTTTGCTGCCTGGGATCTATTCCACCTGAGGCAACCCGGCCACACAGATTCACGACTGGATCAATTTTAAACCGGTCGTTTTGCGTTAGGATGAGCCGGTTTGCAGCGCTGGGCTGTAGACCGTTTTTTTATTTGACCTGGTACGCAAAGGATCTCCCATGAGCCCAAGCAAATTCCGTCTGGTAACCCGCAGCGACTTTGATGGTCTGGTCTGCGCCGTGTTGCTCAACGA
>Ga0194061_1002380_pt1 | contig 10320 bp, 4 predicted proteins | sample SepL2221m_MetaG_FD_163423 | JGI IMG/M metagenome (GOLD analysis project Ga0194061, IMG submission 163423) | Anoxic zone freshwater microbial communities from boreal shield lake in IISD Experimental Lakes Area, Ontario, Canada - Sep2016-L224-21m | ecosystem: Environmental > Aquatic > Freshwater >...
CATTAAAGGAAGGAACGTATTCACTCAGTGAAGTTTTGCAAATGACCATTAAGGCAATTGGTTTGCAATTTGCAATGGATGGATTTGGGAATGTGTTTATTTCAAAAAAGTTTCAGCTTCAAACAGAACTTGCAGCTCATTATTTTGATAAGCAAATGGATAGTTCCTATGCCGATCGTAATATTTCACTTCCTGTTTTAAGTAAATCAGAAAAAGGACAATTAAATGTTTCCATCGAGCAGAAATTATTTGAAGTAGGGAACAAGGCCAGCATGAATGATAAATCAGAAACGGTATTGGCGGGTTATGTTAGGGATTATAAAAATGGGGAAGCTATTAGCGGTGCAACTGTTTATGTTGATAATAGTAATGTTAAAATCATCACGGATCAGTTTGGATATTATACACTTCGGTTGCCAAGAGGTAGACATACACTACATGTTAGTAGCATGGGTATGAAAGATACTAAACGTGAATTGCAGTTATACAGTGAAGGTAAATTAAGCATTGAGATGAATGAATACATCGCAAGTTTAAAAGCAGTTACCGTTAGCACTGAAAGGAAATCGAATTTGAGAGGTACACAAATGGGATTAGATAAAGTATCCATTAAATCCATCAAACAAGTACCCTCCGTTTTAGGGGAGTCTGATGTGTTAAGAGTAGTGCTCACTTTGCCGGGAGTAACTTCTGTTGGTGAAGCAAGTACGGGGTTCAATGTACGAGGCGGGGCTGCTGATCAGAATTTAATTTTACTAAACGATGCTACCATTTACAATCCATCGCATTTATTTGGATTTTTTTCGGCGTTTAATGCCGATGTTGTAAAGAGTGTTGAATTATATAAAAGTGCAATCCCTGAAAAATATGGCGGCAGGCTTTCGAGTGTGTTAGAAGTAAGCACACGCGATGGGAATAGTAAAAAACTAAGTGGGTCTGGTGGAATTGGTTTATTAACTAGTAGGTTAACTTTAGAAGGTCCAATCAATAATGATAAAACAAGTTTTATTGTTAGTGGTAGAACTACCTATTCAAACTGGATCCTAAATCAAATACCTGATGAGTCTTACAAAAACAGCAAAGCTTCTTTTTATGATTTGAATTTACAAATCACGCATCAGTTTAACACAAAGAATAGCTTGTATATCACTGGATATGTAAGTCATGATGACTTTAGGTTAAACAAGGACACAGCTTTTCAATATGGCAATAAAAACTTAATTATTAAATGGAAGCATATTGTTAATAATCGTTTCTTTTCTGTGTTATCTGCTGGAACTGATAATTATGGTTACAATATTAGTAGTACGGAAGTGCCACTAAATGCATTTAAACTAAGTTTTAATATTAGTCAATCTCATTTTAAATATGATTTTAATTACAACCCCTCCAATAAGCATTCCATTAATTTTGGTTTGAATGCGGTGCATTATAAATTAGACCCAGGTACTTTTGAGCCTAATTCTCAAGTTTCGTTAGTGAAATACGATAAGGTTCAAAAAGAGCAAGCTTTAGAATCAGCATTCTACTTAGGTGATAATTTTAAAGTAAATAATGACTTAACACTAAATCTTGGTCTTCGTTATTCTGTATTTAATTATCTGGGAGCACATTTGCAATACCAATATGCTTCAGGGCTTCCTAAGCAAGAAAATACCATTATTGACAGTGTTCAATATGGTGCTGGTAAAAACATTAAAACCTATCACGGTCCGGAGTTTAGATTTTCTATGCGTTATAGTTTAAAGGAGGATGCAAGCTTGAAATTTAGTTTTAATTCCTTAAGACAATATATACACACATTATCAAACACTACTGCTATTTCACCTACAGATATCTGGAAGCTCAGTGACCCGAATATTGCACCCCAACAAGGTTATCAGGCATCAATGGGTTATTACAAAAACCTGATGGGAAATAAAATTGAACTTTCATTTGAGGTTTATTATAAATGGATGCAGCATTATTTGGATTATAAAAGTGGTGCCACTCTTATAATGAACAAGCATATAGAGACTGAATTAATTAATACCAATGGAGAAGCCTATGGCGCTGAATTCATGATTAAGAAAACAGTTGGAAATTTAAACGGTTGGCTAAGCTATACTTATTCAAGAACATTTTTAAAAATGAATGATCCTCTTGCTCAGGAGAGTATCAATCATGGTGAAAAATACCCAGCTAGTTACGATAAGCCACACAATATTAATTTAATTGGTAATTATCAATTTTCACATCGGTTAAGTCTTTCTCTGAATGGCGTTTATAGCACTGGCCGCCCAATTACTTTACCCATTGCCGTATTTTATCAGGCGGGTGCTCAGCGCGTTTTGTATTCAGACAGAAACCAATTTAGAATACCAGATTATATAAGAGCTGATGTTTCGGTTAACCTTGAGGGGAACCATAAAATTAAGAAGCTAGCCCATAGTTCCTGGTCGATGGGTATTTATAATGTGTTTGCCAGACAAAATCCTTATTCAGTTTATTTTATTCAGGAAAACGGATTAGTAAAAGGATACCAGCTTTCTATTTTTGCAACTGCTATTCCTTTCATCACATATAATTTTAAATTTTAGTAGGATGAAATTAGTAAGAAATATATTATTCATCTTTCTGATCACGCAGTTTGCCTGCAAGAAACCCTATGATGTTCCTGCCATCAATATCAATTATTCTTATTTGGTTTTAGAAGGTAATATTGAAATAGGTATCAATAAAGTTTCTATCATTCATTTGAGCAGAACACAAACTTTAAAAGACACTGCAATTTCAACTCCTGAAACCCAGGCAACAGTGATGATCGAATCAAGTAATGGGGCTAGTTATCTTTTAAATGAAACTTCTGATGGTGAATATACTTCGAGTCCTCTGCAGTTAAATAATGTGCAGGAATATCGGTTAAAAGTTATTACAACCAATGCGGATCAATATGTTTCAGCTTTCGTAAAGGGAAAAATTGCACCGGAAATAGATAGTGTAACCTGGAAGCAAGACATAGATTTGAAATTTTTTGTGCATACGCATGATCCAAATAATAATACCAGATTTTATAAATGGGAGTTTGATGAAACCGCACAACACGATGCGCCAATAGAATCCAGACTAGGTGTAAAAGATGGAATGATATTTTATAGGGATTCTGCCACACAAGTTTATAATTGTTGGTCTACAACCCGCTCAAATACAATAGCAGTGGCAAGTACTAAAGCCTTAAGTGCTGATGTGGTAAGTTACCAGCAAATTCATAAAGTATTTCAAAATGATTCCCGTTTAGATGTTAGGTATAGTATTAATGTTCGGCAGTACGCCATTTCTGATGAGGCTTATCAATATTGGCAAATTTTGCAAAAAAGCACACAACAAACGGGTAGCATATTTGATCCCCAACCTTCACAGATAAGTGGTAATGTGACTTGTGTAAATCATCCAGAAAAAATAGTGATTGGATTTATAAGTGCTGGTACCTATTCAGAGAAAAGAATTTTTATAAATAATTCAGAACTTACGAACTGGGCGTTTAGTCCTCCAGGTGAAGAATGTACTGTTCGTTTTGGTAGCCAGAATCCGAATAACTATTTAATATATAGCTATCCAGATACTTCTTATGCGCCACAGTATTTTATTACTGGTGGAGGCATGGCCTTGTATAAGATATCATGTTTAGATTGTACAAGGGCTGGCGGAACAAGCAGTAAACCTGATTTCTGGAAATAAAAAATTAAAATTTGGGAAACAGCAAATCATATCGTTTTCGTTTTGTTCTTTGCATCATTCTGATTTTGCAATCTGTACATGTATTTTGTCAGATTGAAAACCCGGCCATTCCTTTTGAATCTTACACTATTAATCATTTACAGGAAAAAGCATTCGTTCATACCGATAAAGAAAATTATGTAACTGGAGAAATTATTTGGTTTAAGTTATATCTAACAGATGCACTGTTGAATAAACCTTTGAATTTGAGTAAGATTGCTTACATGGAGGTTTTAGATATGTTACATAAACCCATTCTCCAAACTAAAATAGAAATGAAGGAAAGTATGGGTGATGGTAGTTTTCTGCTCCCATACTCTTTGCAATCTGGGAATTATCTATTTCGTTGCTATACTGGTTTAATGAAAAATTCTTCAGCAGAATTTTATTTTGAGAAACAGCTTACTATTATAAACCCTTTTAAGAAACCAGATTGGTCTGAGGCTAAGCCTTCTGTTTATAAAGTTCAGTTTTTTCCGGAGGGTGGAAACTTAGTATCTGGAATTGAATCAAAAATAGGGTTCAAAGTAACTGATCAATATGGAAACTCATTTGCAGCAAAAGGGTTTATTGAAGATGAAATGAAGCAGAAAATTGTTCCATTTGGAACATCTCGATTTGGGATGGGACAGTTTTTGTTTACAGCTTTATCCGGAAAAAAATATCAAGCCAATATTGAGGTTGAAGGGAAAAAATTAATAGTTGATTTGCCGAATATCTATCAGCAAGGAGCTGTAATGAAATTAACTGAAAATGCAGAGAAGCAAATTATTATCTCCGTTCAAGCATCAAAAGAAATCCATGCATTAGAATTATTAGTTCATACTAGGCAATCATTAAAAACCTTATTGCATCAAGACTTGGTAAATGGCAAACTTCAGTTTGTGTTACCTGATTCGTTAATGGGAGAGGGAATCTCGCAATTAACTTTATTCGATGAACACCGTAACCCTTTGTGTGAAAGATTATATTTTAAGAAACCAGTTCATGTGTTACAATTGGAGACACAAATAGAGTCGAAAGTTTTAGCTAAGCGGAGTAAAGTGGATTTGGCAATACATGCTACCGATAATTCAAAACCAGTAGGTGCAAATCTTTCTTTATCTGTTTTCCTGATTGATTCTTTGCAGACTGCACCTCATTCCAATATTCTAAGCTATCTATGGTTAGAGTCTGATTTAAAGGGTGAAATTGAATCACCTGAATATTATTTCACCGATGCCCCAGATCTTTCCCAGTGTACTGAAAATTTGTTACTCACACAGGGCTGGAGAAGATTTCAGTGGGATGGTGTTTTTGGTAAACAAAATAAAACTCAAAATGAGTATTCAGAATTAAATGGCCATCTTATTTGGGCAAAAGTTACAAAGAAACTGGGCGGACAACTTGCAGCGGGAGTAACTGTTTACATGTCATTGCCTGGTGAAAAGCCTTTATTTAATCAGGGGATTAGCGATAAAAATGGAATGGTTCTATTTAATATCCCAGCATTTTTTGGGAATAACCAATTGATATTACAGACCAATAGCAAAATAGATAGTATATATCGGATCGATTTAGTTGAACCTTATTCAACTTTATATTCTAGTCGTAAAATTCATGCATTTGAACTACAAGAATCTTTGGCTGATTTATTAAAAGCACATAGTATACAATCACAGGTTGGAAATATTTATTATGCTGATCAACAACAAAAATTTTCGTATCCGGAAGTAATGGATACCATTCCTTTTTTTGGAAAATCAACCCATCAGTATTTTTTAGATGATTACACCAGGTTCATTACAATGGAGGAAGTGTTAAGGGAGTACGTAGAAGGAATCCGATTAAGAAATAATAATAATAGCTTTAATTTGAGATTGTATAATGAAAGCTATCAAAATTATTTTGAAACAGAGCCCTTGGTTTTATTAGATGGAGTTCCGGTTTTTGATATGAACCAGTTAATTGCTTTTGATCCTTTGAAAATTAAAAAAATTGATTTGCTAAATCAGCAATTCTATCAAAACAAATTCGTTTTGAACGGAATACTTAGTTGTAATACCTACAAAGGAGATTTAGATGGATTTAGCCTTGATCCCAATGCATTAGTATTTGCATATGAAGGATTGCAATTAAAGCGCGAGTTTTATCAACCTACTTATAAAGAAGATAAAAAAACACTAAATGGGTTACCGGATTTTCGAAACGTACTCCTTTGGAACCCCGAGTTAAGTACCGATAAACAAGGTAAGCAGAAAGTATCTTTCTATAATTCAGATATTGCAGGTAAATATCTTGTTGTAATTCAAGGCATCAGCCAAAATGGGGTTGCCGGGTTTTCACATCAATTTTTTGAGGTAAAATAAGTTTGAGTTCATTATTTAATGGATGACATCCCGCCGTCTGCATGAATAATTTGTCCGGTAATCCAGGAAGACAAGTCGCTCAATAAGAAACAGGCCAAATTGGCTAAATCGATGGGGTTCCCAATTCTTTTTAATGGATGTCTTTGTGCATTGGCTTCTATTTTTTCTTCTGTATTGAGTAAGCTTGAAGCCAGAGTTGTATTGGTGATGGAAGGTGCGATACAATTGACCCTGATCTTTGGGGCTAGTTCAGCAGCTAAGGCTTTCGTTAAACCCTCAACAGCACCTTTCGAGGCAGCAACCACCGAATGAAAATTAAAACCTGTTTGTACTGCTACCGTAGAGAAAAAAACAATGGAAGCAAGACTTGATTTTTTCAATCGAGGGAGCACCTGCTGTATTATTTTAATGGCACCTATAACTTGTAGCTGATAATCTTGAATAAAATCTTCAGGGTTTATTCTAGCAAAGGGTTTCAAAAGTATAGCACCAGGGCAATAAACCAAGCCATCAATGGTTTCGGGTAAAAAACTAAAATCCTGTTGTGTATTTAACACATCCAGATGAAAATATTGAAGATTTAAGCCTGAATTTTTTGCATTGTTTTTATAGGAAGCAAATACATTGTTTCCATTTCTAGAAAGTTCTTTTGTGATTGCTTCGCCAATACCAGAAGATCCGCCTATAATTAAGTAGTTTTTCATTTTTTATTTTAGTAACAAAAAATGAGTCATTTAGTTTATGGACTTTTTTTTTAAATCCATTTACCACTATTTGATTTGAAAATCAACCAAACTATTTGTATGAAGAAATCGTTATTCCTATTTAGAATAGACGATTAAGTTTAAATATATTCACACAAAAACCTACTTTTAATATTGTAGGCTTTATAAATTAAAAGATCAGTACATGGATTTATCTAAATGTAATAAAGGAACAGCTGCCGTATGGGCCGGGGAAGGTGATTTAAATACTAAAGGTGCTGCCACCTCACCTATTGTTAATAGTGTTGCATTTTCTTATCACGATTTAGATGAATGGCATGATGTGTCAACCGGTAAAGCTGAAGGTTTTATTTATAGTAGAAATACGAATCCAACAGTGGCTGTTTTGGAAGAAAAGATCAGGGTGTTAGAATCTGCAGAAGCAGCTACATCTTTTGCAACAGGTATGGCCGCCATTAGCAATGTGTTATTTACTTTTTTAACGGCAGGGAAAAGAGTGGTTTCTTTAAAAGATACCTATGGAGGAACTAGTAAATTGTTTCTCGATTTTCTTCCCAAATACCAAGTGGAGGTAACTTTATGTGATACAACAGATCATGAAGCCATTGAAGCTGAAGTAGCAAAAGGATGTGACTTACTTTATTTAGAAACACCAACCAATCCTACATTAAAAGTTGTAGATATTAAAAGATTGGCAGCGGCCGCTAAGAAAGTTGGAGCAATTGTAGTAGTTGATAACACTTTTGCTACTCCCATTAATCAAAACCCTTTGTTATTGGGTGCTGATTTGGTGATACACAGTGCCACTAAGTTTTTATGCGGGCATTCAGATGCGATGGGCGGGCTTTTAGCTGGAAAAAAAGAATTGGTTCAGAAAGTATTTCATTTCAGGGAAATCAATGGCGCAAGTTTACAAGCGGATCCCGCTTATATGATTGCGCGTGGAATGAAAACCTTGGAACTTCGTATTGAACGCCAAAATACTTCAGCTTTAAAAATTGCAAATTATTTACAATCACATCCTAAAGTAAAAGCTGTTTATTATCCAGGTTTAGAATCCCACCCCGGACATGCAATAGCAAAAGATCAGATGCGTGGCTTTGGTGGAATCATGAGCTTCGCTTTAGAAGGTGATTATGATAAAGTTAAAAAGTTTTTAACCACTTTAAAACTAGTGCATCTTGCTGCTAGTCTTGGATCTGTTAGTACACTGGCGGGACCTCCACGTACTACAAGTCATGTAGAACTTACTGAAGAACAAAGGAAGATGCTTGGTATACCTGAAAGTTTAATTCGTTATTCTGTGGGTATTGAAAATGTAGATGACCTGATGCAGGATCTTGAGCAAGCACTTGCAACTTTATAATTAGTTATAAATGAAATGAATATGAAGAGAGCCCTGATTTGTATTTTGTTTTCAACGCTTGTTTTCAATGCGGTAGATGCACAAACAGCTCTTTCAAGTTTTCATTTTTCAGCTGATTCACTATCTATATTTTCTTTTGAAAACACGAATCATCAAATTTCTCTTAACCAACAACCTTTACCTCTTATCAGTTTCTTCCTGGATAGTAAACAATACGATTCAAAAGAACCTAGTTTATTTATTAAAAGGTTACAGATTCAAGTAGATGCATTTCGCAAAACAGAATATGGCATATCAGCAGTGATTCGTTTTGAAAATAAAACTGCTGATACTTTGTTGTTAGAAAATGTGGTACCCTTCGGAACTGCTGCAGATCGGGTATATATAACAGGGTCAGGAAAACACGAATTATCGCGCACCCATTTATTTATTCCCAATAAGCTTCCGGTAAATGTAATTGTACCCGATAATAGTTGGGAACTGGGTTTTTGTACACTGGGAGATCAATTTTCAGAACATCAGGTAACAGGGTTGGCAAGACGAAATAGAGCTTCTATTAAAAACGGAGTCAGATCCAGATTTGAAACCAAATTATATCCAGGTGGATCGGTAGAATATAATTTGTTTTTTGAATTAGTAAAAGGAGACTGGCATAGTGCTTTACAAGAAGTGTTTCAAAAAAGAATGCTGTATGATATCGGAAGTTTTGATAATAGTATGTTTGAAAGAAAAGATTTGCAATGGGTGAGACATGCCTATGTAAGTACTATTTTAATGAACTGGAGTTCGGAATATTATAATTATCAGGATGGGAAATTTCATGTAGATGATTATATCGATAAAGGAAAACGCTTGTATGGAGGAGATGACTTTATTGCTATCTGGCCCACTTGGCCAACGCTTGGTTTGGATCAGCGAAATCAGTTTGATTTATTTAGAGATTTGCCAGGAGGGTTATCGAAAATAAAATCCATGGCAAATCAACTCAGGAGTAAAGGCACTAAATTATTTGTTTGTTATAATCCATGGGATGAAAGCACCAGAGGAGAAAATCATTTTGAGGGGATTACTAATTTGATTGCCGGAACTTCAGCTGATGGTGTAGTGTTAGATACAAAGGGAGAGTCGAGTAAAGAATTACAACTCGCTGCTGATAAAGTTAAGCCAGGAGTGGTCATGTATAGCGAAGGGATGGCTGTGCCTAAAGATATGACTGGTATTGTTTCGGGAAGAGTTCATAATGCTTTGTATTATCCACCGATGTTGAATTTGAATAAATTAATAAAGCCAGCCTTTGCCATTTTCAGGGTGGCAGAAATTTTTAAAGAACCTATTCAAAGAGAATTCGCCACCGCTTTTTTTAATGGTTATGGAACAGAATTGAATATTATGGAACCCGGCAGACCAAGCTGGGTGGATGAGGAATACAAATATTTAGGAAGAACCAGTAGAATTTTAAGGGAAAATACCAACAACTTTACAGCCTCAGTATTTCGTCCTTTAATTGAAACTGCAGCAGATAATATTTGGGTGAATGCCTGGATCAATCCGGAGAAAACTATGTATACTATTTACAGTGTGATTCCAGAGGGTTATAAGGATCTTTTATTTAAAGTATTACCGAAAGAAGGTTTCCACTTTGTTGATTTGTGGCATCATCGATTAATCATCCCGAAAAAAGTTAAAGATGATTGGTGGATCGAATCGGAAACAAATGCGTTTCATAAAAAATACTTAGGCACTAATAATGAAGGCGAAGTTGATTGTATAGCAGAATTGCCAAGTCTGATTAAAGCGAATAGAAAGGGTGATCTACTAGATATTGTTGTACCAAAAAAAGGGACTGAAATAAGAGTCTGGGCAGGCGCACCATCTTATGATAAGAAACCATTGACTCTAAAAGTTGGTACCAATCAATTATCACTCATTAAAAATTTCGGAACTTATGAAGGTGATTTTGTAATTCAATTGATGGATCAAGGGAATTTATTAGATGAAACAATTGTGTCTTTAAATTCATCTGAAGCAAGAAGAATTTCAAAATCTAAAAAAACGAGTTTAGCTACAATTTCTATAAATGGAATGCAAATCATACCTGCGGGAACATTTAGATATAAGTCTACTC
>Ga0194061_1002381_pt1 | contig 10319 bp, 6 predicted proteins | sample SepL2221m_MetaG_FD_163423 | JGI IMG/M metagenome (GOLD analysis project Ga0194061, IMG submission 163423) | Anoxic zone freshwater microbial communities from boreal shield lake in IISD Experimental Lakes Area, Ontario, Canada - Sep2016-L224-21m | ecosystem: Environmental > Aquatic > Freshwater >...
TTTCTTGGCCAAGAGCCGCTCGACCTCGGCGGCGGCCAGGTCCCGACCCTCGTCGGGCAGCAATACCGGGATCCCGTCGTTCACGCTATAAGCCCGCGAGGTGCGCGGATTGAGCAGCAGCGCCTCATCGGCGAAGTAGAGCAGTGAGCCCTTGTCGATGGGGTCAGCGAGGATCTCGATGAGCAGGGTGTCGAGGGACATGATGATCTCCTAGGGGTAGCGGCTCGTGGCCGTCAGGTTATGGGGTGGCGAGGGAGGCGACGAGATCGAGGACCTCGGCGACGTGAGATGAGCAGGAGGCTTCGTCAGGAGCTTCCACATTGAGGCGAAGCAGTGGCTCGGTGTTCGAGGGACGCAGGTTGAACCACCAGTCGCCGTGGTCGACCGTGAGGCCGTCGAGCCGATCGCTCGTCCCGCCGTTCTGCCCGACGTATGCCGCCACGGCGTCCACCGCTGCAGCCGGGTCGGGAACCTCGGTGTTGATCTCTCCCGAGGCAACGTAGCGCTGGTAGGGCACGAGCATCTCGGAGAGCGACATGCCCGACACGCTCATGAGCTCAAGCACGATCAGGGCAGTGATGATCCCTGAGTCGGCCCGGTAGTTGTCGCGGTAGTAGTAGTGGCCTGAGTGCTCGCCGCCGAAGACGGCACCGGTCTCAGCCATGACCTTCTTGATGAACGAGTGCCCCACCTGGGTCCGCACACCCTTGCCGCCGTTCTCGGCGATCACCTCGGCCACGGTGCGCGAGCAGATGAGGTTATAGAGCACGGTCGAGCCGGGGTTCTTCTTGAGCATCGACGCTGCCACCAAGGCCGTGGTCAGCGAGCCCGACACGGGCTCGGCATGCTCATCGATCAGGAACACTCGGTCGGCATCGCCGTCGAAGGCCAGGCCGACGTCGGCCCCCGCTGCGAGGACTGCCGCCTGAAGGTCTCTCAGGTTCTCCGGCTGAATCGGATCGGCGGGGTGGTTCGGGAAGGTCCCGTCAAGCTCGGGGAAGAGGATCTCGACTTCGAAGGGAAGCCCGGCGAAGACAAGCGGAGCGACGAGTCCACCCATCCCGTTGGCAGTGTCACAGATCACCTTGAGCGGCTTGAGGTTGGTCGGGTCCACAAATGACCGCACGTGATCGGCAAAGTCCTCGAGCATCTCGGCCGTCGACACGTCCCCCGTCCCCCCGGAAGCTGGCTCTACGAGGAACCGCTCGGTGAGCGCTTCGATCTCGGTGAGTCCGGTGTCGCGCCCGATTGGTCGCGCTCCGGAGAGACAGAGCTTGATGCCGTTGTACTGCGCCGGGTTGTGCGAGGCGGTGAACATCGCTCCCGGGGCATCGAGCTTGCCGGCGGCAAAGTAGAGAAAATCGGTGCTGGCCATGCCGAGGTCGACCACATCGACCCCCACGGCGTTGGCTCCCTCAGCGAAGGCTGCGGTCAAGGTCGTACCCGACGGCCGCATGTCCCGGGCCATCAGCAAGGTAGGGCTGGCGCAGAACGTCGCCACGGCTGATCCGATGGCCCGACAGAGTGACTCGTCGATCTGGTCGGGATAGATGCCCCGGACGTCGTAGGCCTTGAACACGGTGGAGAGGTCATGCATGGCCAGAGCCTAGAACAGCCAACCCGAGGGACTGAGTCCTCCGCATTGACTCATCTAAACCCTCCGCGTACGACCATTCATTGCCTCACGAAGGATTCTCCGCCTGGCGGAGGGGTCCTCGAGGGTGGGAGTGGGCTACGCCGTGACCATGGAGCTTTCGATGAGTGCACGTCACGAAGTGACCAAGAAGCAGGCCCTCGCATACCGGAACGGATCGAGGTCGGAGAAGTCGAGGATCCTCGATCAGATCGTCGAGCTCACCGGCTGGCACCGGGACCACGCACGATTCGTCCTGCGCAGCTCGGCCACACTCAAGGTGGTCCGGCCGGCAAGCCCGCGCCCGGTGACCTACGGCTCCGAGGTGGTCGCCGCCCCGGCCATCGTGTGGATCCTGATGCGCTGCCTAGCTGGCAAGCGTCTGGCGCCGATGCTGCCCGGCGTGGTCCCGATGCTGCGTCGAGACGGCTCCCAGATCCCAGTTCGCACCTGGGCTGAGTTGGACGACACCGGCCCGAGGTTCATCGAGATCGATTTTGTCGGCCACGAGGCCGGCAATTCGAGCGGAGAGTTCTGCTTCACCTTGACCGCCACCGACATCGCCACCGGTTGGACGATCAACCGGTCAGTCAAGAACAAGACCGCCATCTGGGTCTTCGAGGCGCTCGAGCACGTGATCGGCCAGTTCCCCTTCACGATCCTCGGCATCGACTCGGACAACGGGTCGGAGTTCATCAACCACCACCTCTTCGCCTACTGCGAGCAGCACATGATCACCTTCACGAGATCTCGGCCCGGCAACAAGAACGACGGCGCACACGTCGAGCAGAAGATCTGGACCCATATGCGAGAGCTCGTTGGCTACCTGCACTTCGACACCGAGGAGGAACTCGACCCCGTCGACCGGATTTGGGCGCTCGACCACCACTTCACCAAGCGCCTCCTCGCCCAGAGCAAGCTCATCTTCAAGCAGCGCAACGGAGCCAAGGTCACCAAGCACTACGACACCGCCCAGACCCCATTCGCACGCGCCCTGGCCGACGACCGAGTCACCTCGACAGCGCGCACCGCCTTGACAGCAGCCCACAAGGCCATCCGGCCCGGCGACCTCTATCGACAGATCAACGGACTGATCAAGCAGTACGAGCACCTGGCGCGCTCAAAGGCCTCAGCGCCTCTCAAACCATCCGTCAACCGCTCCTTCAATCAGTCCCTCTAGCCGGAGGTTTTAGGTGAGGCAATGAATCGGGCTTCCCGGAGGATTTGACGTGAGGCAACAGGGCCTCTTCATTGGGATTCGGCTGATTTGGTAACCATTCGGCTCCGCTCGGCCTTCTCGTCACGAGGGACAGTACGGAGTCGAGGTGAACGAGCCCCTGCCGCAAGGTGACAGGAGGGAGCAAACGCCAGGAAACATCAGTGGTGCCTCGCTGGCCGAGGGCCGAACCGCTCGTGGGTCAGTTTGGGAGGACGGGCGTCCTGGCCCGATGGCGACGCCACGCAACCATTGCCGCCATGCCGGCCAGCCACAGCAGGCTCAACGAGGTAATCGCCATGCCGACGTTGTCAGTGCCGTCGGCGCTGTAGACCAAGGTCACATGGCGTGCCGTGGGCACCACTGCCATCAGGTTCGGACTGATCCGATAGGGACCACTCGCCCCTTGAGCCGACCACCTCGGGTAGTAGGAGACCTTGACCACCACGGGCGTTCCGATGCGATCAACATTGAAGCTGATCCGATCCGGCATGATCGAGATCCCAGAGACCCGTGCTTTGGGTGTCGACGGAGACGCCGTGGCAGACGCGGTGCCCCGTGGCCAGTTCGCCGGTCCCGACGCAGCCAAGGGAACATCAGCGCGCAGAGGATCCATGAACCACGCCACATTGGCGGTCTTCCAGGAGGTTGCTGACGCGTCGATTCCGGGGACGACCACAGGGAGATGGGTCATCCCGCTGACGGTCGAGGCTCCAGCGAGCAGGTAGATCTTCCACGTGGCCCCCGTGGTCTCGCTCCCCGTCTTCGACCAAGGGCCCGACTGGCCAACTTGGACGATGCCGGGAACTGTGGTCGCCTGGGCCTGTGCCGTCGGGGACGAAAGCATCAGGTAGCGCACGCCCAGCGTTCGTAGATGTGCCACTCCATCTGCCAGGTTGAGCCCGCCATAGGGCAGGCCCACCTGGGGGTCCGAAGGCCTCGCCGATACCTCGGACTGAATGAGGAAGTGATAGGGAACAGTGGCCGAGGACTCGAAGAAGAGCCCCTCCTGGCTGCCCACGCAGCCATTGGTCCAGTACGGAAGGAGCATCAGGGCCATCGGGGTGCCAAAGCGGTCGAGGTCCGGGCTGTACTCCCACATCGCCCGGCCACAGCCGTGATAGAGGGAGATGCCCTGCATCTTGGTGATGAGCCCGCGATACTCCGGATAGGCGTCTCGGCCCTCGTAGCCCGAGTAGTTCCAAGCCGCCCAGCTCGACACCTGATTGCCTCCCGTGGTGATCCCGATCTTCGAGAGCACCGTCGTCGACCCGGAGGTCAGCGGTGGAACGACAACGACCAACGCGAGGCCCGCAGCGATGAACGGTCCTGCCACGGCTCCTGGGAACCATCGAGCGAGTGGGGGAACCCCGGGGGTGGCCCGCTCGACGTACTGGGCGATCACTCTTGCCCGATGCCTCAGCGCCACGAAGCTGATCGTCGTTCCGACGAGCCAGCCCACCAGCAGGTAGAGCGAGATGAACCACAGTGGGATGAGGCGCTCGTTCCACAGGCTCCCTTGCGGGGCAAAGATGAAGCCAAGCGCCGAGATCACCGCCAGTGCCGAGAAGGTCACGGCGAAGCGGCTGCGCCGAGCGATGCCGACCACCATCGCGATCACGCCCAGGACGACCACCCACAGGTCACCCGAGGGGAACAGCTTCTCGGCGTAGTCCGTGACATTGGTGTAGCCCATCGGATTGGCCAACGACTGCCCCGAGACGAAGGGCACGAGCCACCACCCGGCCAGACCGAGACCCAGGGCCAACGTTCGAGCAGACCAGGCCACCACCTGGGCCCGGGACCGGCGAGGAGTGCCGAGGAGGCCAGTGGCCAGCCCGGCAGAATCATCGCCATCGAGCACTCCCGGCTCGAGGAGTGCGATCAATGTCACCAGGCCCGCACCGAGCAGGGCGAGCAGCAGCGGAACGACGTGTGACGCCAGGCAGACGGCGATCACGAAGGGCGTCAGGATCGCCCCACGACCGGTTCTGACGCCTCGGGCGAACAAGCCGACCACCAGCAGACTGAGTGCCAGCGAGAGGGAGAATGCGTATTCTCCCGCCAAGGTCGAGAAGAGATTGCCTCCGTCGATGGTGAAGCTGGTGTCGAAGAGGAAGGGAAGCGTGGCCACCGCCAGTGCGGCCGGGAGTGGTGGACGAAGCCGGAAGAGGCGACCCATCAGGTAGGCGCCCACCGGCATGAGTACCGATCCGATGATGGTCGCCAGCTTGAATGCCAACTGATACGGCATGACATATGCCGTGATCGCCGCGATCAAATCGGGCACGACGAAGTAGTAGGTGTAGAGCGGGAAGCCGTCGTACCAGCCGGGATACCAGCCCGTGAGCTTTCCCTTGGGAAGCAGGGTCGACTGCAGATAGGCGCCAAGGGGATAGTGAGCACCGGTATCGCCGCCTGTGGTGGTGGTGACCTTGATCAGCAACTCAGGGTGCAGTTGCCAGACCGTCACCCAGATGACAGCGAGGACTGCGACGAGCGACGCCAGTCGCGGCCAGTCTCGATCCCAACCAACCGGTCCCACGTCACGACGCACCTTCGATGCCGACGATTTCGGTGCCTTCGGCGAGGTCGACAAGATGCGCGGCACCATCCTCAGCCTCCGATGACTGCGAGGCTGATGATGGCGAGTGCGTTGAAGGCGCAGTGGGCGGCGATGGCCATCCCCAGCCGTCCCGTCCGCAGGGTCAGGTAGGCCAGCAATGCCCCAAACAGCGCCAGCCCGGGGAGCTGGACCATCTCCCCGTGCACGAGACCAAAGAGCAGCCCATCGACCACGACGGCGCCCGCCAGCGTCCACACGCGCCACCGCTCCCCCAGCGAGACGGCGAGCCCGGTCAACCCGCGCAGCAAAAGCCCCCGGAAAAAGACCTCCTCGGCGAGGGGGGCACCCACGATGGTCAGGACCGCGATGAGGGCGAACCCGAGACCTGAGCTCCCTCCGGTGAGACGCTGTGCAGGGGCGTCGAAGTGATGGAGATGGGAACGGAAGGGCAAGTAGAGCAGCAAGATGCCCACCTGAGCGGCGATCCCGATGGGAATGCCGATCAGATCTCCTCTCCGAATGCTCAGGCCGAGGCGGTGGCGAATGCGGCCGAGGCGAGTGGCAACAAACGGTGCACCGAAGAAGGCGAACCACTGCCCGGTCAGCAGCGACACGATCACCCACTCCGGCGGTGTCGCCGTCTTCGCCAACGTCATTGCTGTCCCACTGGGGACACCCTTGATTGCGGCAACCGCACTCAGCAGGGCCACACCGAGCAGCTCGGCGATCAAGAACCCCACGACGGCGATTCCGAGCCACTCCAGAGCAACGCTTCGAGGCAGTAGGTCCGTCGCCGCCGGACCCCGGTCCGCTGTCGAGGCGACAGCGGAGTCACGAAGAGCAGGCACCCTCCCACGATAGTGACTCCAAAGGTGTCCTCAGGGGTCCCCGGTGGCGAACCTGTCAGGTGCTCCGCCTAGCATGGTGGCGTGGACACCCCCAAGACGCCCGACAAGGCGACCTCCGACAAGGCGACCCCGAACAAGGCAGCACGAGACGGAGGCCAGAAATGGCGGTGGCTCTGGACTGCGTTGGCCGTCGGCGCCGTGCTCGTCATCGTGATTCCTGCGCTCCTCCCTCATTCGAGTGCCAAGGAACTCTCCTATTCGCAATTCCTCAACGACGCCAACAACCATCAGGTCAAGTCCGCCACGTTCGACAACATCTCGGGTGCCATCTCCGGCCAGCTGAAGAACGGCACGAAGTACACGTCGATGGGATTCAACCCTCCGTTGCAGAGCGATATCAACCGTGTGCGTCAAGACGGGGTCACCGTTGACGTCGTGACCCCCTCAAACGCCCTCGCCACCTGGCTCCCCTATATCTTCTTCATCGCTCTCATGGTCGGGATGATGGTCTTCGTCGGCCGCCAGGCCAAGGGGCAGATGAACGGGATCATGTCCGTCGGGCGCTCGAAGGCCAAGCTCTTCAACACTGATCGACCGGCCACCACCTTCGCCGACGTTGCCGGCTACGAGGGGGTCAAGCAGGAGATCTCTGAGGTTGTCGACTTCCTCAAGTCACCTGGACGCTTCACGGAGATCGGCGCCACTATCCCGAAGGGCATCTTGCTCGTCGGGCCTCCGGGGACCGGCAAGACCCTATTGGCCCGAGCGGTTGCCGGCGAGGCCGGGGTCCCGTTCTTGTCGGTTTCGGGAAGCGACTTCATGGAGATGTTTGTCGGTGTCGGGGCCAGTCGTGTTCGAGACCTCTTCCAGACCGCCCGCAAGCAGGCGCCGGCCATCATCTTCGTCGATGAGATCGACTCCATCGGGCGCAAGCGTGGCACGGGTCTCGGCGGCGGGCATGACGAGCGCGAGCAGACCCTGAACCAGATGCTCTCAGAGATGGACGGCTTCGATCCGGCCGAGGGCGTGGTGATGATCGGGGCCACCAACCGACCCGACACCCTCGACCCGGCACTGCTGCGGCCCGGCCGGTTCGACCGACAGGTGGTGGTGCCGCTCCCCGATCTCGACGAGCGACTCCCCATCCTCACCGTGCACTGCCGAGGCAAGAAGGTCGACCCAGATGTCGACCTCGAGCTCGTGGCGCGCGGGACACCGGGGATGTCAGGGGCCGACCTCGCCAACCTCGTCAACGAGGCTGCCCTTCACGCCGTGCGCCGTGGATCCACGGCGATCTCGATGCAGGACTTCGAGTCCGCCCGAGACCGCGTCCTGATGGGACAGCGGAGAGACAGTCTCGTGCTGTCCGACGCCGAGAAAGAGCGGATTGCCTACCACGAGGGCGGACATGCACTCTTGGCCTATGTGCTTGAGGAGGCCGATCCAGTCCACAAGGTCACGATCCTGCCGACGGGCATGGCCCTTGGCGTCACCATGCAGATGCCCATGGAGGAGCGCCACATCTACCCTCGCAAGCAGATCGAGGCCTCCCTCTGCGTCCGGATGGGCGGCCGTGCCGCCGAGCTGATCATCTATGGAGACCTGTCGACCGGAGCATCCAACGATCTCGTGGGGAACACCGAGCTCGCTCGTCGCATGGTGCGCGAGTGGGGCATGAGCTCGGAGATCGGCCCCATGGCATGGGGAAGCGGCGGTCAGGTCTTCCTCGGCGAGGATCTGATGCACACCAAGGACTACTCCGAAGACACCAGCCGGGTCATCGATGACGAGGTTGAGAAGATCCTTCGGACCGAGGAGTCGAGGGCACTGACGCTCCTCGCCACCCACCGCAGTGGCCTTGACGCCATCGCCGCAGCCCTCCTCGAGCATGAGACCATCGATGGAGCCACCGTCGGGCGCCTCGTGGACGAAGCGTTCGGCGGTCCCGTGCACACCTCCGGGCCGAAAGCCGAAGTCCCTTCTCTGAACGGGGCCAGCGCTATGGGCGACAGCACCCAACCTCCCACCGTCCTCGACGATCCCAATCCCGCCGACACCTGGGCGCCACCTGCCTGGCCGAACCCCGGGCCGGCTGACCCCCCCGTCCTCTAGTCGGCCCGATCGGTCGGCGCCGCAGGACCACCCGGGCGCCGCCACTCACGATCGAGGCAGGCCCACCATCGTCAGGATCGACGGAGCGGATCCGCCATCAAGGGTCTGCGCCACCGCCAGCGAGCCAGAGCTCGTGATGACCAGCGGCTCATTCTCAAAAGCTCCGAGAACGCTGTGCCCGACGACGACGAGGCCTCTCGCAGGAATGGAGATCTGCGTGAGGGTGTTGATTGTCGCTGACCCGAGCGTGCTCAGGCCAGAGCCCGTCACGGTCACCGGAGTTGACCCAGCGTTGAAGAGCGTCAGACCCTGGCGAGGGTTGCCCTTGTAGCGAGGCAGAACCCATGCGCCGGCCAAGGTCGCAGCTGGCGGGTCCAACGGGACCAGGCTGCGCCCTCCTCCCCCGGCGGTGGTGCTCGCCGACAGAAAGGCAATCACCCCGGGTCCATCGGATCGGACGACCGCGGCAAACTCGTCCGTCTCTGGAACCCTGGTCGAGGGAGCCATCTCGATCCGGCTGACCGTGTAGGGATCAAGCGTCACTCGCCACGGTGAGAGCCAGCCCGAGGGGATGCGCACCGTGATGCTCACCTGCTGCGTCCGCGACGTGGGGTTCGCCAGCTCCATCGCCACGGTTGCGTCGGGGCTGGCCACTGCCCGGGCCATGGTCCATCGCGCAGAGATCCCTGGCTCGCCGAGCGTCAGCGAAGCCCCAATCGGCGACGGGGAGCTCTGCGTGGCGAAGGCCACCAGCCGGCCTTGGGTCACCTGCACCATCGAGGCCAGGTCCTGGCCGTGGGCGACCACGTTCTCGACTGCCACCGTTGCCACCTGGTGGGCCGGAACGACGACGCCCTGCGACCCTGCCGGCGCCGCCGCTCCAGCATTCGCAGTGATGAAGGTGACATTGGCCACCGCCGGCGAGGATGTCGGGTTCACGAGGGAGATCTCGAGCGTGCTGCCCTTCTCGGTCGAACCACCGGCAAAGCCCCAGGCCGCAGCCGTGCTTGAGGCACACGGTGTCAGCGTCACTCCCCCGCTTCCGAGCGTCTGTTGAGTGACGGCTACTCCGCCGCCCTCGGTCACCACCGAGGCTCCCATCCAGGTGCCGCCACTCAGGAGCCCCGACACCGCCACCTTCCGGGTGCCATAGCCCGGCACCTCAACCGACTGCTCGGCCCGGTGTCCGCCATCATCGAACAGCGAGATGACTGCAGCCCTGGGCTTGGCTGATGCATTGGTGACGACCAAGGTCCCTGCAGCCAGCGAGCCTCCACCCTCCGTGATCCCCCCACAGGTGAACTGCGAGGACTCGGCGCTCGCGGCAGCGACCTGAGCAACAGGTCGAGCGGGAGGTGGTGCAGGTGTCGTCGAGGCCGTCAGGGTGCTCCAGGCGACCAGGATCCCTATGGCGACACTGCCGGCGGCGATTGCGACGGGCCGACCCTTCGAGTCTGACGCCTTGCGGTGCGATGGGCTCATGGGCCGTCCTCGCCGTTCGAGTCATCCGCCACTCCGGACGACGACACCGCAGGAATCCGATGCCGCCTGCGCAGCGGCCACCACCAGTCAAGCCACCGATGACGGCCGAGCAGGCACAGCGCCACCACCAGCCAAGCCACCAAGGTGGCAGCATTCAACAGCCCTGCCAACGGAAGCACGTCAAGCTTGAGCCTCACCGTTCCGGCAGAGACCTTTGTCGTGGCGGCCCACCCGAAGGCGGACGCCGTCGGCGGAGTCCCCACGGGGCTACTCAAGGAGAAGGCGCCCGCCGGAGCGAGGCCGATATAGCCGGTGGTCGATCCGGCCGGGGCGGTGCCGCCCTGAGCGGCAATGCCGCCGAGATCAGTCCATCCGGCACTGACCAAGGGATCCGTCGGCCGAGCCCCATTCCCTAGCGGCGCCGACCGGACGCCCACCATCGGGATCGAGTGGCTCACCTCG
>Ga0194061_1002383_pt1 | contig 10318 bp, 9 predicted proteins | sample SepL2221m_MetaG_FD_163423 | JGI IMG/M metagenome (GOLD analysis project Ga0194061, IMG submission 163423) | Anoxic zone freshwater microbial communities from boreal shield lake in IISD Experimental Lakes Area, Ontario, Canada - Sep2016-L224-21m | ecosystem: Environmental > Aquatic > Freshwater >...
CTTCTTGCCCGTGGTGCGCCGCATTCTCGACCAAACCGAGTCGGACCGCCAGGTTCTGCTATTCAGCGCCACCATGGGCAAGGAGATCGAGGGACTCGCCACGAGCTACCTCCGTGATCCCGTCCGTGTCGATGTGGCTGGCGATGACGAAGCCTCCGGAGACGTCACTCACTACTTCTGGTCGGTGACTGGTGACCAGCGCATGACGCAGTGCGCATCGGTGATCACTCAGCTCGGCCAGGCCATCGTGTTCTGTCGCACCCGCCGGGGTGCCGATCGCGTGGCACGCCAGCTCGAGGCAGAGGGAATCTCTTCCGTGGCCATCCACGGCGACCGCACCCAGGCCCAGCGTGAGCGGGCACTCAAGTCCTTCGAGCGCGGCGAGGCACAGGCCCTCGTCGCCACCGATGTTGCGGCCCGAGGTATTCACCTCGAGGCGCTCCCTGGCGTCATTCATTTCGACCCCCCAGCCGATGCCACCGACTACACCCACCGCTCAGGACGAACGGGCCGTGCCGGCCGAGATGGCATCGTCATCTCGATGGTCGTCAGCGACCAAAAGCGCGCCGTCGCAAACATTCAAAAGGGGCTCGGCCTCCCGCGATCGCTGACCGAACCGGTTGAGCTCGGCGTCGAGCCGCGTATCCCAACACCGCCCAAGCGTGATCCTCGGGCTCGTGATCGTGATCGTGGTGCTCGCGACCAGGTTCGCGAGGACCGAGAGCCCCGTCGTGGCGGCCGCGAGGACCGTCCCGTCCGCCAGAGTCGCGAGGATCGCTGGCCCAAGAAGGGCGCAGCGGCCGCTGAGGGTCGCTCGGAGCGACCCCGCTGGGAGTCTTCGTCGGACCGTCCGTCTCATGACCGAGGGTCTGAGGCGTCGCAGGGGTCACGAGGTCCGACTGGTATTGTGAAGTTCTACAACGCCGACAAGGGCTATGGCTTCGTGGCTCGTCAGGGCCACGACGACCTGTTCGTCCACGCCAGCGGTCTGCCGGCATCGGTCAATGGTCGCCTTGAAGAAGGTCAGATCGTGGCATTCGAGATCGGCAAGGGTAAGCGAGGCGACGAGGCGCGCAATGTGCGCATCGTCAGCGGATCGAAGAGCGGTGGCAGTCGGGACAGGCGTCCCATGGCGGCCGCCGGCAAGCGGAAGGGAAGGAACTGAGCATGGCCAAGTCACGGTCCACATTCGGCAAGATCCAGCGTGAGCAGGAGAAGCGAGGCCGCGCCAAGGAAAAGGCTGAGCGCAAGGAGATTCGTCGTACGGAGGAGACGGAAGAGAAGCCTGCCGTCGAGGTCGATGAGTCCAAGGTTCTTCTCGAGCTGGCGAAAATCCACGAGGACCTCCAGGAGGGACGGATGTCTCTCGAGGACTTCGAGATCCGTCAAGATGAGTTGCGCGAGCTGCTCATGAGCATCTAGGCAACATCGAGGTCTGGCGGGTGTCGTCACCCTCCACTTGGTCGTCGAGCAGCATCACATCGAGGAAGTTCCTGCCGGGTTCCGCACTCGCGAGATCGTGTGCCGAGGTAGCGTGACCTTGTATCGCCGATGAGGGACCGAACGGTTCCGGTCAATTCGAGCGTGGTGCAGGGCCAACGTGGTCTGGTAGGGATCAAAGGGATGGCTGATGACCTCACGCATGGCTCCGGCTGCTCTACCTAGCGAAGTATCGCGACATACGGCGATCGCGACTTCTTCTGGCGTGCTGTGGTTGGCCTGCATCGGAATGTTCTTCTACGGGCTAGGAAACATCCTGGCTGGCCCCAACGCCAGCACCTACCCCCATCGATTGTCTTGGATTCTTCAATGCGTCGGACCGTTGCTGGTAGCAATCGCCGTGACACTGCACATCGACCATCTCTCCTATCGGATCGGTCGAAGTGCGGTGGCCCTGATCATCGGCGGTGCGTTTCTGCAGGGGGTGGCTGTCGCTCCGTTTGCGTTCGCCCCGACTGCGTTCCTTCAAACGGCATGGTTCAACTGGTACTACGGCGTGTTTGGATCCAGCATGGTCGTGTTGGGCCTCGGGTTGGCATCGGTGGCTCTCCATAAGGGGAAGCAGATCGAAGGGGGCCTCGCCCAGATAGGCGACGTTGGCGACACAGACCCTCACGACGTCACGGTCCACGCCTCGTTCCTGTCGTTGCTCACTGGGTCGGTGGGACTCATCCTTAATGGCCTCGGCACCTTTCAGCAGATCAGCTCACCCGAGGCCACCCGAGAGGCTTGGGTGTTGCAGGTGCTTGGCATGCTCCTCGTCGCCGTCGGGATCGCTTCCCACGTCACTCACCTGAGGAACCGTATTGGTCTGGCACCGGTTGGCGTTGCAATAGTTGGGTCATTCTTGATGGGCTTGGCGTGCCTGCCCTATGCGGTCGACCCGCACACCTACACCTCATCCACGTGGGGCCAGACCTATTGGAACGTCTGGGGAGCTGGGGCTGTCTGCGGTTCGATCGCCGTCGGACTGGTTATCGTGCGGAAGCGTTTCGTGGAGGCGCATTCCCTCCCGTCCTGACCGCACTGCAGTGACCCCTCTGTCGGCTGTTGGGTTGGTGTAGCGGGCGATTCGGGATACCCCTCAGAGGGGCTCGACCATCACAGAGAGTCCGAAACCTGGCGTTCTTGAAGAGCGGACCATGGAACGCCTCGTCCATATGGACCGCTGAGTCACCTCACATCGGTCGGCCCGATCCACCATGAGCAGGGAAGCACCTGTGCCACGGGGAGCATGCTGAGTTCGATGGGAGCCATCGTGTCGAGAAAACCGAAGCGACGAGTGGCATCGAAGAGGTCGATGATCTTCTCGACACACTGAAACGGATCGGCCAACCGTCCTCGGCTGAGGTCTCACATGCGGCGGGCGGGCGCTTGGCTCGGTTCATCCAGCCACACCAAGGGCGAGCGCACGACCACCTTGCCGAGGCGAACAACCAGGACATCGCTCTTTTGACGCTCTCTCTGACATATGGTTCCCCTCAACAGTCGAGAAGGGGTGATCATGGAAATCGTGTTCTTGGGAACGGGAAGCCCTCTGCCGGATCCGAACCGAGCCGGGCCGGCGATGCTGGTCAAAGCCGGGCCTCATCACCTGCTCTTTGATGCCGGCCGGGGAGTGGTCATGCGCATGGCGGCGGCCGGGACCGGTCCCGCACTGGTGTCGGGCCTCTTCCTGACCCATCTCCACAGCGATCACACCACCGACGTGAACGATGTCATCACCACTCGATGGGTAATGTCACCAGCGCAAAACCCTCTGCAGGTCTTCGGTCCCGTCACCACCGCCGGCTACATCGATGCCACGTTGGCCATGCTGTCGGAGGATATTTCCTACCGCCTGGCCCACCACGAGGACCTCAACTGGGCTCCGCCGGTCCTCGTTTCCGAGGTCACCGACGGAGTCGTCTTCGAGGCCGATGGGGTGCGGGTGATCGCCGCTCCCACTGACCATGCTCCCGTGCATCCGACCGTGGGCTACCGCATCGAGCACGAGGGCCGTAGTCTGGTTCTGGCCGGTGACACGGTTCCCTGCGAAGGGCTCGATCGGCTCTGCGCCGGTGCCGACATGTATGTCCAGACCGTCCTGCGCCGTTCTTTGGTCGAGCAGATCCCGATGCAGCGCTTCTTGGACACAATGGACTACCACTCGAGCACGCATCAAACGGGCCAGACCGCAGCTCGGGCTTCGGTCGGCAAGGTCGTGCTGACCCACATGGTCCCGGCTCCGTTTCCCGGCACCGAGCACGAGTGGATTGCCGAGGTTGCCGAGGCCTATGACGGCCCGGTCGTCATCGCTGAGGACCTGCTCGTCCTCGACGTCTAATCCAGATGCTCGGCGAAGAACGCCAGCATCCTCGACCAGCCATCGGCGGCGGCCGCAGCATTGAAGTGATCAGGACGGGCGTCGCAGTTGAACCCGTGTCCCGCTGCGGCGTAGCGGATGATCTCGGTAGGAGCAGTCGCCGTGGCGGCGGCGTCGCGAAGCGCCTCAACCTGCTCGACAGGGATTGATGGATCCTCATCGCCATAGAGACCAAGCCAGGGATGAACGATCGCCGGGGCGACCTCGACCAGCGGTGGCATCCCGAAGCGGCCCGTCGTCACACCACCGCCGTAGAAGGTAACGCCGGCGGCGATGCCCGGTCGGCTACATGCAGCACACACGACGGCACCGCCCATGCAGAACCCGACCATCCCGGTGGACTCGGCGGAGAACCCCTCCGCCACGAGGTGCTCGAGGGTGGCGTCAAGGTCGGCGGCGATCTCCTCACCAGAGAGCTGGCCCATGATCTCGAGCAGACGTTCGGTCTTCTCCGCCACGTGGAGCGCCTCGTACTCGACCACCGGCGAGCCTTGGCGGTGAAAGAGCGCCGGGGCGATGCTCCGGTAGCCCTCGGCAGCGAGGCGATCGACGATCTCGGCGATGTGCTCGGTCAGGCCGAAGGCCTCCTGGACGACGATGACCGCACCTCGAGCACGGCCCGTGGGGGAGGAGGAAAACGCCGGGATCTGTCCTGCCGGGCTCGGGATCGCGATCGACTCGGCCATGTCAGTCGAAGGTCGGCCCGACGGTGCGGGTGCGCTTGATCTCGCAGAACCCGGGGGTTCCGGCCACGAGGAGTACGCCGTCATAAAGCCGTCCGGCGACCTCGCCGCGAGGAATTGGGGTCACCACGGGTCCGAAGAAGGCGATCTCGTCCACGTGGAGCACCGGGGTGCCGACGTCCATGCCAACCGGGTCCATGCCTGCATGGTGGGAGACCTTGAGGGCCTCGTCGAAACTCGCGTCGTCCGCGGCGTTGGCTAGCAAGGGGTCGAGGCCAACCTCGGCCAGCGCGCCAGTGATGACCTCTGCGAAGTCACTGATGCCCTCATTGTGGATGCGGCGACCCATGGCGCCATAGAGGGCCCGGACGGCGTCGCTGCCTCCGGACTGCTCGGCGGCGATCAGGACCCGGACCGGACCCCAGGCCTTGGCCATCATCTCGATGTACTGCTCAGGCAGGTCGCGTCCCTCATTGAGCACGGCCAGCGACATGGTGTGGAAGCGGGCGACGATGGGACGAACCTGCTCAACCTCGAGGATCCAGCGCGATGTGATCCATGCCCACGGGCACAGCGGGTCGACCCAGATGTCAACGGTGGTGGTCTCGGTACTCATGGCGTCCTCCGGGCTTGGGCCAACTCGCTTTGGTCGAATCCTAGGGGGACCCATGGGTTCGTCGCCCATGGGCGGCAAGCACCGAGACCAACGTGATCGCCACGTTGGCGGCCGAGGGCAGGTGGAGGGATTCGTCGGGCCCATGGGCATTGGACCCAGGACCAAGGACCCCTGTCACGAGGAACTGTGCCGCACCGAGGCGTTCCTCTAGGGCGGCAAGGAATGGGATTGATCCACCTTCGCCAAGGAACCCGGGCCGGCCACCAAAGCCCGCGCGCGACCCCTCGTCAAGGGCGTCGAGCAGCCACGGTGCCGTCTCTGGAGCCACCCAGCCCGCGGCAGGTTGTTGGAGGCTGACGCTCACGTCGGCCCCTGATGGCGGATGTGCGGTGAGGGCCGCAATCAATTCTGAGGCAACGGCCTCGACATTGGCCGACGGAGGGGTACGCAACGAAAGCTTGAGGGTGGTCGAGGAGCGAAGCACATTGCCGGCCACGGCAGATGGTGGCAGACCGTCGGCCCCAACCACCGACAGCGTGGCGGCCCAGGATTGGCGCAGCAGTCGGTCGGTGCCGTCGCGTCCCATGAGCTCGAGTCCTGGCCGGGCAGGGAAGTGGCGGCCCAGGGGGTCATTGAGCTCGGCATCGACCACCGCGGCGTCGGCCATGACGTGGGCCGGTGGGGCGATGTTCACCGTGTCGAGCAGCAGCTCACCCGTTTGGGGGTCCTCGATGCGGTCGAGCAGCTGACGCATGAGTCGAAAGGATGAAGGGATCACGCCGCTCGCCTCTCCCGAGTGCACGCCCTGGTCGAGGACCGTCACGCGCACCGTGGCCACGACATTGCCGCGCAGCGAGGTGGTGATCCAGATCCGATCGAAGTCGAGGGCTCCGGAGTCGAGGCAGATGACGAGGTCGACGTCACCGCAGGAGGGGAGCAGGATATCGAGGTGGGCAGCGAGGTCAGGGCTACCGCTCTCCTCTGAAGCCTCGATCAGTACTACGCAGCGCCCCCGTGGCAGGCCGGCGGCATCGGCCGCCTCGATGGCCAAGAGCGCAGTCGGCAGGGCGTAGCCATCATCGGCGGCACCCCGGCCATAGAGCAGGTCTCCGCGTCGCACCGGCACGAAGGGGTCGAGGCCATCGGACCAGTCGCCGAGCGGAGGCTGCTTGTCGAGGTGGCCATAGAGCAGTACCGTGCCGGTGGCTTCGGGGGCAGTGGAGGGAATGTCGATGACGAGGGCCGGGGTCCGACCCTCTAGACGCTGCACCGAGATCTTGGCACCTACGAGTTGGCGCTCACCTGCCCAGCGTGCAAACAGGGCAATGGCTTGATCGATCTCAGCGCTCGGTGAACTCGCATCGGTAAAGTCTGGAGACAGACAGGCAATGGTGAGGTAGCGCTCCAGCAGCTCGACGAGGTCGGTGTCGATGGTGGCTCGAAGCGACGAGACGATGCGATCCATGCCGTGACGCTAGTAGGGCAAGGTTCCACCGTTTTCCCGCGCCAGGTCGACTGCTCGCCAGCAGCACCAGGCCACACTCGATCGCCAGGGCACCAGGTGATCGGCGGCATCCTCGAGGGCGGCGGGGGTCGGTGCGGCATCGAGTCGTCTGAGGAGGCCCCATCCGCTGCGTACGCCGAGATCGCCAACCGGCCAGACATTGTGGCGGCCGAGGGGTCCCATCAAGAACATCTCCGCGGTCCACCGACCGATACCTCGGACAGCCGACAACTGGGTGACCACCTCGGCATCGTCAAGGCGCCCGAGCGCGTGGAGATCGAGTCGCCCATCCTCAACTCGATTCGACAAGTCCATCAAGGCCGCCTGCTTCGCCCCAGAGACACCGCAGCTTCGCAGGATCCCATCGTCGAGCTCAAGCAGACCAGTCGAGGAGATCGAACCCCCCATGGCATCTCTGACACGGCCAGTGATCGTGGCGGCTGCCTGCGTGGCGAGTTGCTGGTGGAGGATGGCTCGAGCCAGAGATCCGAAGCGGTCGGCGACACGTTGAGGTCGACGGGCAGGGGGCGGGCCGATGATGTCGATCAGGCGGGCCAGTGCTGGATCGGCGGCGGAAAGCTCTGTGGCAAGCAACGAACGCGATGGTGCACCCATGGGGGCAGGCTACGACGACGCCGGCAGAAGGGTGATTCCCTCAGGAAGAGCATCCTCGGTGCGTACCGACTCGATGAGTAGCTCTCGTACGGCCCGAGACGGGGCGGACGGCAGGCCGTGGCGGCGGGCCACAAGACCCACTCGCCGCTGGGGAAAGTCGGCGAGGGGGAGCAGTCGGAATTGTTCACGTAGGTGCTGGGGGACGGCGGTTGCCGGAAGGATGGCCGGACCGTAGCCGTCGAAGACCAAGGAGGCCAGGGTTCGCAGGCCGTCGAGCTCGATCGATGACCGGGGGATGAGTCCACTCGGGGCAAGTGCGAGGTCGATCTCGTCGCGAAGGGCGGTGCCCGGGAGCGGCAGGAGCATGTCAAGGTCCTCGAGGACCGAGAGCGGCAGAGGCGGAGCGTCATGCCCGCGGCCCGCCGCCAATGGGTGGGTGGCCGGAACGACAAGCACGAGGTTCTCCTTGAACAACTCGACCGCGGCGAGCTCGGGGGCCTGAACGGGCAGGGTGAGCACGGCGAAGTCGAGTTGACCCTGGAGCAGCTGGGGCTCAAGGGTGGTGGTGGTTCCTTCGGTGACCCGCAACACGATGCGTGGATGATGGGCACGTACGCTGGCGAAGATCTGGGGGATGAGCCATCGGCCCGTCGTGCCGATCATCCCGACCCGAACGGTTCCTGACACCTCGGAGTGAGCCGAGAGCACGTCGGCCATCATCGACTCGAGCTCAGCGAGGACCCGGCGTGCGCGGATGAGCACCAATTGCCCATCCTCGGTGAGCTGGCCGGAGGAACGCTCGATGAGCGTGGTCGCGAGCTCGGCTTCGAGGCGGGCGATACGTCCAGAGATGTTCGACTGCACGGTCCCGAGCGCGCTGGCCGCAGCGGAGAAGCTTCCATGATCATCGATCCCGACAAGGGCTTCGAGCTGCTTGAGGTCCATCCATCGTCCTATCTGAAATAGTGATGCAAGTTATCACGCAAAACAGGTTGCATGATGAGGCAAAGCACCCCATACTTGTCTCATACCGCACGACGGATGGATCCCCCCTCCACCGTCTGAAGCGGATGTAGCGAAGGCACCACCTACCCCCCCAGGTGGTGCCTTCGCTCTTTCTCTGGTCAGGCCCCTCGAAGCGCTGGACCGGCTGGTGCCGGTAGGTTGGGGCCTATGTCCGTGGCCTTCATCGATCTCGATCGCACGCTGTTGAGCAAGGCCAGCGGCCCCGAACTCAATCGGGCGTTAACGACATCGGGTGTCCTCAAGGAGCGGCGGAGCCTTCCGGGCGAGTCGCTGTTATTCACCATCTTTGATCGGTTCGGCGAGAATGCAGCCTCCATGGGTCTGGCGCGAGCGGCCGCCCGGGTGGCCAAGGGATGGGATTGCGAGGCCACTCGTGCGGCGGGCCGCCTCGCCGTACCCGCGCTGCTCGATCTGGTGGCACCGTTCGCCCCGCAGCGCATCGCAGCGTTCCGGGCGGAGGGCCTCAAGGTGGTGTTGGCTACGACGACACCGAACGATCTGGTGGTGGGTCTGGCCGAAGCGCTTGGCCTCGATGACGTGATCGCAACTCGCTACGAGGTCGTCGAGGGCCGCTACACCGGCCGCATCGACGGTCGGTTCGTCTGGGGTCTCGGCAAGCTGCGAAGTGTTCAAGAGTGGGCCGAGGTCCATGAGGTCGACCTCGCCGACTGCCATGCGTGCTCTGACAGCTTCTTCGACATCCCGCTCCTGTCGACCGTCGGCCACCCGCACGCCGTCAATGCTGATCCCCGTCTGCTGGCCGTGGCGCTGGCGCGGCGGTGGCCGATCGAGCACTGGGACCGGCCGGATGGCGTGCCGTCAATCCTCGGGCTCGAGCCGTATCACTTCGTTCGGACCCTCGTGCGACCCGAGGCCTTTCCCTATGCCCGGTTCGACATCGAGGGCATCGAGGAGGTTCCCGCCACCGGTCCGGTGATTCTGGCCTCGAACCATCGCAGCTACTTCGACGTGGCCGCCCTTGCCCTGGTGGCGGCCAAGATCAATCGGCCGGTCCGAGTTCTCGCCAAAAAGGAGCTCTTCGCCATCCCCGGCCTGTCGCACGTTGCCCGGGCCATCGGAGGTATCAGCGTCGACCGAGACGGAGCGCCAGAGCGAGCCTTCTCCGAGGCTCTGGCATCCCTCGATGCTGGTGAGGCGCTCTTTGTCCTGCCGGAGGGAACGATTCCCAGAGGTCCGTCCTTCTTCGACCCGGTACTAGAAGGCAAGACCGGAGCGGCTCGGCTTGCGGCGGCCTCGGGTGCACCGATCGTCCCTATCGGCCTCTGGGGCACCGAGGTCGTGTGGCCTCGTTCGTCGAAACTTCCCCAGATGACGACCCTGATCGACCCCCCGCGAATCAGTATCCGTATCGGGAAGGCCTTCGAGGTCGATGGCATCGACGCGCACGCCGATACCGAGCAGATCATGGCGGCCATCGTGCAACAGCTCCCCAATGAGGCTCGGGTGGCGACCACGCCGTCGCCCGAGGATCTGGCCCGGACCTACCCTTCGGGAAGAGTGCCGACAGCTGACGATCCGGAGGCCTGAGCTCATGGGCGTCCGTGCGATGGTGGGGGTCGCGGTCGTCCTTCTGGTGAACGCCGCCTCGCGTCTGTCGAGGCGGGGCTCGGGAACAGTTGCGGGGGGACGGGCAGGACTTGCCGTCGACCCCCGGCTCCTCGCCAAACTGGCTCAGTCGCGTCACATGGCCCTCGTCAGTGGCACCAATGGCAAGACCACCACCACGGCGCTGCTGTCTGCAGCCTTGGGCTCGACGGGCCGTCGGGTGGCCAGCAATGCCACGGGGTCCAACATGCCGGCCGGTCACGTGGCTGCCTTGGTGGGCGGCCGAGGGGCACCGACTGGCTGTCTCGAGGTCGATGAGGCCTACCTCGGTCGAGTACTCGACGACACTCATGCCGAGGTCGTGGTGCTGCTGAATCTCTCGCGCGATCAGCTTGATCGAATGAGCGAGGTCCGGATGCTGGCCGAGCGCTGGCGAGGCGTGC
>Ga0194061_1002385_pt1 | contig 10316 bp, 8 predicted proteins | sample SepL2221m_MetaG_FD_163423 | JGI IMG/M metagenome (GOLD analysis project Ga0194061, IMG submission 163423) | Anoxic zone freshwater microbial communities from boreal shield lake in IISD Experimental Lakes Area, Ontario, Canada - Sep2016-L224-21m | ecosystem: Environmental > Aquatic > Freshwater >...
TAAGTCTTGGCAAACGAGAGATTAAAATTGACTGGCTCAAGGATACGCTTCAGTTGTCGGATGGTTATCCTAGAATTGAAACGTTCAAGCGAAAAGTGATCGACATATCTGTCGCCCAGATCAACGCCCACACCGACATCACCACCAGCTACACCCAGCGCAAGACTGGGCGCAACGTCACCCACCTTAATTTCAAAATCGACGCCAAGGAAGTGCTTCCCAAGCCGGTTAAAAAGCCGTCGCTAACGCGGGCTTATGTTGGAAAGAACGCCCGCCCCGGCGAGACCTACGAAACGGCGGTAGCGCGGCTCAGGGCCGAGCGTGCTCGCGCATAAGGGAATCACAGACGTTCCGTCGCCGCTTTAACTGGGAGCGCCGGCGTCTCGCCGGCTTCGTTAACCCAACCAAAAAACAGGAAACCAGTACGGAGTGACCCCCTCCGCATGCCTCTGCAAGCCACGTCCGTGGCCAATCGACAGGAATCATTGAAGAATGCAAGTCGCCAGTCAACTTGATTCAGAGGCTTTTGTGCAACGAAGCCGGCGCGACATCACGTCCGTCCGAAAAATCATTTTTCAGTAGGATGGTTGTACCGCGCGGCACAACCCCCCCATAGATTCCCCATTTTTCTCGAAAACCGTGCGCCACATCAGTTAATTGAAATAAAATAGCGCGCTGCACAAAAAAGCCGGTGACGAGAAATATTTACCTACTTCAGGTAGCCGTCTACAGGATAAAAACAAGAAAGTGTTGCATAACTACAACAAATTCCTATTTGTTCGCGTTGACCTATGAATGTGTCTTGACGCATCGTAGGGTGCTCCTATAGCATCGCAACGTGAAGGTGTAAGCGGTCACGTAGACGGGCACCCATAAGCGGTTGGCGGTCGCTGTTTTATTGGGGCGGAAGCAGCACGGTCGGTGTGTTTTTCGGGATCGTAGAGGGAGAAATTATGAAGGGTTGGTTCAGCGTATGGGTAGTTTTGTTGTTGGCCGCATGCGCCGATCTACCCGGTAAAGTAGGTGGTCCCTCCGCGCTTGAAAAAAGAGCGGAAGCTCGTTGGGAATTGCTCGTGCAGGGTAAGGTCGCCGAGGCCTATGCGTATTTGAGTCCCGCCACGCGGGAAGTCACTTCTCTTGAGAAGTACTCGGGCAGCATCAAGCCCGGCATGTGGCGCAGCGGTATGGTAAGCAAAGTAAGCTGCACGGCAGAGGAAGTCTGCTTGGTCGAGGTAGACTTGAAGTATGGCTTCAAGCCCCGTGGTAGACATATTTTCGAGAGCGTTATGATGCTCAAGGAAACATGGCGAAAAGTGGCCGGGGAGTGGTGGCTAGTCCCGAATGAGTAAGGGAGGGACTATCGACAGATTGTTTGAAGGGAATAGCTGCGAACGTGACGCTGTCGCAAGTAGTGGTTTCTAGTGTATTGTTTCAGTGATTTTTGTTTTATCACATAACGTAATAAGGAGCTTAAGCGATGAAATTCAAGACCAAAATAGCGTACACCGCAGTTCTAGCCAGCCTCGGCGTGGTTGCCGGTTCGGCTCAAGCGGCTTTTTTGAGTGAAGATGGCACCGGCCAAGTGCTGCTCTATCCGTACTATACCGTTCAGAACGGTTATGATACATACGTTTCTGTTGTTAACACCACGAGTTCGGCAAAAGCGGTCAAGGTTCGCTTTATTGAAGGCAAGGCCAGCCAGGAAGTTCTTGACTTTAACTTATATTTGTCTGCTTACGACGTTTGGGCTGGTGCTGTGACTCCTTCTACGAGCGGTGGAGCGAGACTCGTTGTGACTGATACGTCGTGCACGGCCCCGATTATCTCGGGGTCTGTAGATTTCCGTAACGCTCAGTACACAGGTATAAACGATGATCCTTATGAGGATGATCTGTCCCGTACCCGTGAAGGTTACATCGAAATTATCGAAATGGGCGCGCTCACCCAGGATCCGACAGTAGGTTCAAACTCATCGCCCAAGTTTGCTTGGGCTGTGACGCATGATAAGGCCACTGGCAAGCCGCACAATTGTCAATTCGTCTCCGATGCCTTTGCCAATGGCACGAATGCAGCCGATTTGACTAATTTCGTAGGCAGCCCGACGGGTGGCTTGTTCGGATCAGCAACGCTGATCAATGGACCCCAAGGTACGGATTACTCCTACGACCCGGTTGTGATCGATTCGTTTATGACCGCAGCCAACCACACGGTACCAGGCAGCCTCCAGCCGTCGCTGAATGACGCTAATCCGGTTAGCGTCGTTATTCAGCGTAACGTTGAGAACAACAGCCAAGACGTCATCAAGACTTTTTGGACAGCGACTGGTGGCGCTTTACCGGCTCAGGTGGGTGTAGCTCAAAGCGGTCGTCATGCAATTTCGGCTGTTCTGATGCACAAGTCGATTTTTAATGAATATTCGGTTGAGGCGAGCATCAACGCCGGGACTGACTGGGTTGTTACCTTCCCGACAAAGCGCTTCCATTTGCAGACCTTGAGTTCCGGTGTTTTCGGCGCATGGGGTACTAGTGCGGAGTTGCCGTTCACGAAAGCGCCAAAGAATGCGCTCATCGATGTGGCTCCGCTGCCGTGGACTGTATGGCGTGCATGCGAAAAAATCTCGGCAAAGCCTTATAATCGTGAAGAGCTAACGAGCGGTTCGATCGACTTCTCGCCAGCACCTCCGTCGGGAACGACCCTTTGCTATGAAAGCAACGTTATTACGTTCAAGAATTCCAAGGTGCTTAGTTCTGCCTTGGAAACCAATCTTGCCAACGTTTATGATAGTGGCTGGCTGAATTTGTCGTTCAACGATGGTCAAAAGTTGGTTTCAGACATCACCACGACGACCGTGAATGGTGTAAGGGTTGGCACTGGTTCTTCTGTTTATAGTGGTTTGCCAGCGATTGGCTTTGCGGTTGAGAAGTATGTTAACGGCAATGTAGGCGGTGTGCTTTCGAACTACGGTGGTTCGTTTATTCACAAATACGCACGCAGCATTGTTCATAATTAAGGATTAGCTTAAGCGCTAAAGCAGAAGCTTCTGCATTTGAGCAGATGGGGCAAGCCCCATCTGCTTTTTTTGTTTAGGGGGCTTATGTTGATTCTCCCTGGTTTTGATAACAAAAAATTTCTTGGTTTGGGCTAGCATGTGGATACGATACACTTGATCACGGTTTAGAAAATTTCGAGGAAATAATGGCTCTAAAATTGATGCCTTTTGTGATGTTAGGCGCTTTGTGTTTTGTGGCAGAAGCAAAGGCTGGGTCTGTTGTTTCGCTCTCGGGAAACACTCAGAGTACCGTCTGTTCGACTTATAGCAGCGTCGATGTTGGCACCGGTGGTGATGTGACGATTCGCGACTGTAGTTTGGGGCCGTCTCAAAACGCCACGTTCGCAGTTACGCCCTCCGTGTCTCAGGTTACTTCCGGGGGAACTGTCAGTTTCCAAGTGTCGCGCCAGGGGAGTAATTTAGGTAACGACAATGTAACTTTGAATTTATCGGGTACGGGCGTGACGTCCACTCCAGCCGCTTTAACGGTGGCATTCACCACCGCAGAGGCCAGCACCACAAAATCTGCGGGAAGCGTGATACTGAGTGGCAGTGGGACGGCCAGTGCCGTTCTCTCGGGCGCCGGCACAAACACATTTGGTCGTACCACTATCGCCGTAGGCGGTTCGTGTACTTCCCCTGTCGGTTTGTCGATTTCTTTGGGAACCTTGGCGACCTCCAGAACGATGCCCAGCGGGCCGTATATAGTGCCTCCGACTTCAGCAACCGTTGGTGGAGTAGCTGCGGCGAGTTTTACCGTCCCGGCAACAGGGCCGTTTCCTGGGCTATGGCGATTCAGTTTTGAGGCAACGGCGACAGCTGTCAATGATGCAAAAGAAGTTTCAATTTCCGACACATGCCCCGGTGATTTCAGCACTTACGTGACAGGATGCCATCAAATAAACTCAAATGGCCTAGATGGTATGTACATCGCCCCAAGCGCTGGAACAGGAACGGGGTGCATTCTTTCTCCTGGCAAGTCCTATTATTTCAATATCAAAGCACGTACCCCTGCTGTCGAGACAGGATTCATGATGAATGTCACCCCGCTTACGCTATAGATAAGCGACTTGATAAGTATTACCATTTTTTGTTTTTACGGGATGCTTTTGTGAAAAAAATATATATATCGTCGATTGTTGTCGCTTTGTTTCTGTTTTCAGGGAGCACTCAAGCTGTCGCTGATGTTTCGGATCCGGTGTTAGTTACGAGCGGGGATATGTTGCTCACGGAGAGCGATTTGGAGGCGGCCTTGTCGGTTGTGCCTAAAGAGAAACGTGAAAAGATGAGCCCGACGGTGCAGCAGGCGATGATTTTTCTTGAGAACGTGATGGTTTCCAGAAAACTCGCCGAAGAAGGGCGTGTGCTTGGGTTGGACAAAGACAAGGTGATTCAGAAGGAGATGCGCCAAGCTGCGGATCGCGTTCTTGGCCTGCGTCGTTTGGAGGCTCTGGAGGCGGCATTAAAGAAACCAGATTTTTCTGCTGCGGCACAGGAGCGTTACCTTACCAAAAAGACCGAATTTTTTATTCCAGAAACCGTGCGTGCTTCGCATGTTTTGGTGATTGTAAAAGAAGGTCGTACGGATGAAGAGGCGCGTACGCTGGCTGAGTCAGTCCGAAAAAAAGCACTTTCTGGAGCTGATTTTAGTGCTTTGGCCAAGGAATTTTCGGATGATCCAAGCAAGGAAAAAAATGACGGGGATCTCGGATTTTTTGGCCGTAAGCAGATGGTTAAACCGTTTGAAGACGCCGTATTTGCGCTAACTAAGCCTGGCGATATCAGTCCGGTAGTGAAATCCCAGTTTGGCTATCATGTGATTCGTTTGACCGAAAAACGTCTGGAAGGGCAGAAACCGTTCGATGAAGTAAAAGATGGCCTGATTAAGGAGTTACGCGAAAAATTCATCGCCGATGCCAAAGCAGCCCACATTTCAACGATAAAAAACGATAAAAGCATTGTTGTCAACGAGGCTGCCATCGAGGCAACATTCAAGAAATGAGCGCCGTCGACGCGCTGCCGGCCACCGGCGGCTGGCGGCGTTACCGCTGGCTATTCATTTCGCTGGCCGAGCGTGAGTTAAAAAACCGCTACGCCGGCAGCACCGGCGGCCTACTTTGGGCACTGGCGCATCCGCTGCTGCTGCTCGGTATCTACGCGCTGGTTTTCAGCTTAGTTTTCAAGGTCAGCATTCCCGAGCTGGGCGAACGGCCTTTCGTCATCTTCGTCGCGCTTGGGCTGTGGCCGTGGCTGGCGTTCCAGGAAAGCGTGCAGCGCGGTTTGCAATCGGTAGTGGCGAACGCCGGCTTGGTTAAAAAAGTCGCCTTTCCGCATGAGGTACTGGTCTATGCGGCCACCAGTGCCACCTTTGCCTTGCATGGGGGCGGTTGTTTGCTCGTTTTAGGGTGCGTGGCCATCGTCGACGGGGGGCTGCATCTGGCCGGCCTGCCGGTGATGTTCGCCATGTGGGGCTTCTTGTTCGTGCTGGCCAACGCTTTGGCGCTACTGCTCGCCGCCGTGCAGGTTTTTGTGCGCGATCTGGATCAATTTGTGCCGTCGCTGATGATGGTGCTGTTTTACGCCACCCCGGTGTTGTATCCGCTGAGTCTGTTGTCGTCACCGCTGCGCGAAGCGATGACGCTTAATCCGCTCACCCATTTCATCGCCCCAGGGCGCGATACCTTGTTGTGGGGCATGGCGGCCTGGGACTGGGAAATGACCCTACTCGCCTGGCTCATCGCCCCCGTCCTCTTCTGGCTAGCCCGCCGAGTCTTCCTACGCCTATCGCCGCATTTCGAAGATTTCGTTTAGCGGCCTGTTCCTAGTCGCCAGTCAACTTGAAACAGACAGAATAACCGTCATTCCCGCGTAGACGGGAATCCAGTGGTGCACTACTGGATTCCGGGTCAAGCCCGGAATGACGACGCAGATAGATTGACTCGATGCGCGGCAAGCCCCGTCCTTCAGGGCGGGGTCAAGAGCGCGGACGCCAACGGCGTCCTTTGGGCGGTTAATTCACCAAAAGCGTATGATGCTCCTATGCTGCGACTTCAAGCCTACCGATTCCAGATTGAGCCGAACGGGGAACAACTCCGTGATCTGCGCCGTTTCGCGGGTTCCTGTCGGTTCGTCTACAACAAGGCACTGGCAACGCAGAAAGCCTTGTACGAACGGGGAGAGAAAAAGCTAGGTTATGCGGGCCTGTGCAAGCTCATCACCGAATGGCGCAACAGTTCGGAAACGTCCTGGCTGAAGGATTCCCCGGTTCATACGCTGCAACAAACTGCCAAGGATTCGGAACGAGCCTACCAAAACTTCTTTGAAAAACGCGCAGCCCCTCCGGTGTTCAAGAAAAAAGGCCGATCCTCCGATAGTTTTAGATTCCCGGACGGGAAACAATTCACCGTGGATCAACCGAACGGTCGAATCAAGCTTCCTAAACTCGGATGGATTCGCTATCGCAACAGCCGGGAGATTCTGGGCACCGCCAAGAACATCACCGTATCGAGCAACGGCGGAAAATGGTTGGTCAGCATTCAGACTGAGCGGGAAGTCGAACCGGCGATACCGGCGTCCACCTCCAGCATTGGGATCGACGTAGGGATTGCCCGCTTTGCCACGATGAGCGACGGCAGTTTTGTAGCCCCGCTGAACAGTTTCAAGAAACATCAGCAACGCTTGGCGCGCTATCAGCGGCGCATGAGCCGCAAGGTCAAATTTAGCAACAACTGGAAGAAGGCTAAAACCCGAGTCCAAAAGATTCACACCGGCATTGCCAACGCCCGAAACGACTTCCTGCACAAAACGACCACCACGATCAGCCAAAACCACGCGCTCGTTTGTGTCGAAGATTTGCAGGTGCGGAATATGTCCAAGTCTAGCAAAGGCACGGTAGAAACCCCCGGAAAAAACGTCCGCCAGAAGTCCGGCTTGAACCGTTCCATTCTCGATCAGGGTTGGGGCGAATTCAGGCGGCAACTAGAGTACAAGCTGGCATGGAACGGCGGCACGCTGTTAGCCGTACCGCCGCACAACACCAGTCGAACCTGTCCCTGTTGCGGCCACGTCTCGAAAGAGAATCGCCTGACGCAGGCAAGATTCCTATGTGTTGACTGCGGCTACGAGAACAACGCCGATGTAGTCGGCGCGATCAATGTATTAGCGCGGGGACACCGCGTATTAGCCTGTGGAGAGCCGGTGCAGCCAGGCCGCTCGGTGAAGCAGGAACCCCCCGAAGTGATTCAGACCGCCTTGTGCTGAACGCCGTAGGAATCCCCGTCCTTTAGGGCGGGGAGGATGTCAAGCATCAGTCAAGCAGATCAACACCCATACTGACATCACCACCAGCTACACCCAACGCAAGACAGGGCGCAACGTCACCCACCTCAATTTTAAAATACAAGCCAAGGAAGCGCCGCTGTCGGCCCCGGTCAAACGCCCCTCCCTAACCCGCGCTTACGTCGAGAAACAGGCGCGCGCCGGTGAAAGCTGGGAAGCCGCACGGGAGCGGTTACGGGCAGAACGAAAAGGAAGCGGCGTGACGTGACCTAACGGGTGACGTACGCCAAGATCAGCGGGTTTAATGCGGCATCGGCCCAAACAGATCCTCCAGACGCTTCGCTTCCAGCACTTGATCCAGCCACGCATCCCTTTGCTCTGGCGAAGCCCCCGCAATCTTCGTCAGCACCTCCGCCGGCATGGCGCCAAACCGCTTGCTGAGGAGCTTCTGCAAGGCCAATGCTTCGCCCTGCTGTATGCCCTCAGCTTTACCCTGTTGCATGCCTTTCTGCATCCCTTCGGCCTTATAGCCCAGCGCCCACTCTTCCAATCGTTCGGCCAGCATCACATTCAACTCCTGTAGATCATCCAATTGAGGTAACACGATACGGTATTCGGCTTTGCGCATCAAGGTGGCCCGGATCCAGAGCGCCAACATCCGCCGTAGGTCTGGCCGGTCGACCAGCCACTCGTTCAGCAGACTGAGCAAGGTGCCGATGGTTTCCGGGGAGGTCGGGTGTTCGATGCGAAACACGGCAGCGACCAGATTCTTCAGTGACGCTAGTTCGTGGTCGGGGTAGGCGTTCTCATCAATCAGCAGATATTTGAGCTGGGGCTTAAACTGCTCGACCAAGCCCGGCACCGGCGGAATCAAGTCAAACACATCAGTGACCGCTGTCCAGCGCGGGCTGCCGTTGTAAAGCACCATCGGCAAAATGGGCGGCAAACGGCCATCGGCTAGCACCTCCCCCCGCTTAACCAGATCCTGGTAGAGCAAACCGACGTAGACCATCATCCGCAGCGCCATGTACTTGTCGACACGGCTTTGAAACTCAATCAGCAGATAAAGATAGACCCACTCGCCGCCGACCTTGACCCGCCAAACGATGTCATCCGCCCGATTGCGAAAATCTTCGCTGACGTAACTCCCCGGCACCTTCTCCAGCGTCGTGTAGTCCAGGCTGTGCAACCACGCATCCGGGACAAAGCCGAGAATCAAGTCACGCACCAGCTCTGGGGTGCTAAAGAGGAATTTGTAACTGCTATCGTGATCGGTCGCCATGGGGGTATTTTACCGGTGGGACTCAGTGTTAGGGGCGACCGAACACTTATCCGATTCCTTTCTTGCCAGCGCTTTTTGGCTCTTGACGTGGCGGTGGCTCGCCCTTGCCTCCCTGTCCGCTCGTTGGCTCAATCTGTGGATAACCTACCCCATTTTTCCGCCTTTTTGGCCTGTGGATAACCTCGAAAAAGGTTTTTCTTTTAAAAGCTTTTAAAGCTTTTAGACCGTCATACGGCCTTGATGGGAAAGGGTTTCAAGGCTCATTACCGGACAAAAATCCGGTCATTCCAGGACAAAAATCCGGTCAACTTTGGGTGATAACCGGACAAAAATCCGCTATTAGGCCATTCTTTTAATTATGTCCGGTATAATGGTGCTTAATCTTTAAGCGGGGTAAGCCATGGGCAAAAAAACAGAGATGGTCGTCAAGTCGAATCGACTGGTCGAAGCCAGCTATCGGCTCGGCCTGGTTGAACAGCAAATCATCCTCTTCGCTATTTGTCGCGCACGGGAAGAACAGCGCGGCCTATCTCCAGAAAATCCGGTAACGATTCCGGCGTTGGATTTTGCGGCCATGTTTGGAACAGAGAAAGGCAGTGTCTACGGGCAACTCAAAGAGGCGATGCTGACGCTGTACAAACGCGACGTTCGCCTCTACGACACCAACCCCAGAACGGGCAAGCCGCGCACTACCAACACCCGGTGGATTTCTGCCGCTAGCTACATCGACGGGGATGGAGAGATTCAAATCATCTTCGCCCCGCTGATGATTCCGTTTATCACGCGGCTAGAGCGTGAATTTACTCAGTACCGACTGGAGAAGATCGGTAATCTATCCAGCGTTCACGCAGTGCGCCTGTACGAGTTGCTGTTGCAGTACATGGGCCTGGGCAAACGGGAATTTGAGATTCCACGACTCAAGGAAACGTTGGGGCTTGAGAATGAATACCCTGACGTAATCGACTTCAAAAAGCGAGTCATTGACTCCTCAGTCAAGCAAATCAATACCCATACCGACATCACCACCAGCTACACGCAGCGCAAGACAGGCCGGGTAGTGACGCACCTCAATTTTAAAATACAAGCCAAGGAAGCGCCGCTGTCGGCCCCGGTCAAACGCCCCTCCCTAACCCGCGCTTACGTCGAGAAACAGGCGCGCGCCGGTGAAAGCTGGGAAGCGGCACGGGAGCGGTTACGGGCAGAACGAAAAAGAAGCGGCGTGGTGTGACCAAAACTCCTCTGCAAGCCGCGCCCATGACCAATCTACAGGAATTGTTGAATTATTCTATTGATATAAAAACAGCCGGCGAGACGCCGGCGCTCCCAGTTAAAGCGGCGGCGGTACGTCAGATTTCAATAACACGCACTTGCCGTGACCGCCTCCACCAGTGCCTGTACGGGGGTTGCATCGTTGAACAAGCCTACGCGCTGCTTGACGATGCGGGCGGATATTGCGGCTTGCCAGGGGGCGTCGCTCAGCAAACGCACGGTGATGTCCACTTTCTCGGTAGGTGATTCCGCGATTAGTTCGTTAACGCCCATGGCTTGCAACATGCCGGCACTTTGTCGGCTGCGCATGGTTTTCCCTGCTTGGGTTACCACGGGTAAGCCGACCGCGAAAGCGTCCAGCGTGGTGTTGCCGCCCGACCAGTAATGGCAATCGAGCATCGCTTGGCAGCAACGCGCTACCTGTAGGTAGCGCTGGCG
>Ga0194061_1002386_pt1 | contig 10315 bp, 9 predicted proteins | sample SepL2221m_MetaG_FD_163423 | JGI IMG/M metagenome (GOLD analysis project Ga0194061, IMG submission 163423) | Anoxic zone freshwater microbial communities from boreal shield lake in IISD Experimental Lakes Area, Ontario, Canada - Sep2016-L224-21m | ecosystem: Environmental > Aquatic > Freshwater >...
CATCTTGTCTTACTTCACATTTTTCAAATAATTCTATTGCGATCGCAACACCAAGATATAGCAATCCATAGAATTTTTGGGTGAGTGAATAATTGGGGTGTGGCGCAGATGTGCTCCAATTATTCACTAGGAAGTAAGTAAGTAGTTTCTAGGCCGAATGCTGAAATAACGCATTCAAATATACTTTGGCGGTGCTGCGATAGCTTTGAGATGCATTTAGTGACGAACCAAGGCGATCGCTACCACTGTTTTGTAACAAAAATAAGGATAGAGCCGCCGCAAATACGCGATCCTGATCCCAGTCGGGATGGAATTCTAGATAATTTTTGAGGGTTTCATGTAGTTCTTCAGGAATTTCGGCAAGGATGCTGACGGTCTTATTCATGCTGAAACCTCAACTTTATATTTGTAAACAGATACGCGCAAACAGATCGACAAGTTCAACGACTTTTCTTAGCAATTTCGCAACCATTTTCATTGGTCGGGATTCAATTGTGCGTTTAACTTGTCCTTCTTGTCAACGTGAATAAAAGCTGACAATCAATGATAAATAGATGAAATCAAATTGAACCAATCAGCAATTTGATTCGATTTTATTTACATATCTTTACGTTAATCATGGCTTAATAGGTTTCCCCAAGTAAGTTTACTGAGCGGTTAACTAATCCTTAACCAGTAAAGATTTTCTCTCTTAACCTTAATAAACAACCTGTGGAAAACCAATAGTTATCTGTGGAAAAAGCCTTTGTATCTGTGGAAAACTTTGTGGAAAACTTTTAGCGCATAAATTCAAAATTTTCAAAAAATTTTTTGAAAATTATTTTTATTTAAGTAGTTAGTTGTAATTAAATATAAAATTTGTGTGGAACGGGCATCTTGCCCGTCAACAGGCTAGAAGCCTGTTCCACTATCTAACAATTAATTAAGTCTACTTATTAATGTTTCTCAAGCCAATTTTCAGGCACCACAATTAATGTTGTGCCTTGCCGTCTCAAGACAATCACTTTTTGTTGAGCCGCGATCGCTATATGGGGATCATCACATCTAGCCTTCCACGAGTTACCTTCATACTGCACCCGCCCCGATTCTCCTGCGGGAATTTCCGTTAGTGTCAATCCCTCGATCGCATCTTTAAGCTGATGAGAATCCTTGGGGATCAATCGCCGTGAAAAAATGACCAATAGTCCAGAGATCGACATCCAAGCCAGTATGAGTAATGCAGGATTTGGCAGAATGAGGGCGATCGCCGCCACAAATAGGGCGGCAATTCCCATTGCTCCCGCAATCAAAAAAGTGGGTATCGGCACTAGCATCTCAATCAGGCAAAACGCGACACCGATAAGTAGCCATACTTGACTAGGAGATAGGTTCATTGATTGCTGGGGCGATTACTACCCTGATCTGATGTTGGTTTTAAGCCTTTATTTTGAGCTACTTCCACCGTTGATGTCGATTCGCCCGCGATCGCTTTACTCGGTAAATTATCGAGATTAGGCGCAGTGGACAGCAAACCGCCCAAGCCATTAATCAAATTGCGAATATTGCTCCGCAGCTTGGGATCGCCCGTCAGTTCATCAAGATCAGCGGTAATTTTCTTGGCATTGGCAAAAGTTGCCCGCGCCGAATCAAGGGTTTCTCGCAAAGAGGCGATCGTGGTGGGATCATTCAGTTCGCCTGAGACTTTCCGCAGATTTACCGATGTCTCGGCGGCATTTTCCGATAACTTTTGCAGATTGGCAATTAACTTACCATCGCTTAATAACGGTTTAGCGCTGGCTAATAATGCTTGTGCTTCTCTAGATGTGGCTGCAATGCCATCAAGGGTTTGAGCCAGTTTTTCGCGATTGACCTCAATCAAATCCTGAGCGCTATTGGCGACATTACCAACTTTAACCGCCGCGCCACTAATCGCATCAGCCGTATTCCCAAACTTAACAACCTGCCCCTCAAAAGTACCAACAACCCGATTCGCCGAATCAGTCAATTTTTGAATACTTCGAGCCGTAGCTTTGGCGGCAACTAGGGTGTCATTGAGATTTTCAACTAAATTTTCACTGTTGATTTTGCGGAGGGTGGCACTGGAATCCTTGAGCAGAGCGACAAAGCTCACCCCTTGCGATCCCATTACTTCGCCGCCCTGACAGACAATTAGCTCACCATTGCAATCTTTGGCTAAAGGATTTAGATTCGGGTCGATCGCCAGTTTCTCCTTGGGCGGAAAAATATCGATATTGGTATTACCCAAAAAACCACTTTGATTAGTTTCGGCAACGGACTGCTTGGGAATCACTAATTTCGAGTTCTCGATGCTGACTACGACATTCACTCCCTCAGTTTGCGTGGTCAGCGAAATTACCCGCCCGACTTCTACGCCCCGAAATCTCACGACAGAGCCAGTATTTAAGCCGCTAGCATCGGGCATTTTAATCGTAAACGTAAACTTGGAGCTATTTAGTTGCAGTCCGCGCAACCAGAGTAATGATCCGACAAGGGTCACTACTCCACCGATGATAAATAAGCCAAGCGCACCGTCGCGTAAAGTTTTTCGCTGCACGAGTCTCATACCTCCTTGGTCAAAAGTTGAATCGGACCTTCTGTGCTGCCACTGAAAAATTGTCTCACATATAGATTGTCGGTCGTATCAATTGTACTCACATTTCCTTCATAGCGGACTAATCCCCGATACAAAACGATCAGGCGATCGCTGGTACGGCGGATGGTGCTGTCTTGGTGGGTGACGACAATGTAACTATCACAGACTTTTTGGTCCCGCAGCGATCGCATCAAGTCTTCGATAATCGTGGAAGCGACAGGATCTAGCCCTGCTGTCGGCTCATCATAGAGCAGCACTTTTTTCGTTTCACTTCTGGTATCATCAAGCGCCGTTGGATCGTCCATAATCGCACGGGCGAAGCTAACCCGCTTTTTCATCCCCCCTGACAGTTGACTGGGATAGCGATCGCTAATATTTTCTAGTCCCACGAGGGCAAGTTTTTGTTCAACCAAGCGATAAATCTCGCGGCGGGGCAAATTTGAATGTTCAAACAAAGCAAATCCCACATTTTCGGCAACTGTGAGCGAGTCAAACAAAGCAGCATTTTGAAACACCATGCCTATGCTTAAGCCATAGCTTTCGTCTTGGATATCTTCGGTCGTTACCAGATTGCCATTGACATAAACTTTTCCTGCGTCGGGCGCAAGCAAGCCACAAATAAGGCGCAAAATTGTTGATTTGCCAGTACCTGAGGGACCAATAATGGCGATCGCCTCCCCAGTATTCACCGTCAGATCAACACCATTAAGGACAGTATTTGTGCCAAAAGTTTTATGCACACCATGTAGTTCCAGTAAAGGTGTCTCAATATCGCGGCTAGGTTTAGTCAGAGAATTGGATAACTCCATTGGTGTCTATTTCTGGTTAAGAAAAGCGGCTCTACCAAAAATTAACATTTTTTTTGACTTTTAACCATTTCTACCCTAAGAAAAATTCCTCACAAAAAACGGCGCAAAGCGCCGCTCTTTAAAATTTAGATAATTAGCCCTATGGAATTTAACGGACGATACCGCGTTGTGCTTCAGCATCAATGGGCTTGATCAAATAAACCAGTAAGATTTGCCAGAAAATCGCGACGAATAAAGGCAATTTTTGAATCTTTTTGATGAATTCAGGGCGATCGCTGTTATCAATTGCCATCAGTTTGACATTGTAATCAACACATTTCTCTAATCTGGGGAAAAAGTTGGGATGACTGGTATCCAGCACCGCAGGAAAAGCACTAAGAGCGGTTCTATTGGTATTGACCACAACTTGTTTATTATATTCACGCGCATCTAGACCAATGGATTTATAGAAATCAGCCCGTTCAAACACTGTCAGCGTATGGGTAGCAAATACTGTCAACAAGAAGAACCGCGCCCATAGTTTCGCCTTCCATGTACCCCATAGCGCTGGCTGCGATCGCAACAATACTTTAAAGAAATCGCCATGACGGTTCTCATCTTGACACCAGCTTTCAAAATACTGGAAGAGAGGATAGAATTTATTTTCGGGATGGGCTTGTAAATGGTAATGCACGAGAATATACCGCCAGTAGCCAATTTTCTCAGATAGATAAACCGAATAGATCACCCATTCTGGTTTAAAGAAGGTGTAGCAGCGTTTTTTGGTCATATTCACCAAGTCCAACGACAGATTGAAATCCTTCATCGCCTTGTTCAAAAATCCTGCATGACGTGCTTCATCCCTTGCCATGAGGTTAAAGGCTTCGGCTAAAAGGGGACTGCGATCGCCTAGTTGACGCGACAGTTCTTTAAATAGGAGAAATCCCGAAAATTCAGAAGTGCAGGAGCGCTCTAGAAAATCAATAAAAGCGGCGCGAGTCTCACCGTCAATATGTTCCCAAGACTGTTTAAAGTCGTCATTCCGCTTATAATGATGGCGATTGTAATCAACGCGAAGTTCTTCGACAACGGCTTCTAGTTCTGCTTGCTGCGATGAAACATCCATCTTCGCAACCTTGTCATAGTCGGTTGTATAAAATCTGGGTGTTAGTAATGTCTCTTTGACAGGGACTTTGATACCTTCACGGAGAAGTTCGGGTTCGGGGCGAGATTGAATGGAAACCATAGTAGTAGTTAGTTATAGTTTTTTTATAAAATTAGAGATTTTTGATCCCCCTCAATCCCCCTTGTAAAGGGGGAAGAAGATAATTAATTAATTCTCACCCCTTGTGAAGGGGGGCTGGGAGATCTAGAGATTCTGAAAAAATTTAATCATTTTCTGATCTTCGCCTTTGATATGGTGCGCCAACCAGTCCATGAGAAACTGGGTGATGTCGATGGTTACGGTATGGCAATCGCGAATTTGGATTAATAAACTATTAACCGTAGCTAGGAGGCGATCGTGGGTTTGCTTATGACGATTGTAGTCGGGATAGTTTACTGACATCATCAAAGCCTCTTCCGTTTGAAAATGCTCAATGGTGTGATTCGTAAGACCTTCTAGAAGCTCTTGGAGAACGGTAATTTTCGCCCCAGTGACGACAGCATCATGGAGAGTATTGACAAGCTCAAAGATTTGCTGATGTTGTCCATCAACTTGTGAGTTGCCAGTAACATATTCTTCTTGCCAACAGGCGATCGGTTTAGTCAAAATAAGTGTCTTGTATTTAGTTAGTGATAATGTAAGAATAATTTCGGCGTAGGGGCAATTCATGAATTGCCCCTACAAGATCAAATAGCCTTTGAGAACTTGCCAGCATCATTTTTGGTTAGATAGGAATCAAATACTGAGGCAATATTGCGAATCAGCAACCTTCCCGCAGGCGTTACTTCTATATGATCTGGTTCCAAGGTGATCAAGCCATCAACCGCTAACTGCTTTAGTTTCAGTCGTTCAGGTGCAAAATACTTACCAAAATCGCGATCGCAGGTTAAGTGATATTTGCTCTCAATCTCTGGTTGAGATAGTTCAAATTGACACATCAGTTCCATAATGATCGAACGGCGCAAAATGTCATCGGCATTAAGCGTAACACCTCGCTCAATCGGTAATTTACCCGCATCGATCGCCTTATAAAAGTCTTGTAAACCCTTATGGTTTTGGGTATAGACGTTTTGGAGCATACTGATGGAAGTCATGCCAAAACCTAAAAGATCGGATTCGGGCTTGGTGGTATAGCCTTGGAAATTACGATGTAAATTACCTTCACGCTGAGCGATCGCCAATTCATCATTAGGCTTGGCGAAGTGATCCATGCCAATAAACACATAACCATGATCGGTTAAAGTTTCAATCGTCATTTCCATGATTTGCAACTTCTCTTCAGGAGAAGGTAAGGTTGCGGGATCAATCTTTTTCTTTTGCAATGGCTTCAACCAAGGCACATAGGCAAAGTTAAAGACAGCAATGCGATCGGGATCGAGGGCGATGGTTTTAGCAAGGGTTTCGCGAAATGTATCTAGGGTTTGGAAAGGTAATCCATAGATTAAGTCAACATTTACGCCTTCAAAGCCTACTTCGCGCATCCATTCCATGCCCTGAAACAGCATTTCTTCAGGTTGAATGCGATTAACCGCTTCCTGCACCTTGGGATTAAAATCCTGAATACCAAAGCTAATCCGATTAAATCCAAGATTTCTCAGACCTTGCAAATATTCCTTAGTCAGCGATCGCGGATTTACTTCGATCGAGATTTCGGCATCGGCGGCAAAGGTAAAGTGCTGTTGCAGACTTTGCCATAGGCGTTCCGCTTGATCAAAGGAAAAATAATTCGGAGTACCGCCGCCCCAATGCATTTGTTGGACTAGGCGATCGCGATCCACTGTTGCTGCAACCTGTTCGATATGGCGAATCAAATAACCCAAATAAGGTTCTGCAATTTCCTTGCGATTACTAATGACGGTGTTGCAACCGCAAAAATAACAGGGTTCGTCACAAAAGGGAATATGCGCGTAGAGTGATAGTGGCGTTTTTTGCAGATTTCCTGCGGCGATCGCACCCCGAAAGTCAAGATCTTCAAATTCTTCCCTTAACTCGGTTGCAGGTGGATAGCTGGTATAGCGAGGTACGGGCTGATTGTATTTATGTAATAAATTAATATCAAATTTAACTGTCTGTGCGGCTGTAGTCATTCACTCAATTCCTTTTTATATTTGCTTTTACGGAGGTTGAGATCCCCGACTTTTTCTGTGCAATCACAACCCTTTTTGACTAGTGAGAAAAAAGTCGGGGATCTGAATAGAGAGGCAGTCGAATCAAATTTAAGCTGCTTGACCGTGATGATGATGTGTAGTGCTGCCGACTCGATCCTGCTTAGTCAGTAGGGCAAAAACATGGGGATCAACCACGGCTCTGACATCAGGTTCCAATTCATCAACCACATTCCGATTGAGCGTAAAGGCATAGTTCGCCTCTTCCACAATTTTCAAAATCGTGTCTTCATCTATAGATAGAGAATCCAAAGCTTGACGATATTTCTCTTTGAAATCCCTTTTTGCTTCTATCGTTGGCAACTGCTCGAATTCATAGAAGGTCGTACCGCGATCGCTTGGTAAGTCTAGCGCCGATCGCACGATATGTTTCAAAGCTTGACCACCTGAGAGATCGCCCATGTAGCGCGTGTAGGAATGAGCAATGAGCAATTCAGGATTGGTATTAGAAATTGCTTTGAGGCGATCGACATAAACCTGTCCAGCTTTTAGAGGTGCAATTTCTGAGCGCCAATTATCACCATAGTAGAAAGCTAAGTCTTGTTCTAAATTTGACTGGCGATCGAGTTCTGGGAAATACATTTTGCCAACGATGGGATGATCGGCATGACGCTTTAATTCGGTTTCGAGCGTACTATAGACAAGATAGAGATTTGCCAATAATTTTCTAAACGGAACGGTTTCCACAATGCCTTTGAGAAAGCACTTCATAAATGCGGTATTCTCGGCGGCAGTATGGGATTTTTGCGTACCTTCGCGTAGACGGGTAGCTAGGTGACTCATTAGCATTTCCACGAAACTTAATGGGTTCATCCTAGGGCTTATACCTATATATAATGTCAAGTTAAATTTTGTAACCCTTTGTAATTAACTGATGTTATGTGGAAGTTTCTAAGCCCTTAGCCTCTCTCCCCAAGGGTGATGCCTTGTACACACAAGTCGTGGGAACCAAGAACTAAAGTTCTTGGCTTAAAGCTAAAGTCAGTTAAAACTGACTAATTTCTAAAATTCAACCCGTTTCAACGGGTTTTAGCTGTCAGCCCGCAATTTATTGCAGGGTATTTAATTGCGCCTAGCTACTTAATACTTTCGCCAGAGTTGTGACCAGAGGCGGCGAAACCAATTACGGATCTGCTGGAAGAGATTTTTGCGCTGTGTGCGCTTTCGGGCGGTGGGTTTGTAGTTTGGCAGTGATTTCTCATACCAGTCTGGCTCTTTTGGTTCGTCTTTGATGATGAATCGTTTGGGTTCTTTGGCAACAGTCTCTAACGGCGCAAAGGATTTATCAGAACCCTCAATCTTATGATAGAGTCCCAATTCTTCGTATATCTTTCTCGATGCGTTGAAAGCATCTATGGATTCGCCTCTGCGACCGATTTCTTTGAGGGCAATTCCTAAGTTATTGAGAGAAAGTGCTTCACCATTACGATCGCCGATTTCTCTTTCAATTTCCAGAGACTGCTGATAAAAATTAATCGCTTGCTGGTACTGTCTTAGTGAATAGTAAGCGTTTCCTAGATTCATGAGAGCAGTTGCTTCACCATTACGATCGCCGATTTCTCTTTCAATTTCCAGAGACTGCTGATAAAAATTAATCGCTTGCTGGTACTGTCCTAGTGAATGGTATGCATTGCCTAGATTGCCAAGAGAAGATGCTTCACCATTGCGATCGCCGATTTCTCTAAAAATTTCCAGAGACTGCTGATAAAAATTAATCGCTTGCTGGTACTGTCCTAGTGAATTGTAAGCAATTCCTAAGTTATTGAGAGAAAGTGCTTCACCATTACGATCGCCGATTTCTCTAAAAATTTCCAGAGACTGCTGATAAAAATTAATCGCTTGCTGGTACTGTCCTAGTGAATTGTAAGCATTGCCTAGATTCATTAGAGAAGATGCTTCACCATTGCGATCGCCGATTTCTCTAAAAATTTCCAGAGACTGCTGATAAAAATTAATCGCTTGCTGGTACTGTCCTAAATTTCGGTAAGCTTCACCTAGATTGTTGAGAGAACTTGCTTCATCATCGCGATCTCCGATTTCTCTTTTAATTTCCAGAGACTGCTGATGAAACTGAATCGCTTGCTGGTATTGACTTAATGAATCGTAAGCATTGCCTAGACCATTGAGAGAAGATGCTTCACCGTTGCGATCGCCTATCTTTCGAGATATCTCCAATGCTTGTTGATCAAACTCAATGGCTCGATTGTATTCACTTAAACTACGGTAAGCAATTCCTAATTCATTCAAAATATTAATCTGACTAGAAGCATTACGATTTGCTTCTTGGTCAGACCCAGAAGGATTAGCTTCCATTAATAGTCGATGCAACAGATCGATACGTTCTTTCTTTTCAGGCTTGATATAACTACCACGAACACGACCATCAAATACTTTCGCTTCTGCAAAATCCCTAGTTTCCTGCGAAGTCTTAAACTTAAACAACCCAGACTTCCAAGCCCAAAAATCAGGCGCATACTTCGCAAACCGAGTAATCGCATAGTCGGGCAGCACAAACACCACAGGATGCGGAACCATCTTGATATAGCCATCGCGCACAAAATTAATATCCGCCAAAAACTGCGGATAATCCCCAACCACCCCGATCGCATTTTCCAAACCCCGCAACACCAACACCAACTTCTTCCCCTTCTTTTTGGGCAAAACCTCCAAGCGTCCATGCATCTCCTGCAACAACCGCAACTTCTGCTCAGTAAACTCCCAATCCAAGATCTGCAAATCCTCCCACTCGCGATCATTCTCAATCTGCTCCGACAGCGCCGCCACCAGCGCCACCCCATCCTGCCAAAAGTTACATTCCACAAAGGCAATAGTAAACCCATCCGACAAATCCAACAAAGACAGCAACCCCTGCACCGCCTCATCATTAGATACTTCTAGATCAGGCTGTAAATCAGGCGTATTTTCATATTCATCTTCACTATTCATAACTCTCCATTCTTTTCCCCCCTTTACAAGGGGGGCTAGGGGGGATCAAGTAGTCACTTCTGCAACCACAGATCCCCGACTTTTTTTGCTCAATCAAAGAGGATTTGTAAATTCACAGAAAAAGTCGGGGATCTAAATCTCAACTGCTATATCTTAAGGATTCTTAGCCAAATAATCCTCCAACGCTCTCTTAAACAAACGGCTTCTGATAATCAAAGGATTGAGATAATTCCATCGATATGAACCGTTATATTCCAAAACCGAAACATTTGATAACATCAACTGTCCCATCTCATTCCTCGGAGCTTCCTTAGTTAAATAAATCTGCACCAAAACAGGATAATGCTCAGATGGAATTAATCTTTCAAAATTAAACTGCTCTTGATTAATTGCATAGGTAATATGATCTTCCTTCACCTTATCCGACTTTTTCGCCCTTGCATTTTGAATAGCACCACGCACCAATTGCATCATCTGCCGCACATGACCGCCACTATATTTAGCTAATTCCACAAGCCCCTGTCTATCTTCAAAAATTGCCTCTACATCAACCCGTTTTTCAATTAGACTCATCACCGCCTTTAGTCCCTTATCACTAAATTCAAGCTGATCTCTACTCCGATTTAACTGGTCATAATCATAAATATTAATCATCGGA
>Ga0194061_1002387_pt1 | contig 10313 bp, 9 predicted proteins | sample SepL2221m_MetaG_FD_163423 | JGI IMG/M metagenome (GOLD analysis project Ga0194061, IMG submission 163423) | Anoxic zone freshwater microbial communities from boreal shield lake in IISD Experimental Lakes Area, Ontario, Canada - Sep2016-L224-21m | ecosystem: Environmental > Aquatic > Freshwater >...
ATCAGTAACAGTGCAGGCAAGACGTTCCAAAATTAATTTAATTTCATTTATCGACAGATCAATGCCTATAAGACTGTTAGCACGCTCGGAATTAAGTTGTAACTGGAGCGGCACAAATCTGCCAGGATACACATCAAGGTTCCCCTGAGCAGCGTTACCACCGGCCAGATCAACTATCAGTGCGGCAGCACGGTCCAGCGCCCTAATGACACCTTCAATATCGACACCTCGTTCAAAACGGTGTGACGACTCGGTATGCAGCCCCAGTCTTTTGCTGGTTTTACGGATGGCTGCAGCTTTAAAACAGGCGCTTTCCAGAAGAATCGACGTTGTCGAACCTTCAATTTCGGAGTTCTGCCCCCCCATGACTCCAGCCAGGGCGACCGGTCGTTCTGCATCGCAAATTACCAGGTCGGTGCCAACAAGAGAACGCTGTTGCCCGTCAAGGGTGGTAAACGATTCGCCGTCAGCTGCGCGCCTCACAACGATACGTTTTTCTGCCAAGCGGTCGGCATCAAATGCATGCAGCGGCTGGCCAAGCTCCATCATGACAAGATTGGTGACATCCACAACATTGTTTATCGAGCGGATACTAATGGCATTCAGTCGTTTGACGAGCCACTCAGGGGATGGCTCAACCCTGCAACCTGTGATGTAGCGGGCCGCATAACGGGGGCAGTAATCAGCGTCCTCGATTGTTACGCCGATGCACTCAGCGACTGATGAAGCTTCCTCTCGGACCGATATGGAAGGATACGAAACCTGTTTTCCGAGCTTTGCGGCAATCTCACGGGCAATGCCGATCGCGCTGAGACAGTCGGACCTGTTAGGGGTCAGCCCGATCTCAAAAAAAGTGTCCTTTAGACCGAGAGCGGAAAAGAGCGGCGTTCCAAGGGGAGCACTACCTGGAGCCAGAACCATTATACCGGCACTTTCCTCAGCCAGACCGAGTTCCTTTTCCGAGCAAAGCATTCCGCAGGACTCCTCACCACGGATTTTAGACTTTTTGATTTTAAAATTACCGGGAAGCGTTGATCCGACCTGGGCAAGTGCGACGAAGTCACCCTGTTTGAAATTCTGGGCGCCGCAGACGACGTCAAGCAGTTCAGAACCATTATTTACACGGCATAGGGAAAGTTTATCAGCATTGGGGTGCTGTCGTTTTTCCTCCACGACCGCCACAACAACATCGTCCATTCCTCCACCGTGAGTATCCATGGACTCTACTTCAAGGCCAAGCATGGTCAGCAGGTCGGCAAGATCCGCCGGGGACAGATCAAAATCAACAAACTCTTTGAGCCAGTTATAGGTAACTTTCATTTCACCGCACCATGTGATCAGGTAGAATTAAAACTGCCGGAGGAATCGGACATCGTTCTCGAACAGAAGTCTCATGTCGGATATGCCATATTTGAGCATCGCTATACGCTCAATCCCCATGCCGAACGCAAAACCTGACACGGAATCCGCATCGTAGTTGACATGTCGGTAGACTTCCGGGTCAACCATCCCGGCGCCAAGAATTTCCAGCCACCCGCTGTTCTTGCAGACGCGGCAGCCCTTGCCGCTGCAGATCACACAGGCGATGTCCACCTCAGCCGACGGTTCGGTGAAAGGGAAGAAACTGGGGCGCAGCCGGACACCGGTCTTCTGGCCAAAAAGCTGGTTAGTAAAAACGGTCAGAATTCCCTTGAGATCTCCAAAAGAGACACGTTCGTCAACCATCAGCCCTTCAATCTGGTGGAACATCGGTGAATGGGTAGCATCGGAATCACAGCGGTAGACAGTGCCGGGGGCGATGATACGAACCGGAGGCTTCTGTTTGAGCATGGTGCGAATCTGCACCGGAGAGGTGTGGGTCCGCAGCAGCATGTTGTTCTCAACGAAAAAGGTGTCCTGCATGTCACGGGCCGGATGCTCCGGTGGGAAGTTGAGCGCCTCGAAGTTGTACCAGTCGTGCTCGATTTCCGGACCTTCGGCGACAGAAAAACCGAGCCCGGCAAAAATCTCACATACCTCTTCGATAACCAGCGTAACCGGGTGCTTGGTGCCGTGAGCCGGTCGCCTTCCCGGCAGGGTTATGTCGATCCGCTCCGATGCGAGACGGATAGCTTTGGCACTTTCCCGCGCGCTTGATGCCGCTGACTCCAGTGCTGCCTCAACCTCGTCGCGCAGGCTGTTGACCAGCTGGCCAATCGCCGGACGCTCAGCAGCATCCAGTGTCGCCAGACCCTTCATCAGGGCGGTCAGTTCACCTTTTTTACCCAGGATCCTGACGCGGATTTCCTGAATCTGTTCTACGCCGGAGGCAACCGCAATGGCCTGTAGTGCGTTCATCCTTAAGTTTTCAAGCTGATCCCGCATTGAAACCACCTCTGAACAAAATTTCCGTGAAGCGAACCTTTAAAAAAAGGGAATGGGGTATATCCCATTCCCTTTGTTCCTGTCCAGCCGATCTGATCTTCTAGATGGCAGCCTTGGCTACGGCCGCAATCTGCGTGAAACCGGCAGGGTCGCTGACGGCAATATCGGCCAGTACCTTGCGGTCAATCTGCACATCGGCTTTTTTGAGGCCGAAGATGAACTTGCTGTACGACAGACCGTTGATACGGGAAGCCGCGTTGATACGGGTGATCCACAGACTGCGGAAATCACGTTTCTTGACGCGACGGTCACGGAAGGCATAATTGAGCGCCCGATCCACCGCTTCTGTTGCGCTGCGGAACAATTTGCTCCGAGCGCCGCGATATCCCTTGGCAAGTTTCAATACCTTGTTGCGTCTGCGTCTCGCTTTAAATCCTCTTTTTACTCGAGCCATCTGAACTTACTCCTTTGCTGCTGTAGTGGCCAGATCCATAAGGGGAGACAGTTTCCTCATGGTTCATGGCATTATGAAATTACTTGTAGGGAATCAGGCGGGCGACGTTCTTCTGATCGACTGCCGCCACCATCGAACCGCCCCTCAGATTGCGCTTGCGCTTGCGGGTCTTGGGGGTCAGAATGTGACTGGTAAAGGCGCTGCCGCGCTTGATGCGGCCGGTAGCTGACTTTTTGAAGCGCTTGGCGGCTCCACGGTTTGTTTTAATTTTCGGCATACTTTTCTCCTTATTGTTGTGTTCAAACTCTAATAGGTTCAGTGCGTCATTTCTTTGTTTTGGGGGCAACGATCATATACATGTTGCGCCCCTCGACCCGGGGCTGGCTTTCGATTATGGCGACTTCCTGCAGCTCTTTGGCGACCTTTTCGATTACCGCTCTGCCGACATCCATGTGGGTGATTTCCCGACCACGGAACACCAGCGTTATCTTGGCTTTGTTCCCCTCTTCCAGGAAACGCTTGACGTTGTTTATCTTGAACTCAAGATCATGGTCATCCGTTTTGGGGCGGAGCTTGATCTCCTTGAGCAGCACGTGCACCTGCTTCTTTTTGGCTTCCTGCATCTTCTTGCTCTGCTGATACTTGAATTTGCCATAGTCCATGATCCTGCAGACAGGAGGAACCGCAGTCGGTGAAACTTCCACAAGATCCAATTGCTGCTGTTCGGCCAGTTCCAAGGCTTGAGAAAGGGGGAGAATCCCCAACGGTTCACTTTCCGCGCCGATGACGCGCACTTCGGATACCCGAATGGCCTGGTTGATGTTGACGGTCGGTTTTGCTATGGCGACACCTCCTGATAGGCAACATAATCTGCTGCCATCGGTACTGCATTCTTATTTAAATTGACTGCACTCCGTACGTACAAAATCGGCAAACTCCTCTGGCTTCATCGGCTGCAGGTTTTTGCCATCGCGGTAACGAGGGGTGACGACCCCCTGCTCCACTTCTTTATCGCCGATAACCAGCATGTACGGGATCTTCTCCAACTGGGCTTCACGAATTTTGAAGCTCAGTTTTTCATTGCGAAGATCGTGTTGGACGCGAATACCGTCATCTTTCAACTGACGATACACCGTCTGGGCGTACGGAATCTGATTATCGGTAACAGTCACGACAACTGCCTGCACCGGAGAAATCCAGAGTGGGAAGCTTCCGGCAAAGTGCTCAATCAGTACGCCGATGAATCGCTCAATGGAACCGAGGATAACACGATGCACCATGACCGGACGCCTGCGTTCGCCGTCTGAAGCAACGTAGGTCAGGTCAAAGCGCTCTGGCAGGGTAAAATCGCACTGGATAGTAGCACACTGCCAGCGTCTGTCAAGACAATCGCGCAATTTGATATCGATCTTCGGCCCGTAAAAGGCGCCGTCTCCTTCGTTGATCTCAAACGGCCTGCCGGAATCCTTAAGCGCGACCAGCAATGCTCCGGTGGCCTGTTCCCAGTCGGCATCCGATCCGATTGACTTTTCGGGACGCGTTGAAAGTTCCATCTCGTATTCAAAACCGAAGATTCCCATCACATCGTTGACAAACGAAATGACTCCTTTTATCTCATGGTCAAGCTGTTCCGGAGTACAAAGAATATGGGCGTCATCCTGAGTGAAACAGCGCACCCGCATCAGTCCATGCAGAACCCCGGCGCGCTCGTGACGGTGGACCGTACCCAGCTCGAAAAAACGGAGCGGCAGATCGCGGTAACTGCGAAGTTGCGATTTGTAGATCATCATGTGGGAGAGACAGTTCATCGGCTTGATGCCGTAGGACTGTTCATCCACTTCGGTGAAATACATATTTTCTCGGTAATTGTCGTAATGCCCCGAACGCTGCCACAGTTCACTCTTGAGTATCTGCGGGCCGACGACTATGTCGTAATCCCGTTTCAGGTGTTCCCGGCGTTCAAAATCCTCCAGAATCGTGCGCAGCAGAGCGCCTTTTGGGTGCCAAATCGGGAACCCGGCGCCGACTTCATCCGAAAAGGAGAAGAGATCAAGCTCCCGGCCCAATTTGCGGTGATCGCGGCGTTTGGCCTCTTCCAACCGGTGCAGATAGGCGTCCAGTTCCTTCTTGTCGGCAAAGGCGGTGCCGTAAATACGCTGGAGCATCGGTTTCTTTTCGTCGCCCCGCCAGTAGGCCCCGGCAATCGAAAGCAGTTTGAAAGCTTTTATGCGTGAAGTTGTCGGCAGGTGCGGGCCGCGGCAAAGGTCGGCGAATGTCCCCTGACGGTAGACCGAAACAGTCTCAGCCCCCAGATCATTGATCAGCTCGGTTTTGTACGGCTCCCCCATCGCGTCGAACATGCTGATGGCATCAGCGGCAGAATATTCACTGCGCACGATTTTCTGGTCGGCAGCCGCCAGTTCTGACATTTTAGCTTCAATGCGGGTCAAATCATCCGGTGTAAACGGTTTTTCGACATCGAAGTCGTAGTAAAAACCGTTCTCGATGGCCGGACCGATAGTGACCTTCGCCTGGGGAAACAGTTCCTTGACAGCCTGGGCCATCAGGTGCGACGTCGAGTGTCGGATAATCTCCAACGCTTCGGGGCTTTTTTCGGTGATAATCTCCACCAGACAACCGTCGTGCAGCGGTGAAGCAAGATCAACCAGCCGGCCGTCAATTTTACCGGCCAAAGCCGCCTTGGCGAGTCCCGCACCAATTGATGCAGCCACGTCAAAAACAGTTGCGCCATCTTTGAGTTCGCGAGAGGAGTTGTCCGGTAGAATTATTTTAATGCTGTCCATTCTGGTATCCCTTGTAAAAGACAAACAGAAAAGGCATCGAAACACCAATGCCCATATACCGCCAGTTTCAGTGCAACTTCCAGCCCGGTAAATTCTGGCTGTTTCCTGACCATCTCATCTATCCATGTCAAACTAACGACTATTGAACGGTAAGCAATATCACTGTTTTTATTACATGTCAATAGGCAGATGTCACATCGATACTCGACAATACTTGACAGTACCTGCCAATTTGCAATACACCTATTCAGCGCAATCTACCCCCGATTTACATGGATTTTCCATCAATGACCGGGTTTATACCCCATAAAAGGAGACTTTTCCGATGCAGTTTACAGCCATGATCCTTTCAAATGCCGAGGTTTCTCCCGGCTACTGGCGTATGCGCATGACGGCTCCCCCGGAGTTTGCATCAGCCAGCCCTGGTCAGTTTGTAATGGTACGGGTTAACAGCGCTATCGATCCGCTTTTGAGACGACCGTTCGGCATTTTTGACATCGGCACCTACATTCCGTTCCAGAGCGGTGCGGCCGCACAACCCTATCTGGAAATGCTCTACCGGGTAGTGGGAAAAGGGACTGCCATGCTGGCGGCACTTCATGAAACCGACCTGCTCGATGTTCTCGGCCCGCTCGGCACCGGCTTTAACCTCGGTTCATCCGGCGAAGAAAAGCTTATCGTTGGCGGTGGAGTTGGCCTGGCGCCGCTCTATCTGCTGGCCAAAGAGCTGGTAAAGAATTCCCCTGTCCGGCTCTTTGCCGGCGGTCGCACGAAGAGCGACATTCTCTGTATCACCGAATTTGAACGACTGGGTGTGGAGTGCTACACTGCAACCGAAGATGGCTCCCTTGGTGAGTGCGGTCTGGTGACGGAGGCGCTGGTAAACCGACTTGATGCGCTCCACGCTACATCCTCCATTTATGCATGTGGACCGCACGGCATGCTTAATGCCGTGGCAAATATTGCCGCCAGTCGCACCATTCCCTGCCAGGTTTCGCTGGAAGGGTACATGGCGTGCGGCGTAGGGGCCTGCCTGGGATGCGTGGCACCGGGGCGGGATCATTCGACAGAAACTCCGGATTTCCGCTGTGTCTGCACCGAAGGGCCGGTCTTTGAATCTGGCGAACTTAAATGGAGGGAGTAGCATGACACCTGATATGCGTGTAAATCTGGCGGGAATCCTACTGCGTAACCCGGTTATGACCGCCTCCGGAACTTTTGGCTACGGCGAGGAGTTTTCAGAATACTGCGATCTGGAAAAAATCGGCGCCTTCGTCACCAAAGGACTTTCGCTCAAACCGCGCGCCGGCAATCCTACTCCGCGCATCGTCGAAACCCCGGGGGGGATGCTGAATGCCATCGGCTTGCAAAACGTCGGCATCAATGCCTTTATTGAGAAGAAAGTGCCATTCCTGCGCACGGTAAAAACTCCGGCAATTGCCAACTATTTCGGCAATACGGTGGATGAATACGCCGAGTTGACCGCCCGATTGAACGAAATACCCGAAGTGGCCGCTCTTGAGATCAACATCTCCTGCCCAAACGTCAAGCAGGGGGGGATCGTATTCGGCACCGATCCAGCCTGCGCGGCCTCAGTTGTCAGCGCCTGCCGTGCCGCCACTACCAAGCCTTTGATGGTCAAACTATCCCCGAATGTCACTGATGTGGTGATCATGGCCAAAGCCTGCGAACAGGCTGGAGCCGACTGTCTGTCGCTGATCAACACCTTGACCGGTATGGCCATCGATCTGGAAAAACGTCGCCCGGTGCTGGCAAATATAACCGGCGGCTTCTCCGGGCCGGCAATCAAGCCCATTGCCCTGAGAATGGTCTGGCAGGTGGCAAAAGCCGTCTCAATTCCGGTCGTCGGTATCGGCGGCATCATGAATGCCACCGACGCGCTTGAGTTCATACTGGCTGGTGCCACGGCGGTTCAGGTCGGCACTGCCAGCTTCATCAACCCCGGCGCAGCTCAGCAGATAGCCGAAGAGATGGAGGCATGGCTGCGTGCGCACGGTATTAACGACGTAAAAAGCCTGATCGGCGCTCTGGAAACCTGACCGGGTGCCGGAACTCTGGTTTGCATTTTCCGCCGGTCTGGCCGGCAGCGTTCACTGTCTCGGCATGTGTGGTGGCATCGTCTCAGCACTGGCGCTGTCAAAACAAGAAGCAGGGGCTGTTGAACGGACTTTTTTCTCCCTGCTGTATCATCTCGGAAGAATATCAACCTACACGCTGCTCGGCCTGATCGCCGGTGCCGCCGCTGGATACGGAACACTCACGAGCATAAAGCCTGTCCTCAGCTGGTTGTTCCTGGCTGCAAATCTGTTTGTTGTTGCAGTCGGGATATGTACCGCCACAGGAATCCGGGCTATGGGGATTTCCGCTCTGGATGGGGTCGGATGGAAATTCTTCCAGCGGCTCTTCGCCCGAATCTCCGAAAATCCCGCTCCGTTAGCAGCGGTACCGGCTGGCCTGTTGATGGGACTTATCCCCTGCGGACTGGTGTACGGAGTGCTGGTCACGGCCGCAACCAGCGGTTCGGTCTTCGGCGGGGGAAGCATCATGCTGGCCTTCGGCTGTGGAACCCTTCCGACGCTGTTGGCATACGGACAGATTGCCGCAACCATCGCTGCGGTCGGACATGGCCTGTTCCAACGAATCATGGGGCTGGCTGTCGCCCTGCTGGGATTGTCCGGTACCTGGAAGGCGCTGCATACCCTGGGATATCTGTCATGGGCAACGAAATAAACGGGAGAATTACTCATGCCTGACCTTGCCGGAAGGCTTTCTGCGCTGCCAGTTGCATCGCTGATTGACGTCAATTTCATATTGATCAACCGCATCGCGGTTCTGATTATCACCCTGCTGTTCTTTACCGTTACACTGCTCGTTCGCAAGAGCCGCAACCTTGAAATTCACCCCCGCATCACGGCTCCCGTCAAGCTGGCGCTGTTCGGCTTTGTGCTCCTGAGTGCCGAACTGACCCTCAGTGGGATCCCCTCCTACAAGGCACTCCTGCAGGGCTTGCAAACCATTGTCGTCCTGCTCTGCCTGGCAAGTCTGATCAACTATCTGATCATCGACATTTACCTGCGAATCCATACGCAGCGTGAAGTCCCTTCCTTCATTCGTGACGCCGTGGTTCTGATAGTCTATCTTGCCATCGGGATGCTTTCCCTGAGACTGGTTTTCAAAATAGATGTTTCAGCCATCCTCACCACTACCACCGTCATTACCGCCACCATCGCCTTCGCAATGCAGAGCACCCTGGCTAACGCTCTTTCCGGCTTCTCAATTCAGACAGACCATCTCCTGAGCAGGCAAAACTGGATTTCCATCAGGGAAAAAAATATTTTTGGGGAAATTGTCAATGTCGGCTTCCGCTATACAACTCTCCGCACGACCGAAAACTGCATGCTTATGGTCCCCAACAGCGTCATCATGCAGAACATCGTCACCTATCACGGTAACAGTTCAACAATCGACAAACCGGCCATTACTGTGGACGTAATGCTGGGGTATGACATGCCGCCTGAAACCGCAAAAACATTGCTGCAGCAGGTGCTCAGTGATGATCGGGAAGTGCTTGAGAACCCGGAACCACTTGTCCGCCTTACAGCGCTTAATGAAAGCGGCATCACCTACCAGCTTAAGTTCTGGATCGAAGACCCGGCCCGCCGCATCGTTGCCCAGGACCTGATCTACAGTCAGGTATGGTACGCAATCAACCGGGCCGGCTACAGCTTCCCCTTCCCGCACCGCCAGATTATTACCACTGAGGCGAAACAGCCCTTCCAGTTTTCTCGAAGCCAGATTTCATCTGCGCTGCAAAATTCGGATATTTTCTCCATCCTCGATCCTGACACGCTGCAGGAGCTGGCCGAAACGTCGATGGTCCAGGCATTTGGTGCCGGTGAAGTCATTGTTCGACAGGGGGACACCTTTTCATCGTTGTTTCTGGTCATCAAGGGGAAACTCTCAGTCGAAGTGGACTCGCTGACGGTCGGAACCATTGCAGAAGGATCACTGTTCGGAGAAATGTCACTCTTGACAGGAGAACCACGCTCGGCAACGGTGCGGGCGACGAGCGAAGTCTGGCTGGCGGAAATAACCAGGGAGCAACTGCTGCCGGTTCTGAGAAAATCCCCACTTCTACTGAATTCGCTCAGTTCAATCCTTGCGGCGCGGGAGCAGAGCACCCGGTCGCGGCAGGAAGAGCTCAGCAGCTCTGCGCTTGAGAACGGTACGCTCCGGCACGAGGTATACCTTCAGAAACTCAAGCTGTTTTTCGGTTTGTAATGTTTATTCGGGCTTACTTCACCATTTACCGCTTGAGTGAGTTTGCCCGACGTAGTACAACATCCTAACGGAAGTACAACCGTCGCTGGTGGGCGGCTCAGTCTTCAAAACTGATGAGGGGGGTGAGAAACTTCCCTGGTGGGTTCGATTCCCATGTGCTTCCGCCAATTTATTTCCAACACTGTCCGGTAAAGCCCCAAAGCCCCTTGATATAAGGGGCTTTTTCATGTCTATCATCCAGCATGGTACGATATTATCGCTTGTAATCCTATCCAAGCAAGCACTATCAATACTAGGAGTCTGTCGGGCTTTCACCGCCTAACACGACTGACTCAGTATATGGATATAACGACCTGATATTATTGATATATCGGTTGTTTCTTGCTTGA
>Ga0194061_1002388_pt1 | contig 10313 bp, 11 predicted proteins | sample SepL2221m_MetaG_FD_163423 | JGI IMG/M metagenome (GOLD analysis project Ga0194061, IMG submission 163423) | Anoxic zone freshwater microbial communities from boreal shield lake in IISD Experimental Lakes Area, Ontario, Canada - Sep2016-L224-21m | ecosystem: Environmental > Aquatic > Freshwater >...
TCCACCGATATGATCGGTAAAGCCGGTTGTTCGAATAACTTTGAATTCATCAGAAACAGATTTAGGTTCGACGCGTAACATAAAGACCATCTTCTGCAAAAAAGCTAACAACTCGGCTTCTTTTACTTTTTCACTTACGATCCATGTTGTAGCGCCGTCATCGACTAGAAAAATTTGATGATTGATATGACCTTGTGCATCTAAAATTAATGCAGTTGTCCACGTGTTAGTAGGCCATATAACTAGTTCCTGAGTTGTTAAATCATTGAGCCACTTGAGGCGATCTTCGCCACTAACGGTGAGCACGGCTTTGTATGAAAGATCTGACCAAGCCTTTCCTTCGGCAAGTGCGCGTTGTTCTTTATTGGGTTCTCCAAAGTGCCAAATTGCACCCGCATCCGGTCCTTCTTCCAAAAAAACAGCAGTCACATTTATGCCTGACTAAAACAAGATTCACAACGCCCAGCTATTGCAAGGTGTGCTAGATCAGTATGAAAACCGTAATCATCAATCAAGCTTTGCGTGAAGTGAGAAGCCGCGTCGACTGGAACTTCGATAAGTACTCCGCATTTTTCACACTTGAGGTGAAGATGAATCTCTTCCTCTGCGGCATGATAAGTAACGCCGCCATGTCCAAGATGAGCGTGCTGAACTAAGCCAACGTTCTCGAGTGTTTCTAAGTTTCTGTAAACAGTTGAAAGATTAATTCCAGGATGTGACTCTCGGACTTTCTCTGCCACATCTTCTGGCGTTGCATGCCCTAATTCTCGAACTGCCAGCAGCACGAGTTCGCGTTGGGGAGTAAGTCGAAGACCCTTGTCGCGTAATTCATGTTGTTCAGCCATGTTCTAATCCTATGCCAGCCCAGTAGTAGGCTCCTCCAATGGCAAGAGTCCTACTCCTCACTAATACGCTTGGCGCAAGCGCCGAAGTATTGCCGAGCCTTGGGCTTCTTCAACACCAGGTGAAAATTCTTCCCGCTGAAGCCTCAATCCTGATTGATATCCCTGAAATTGAATGTCTTTTTGTTGACGCTCGCCGTGATCTCCCATCAGCCAAAGCGCTAACCCGCGTTATTGTCGCAACCGGAATAGATTGCCCAATAATCGCCATCACAACCGAAGGTGGATTGTCGGCAATCAATAGTGACTGGGGCGTTAGTGACGTCATTCTAGATACTGCCGGTCCTGCAGAAGTAGATGCCCGTATTCGCATTGCAATCGGTCGAGTACTGCATGATTTAGTAGCAGCTGATCCTTCATCGCGTGAAATTCGTACCGGCGATGTCATTATCGATGAGAATTCATATACAGCAAAAATCAAAGGCCGTTCACTTGATTTAACATTCAAGGAGTTTGAACTTCTTAAGTATCTGGCTCAACATCCTGGACGTGTTTTCACTCGCGCACAGTTATTGCATGAAATTTGGGGTTATGACTACTTCGGCGGAACTCGTACGGTGGATGTTCACATCCGCCGCTTGCGCGCCAAGCTAGGCCCTGAGTTCGAAGCAATCATAGGAACTGTTCGTAACGTTGGTTATCGCTTCACTTTGCCGAACGCTGGCAAGGATGCATTTATAGATGCGTAACTAATCAATTATCCGGAAACTAATTCAGAACACATGGCATGGAATGCTGCGGTGTGCTTGTCTACATCCTCGATTGTTGTATCCGGAGACATCAGCGCCATATTGTGAAATGGCGTAATGAGGAAACCATCATTTAATAAGCGCAAATGAACATACTGTTCTAATTCAAAGTCACCTGCATCCGATGCCTCTTTTCCAGTCTTTGGAGCAGTTGGTTGGAATAAGTATTCACCGCGTGCACCTAGACGAGAGCAATGCCAAGGAAGTTTAAATTCAGCAATAGCTGCATCCACGCCATCTGACCATCGATCACCAAGTTCAATCATGTGGGTGAAATTCTTAGCGTTGAGAACTTCAGAAAGAGTTGCGCGCATTGCCGCAAAGGAAAGTGCGTTTCCAGCAAGCGTTGAGCCGATTCCACCAGTATCAATAATTTCGCGAATGACTTTAGCTGCTATTTGATCCGCAACAGCTTTTGTCATTCCAAATGTTCCGGTAGGAATTCCACCACCAATAGATTTGCCAATAGTCAACATATCCGGCTTTAGCCCAAGCTGGTGTGTCATGCCACCTGCGCCCGCCGAGATTGTATGAGTCTCATCAATAATCCATACTGCGCCATATTTTCTAGCTAGCTCACCAACAGCATGAAGATAACCATCTTCAGGAAGAACAATTCCAATGTTAGTCATAGCTGGTTCCATCAAGATTGCTGCAACATCACCCTGCGCAAGGGCCGCTTCCATCGCTTCTAAATTGTTGAATTCAACTACTCGCGTCGTCACATCTAACGGAACTGGAGCCCCCAGATTACCCGGGCGCATCACTGTGTTGCCTGCTTCATCTAACGTTCCAAAAGTCTCATCGACGCTACCGTGATAACACTTATCAATAACAATGAGCTTTGACTTACCCGTTATTAAGCGCGCATATCGAATGGAATGTCGATTGGCATCAGTTGCTGAAACGGTAAATTGCCACAGTGGTAAACCAAATCGTTTAGTTAGGTCTTGCGAAACTATCACTGCATTTTCTGTGGGAAGCATCGCTGTGATACCGCGCTTCATTTGTGCGGTGACGGCATCCGTTGTTGCTTTTGGAGAATGTCCTGTCATCGAACCGGTATCACCTAAGCAAAAATCCACATACTCGTGGCCATCAACATCGGTAAAATGTGCTCCTTGCGCGCTATCCACAAAGAGCGGATAAGCCCCCGGCCATTTAGCCATCCACGACATTGGAACTCCGCCGGGCATCACCTCTTGGGCTTGCTTAAAAAGATGACCCGACTTTGGGTGCAGCACTAAGAATCGATCTTCTTCTCTGGCCATTAGCTTCTTTAGATGTTCGCGATTTATTTCCATCTCACGATTATTGCAGATTAGTTAGAAATCCTCGCTAAAGGTGAAGAGCGCCTCAATGTAATGCTCCCCCTCAATCCCCAGATTAGCCGCGTCAGGTGGCGCGGTTTGTGGCTCTACTGCAATTCCTTCGGTATCTTCGTTATAGACGACCCAATACTTAGCATCGCTCTCGATTGTCACGCGCGCAGCACCGGCCCATACAATTTCTGGCACACCACGAATATCAGTGAAGCAGTCATCCCAGTTTTCACTGAGTGGAGTAATTAGTTCACCAGTTGGGATGCCTTCTTCATCACGCTTAAACATTTTGCCTGCGCTAAATTCTAATTCGGCATCAGAACCACGTCCGAGCTCGCGTGGAAACCACGGATGCATTCCAAGCCATGCCGGAAGATCGCAACCATTTGGTTCATACTCCAACGTCCATCTCACTGCATCATCGAGAATTTCAAAATGCTGATCAACATAAGCACCGTTGTATGGAGCAGGAAGTTCAAGGCGGGCACGGCCTTTGCCAGCTTCTTCCCATGAACCCATGAGTCCTAAACCATGAATGGCATGAGGCGGCGCAATATTTGTTGGCAAGATGTATTCATTGCCGTGCTTATCAATCAAAATTCCATCAGCAATGCGGCCGGCCCATGGAGCCATCGAGAACCAACCCCAGTTACTTGCAGTACCACGATGGGGCAGAACAAATTCCAAATCGCGCCATTGCAATGAAACTAAGCGACCGCCTTGATCTAAATCAATTGCGATTGATATTTCTTGGCCATCAATATTTAACACTTGTCGTTTAGCATTCGTCGAGTTCTGCTTTCGTTGGTGGTTTCGCTCCTGCGCGGCTGCAGGTGATTGCGGCAGCTTGGGCGGCGCGCTTCAAAGATATCTCTAATTGTTCGCCATGCAAATTATGAATTCCGTAAGCGACAATGGCTTCCACAAGTATCGCACCGACTGTGTCTCCGGCGCCCACCGTATCCACCACATCAACTTTCACCCCAGGAACACTTACTTTGCCCCGACTCGTAAAGCCAACTATTCCTTTGGCGCCAAGGGTTATGACTACTATCTCAACTCCCATCGCTAGGAAAGTTTGAGCGATCTCGTCCAAACTCTTTTCTGGAAATAGCCACGTCGCATCATCATCTGACATTTTCATAACGCTCGAGATAGCAGCCCACTTAATTACGTTGGCACGATATTTATCTACGTTACTTTCAACCGACGAGCGGATATTAGGATCATAAACAATCGGAGCTTCAATCTTTTGAGCCCATTCAAAAAGTATGCTCGCGCTAGGTTCTATCAATGTTCCGAGAGTACCTACATGCAGGACTGATGGTGGATTCGCTGGATCTGGGAGCCAACTGTTTAATTCAGAAAATGTTGCACTACCCTCAAAACTAAAAACATATGATGCTGCGCCTTCTTCATCCAGGGTTACTGTGGCGGTAGCAGATGGGCGCTCTAATATTGGTGAGAGATCTACATTTACATTGTCGGTGCGGAATTCTTCCCGCTGTAGTTCGCCAAATGCATCAGTTGACATGCCGCATAAAAAATAGGAATTAAGGCCTAGTCTGGCAAGGGCTTTTGCTGTATTTGCTGGGCCACCGCCCACAATTGGATCACGAACTTTCGAAGCACTATTTCCGCGCTCACGTGGAATCAAATCAATCAAGACTTCACCGGCGGTCCAAATAACTGTCATTTGGTCTCACCGGTCTTTGTCATAAGACAACTCTACAGTTTCTTTGGGCGCTCTTTTATGAACGAGATTTACTTAGGATTACTTAGATTGAAAAGCTAAGGAATGGAAAATTAGTATGGTTATCTAGGTGCCCATGCTTGATCACCATGACGATCAATCACCCAGCAGTTATATTCACTTAGCTCGGGCTTCATAAACAGATATGCCCCATCCCGGCCCGCGACCACCATGGCAGTAGCCAGCGCGTCAGCTAGACCTCCATCAGGCCCATAAACAGTGGCAGAGCGTGCTCCAAGTGCAATGAGCCCAGTATGTGGGTCACGGATATGAGCTCCTCTTTCGTATGTGCCCGATGTGGCAATCGCGCCATCCATAATGTCGAATACTTTTACAACAGTATGCGCTTCTTCAGGGTGGCGAATTCCGATATTCCATGGCTTCCCATTTTCAAATCCGCCAGCAAGTGAAAGATCTCCGGCGCAATTAATTTGAATGTTTTCAGCACCATAGGATTTTAAGATTTCAATTGCTTTATCTGCAGCCCAACCTTTTACATAACCAGAAGGATCAAAACCGCCTTCAACGCACCATGGATCAAAATAACCATCAGAAATATCTCGAGCATATTCACACGCGGCCCATACTTCGTGAACCTCCGAGCAACATGCTGAAAGAGATACAGAGCCCGCACGTAGCCGTGATACTTCTGATTCTGGTTTGTAGGTACTAAATATATCGTCCACGAAATAAAAGAATTGACGACACTTTTCAATTCCTAGATTTAATTCATCTTCACCAACAGAGATCGATGCGACATCGATAAAAAGTATCGTGCCCCAAGTTTCAATCTGGGCCCGAACCCTGGCCCGTGAACTCATTTCATCCCGGCCTGAGCTAGCGCTGAGACAAGTGAGTCATACCAACCTTGAGATGTATATGAAGCACCGCCAACACCTTGGATATTTGAACTACTTGCAGCAATTGTCTCTTGAACTAAAAATGGAATAGCTTGCTTTGAAATGGATTGCGAACGAAAATCAGCGTTGGGATATTGCAGTCCCTTGGCATCGGTAATTTTTCCATTCTTCACGGTAATTTGAACTTCGACTGGTCCAAACTGTGTTTGCGAAACTGCGCCAGTAAATACTCCAGATACTCCGGTTGCGGCAGGTTTGGTCGCAGCAGGAGTTGCCTTCTTAGTCGTCTTGGATGTGGCTTTAGGGGTTGCTGAAGTCGTTGCTTGATTAGTTGGTGAAGTTGTTGCAGGAGTGGTTGCTGAAGTCGTTGGAGAAGTAGTTGGCGTTGCAGTGGATCCGTTGGTCTTTATTCCACCACCAAGGCCCGAACTCGTTCCAAAATTTGGAGGGGTAACCGAGAGAACTACTCCCAATCCACCGATGGTTCCACCAGCGATTAATAGTGCGCGTTTCATCTTTTACTCCCTCTATCTATAAACATTTTAAGCCTTTTAAACATTGTGGAACTCGAACGCTTCATCATGAATTCTATCTTTCGGGATGCCACATGACACAGCGGCATCGTGGACTGCTTCAACTAAAGGTGTTGGTCCGCATACATATACGTCTGAATCCCTGAAGGCCGGCACAAATTTCATGATGTATCTCGCCGTCATCGGGTGCTGTTTTCGGGATCCCACCAAGTAATGGACTCGGGCTCCCCTGGCATCAGCCAACGCATCAAGTTCTTTACGTAAGACTAAATCTTCATCACGAGAAGCACGAAAAATAACATCCACAACCTTTGTTGGATCAAGTTCTTCCATAAGTGCGCGAAGTGGAGTGATGCCAACCCCACCACCTATCAAAACAACATGGCCGCGAGTTGACGCATTTGCTACGAAAGTTCCATATGGGCCTTCGAAAAAGACTCTTGTACCCGGGCGAAGATTGCTAACGTCTTTAGAATGATCACCAAGGTCTTTAATTGTTACACGCATATAATTAGCGGTCGGCGCAGCTGAAAGAGAATATGGATGGGCCATCCACCAATGACCTTTGGTCATAAAGCGCCAGCTAAAGAATTGACCGCCTTGGGCGCCTAACTTATCCAAACTGCGGCCCTTCATAATGACAGAGACAACGCCGGGACCCTCAACAACAACTTGTTCAATATGCAAGCCATGTGAAAGTGATCTGAATGTTGGAATAGCAGCTCGCCAAATAATAATTGCAGCGGCAGCACCGATATAAAGAAATTCCCAATAGAACTTATTTAATGGGTGGCCAATAAACATCGGGCCTGTTAACACCTGGTGCATAAAGGAAAGTGCAATCGCTAGGTAGGTATAGAGGTGCACTGTCCACCATGTCTCGTATGACATTTTTGCGCGTGCCTTTTTATATGATGTAACCCCGGCAGCAGCGAAAAAAACAAACCCAACAAATGCAGGAAGCATCCATGGGTATCGACGAATCATTCGCCACAGCTCGACACCTAGCTTGACCCGATCGTTACCCGCATACCCGGTAATCACAAAAAGCACATGAAAAGTAATTAAGTACATTGCCCAAGGACCAAGTTTGCGATGCCAAATAACTAAACGATCGTGCCCGACTGAACGCTCGACCCATGCGATACGTGAAACGAGAACTAAACCAACAATGGCAAGGTAGGAACCGAGAAGCGCGCAGATCCGGCTGGTGGAAGTAATGATGGAATAAGTCGAAGCCCAATCAGCGCGGGAGCTACTTTCAACGTATAGGGCTGCGGTTAAGCCAAGGCCGATACCTAAAGCAATCGCGGCCCAATCTGCGTTGTACCGCTTTCCCAATGACATGCGCTTATCGAACCCTTCATTCCTGAGAGCTTTGTGAGAACCAGCCGGACGGCAGGTCTGAATCCTTGTAGATGCATCCTTGCACAGCAGAATCAGTAAATAAGCCCTTTATAAATCTCGTGATGCTTGCTGAGCATCGCTGGCACTCCAAACTCGACGGTGGAGCGAGTAGAGGCGGCTTTTCCAAACGACTGACGTAAATCAGCTGATGAAACCAACCTATCAAGAGCCGCAACGAGGTCATCCACTCTCTTTTGCACTACAAATCCAGTTACACCATTTTCAACAACTTCGCGATTGGATCCAACATCCGAGCACACCACTGGTACTCCAGCTAATTGCGCCTCAATCAAGGCGATTGGCATTCCCTCATTATCGGATGTCGATAGCGCTATATCTACACCACTCCAGAAAGTCGATGCATCAGCCCACCCGATAACAGAAACATTCGAAGGAGCGGAAGCACGAATCACTTCTAACATATCTCCGCCGCCGGCAACAACAAATGAAAGATCGGGCATCCTCTTTGCAACCTCCAGCATCAACATTGGATTCTTTACTGATGTTAGACGCGCCATCCAACCAACTAGAACTCGATTATCAGAAACACCTAAGGCACTTCTCGCAATCGAACGTTCGACTCGGGGCAAAGCATCTACACCGGGGGCAATCGAAGCCCATCTGGCAGATTTGCCTACTCCTGCATCCCGTAATTCAACTCCTACTTGCTTACCAACTGAAATCAAAACATCAGTACGGCCAGCTAAATATCGCTCAGCCAAAGTGATGACTCTTTTTTGCAAAGCAGAAAATGATGAATCACCAAATAAATGTCCGTGAAAAGTATGTACTCGCTTAAAAGAGCCGCCGACTAAGCGCGCAAGTAGTCCTGCTTTAAAAGTATGTGAATGAACAATGTCAGGCTTAGCTTCACGAATAATCTTACGTAGCTCACGAAAAACTAAATGATCTTGTATTGGATTTATCGCACGCCCCATATGCGAAATCCGCACCACAGGTAACTTCGTAACGCAATCATCTTCAGCTTCAGACCCCTGTACATACCCGGTTGCAAGCAACGAATGTGAATCACTTTCAACTAATTTACCCACATATCGCGCAGTCCCACCTACATTCATGCGAGCTATAACATGTAAAACTTTCACTATTACTGGTGCATCTCAGATAAATACTGCTCAATAACTTCCCCTGGGGCCCCCATAGCCTTTGGCACTCCACGATCGAGATAGATGGCTCGTGTAGCTAATTCAGTCACAACGGCTAAATTATGAGTCACCAAAAGGACTGCTGCACCCGAGTTTAATAAAGTCTTCATGCGTATTGAGGATTTCTCTTGAAAATCTTGATCTCCTGTAGACAGGACTTCATCAATAAGTAGTAAATCTGGTGTTGTGTCAGTGGCAATTGAAAAAGCAAGTCGACCAATCATGCCTGAAGAGTAAGTTCGCAGCGGGACGTCCATAAATTCATTCAAGCCAGCCCAGTCTGCAATAGCCTCAATTCGAGCTTTCATTGCCTTCGGCGTTCTTCCTAAAAGGGTTCCGTAAAGCAGAATGTTTTCTGCTCCAGTTAGCTCTGGATTAAATCCTGCGCCAAGCTCAATCATTGGAGCGACTGCACCGCGGACAATCACACGTCCAGTTGTCGGTGGCAAAATACGTGCTACTACTTTCATCAAAGTAGATTTTCCTGCGCCATTTCGACCTACAACTGCAACTGTTTCCCCGGCATCAATTTTCATAGAGACCCCGTTTAGCGCATAGAACTGCTCAAACGCTATTCGCCTGCGAATCGTGTCTATGGCGGTCTGCTTTAGAGACGTAATTCGGTGACGCGATCTTCGATACGCAAGGTGTACATTCGTGACTTCTAATACGGGTTCCCTGCTCATATTTTCGCGACCGCTTTCGGCCATTTCTTTATAAAAAACCATAGTCCGAGTACAAAAACTAAGATTGAAGAAGTCAGCATCATGAGCCAATTGAGACCAGTGGCTGGATAATTAGATCCGAAAACATGTCGAAATACTGCAATGAAGGAAGTTAGAGGGTTTAATTCGATAACCATCCGGGTGTGTGGTCCAAGCGCAGTAATAGGATAAAAAACTGGCGTCATATACTGTAAAGCTAAAAGTAAAATCTGTATGAGACTTCTGAAATCATCAAAAGTTATGTATGCAATGGAAAAAACTAAACCTAAGCCTGTCGTTAACATAACCATAGAGGCCATTAATACTAAAACTAGTGGCGATAAAAGACCGGGATATTTTCCGGAAATGAGCAACACTAAAGTAAGCGGTAGAAGTCCAATGGTGAAATTAACTGCACTTGATAGTGCTGCTGAAATTGCAAAGACTTCAGGCCTCACATAAACTTTTGTTAGAACGCCCGCTCCTTGTGCGACTGCTTCAGCGGCAGTATTCAATCCTTGATTAAAAAAAGTCATAAGCAGTACTCCGGAGAGTAAATATGGCATGAATGCAGTGCCATCTGGCATTCTTGTCTTGAAAACCGTATTAAATACCCAGAACATCACTGCGGTTGTGAATAAGGGGTTTAAAAGTGACCACCAGATTCCAATAACTGATCTCTTGTACCGAACAGTTAAATCTCTCGCAACAAGAAGTTTGAGTAGTCCTCTCTTCTCCCAGACACCAGTCAACTGAGAAAAGATGGGAATTAATTTTATATTGCTGTCGTAGACCGGGATCTCTGATGACATGGCTTAAGTATCCCTGAGTTGGCTAACGAATCAAACTTAGCGGGGCAGTGAATGCGGGTTTTTAAGGTGAGCTGCGATATCCGAAATAATGACATCTAGCCCACG
>Ga0194061_1002390_pt1 | contig 10307 bp, 8 predicted proteins | sample SepL2221m_MetaG_FD_163423 | JGI IMG/M metagenome (GOLD analysis project Ga0194061, IMG submission 163423) | Anoxic zone freshwater microbial communities from boreal shield lake in IISD Experimental Lakes Area, Ontario, Canada - Sep2016-L224-21m | ecosystem: Environmental > Aquatic > Freshwater >...
TATTGCCAGCGCCATGCGAGGCATCGTTGTCGAGGGCCGCGATATCGGAACCGTTGTGGTGCCCGATGCCGCACTAAAGGTTTACTTGACCGCAGATTTATCATCCAGGGCAGAGCGCAGGGATAAAGAACTCACTGCGCAGGTAGAACCTTCGAAGGCGGGCAATGTCGAGGATTCAATTGCACAGCGAGATCTCATTGATTCCACTCGCAAACTTTCCCCTCTTGCTATTGCTCAAGACGCTATCGAGATTGATAGCACGGAGTTAAATTTAGAAGAGACTGTAGAGCGCGTCTGGGAGATTCTTAAGCAGCGTCGCCTTTTGGGAATGCCCATCGTTGCGATTTTGGGGCGCCCCAACGTTGGTAAATCAACGTTAATTAACCGTTTTATTGGTAAGCGAGAAGCGATCGTTGAAGATACTCCAGGGGTCACTCGTGACCGAGTGACATATGAATGCCATTGGAATGGTCGCGACTTCATGGTTATGGACACTGGTGGCTGGGAATCAAAGCCTGATGGCATTTCCATTGGCGTCAGCGCTAGCGCCGAACTCGCAATGCAAGAAGCCGATGTACTTCTTTTTGTAGTGGATGCTCAAGTGGGAGCACTCGATGAGGACGACGTCTTGGTCCAAGAGCTTCGGAAAATGAAGAAGCACATTATTTTGGTGGCGAATAAAGTAGACGGCGATCGCGAAGAAGCACTTGCTCACACTTTGTGGAATCTCGGTTTGGGTGAGCCAAACTTTGTTTCCGCCCTTCATGGTCGCGGCAGCGGAGACTTACTCGATCGCATTACGAAAGTATTGCCTGAAGTTGGTGGTGCTCAGATTCATGATGGTTATCGCCGAGTAGCCCTTATCGGTCGCCCCAATGTTGGCAAGTCCAGCTTGCTCAATATTCTCGCTGGCCAAAATCGTTCGTTGGTTGATGATGTGCCAGGAACCACGCGTGATCCCGTTGATGAGCTGATTGAACTTGGTGGGTCGATCTGGAGATTTATCGATACTGCAGGAATTCGTAAACGTGCCAACCAAGCAAGCGGTACAGATTATTACGCGACTTTGCGAACGCAGATGGCCTTAGAACGTGCAGAAGTAGCAGTAGTTGTTTTGGATGCTTCACTTCCCATCTCGGAACAGGATCTTCGCATCATTACGATGGCAGAAGAGGCAGGTAAAGCGCTCATTATCGTCATGAACAAATGGGATTTGGTTGATGAAGATCGCCAGATCGCACTCGATCGCGAAATCGACCGACATTTAGATCAGGTGGAGTGGGCGCAACGCGTCAACCTTGCTGCCAAAACTGGATGGCACCGCGATCGTCTGGCTCCAGCTTTGCGCACTGCGCTTGGTAGTTGGGAGCGTCGGGTACCGACTAGTCGCTTGAATTCATTCCTGGGAACAATGATTGCAGCGACACCTCCGCCGGTTCGAGGCGGTAAACAACCGAAGATTTTGTATGCCACCCAAGCAGGAATCTCCCCACCTCGATTCGTTATTTTCACGACGGGCTTTTTGGAAGCGTCCTATCGACGTTTTATAGAGCGTCGCCTTCGAGAAGAATTCGGTTTCCCAGGCACACCCGTTCAAGTAGCGGTGCGAGTTCGCGAGCGGGATTAGGACTGCGATGGGTTCGCGAATACTTACCGTTCCAAATGGATTAACTGCTCTTCGTGGCCTTGGCATACCGCTTTTCGTTTATCTTGCCCTCTATCCTCACGCCGATGTAGCAGCCGTTGCAGTCTTGGCGGTCGGAGGAGCCACTGATTATTTTGATGGCAAATTGGCGAGGGCGTGGGGACAAGAATCGCGCCTAGGGGAGTTATTGGATCCTGCGATAGACCGTTTATATATTGCTGCTACGTTGATCGTTCTTTTGCTTCGCCACGTGATTCCGTTCTGGATGGTGATCGTGCTTTTTGGACGAGACATAATTCTTGGTCTGATGACACTTGCAATGGCTCGAGTTGGATTGCCGCCCTTCAAGGTCACCTATATGGGCAAAGCAGCGACCTTTAATTTACTCTATGCGTTCCCCTTCTTACTGTTGGCGCTTTCACATTCATGGCTGGGCACGCTCTCATTCGTCATCGGGTGGAGTTTTGCAATGTGGGGTGTAGCACTTTATGTCGCTACAGGGGCGGACTACTTTCGAACAGGATGGCGCAACCTGAGGTTGTCAAAGTAGTATCTCGCTTATAAGAATCGTTTACATTCATCAGATTAAGTAGCGTGGGAGGCCGCATGTCACAGACACCAGCAGATTTGCAATATACGAAAGAGCATGAATGGGTGGCAGCAACTGCGACTCCAATGCGTATGCGTATGGGAATCACAGATTTTGCTCAAAGCGCACTCGGGGACATCGTGTACGTGCAGTTGCCGGAGGTGGGCGATGTTGTGACTGCTGGAAAAGTTTGTGGCGAGGTTGAATCCACGAAAAGTGTCTCAGAGATTTTTGCCCCATTAACGGGAACAGTCACCGCCGTCAATACTGCTTTAACATCAACTCCTGAAATGTTGAATACGGATCCATATATTCAAGGGTGGATCGCCGAAATTGAGGTGTCAACTCCACCTACTGACCTTCTCACAGCAGCTCAATACGTCGAGTTGACGGCTTGACCTTCGCGCGGTGAAACTCTAGGGTCAGCCTCAAGTAGATAGTAAGGATGGGGGTCGATGTGAAGCATGCAAAAGAAGGCCTCGACCTCACCACCACCCTGCATCTTGGAGTTAGATCGGTAGTTTCTAGCCCAACTCCTGAAAAGCTTGAAGCAAGTCTTTCGTTATTGAGTGCTGATGATCGCGAGATTCTGGATCATCTTCGTCCTGAAGATGCCATGTTAATTGTTCATAGAGGACCCGGCCGAGGAGCCCGTTTCTTGTTGAAAGGCGCAGACTCCACGATCGGGAGAGCTCCTGAGTCCGATATTTTTCTCGACGATGTGACAGTCTCGCGTCATCACGCGAAGGTACATGCAAAGGGCCACGGTAAATATTCGTTAGAAGATCTAGGAAGTTTGAACGGAACGTATCTCAACAATAGTTCGGCAACACTCTCACCACTGCATGCTGCAGATGAGATACAGATTGGTAAATTTCATATGCTTTTCTTTGGAGGAAAATAAATGAGCGTTCCGGCCCGCGCCTACTTAAGTATCGGTGAAGTCCTCAGCAAGTTACGAGGTGACTTTTCCGATATTACGATCTCCAAGATTCGTTTCCTGGAGTCAGAGGGTTTGATCGAGCCACAGCGCACACCTTCGGGCTATCGCAAATTTACCAACTCCGACTTAGAGCGACTTCGCTATGTCTTACTTGCGCAGCGCGATCACTATTTACCACTACGTGTCATCAAGGAAAATCTTGATGCGTTAGATCGTGGCCTGCAACCTGCACAGGTAGCTGGGGGAGCGCCCGCTCCTCGATTGGCAACGATTGATGGCGAATTAGCACCAGCGAGTTTTGGAGAACAAAGTGATCTGCGACTTTCAAGAGATGAGTTGTTAAAATCTGGTCAGATCTCGGAAGAGCAACTCGTTGAACTTGAGTCCTATGGGCTCATCGCTCCACGTGGTCGTCACTATGACGCTGATGCTTTGGCAGTAGCGCGAGCAGTTGCAGAACTTGCAAGTTTTGGTATTGAACCTCGACATTTGCGCTCATTCAAATCTGCGGCAGATCGAGAGATTGGCTTGATTGAGCAGGTAATCACTCCTCTTATTCGCCAAAAGAGTCCAGAAGCTAAGGCCCGTGCCGAGGAAGTTCAACGCGAAATTGCGTCTCTATCAGTGCGTCTGCACGCATCGCTAGTGCGTGGTGGTCTGCACCGACTTCGGTGATGTGAATGAATGCGATGGAGGTGGTTGGCGTCCGGATTGAGATGCCTTCTAATCAGCCAATAATTTTGTTGAAAGAAGTTTCAGGAGTTCGCTTTCTGCCTATCTGGGTCGGCGCTGTTGAAGCGACGGCCATTGCCTTCGCTCAACAGGGAGTCCAACCTCCCCGTCCGCTTACTCACGATCTCGTGAAAATCATTTTAGACACGGTAGGTGCAACACTCGAGCAAGTCGTTATCACAAAGGTTCAGGATGGAATCTTCTTCGCCGAACTGGTTCTCGCCTTGGAAAATAGGGCAGAGTTAAGAATTTCGGCTAGACCCTCAGATGCAATAGCGATTGCCTTGCGTACTCAATCGAGTATCTATGCAACTGAGGAAATCTTGCAAGCAGCGGGAATAGAGATTCCGGCAGGGGATGCTGGTTCAGAGGCGCAAGATTCCAATGAGGAAGTTGAACGCTTTAGAGAGTTTCTGGATCAAGTAAATCCAGAAGATTTTTTCGGCTAGGAAAAGCTAGTGAGTAGCTGGCCAATGAGTAGTCCGGTGAGATCGTGCTGAGTTCCAGGGTTGCCTTCGTCTTGCGGACTCAAGCCCTCCTTTTCTTCCTCACCTCGGTAGGTTTGATCGTGCAGCCGCTCAAGATCGCCGCCGCCTTGGGTTTTGCCTCTTCTTCGCTATCGACCCAGCTTTCCTGGACCCTTCGAACTCTAGGAGTCATGCTTTTGGTCCCAGCACTTCTGGCTCCACTTGTGGCAGCTTTTGCTGGAGAGCGGGGTTTGCGTCAGGCAAGTTCGGGGATGGGCTTCATTATGACTGCGCTGAGTGCGTGGATGCCCTTTTCTCCAGGCAGGTGGAGTAGCTCAAAGAGCGCGGTCGAGGCGATCTTCCTCGTGCTGGCCTGCGCCTATTTCTTCGCCTTGCGAGGTCGCAGGCGCAACCGTTAACCTCTACTTGAGGTTTTGATCGTGTCGGTCGTTGAATCTACTTTGCAAGGCTCGTACCCTTTGATTACTTCCCCAGGAGAATTGAGCGACCCTATATGGACCAAGAGATGACTGGCCAGGAACAGAGCGAGATTGGCTATCGCGGCGCTACTGCGTGCGCGGCCGCAGGTATTACCTATCGCCAACTCGATTACTGGGCGAGAACTGGTTTAGTAGAACCGGGCGTTCGAAATGCAATGGGTTCGGGCAGTCAGCGACTCTACGGGTTTCGTGACATCTTGGTCCTAAAAATTGTAAAACGTTTACTGGATGCGGGCGTCTCACTTCAAAACATTAGAACGGCGGTGAATCACCTGCGCGAGCGGGGAGTGGTGGATTTAGAGCGAATAACCTTGATGAGTGATGGGGCCTCGATTTACGAGTGTTCCAGCCCTGATGAAATTATCGACTTACTTCAGGGCGGGCAAGGTGTCTTTGGAATTGCCGTAGGGAAAGTATGGAGTGAAGTTGAAGGCTCGTTGGCCCTCTTGCAAGGCGAATTTAACGGAGCGGTCGTGAGTGGCGAAACTAACGATGAGCTCTCGCAAAGGCGAAAACTTAAAGGCGCATAAATCCAGCATAATCTCCTTATGACTTTTGACGCTTTTGAACGCCGCCATATCGGACCATCTCTCGATCAAGAAAATACGATGCTTCAGGAACTGGGTTATCAAAGCCTAGATGCCTTCATCGCGAAAGTTCTTCCATCGAGTATTGCGATGACGAAAGACTTGGCAGATATTCTCCCTGCAGCTAAAACCGAGGTTGAGGTAATTACCGAACTTCGACAATTGGCGGATCAAAATCTAACTTTTACTTCACTTATAGGCACAGGATATTACGGAACACATACACCAGCTGTGATCTTGCGAAATGTATTGGAAAATCCCGCATGGTACACCGCGTATACGCCTTATCAACCAGAGATCTCGCAAGGACGTCTAGAAGCGCTCTTTGCTTTTCAAACTCTTATCTGCGACATGACTGGTCTGAGTGTTGCTAATGCTTCAATGCTCGATGAAGCTACAGCGGCAGCCGAGGCGATGACATTGGCTCGTCGTGCACATAAAGGCGCAGATGAATCAGTCTTCCTTGTAGATAAGGAAGTTCATCCTCAAACTTTGGCTGTTGTGCAAACGAGAGCTAAGCCACTTGGGATTTCAGTTGTTGTTATTGACGCAACGGAAGCACTTCCTGACGTGGACTTCTTCGGATTATTAATTCAGTATCCAAATACTCGTGGAGAGATTCATGATTACAACTCTCTATCAAAGAACGCACATGATCGTGGCGCTCTTGTAATCGCTGCATCTGATTTGTTAGCACTCACTTTGCTTGCTCCACCAGGGGAGTGGGGCGCGGATGTTGTTGTTGGTTCGGCGCAACGACTTGGTGTTCCGATGGGATTTGGCGGTCCGCACGCAGGATTTATGTCTGTGCGCGCAGGGCTAGAGCGCGGTATGCCTGGCCGTTTGATCGGTCAGAGTGTTGATCCCGATGGCAATCCAGGTTTTCGCTTGGCGCTTCAAACGCGTGAACAGCATATTCGTAGAGATAAAGCGACGAGCAATATTTGTACGGCGCAGGTTTTGCTTGCAGTCATGAGCGCTTTCTACGCGATGTATCACGGACCAAAAGGTCTTACTCATATCGCACAGCGAATCCATAATCAGACATCTCGTGCGGCGAGCTCTCTAGCAAATGGGGGAGTAGAGGTACTCACTAAGAATTACTTCGATACCCTCGCAGTTTCTGTTTCCAATTCCGAAGCAACCGCGGCAAAAGCTCGTGAATCGGCAATCAATCTAAGAATTATCGACGCAACAACTGTTGGTTTTTCTCTTGATGAAACGGTAACTGAAGAGTTGCTTAACGTCTTGTGTCAGGTTTTTGGGGTCACTCTTGTGGCAGAGAGCACAGCAGCGAGCCATTTTCAACCAGAGTTGCAACGTAAGAGTCATTTCTTAACTCATCCAATTTTTAATACGAATCATTCAGAGACTGCAATGATGCGATATCTGCGCTCACTTGCCGACAAGGATCTTGCGCTGGATCGAACAATGATTCCACTTGGATCATGCACAATGAAGCTCAATGCCGTTACGGAGATGCAGGCTGTAACCTGGCCAGAATTCTCTTCACTTCATCCATTCGCACCGGCCAACCAGAGTGTTGGTTCACGGGAGTTGATTGCTCAGCTTTCCCAATGGCTGGTAACGATTACAGGTTATGACGCTGTTTCGCTCCAACCAAACGCAGGCAGCCAAGGAGAATTCGCTGGACTGTTGGCGATTCGTAATTATCATGACTCACGTGGTGATGTGGCACGCAATATCTGTTTAATTCCTTCTAGCGCACACGGTACTAATGCGGCCAGTGCTGTAATGGCAGGAATGAAAGTTGTCGTTGTTGAATGTGACGACCTTGGTAACGTGAGTGTGGATGATCTCAAATCAAAGATTGCCTTACACAGAGACGTTCTATCTGCGCTTATGGTTACATATCCTTCAACTCATGGAGTATTTGAAACTGCAATCACTGATATTTGCGCAATGGTGCATGAGGCAGGCGGACAAGTTTATGTTGATGGTGCAAATCTCAACGCGCTCGTTGGTTTAGCTCAGCCAGGAAAATTTGGTGCTGATGTTTCGCATTTGAATCTTCATAAAACATTTTGTATTCCGCACGGAGGGGGAGGCCCAGGAGTAGGACCTGTTATTTCTCGTGCTCACCTAGCGCCCTTCCTTCCTAACCATCCGCTCGATGCAACAGCTGGACCTGCAACGGGCCCGGGGCCAGTCAGCGCTGCGCCATTTGGATCTGCAAGCATCTTGCCAATTTCATGGGCGTATATCCGCTTGATGGGTGGAGCAGGTTTAACTCATGCCAGTGAAGTAGCAATCTTGTCGGCAAACTACATCGCCAAGAAACTCGATCCGTATTACCCAGTCCTGTACACGGGGGAGAATGGCTTGGTTGCCCACGAGTGCATCCTTGATGTTCGCCAAATTACCAAGGACTCAGGCGTAACAGTGGATGACATTGCCAAGCGCCTCATGGATTTCGGATTCCATGCACCCACGATGAGTTTCCCGGTCCCTGGAACACTGATGATCGAACCTACCGAGAGTGAAGACATTGTCGAGTTGGATCGCTTTATTGCTGCCATGATCGCCGTCTTTGGGGAGATAGAAGAGATTAGAACGGGGGTTCGATCTCACGAGGATTCACCATTACATAACGCACCTCATACCGCTGAAAAAATTGCCTCAGATAGTTGGTCTTTTGGTTATGGCCGCGAGATGGCAGCTTTCCCTGCAGGGGTTAATTCAGGTGAAGTGATGGGACGCAGAGGCAAATATTGGCCAACCGTGGGGCGTATTGATGGAGCTTTCGGGGATAGGAACCTCGTCTGTTCCTGTGCACCGGTCAGCGACTACGCTTAACCTTACTTAACATAATGTAACTTATCGGCGTTAGATTTAAAACGGGAATCCAGCGCCCAGGCGGTCACCTTAATGAGCGCTTCAAGAACAATTGCCTTGCTCATCTTTGATACTCCGTTGCGCCTTTCGACAAAGGTAATAGGGACTTCAATAATTTTTGCTTGGGCTGCCGCTGATGCTCGAGCCATTTCGATCTGAAAACAATAACCTTCAGAGGAAACGTTATTGAGTCGAATCTTTTCAAGTAGCGTTCGTGAGTAGATACGAAAACCGCCCGTAAGGTCGCGCAAAGGCAATTTAAGAGACCAACGCGCATAGGACGTTCCCAAGCGAGACAGACGCTGACGCGACTTGGGCCAGTTGATAATCGCTCCACCGGGCATCCATCGAACCCCCATAACCAGATCCGTGGCGGGCGCTAGGGCAGCAATCATTGTCGATAAATCCTGTGGTCGGTGAGAATGATCAGCGTCCATCGTCACGACATGGGTGTATCGAGGTTCCTTGAGAAACCATGCGAAACCGGTTCGATAAGCACCGCCGAGGCCAGTTTTCTTTGTTCTTTCGATAAGGCGCACACGATCGGGCCATGCCCGAGCAATATCTTTCACAAGGCGAGCTGTCCCATCGGGAGAATTGTCGTCCACGACCAAGATATCGACATTTTCGGTAAGCGAGAGAACTTCGCTCGTGAGTGAAGCTATTGAATCGACCTCGTTGTAGGTGGGAATGACTACCAGAATCTTCACTTAACTCTCCTGCGTCTGTTCAGCGCCGAAATACGTTGAGGTAATAATAAGAGAATAGAGATAAACAGGGGTGCAACTATTATGAGAATTTCCGCAGAATTGCCCAATCGATCAGCTACGGACCGTGATGAATTCAACGCAAGGTCATAACGCAGGACCTTAGGAACATTCTGTCTCGTTTGCGCCAAAACCTTGCCGTTATTGTCAATTATCGCGCTCACTCCAGAAGTTGAAATACTCACCGCATAGCGCTGATGCTCTATCGCGCGAACTCGCACAATCTCCAGCTCTTGAGCGCTTTCTGCTGAGAGCCCAAATGTTGCACTATTTGTCTGAACGAGCATCACATTCGCAGGCACATTCATCGCGCGACTCAATTGATCATCAACTAATTCATAACAAATGACTGGCGCTAGACGCGCGCTACCTACCTTATGAATCAGGTGGGTCTTGCCTGGAATAAAGTCGACAACATTTTTGGCATACGGTGAAATAAATTCAGCCAACGCGCGCATGGGCATGTACTCCCCAAAAGGAGTTAAGTGCATCTTTATATAGGTGCTGGTCGCTCCCTTGCCTGGCATCCATAAAATTGATGCATTTTGAGGACCATTAGGACCTTGAAGAACTGCGCCAATAATTATCGGTACACCGGAAGTATCTACAAGTTGCTGTAGGGAATTTCGCTCGTAGATATCGGTGAACGGATCTACATCAACACTATTTTCTGGCCAGACAACAAGATCAACCTTATCTGTATGAGTTTTAAAGTACTCGCGAGTGAGCTTCAAGTGATTGGTAAAAACTGCTGTTGCTCGCTCGTTGAAATTCAAACCAAGTTGTGGCACTCCCCCTTGAACGGCAAGAACGGAAATATGGCCAGATGAATTATTGCTTGTCGTTTGGATGCCGACACTGGCAAGTTGCGCGACAACAAAAACGAAAGAGATTGATATCAGAAGACGATCCCCTTTTAGAAGTAAATAAAACGAGACTGAAATTGAACAGACGAGGAAGGAAAGTCCTGACACTCCCGTGATGGATGCGATCTTCGCGTACGGTGAGCCGCTTTGGGAGAAGCCAACTCTCCCCCAGCCAAAGCCGCCAAATGGGAGATGAGATCGCGCCAATTCCACCGCCACCCATAGCGATGGAAAATAGAACACCACTCCACGTTTGCCAATTGGAAGTAATGCCAAAGGTAGGAGGAAAGCCGCCTCCCCTAGCGCAAGGATCAGCCAAGGAATGGAGCCGACATATGTGCTCGTCCAGTGCAAG
>Ga0194061_1002392_pt1 | contig 10306 bp, 7 predicted proteins | sample SepL2221m_MetaG_FD_163423 | JGI IMG/M metagenome (GOLD analysis project Ga0194061, IMG submission 163423) | Anoxic zone freshwater microbial communities from boreal shield lake in IISD Experimental Lakes Area, Ontario, Canada - Sep2016-L224-21m | ecosystem: Environmental > Aquatic > Freshwater >...
GCTCGGAACGGACGCCGAGACTTTCGACAGTGCACAGACTGTCGAAAGTCTCGGCGTCCGTTCCGAGCACATCGGCCAGATCATCGGAACAATTGAGGACATTGCTGATCAGACCAATCTCCTGGCTCTTAATGCTGCCATTGAAGCTGCCCGGGCCGGTGATCAAGGAAAAGGTTTTGCGGTTGTGGCTGACGAGGTGCGGGCTTTGGCCGAGCGCACTTCGAGAGCGACTCGGGAAATCGGTGAAATGATCAAAGGGATTCAATCAGAAACAAAATCGGCTGTAAGCCTGATGGAAGAAGGGGTAAAAGAGGTGGAAAAAGGTGCCCTGTCATCCCAGCAGTCCAGTAAGGCGCTTAACATGATCCTAGAGCAGATCGGTGAAGTGACAATGCAAATAAATCAGATCGCCACAGCCGCCGAAGAGCAGACAGCAACGACCAGCGAGATTACCATGAATGTCCACCAGGTTACTGAAGTCGTGTTTCAAACGGCCCGCGGAGCAAGCGAAACGGCTACAGCCGCCGCTCAACTCAATGGAAATGCACTTGAGCTTCAGCAGTTGGTGAGTAAATTCAAAATTTAGTCAGGCCCCGGTACTTACCTGACCGCTTCACTCGGAGTTTCCCTTAGCGCATTCAGCGTGGAATGTTCAACGTAAGATCCAGCTCCCGCACGCTCCCCAGAGTCGACAGAGGCTTGTCAAATTTGGCGGCATCACCTACCACTACCAGCTTGAACAAATCAGGCTTCAGATATTTTTTTGCTGCAGCCAGCACATCCTCTTTTTTCACCCCGGCAATTCGTTCACGATAGGTCTCCAGAAAATCCGCCGGATACCCGTAATATTCCAGGCGGGCCCGCTGAGTGACAATTGATGCCGGGCTGGTAAAACCGAACATGAATGAATTTATCATGTAATCCCGGGCAGCGTTGAGTTCCTGATCGCTGACCATTTCTTTGGTCATGCCGCGCATAATTTCCTGCATCAGCTGGATGGCCTTGACTGTCGATTCTGTTTTTGTCTCGGTTTCCGCTACAAACGTGCCGGTGAACCGTCGCCCGATATCAAAATGGCTTGCGACATTGTATGCCAGCCCCTGATTGGTACGGACTTCCATTGTCAATCTCGAGGTAAAGCTACCTCCCAGAATGTAGTCCAGAATGCGCACCGCATAAATGTCCGGATTGTCCTTGGTAAGCCCCAGATGCCCCATACGGATTACCGTCTGGGTGACCTCTTTTTTGGCAAATATCAGTTCCTGCTTGAACTGCTGCGGCGGCTGGGGAATCTCAGGCAGCACCACTGCACCATTTTCCACCGGGCCACCGAATACCTCGTTCAGCTCCCTGATGAGCGGGGCCCGCTCGAAATCGCCTGAAATTGCCAGGATCATGTTTTCGGGACGAAAATATCGGCCGTGGAACTCCACCATATCCCGGCGCACAACCCGTGATACCGTATCGAATGTAGCCTCGCTGCCGAGCGGGTGACCCGCATAGATCGCCTTACCGAGCTCCCTGCCGGCAATCTCCTTGGGATCATCATTCTGGCGCCTCAAACCCTCGATAATCTGCCTGCGGGTAATGTCAATCCGTTTCTGATCGAAGTCGGGGTGCAGCAGAACATCGCTGAAGATCTGCAACGTGCGGCTGAAATTTTTCTTCAGTGTCGTCAGGGAAACTGTTCCCATGTCGCCGCCAATACTGCTTTCGACAGCAGACGCCATAAATTCGAGCTCGTCGTCCATTTTTTCCGATGCCATCCCCCCTGCACCGCCGAAGCGCAGGAGAGCTCCGGTCATTGACGCCAGCCCTGCCTTGGCAGCCGGCTCATAGACCGAGCCTACCCGTACCATAGCGGTCATGTTGATAATCGGAAGTTCGGTATCACGCAGCAGGTAGACCGGCATACCGCACTCCAGCACAACCCGTTCGGCCGCAGGAATCTGAAAACTGAGTACCGGGAATTTCATGGTGCGGGGATTGGCCTGCGCCGCCTCGACAGATGAGCACGTCAGGATTGAAAAAACTGTTATCAGGGCAATTACAAAGGTTTTCATTTGCTGTCACCCCCTTTCTTGGTGATGAAGCCGACCACCCGGTTTTCACGGGTAAAATACTCCCGGGCAACCCTCTGAATATCAGCGGCAGTCACCTTTTCCACCTTGCGGCGATAGTCGGTCATGTAGCGCCAGCTTCCCGCCACCGCCTCGTATTCGGTCAGATTGCGGGCCAGGCCGCCGTTGGTCCCCATGCGGCGCGCTTCTTCATACTCAAGCTTGTTAAGAATACGCTGAAGATCCCGCTCTGCCACCGGTTCGACCTTCAGTCGTTCAAGCTCCGCAAGAATGGCGCTTTCAAGTTCGCTGACGGTGTGCGGAGTGCGCGGGTTGGCGCTGAAGACCAGCAGGTTGGGGAAACGACTGCCGGGCGCGTCGAAAACGCCGACATCGGTGGCGATCTGCTTTTTTATCACCAGTTCTTTGTAGAATCGGGAAGTGCGGCTGTTCCCGAGAATCATGGTGATGACATCAAACACATAGTCATCCTCAGCCAGGATCGCCGGTTTGTGAAACCCCATGATAACAGTCGGCTCGGCATCGGCAATCAGCTCAATCCGCCGCTCGCCAGCCTGTTTCGGCTCTTCGGCGCTGACCGGCGGCAGAGCTTTTCCGGGCTTGATCCCCCCGAAATAGCGATCTGCCATTGCTATCACCGCTTTCGTGTCGATGTCTCCCACAATGGCGACGATGGCATTATTGGGGGCGTAGTAACTGCGGAAAAACTGTTCGGCCTTGGTGCGGGTCAGGTTTTCGATGTCGGACATCCAGCCGATGGTCGGCTGACCGTAGGGGTGCGTCAGAAAACTGGAAGCGACAAGGGTTTCCCACAACTTGCTTTCCGGATCGGCTTCGTAGGAACGCCGACGTTCTTCCATCACCACCGAGCGTTCGGTGTAAAATTCACGCAGCACGGCATTCTGAAGCCGGTCGGACTCGATGGCCGCCCACAACTCCAGCTTGTTGGACGGCAGACTAATCAGATAAGTTGTCCCGTCGCGACTGGTAAAGGCGTTGTAACCGGTACCACCGTTCTTGGAATATATTTCAAAAAACTCATCTTTTATGACATATTTTGACGCATCGGCCTCCAGTGACGCCAACCGCTTTTCCAGTTCTGACAGTTTAACCTTGTCGCCCTTTTCACGCTTGGCCTTCTCGGACATCAGCTCCAGAGCGGTAGCCTCGATCTTTTCCAGCAGAGGCTTTTCAGCAGCATAATCCCTGGTGCCGAGGGTTGTCGTTCCTTTAAACAGCATATGTTCCAGCAGATGGGCGATGCCGCGCTCGTCGCTGCGCTCATCAACGCTGCCGACCCGGAAGCGGATCCAGGCCGAGACAGTCGGCGAAGTATGGCGTTCGACCAGCAGCAGCTTCATGCCGTTTTTCAGGGTGTGTTCGACGACCTTTTCTTCCAGTGTTGCTGCGTGAAGCGCGCCGGAAAAGATGACGATGCAGAGTGCGGTCAACCATAATGGTTTCATGATACCTAGAGCTCCTCTCAAAACAGCGAAAACTTGATGTACTTCCTCGGATGCGCCTTGAAATCCTTCACCAGTTCGTCAACATCAACGATCATTTTGTTCATGCGGTCGTACAGTTCCTTTTCGTTAATCAGCTTACCGGCGGTTCCTTCGCCGTTTTTCATCCTCAGTGTCAGTTCCTCAATCCCCTTAACCGAGGAATCGGCGCGCGTCAGCAGACTGATCCCCTTGTCGTAAAATTCCCGGTCATTGAGCAGCAGGCCAATGGTTCCATCTTTCGAGGTAATCTTCTTGTTAAGTTCGCGAACATCCTCGGCTGCCTGGACACTTTTGTCAGCCAACGCCGTCAGCTTCGTGTAGAGCGCCTTGTCATAGATCAGCCGGTTGAGCGTGCCATCGGCGGCCTGAATATCCTGAAGCGTGCGATCAGCACGATTGAGGATGCTCATCAGCCGGTTGAACGGCTCGGGGTCGCGGTTCAGACGTCCCAGGGAACCGTCGCCGCGGTTGATGGTTGTCACAAGATTCTTCATCTCGGTCGCCAGGCTGGCCACGTTGTTGTAGAGGGTTTCATCCCTGCTGAGTTTGCCGAGCGTCCCCTTCCCTTCATTGATGTGATCGATGATGCTGTTGACCTTGTCAAAGGTTTTACCCGCTTTCAGAACAACGTCATCCAGCTTTGGCACCGGCGTGCCCCGCAACACCGTTGGAGGTTTGCCCGAATAGCCCGCGGAGGGAGTGATATCAACATATTTTTCACCCATCAGGCCGCGGGTTTTAATGGTTATCTGAGAATCAGCGCCAACCTTTTTCAGTGCGGAACTCTCCACCTCGATGGCAATGCTGACCTCGTTACTTTTCTGAGGGCTGGCAAAACTGATGTCCCGCACTACGCCAACATCCACGCCGGCCAGCCAGACGGGCGCCCCCTCCTTGAGGCCGGCCACGTCCTCCATGAGCACCAGCATCTTCCCCTTGGTGACGAACATCTTGGTCTTCTGCCCCATCAGGAGCACGCCACCGGCTATCGAGATCAGAGCCAGGAGAATAAACACCCCCGCCCGGACCTGAGCCCACCCTATCTGATTGCTTCGGTTCATAGCGACCTCATCTTTTCACGCCTCGTCCGTGTCATACAAACAGTGACCTGTCCGTCGGCTGCAGAAATTCGACTACCTCTTTGATGCCGCAGGCTTTCATCTCCTCTTCGCTCCCCTCGAACAACATCCGGGCCTGATGCAGAAAGGTAAAACGCTGAGAAGTGGCAAAAGCGGTCTGCAGATCGTGGGTTACCATCAAGGTGGTTTTTCCCTCCGCCTGAAGACGCTGCATCAGATTGCAGATATTGTAGACCCCGATCGGATCAAGTCCGGTGGTCGGTTCGTCAAAAAAAATAAAGTCGGGGTCAGCAGCCAGGGCGCGGGCTATGGCAACCCGCTTTTTCATTCCACCGGACAGCTCGGCCGGATAGAGATTGAGAGCCGGTTCCACACCGACGAAACTGAGCTTCTCGCGAACAATGATTTCGATCTCGCTCTGGCTGAGTCGCCCCTCCTCAAAAAGCCGGTAACCGACGTTCTCTCCCACGGTCATGGAGTCGAACAGCGCCCCCCCCTGGAAGACGATGGCGATCCGTTTGCGCTGCTGCATGAAGCGGGATTCCGGCAGACCGGTTATACAGAGATCACCGATGTAAACATTGCCCGCGTCCGGCTCCAGCAGCCCCAGCATCAGCTTGAGAATGGTGGTCTTACCGGCACCGCTGACCCCCAGGATGGTGCGGTTGACTCCTTTATCGAGACAGATGTCGAAGTCTTCGAGAATTTTTCTGCCGCCCACGCTGTAGCAGAGTTTTTCCATGCGTACGGAGTTATTGAGCGTCACTGGCCACCCCGCCCATCGTCAGAATAATCTGCCATTCAACCTCCGATACCGGCTGGATTGAGAGGCGGCTGCGCTTGACCAGTGGCATGCCTGCAAGCAGGGGATTGTTTTTGATGGATTCCAGCGTAACCGGATGTTGCAGCGGTTTAAGATAGCGCACATCAACCATGTACCAGATCGGATTGGACAGCGATGCTTTGGGATCAAAGTGTCCGGCGGCGGGATCACGTGCGGTCGTATCAGGGTAGCCGGCCCGCACGACTTCCGCCAGGCCGACTACGGCCGGCTCCGGAATGTTGCTGTGATAAAACAGTAGCCGGTCAGCGACAGCAATCGTATCCCGCAGGAAATTACGGGCCTGGAAGTTGCGCACACCATCCCACGCTTCGGTCATCTGCGGACGGTTCTTCAGGTCGTCGAAGGAAAAACAGCCCGGTTCAGTTTTGAAGAGCCAAAAGGCCACGCTACCCCCTGAACACAACAAAAATCTTCGCCAGAAAGAAGTCACACATCAGGATCAAGACTGATGAAAGCACTACGGCCTGCTTGGCCGCCGTACCGACCCCTTCGGCCCCCCCCCTGGTGTTCAGACCGGCATAGCAGCCGGTCATGGCGATGATAAAGCCGAATACCGTGGGCTTGACCAGCCCTTCGATCAGATCCTGGAAAACCATGAACTGCGGCAGCCCGCTGACATACATGATGGGATTGATTCCGTAGCCGGCCGACATGATGTATCCTCCCAACAGTGATACGACGTCGGTCACGACGGTCAGGAGCGGCATGGCCAGCAGCATGGCCTTCAGTCGGGGTGCCACCAGTCGCTTGATGATGTCGGTTCCCTCGACCCGCATGGCATCGACCTGCTCGGTCACCACCATGGTGCCCAGTTCGGCGGTTATCGCCGACCCGACGCGGCCGGCCACCATCAGCGAAGCCAGTACCGGCCCCAGCTCCTTGATCATGGTCACCGCCACCATGCCGCCGACGTAACTGGTCGCCGCGAACGGCTTAAGCTGGATGAGAGATTGCAGTGCCATGACCATCCCGGTAAAAAGGCCGGTCAGTGAGCAGATAAAGAGCGATGAGAAACCGAGTTTGTCAAACTGGACCACATATTCGCGATAGTAGAACGGGCGGCTGAAAAGACGCGCCAGTGTCTGCCATATCAGAGTGCAATAGCTTTGCAGTTCATGGAAAAAGTTCAGCAGTACTTTGTCGATAACGGCTATGTTCATGATGGGTTTCAGAGCGCTACGGCCAGGGCTTCGGCCGCCTCGTTGACAAAAATGAACTGCAGGTCGCTACGGACGTTGTCGGGAATGTCTTCGAGGTCATCACAGTTGCGCTGCGGTGCCACGACGGTTTTTACCCCGGCGCGATGGGCGGCAAGTACCTTCTCTTTGAGTCCTCCGATGGCCAGAACGCGGCCGGTCAGAGTGATTTCACCGGTCATGGCCACGTTACGCCGGGCCGGCTTATCGGTCAGCAGCGAGACCAGCGCCGTCACCATCGTCACTCCGGCCGAGGGGCCGTCTTTGGGGATGGCCCCCGATGGAACATGGATGTGAATCGAGCGGTTCTCAAAGGCATCCGCTTCGATGCCGAATTCGGCGGCGTGTGCTTCAACATAGGAGAGGGCTGTCCGGGCTGACTCCTTCATCACATCCCCCAGAGACCCGGTGAGGATCAGCTCCAGCTTCCCCGGCATGCTGGTAACCTCGATGAAAAGGATGTCGCCGCCGGTTTCGGTCCAGGCCAGCCCGGTTACGACTCCGACCCGGTCACTTTCCGACGCCACTTCGTTGTGGAATTTTTTTGACCCCAACAGTTCAGTTACCGCCTCAGGGGTAATCAGCGAGCGAAGCGGTTTACCCTGGGTTATCTCCTTGGCCACCTTGCGGCAGATTGAAGCGACCGCACGCTGCAGATTGCGGACACCGGCCTCGCGGGTATGATCGCTGATGACGTTCCGAAGCGCCTGCTCCTCAAATTCGATTTCTTTACCGGCAAGACCGTTCTCATCCAGTTCGCGTTTGACGATGAATCTGTTCGCGATCTGCAGTTTTTCCTCGCTGCTGTAGCCGGCCAGACGGATCACCTCCATGCGGTCCTTGAGCGGGCCCGGAATCGGGTCGAGCTGATTGGCGGTTGTAATGAACATGACGTTAGACAAATCGAAGGGGACATCGAGATAATGGTCGTTGAAAGAGAAGTTCTGCTCGGGATCGAGCACCTCAAGCAGGGCGCTGGAAGGATCGCCGCGGAAATCGTGTCCCAGCTTGTCAATCTCGTCGAGCATGAAAATCGGGTTCTTTGCACCGCAGCGGTATAACTCCTTAATGATGCGGCCCGGCAGAGCTCCGATGTAGGTTCTTCGATGCCCGCGGATTTCCGCTTCGTCCCGCACCCCCCCCAGCGAAATGCGAACGAATTTACGCCCCAGTGAACGGGCGATTGATCTCCCCAATGAAGTTTTACCAACCCCCGGAGGGCCGACAAAACAGAGTACCGGCCCCTTCATGTTTTCCTTCAAAGAGCGCACCGCCAGGAATTCGAGAATACGCTCCTTCACTTTTTTCAGGTTGTAATGGTCTTCGTTCAGAATCTCCTCGGCCCGGGAAATATCCAGGTTATCGGCAGTCGTGGTGTTCCAGGGCATTCCGGCCAGATAATCCAGATAGGTGCGGGCAACGTTGTATTCGGGTGAGGCCTGATTGATCCGCTCCAGCCGCTTCAGCTCCTTGTCGGCAACCTTTTTCACCTCTTCGGGCAAACCGGCCTTTTCAATTTTGCGCCGCAGTTCATTCATGTCAGCCGCACGGGGATCTTCGTCCCCCAGCTCTTCCTGAATATGCTTCATCTGCTCACGCAGGATGTATTCCTTCTGATTCTTGCCAACCCGCTTGGTCACTTCGCCGGCAACTTCGTTTTTCACCTGGATCCGCTGGACTTCAGCAGTCAGGTGGACGTAGACCTTTTTCAGGCGATCCAGCGGGTCGAGTGTTTCCAGCAGATCCTGGCGGTCGCCCGCCTCCAGATTGACATACAGGGCAACCAGATCCGACAGCCGGGCCGGGTTATCAATGTAATCGATCATCTTCATGACGTCTTCCGGCAGCGGCTTACCGTTGGAAAGGGCTATCTTCAGCAGGGCGTTCAGGCTCTGCACCAGCGCCTCGGAAACCATGTTTTTTTCAACAAATTCGTGCACAATCTCACAACGCGCCAACGTGATCGAACCGGTGTGTTCGATGTCCATGATCTTCAGGCGGGAGAGTCCCTCCAGCGTAACCTTGCAGCGCTGTTCCTCAATCTGCTTGATCTGGGTAACTTTGCAGAGGGTACCGATGACGAACGATTCCTCAAAAGTACTCCCTTCCGTTGCCACCGGGCGGTCATAGAGAAGAGCGACATAGTTTTCGTACTCGTCAGCATCCTGAAAGGTGGTCCGCTCACGGGAATCAAGAAACAGGGGAAACACCATGTAGGGGAATACAACCATATCCTGTTGCCGGTAGAGCGGAATTCTTTCCGGTAATAGTATCTTCGAATGCGACATTCATCAGTCCTTTTCACACGTATGATCAGTGGGAGACCATACCACATTTTATCTGACAATCAAAGTATCAGACGGTGTATGTCTTCCATCAGAGCCTGCTGGCAGAATATTTCCTGCTGGAACGGCAGCTTTAACCATGTGATCGCATTTTGCCACCAGGAAAAGATATTGCAATCTTTAAATCACATAATAATTGCACAGCTCAATTTTCATGCTTGACAAGTTTCAGAATAGTATTAAGATGAAATCTGTCCTGTTAGGATACACATCACTTCAATGAAAGGAGACCCTGCCATGTGGACTGCAAGATTCAGGATTCGTCCGGTTTCCCACTGTAAAGAGGGTTGCCATAGTTAGCCCGCAGCGGAGAGCGCGGCGGGCGTACCGAACATGAAGCCCCGGTCTGCTGATCCGGGGCTTTTTTTGTGGGCGCGGCCCTGTTTACCGGCCTGCCACCCGTCACATCCCACTACTCCGTTGACGTATTCCTCCGTCTAATGCTACAAGGGTCACCACATCAATTTCATTCACGAAACAGGATATTCCATGCTCGACATCAAATACTTACGGGAACATCATGACGACGCGGAGCAGCGCCTCTGCGCCCGCGGCGGTTCATCCTATCTGGCCGGCATCAGAGAACTGGATGAAAAACGCCGTTCCCTGCTGCAGGCAAACGAGGCTCTCAAGGCTGAACGGAACAAGGTCTCCGACGAAATCGGCAAGGTCAAGGACAAAAGTCTGGTGCAGGACAAGATCCTGCGGATGAGAGCCGTGTCACAGACAATCAAGGAACAGGATGAGGAGCTTGGCAGAGTTGATGAGGAGCTGCACTCATTTCTGCTGACGCTGCCCAACCTTCCGCACCCTGCGACACCGGCCGGAACCTCGGAACATGATAACGTAATGGTCAGGACATGGGGGGAAGCGCGACCGCTCCCTTTCAATGCAAAACCGCACTGGGAAATCGGCGAGGAACTCGGCATACTTGATTTCGAGCGGGGAGCCAAAATTACCGGCGCTCGTTTCACCCTTTACCGGAAAGCGGCCGCCCGGCTGGAGCGGGCGCTGATCAACTTCATGCTTGATCTGCATACCGATACGCATGGCTATGAAGAGGTAATTCCACCTTTCATGGTTAATCGCGATTCCATGACCGGCACCGGTCAGCTGCCTAAATTTGAAGAGGATCTCTTCAGGCTCGTCGATCCGGAATTTTTCATGATCCCGACCGCCGAAGTACCGGTCACCAATATTCATCGCGGCGAAATTCTCAAAAAGAGCGACCTGCCGATCAGCTATGTCGCCTACAC